>Ga0233432_10001160_pt1 | contig 25512 bp, 24 predicted proteins | sample SI_122_August201_6_FD_179870 | JGI IMG/M metagenome (GOLD analysis project Ga0233432, IMG submission 179870) | Seawater microbial communities from Saanich Inlet, British Columbia, Canada - SI_122_August2016_10_MG | ecosystem: Environmental > Aquatic > Marine > Inlet | place: Canada: British... | reverse complement strand
ATGGCACCTCGGCAGTCAGCATTCCAGTATGGCGCGCCAAGACCAGTAAAGGCTGGCACCAAATATACTTGTTCGGTGGTGCTGGCATTTTCGGCCAAGGCCTGTGTTTCAGATGCAGATGAAATGATCTTCAGGCCATCGCGCAACCATTGCACAACAGCACCCGCGATAAAGATAGAGCCTTCAAGCGCATAGGTTGGTTTGCCATCAAGCTGATAGGCAATCGTGGTCAATAGGCGGTTAGAGGAATATACGATTTTATCGCCCGTATTCATTAAGGCAAAACAACCCGTGCCATAGGTCGATTTAATCATACCTGGCTGGAAACAGGCCTGACCAACGGTGGCGGCCTGTTGATCGCCAGCAACGCCAAGAACGGGAATAGCCGCCCCATCGAACAGGTCATCATGCGTAATGCCAAAATGACCCGAGCTGTCTTTGACCTCGGGCAACATATGTGCCGGAATTTCGAACAGATCAAGCAGGTCTTGATCCCAGCATCCTTGGGCGATGTTATACAGCATCGTGCGTGCCGCATTGGTAGCATCAGTCACATGGGCCACCCGCCCCGTTAGACGCCAGATGATATAGCTATCAACCGTGCCAAACAACAAGTCTCCGGCTTTGGCGCGCGCCATCGCCCCGTCAACATTGGTTAAAATCCAGTTCAGCTTGGTCGCCGAAAAATACGGATCAAGAAGCAAGCCTGTCTTGCCTGACACCATCTCTTCATGGCCAGCGGCTTTGAGATCACGGCAATAATCGGCAGTACGGCGATCCTGCCAGACAATCGCCGGATAAATTGCCTTGCCAGTGTGCTTATCCCATACCAAGGTTGTTTCACGCTGATTAGTAATGCCAATAGCGGCAATATCACTGGCGGCGATTTTCTGTTTAGCTATCACCTGCCGGCACATATCGATGGTCGTTGACCATAAATCTTCGGGATCATGCTCGACCCAGCCGGACTGTGGAAAATGTTGCGTGAATTCAGCCTGTGCCGTGTTAAGTGGCTTTAGATCACGATCAAAGATAATCGCACGGCTAGAGGTCGTGCCCTGATCAATGGCAAGGATGTAATCCTTTTGCATCTCTTTCCCCCTTATGCATATTGCCTAGACTTTCCAGAAGCACAAAATACTGGCAACAACCGATATGGCAAGTGGCCACCATAAAGGTGTACCAACAAATCCAAGCCATGCCAAAAAGATATATGAACAACCCAGTAAAGAAATGAACAGCCGATCACCCCGCGTCGTGGTCAGGCCAAGAATACCTTTACGTTCATGTCCACCAGGATATCTGATTTCGACCACAATCAGAACAGCCATCGCCGAAAAAATCCCGATGAAGACCAATGCCGTCGGTAATGTCCATGCCATCCAGCTGAGCATTACACCCTCCCCATCGCAAAACCTTTGGCGATATAATTACGCACAAAATAAATAACAATCGCGCCCGGAATGATGGTCAAAGTCCCCGCGGCCGCCAGCAAGCCAAGTTCGTATCCGGCACTCGATGCGGTCTTTGTCATGGTCGCGGCAATCGGCTTGGCAGCCACTGCCGTCAGGGTCTTGGCTAGCAGCAGTTCGACCCATGAGAACATGAAACAGAAAAACGCGGCGACGCCAACGCCAGCCTTGATCGTCGGAATAAATACCGTAACAAAAAAGCGCGGAAAGGAATAGCCATCAACATAGGCGGTTTCATCAAGTTCTTTGGGAATGGATTGCATAAAGCCTTCGAGAATCCAAACCGCCAGCGGAATGTTAAACAGGCAATGCGCCAGGGCCACCGCCAGATGCGTATCAAACAAGCCAACCGCCGAATAGAGTTGGAAGAACGGCAAGGCAAACACAGCCGCTGGTGCCATGCGGTTAGTCAGAAGCCAGAAAAACAGATGTTTGTCGCCAAGAAAGCTGAAACGCGAGAAGGCATAAGCCGCAGGCAAGGCCACAATCACCGAAATGACCGTATTGATCGAGACATAGGTGATCGAATTGATATAGCCCCAGTACCATGTTGGATCGGTAAAGATCACTCGGTAATTATCCAGCGTCCATGTCTGGGGAAACAGAGAAAAGCCCGACAGGATTTCACCTGTTGTTTTGAAGCTCATCGCAACCAACCAATAGATTGGTAACATCAAAAACAGGATATAGAGCAGTGGAACGATATGGCGTTTTTGCATCTTAATGCCCCTAGTTTGGATTGTCTTTGGTCATCAGCGTGTAGAAAAGCCAGCTGACAAGCAATGTAATGGCAAAATAGATCAGCGACATCGCTGCTGCCGGCCCCAGATCAAACTGACCAAGCGCAATTTTAACCAGATCAATCGACAGCAATGTTGTCGAATTCCCCGGCCCACCGCCGGTCAGGACAAAGGGCTCGGTATAGATATTGAAGCTGTCCATGAAACGCAAAAGAATGGCGATGGTCAGAACCGTCTTCATTTTCGGCAATTGAATGAAACGGAAAATAGCCCAGTTGCTGGCACCATCGATCTTGGCGGCCTGGTAATAGGCCTCGGGGATCGATACTAGCCCTGCATAGGCCAGCAAAACAACCAATGATGTCCAGTGCCAGGCATCCATAACGATGATAGTGATCCATGCGGCAAGCGGGTCTTGCGTCATGTTATAATTGATCCCAAGCACATCATTCATCAGATATCCAACCAGACCAATTTCCGGCAAGGTGAAAATATTCCACATGGCACCAACGACATTCCATGGGATCAACATCGGCAACGCCATTGTCACCAGACAAACCGAAACCCAGATGCCCTTACGCGGCATTGACAAAGCGATAGCAATGCCAAGTGGCACTTCGATTATCAGAATTAGGCCAGTAAAGAGAAACTGACGCCCCAATGCCGCATGAAAACGCTCAGATCGTAGAATATTTTCGAACCAGTCCAGCCCCTGCCAGAAAAACAGATTATTACCAAAAGTTTCCTGAACCGAATAATTGACCACCGTCATCATTGGTATCAGGGCATTAAAGGCCACCAGAAGCAAAACCGGCAGAACAAAAAACCACGCTTTTTGATTTTGTGTTTTCATCAAATGCTCCTAGATCTCGCTTGCCAACCAGCCATCACAATAAAGACGGGTCTGATCCTGTTGGAAAGCAAGCTTTACGACATCACCCTGATTGGGAATATCATCATCAATAATCGCCGATAATCGGGTATCACCAACCATCGCCTGAACAACGCTATGACGCCCGACATCGGACACTTTGACAACGGTCGCTTCAAGACCCTTTTTGCCTATCGAAACAAATTCGGGACGAATGCCAATTTCAGTGCGGCCAGAGAGCCCTGAGCGCACCTTGCCTTCAAGCGGTACCGCTTTGCCCTCAAAAAAAGCACCTTTGTCGCGCATGTCACAAGGCAGGACATTCATGCCCGGCGAGCCAATAAAATGCCCTACAAAGGTGTGCGCCGGACGTGAAAACAATTCAACAGGTGTACCTATCTGGACAATCTCACCTTCATCCATAACAACAACCTGATCAGCAAAAGTCAGAGCCTCGGTTTGGTCATGCGTGACATAGATCATGGTCAATTTGACACGCTGATGCAGTTCTTTGAGCTTGGACCGCAATTTCCATTTCAAATGCGGATCAATCACTGTCAACGGCTCGTCAAACATCACAACATTTACATTGTCGCGTACCAAACCCCGCCCCATGGACAGTTTTTGTTTGTTATCCGGTGACAGGCCTGACGCGCGGCGACCAAGCATGTCCTGCACCTCAAGCAAGCTGGCGATTTCCTGAATGCGCTGGTCGATTTTTACCGCGTCAACACCACGGTTACGCAAAGGAAACGCAAGATTATCGTAAACCGACATAGTGTCGTAGATCACCGGAAACTGGAATACCTGAGCAATATTACGCTGATCGGGCGACAAGTCGGTAACATCCTCGCCATCAAACAGGATACGCCCTTCAGACGGTGTCAGAAGTCCGGAAATAATGTTTAGCAATGTCGATTTGCCACAACCTGACGGGCCAAGCAGCGCATAAGCACCACCATCGTTCCAGTCGAGATCGATATGCTTTAGCGCATAATCATCACGTGAAGCCGGATCAGATGAATAGCTATGTCGGAGATTTGAAAGGGTTATCTTTGCCATGCTATCTCCTATGCCACCAACTGGCCATCGGGTGAAAAGAAAAAGCAATTTTCCGGATTCATGTAGAAGGTACGATCCGTACCAATTTCATAAGGATGGATGCCATGTGCCAGCGATACCCAGTTTTGACCCGCAAAGGAAAAATGCGCACTGCTTTCAGACCCACTTAGTTCGGTCACCGTAATCATGCCTGTCACAGCAACTCTCGTAGCCTTGGTTTTGACAGGAACAACATTGTTGGGACGGATCGCCATGATATAGTTACCATCAGCAAGTGATGTGGCCATATTACTGGCAGTCCATTCAACAGGAACCGCATCGAGCTTAAACGTACTACCCTTTTTAGTGACAGTGATCTGGTTGATTGGCGGATCGGAAAAAACGCTGGCTGATACAATATCAATCGGCTGACGATAAATATCCACAGTGGTACCAAATTGCGTTACATGCCCGTCATGCATCAAAGCGGTTTTGCCACCAAGCAAAAGCGCTTCTTCAGGTTCGGACGTGGCATAGACAACGACAGTGCCGCGTCCAGCAAATAATTCAGGTAATTGTTCGCGCAGTTCTTCGCGCAATTTATAATCCAGATTGGCCAGCGGCTCATCAAGGAAAACAGCATTGCTTTGCTTGGCAATAGCACGTGCCAGCGCGGTACGTTGTTGCTGGCCACCAGACAGTTCATGTGGATAGCGATTTAGCATCGGGCGCAATTGCAGAATATCTGCCGCATCCTCGACACGTCCTTCAATTTCGGATTTAGTCATGCCTGCTACCTTGAGCGGGGACGCAATATTATCAAATACAGTCATATGCGGATAGTTGACGAAAAACTGATGCACCAAGCTTATATTGCGCTTTTGCGTCGTTAGACGGGTTACATCCTGTCCATCCATGATAATCGAACCGGACGCACAGCGATCCAAACCTGCCATCAATTTAATCAGTGATGTCTTGCCCGCGCCAGTTTCACCAAGCAACACGTTAAAATACCCTGTCTCAAGAACCAGACTGGTATCCTTTATATGAACCTGCCCACCCACCTTTTTGGTGATATTTTTTAATTCGAGGGCCATAAACCTACCTTTAAAACTACTGATCCAGCGAAACAAATGATCCAGAAATGGAATCATTTCACTATGGTCAACATTCTACCGCTTAACATCCATGCGGGTAAACCTATGGATGTACGGGTTATGTTCGCTTAAAAAGCTGGGGCTACGCGAGCCCCAGCCCACTTATGGTTCATGCTCAGCAGAACATGAGCTTGCTAGTTATTCGGATAGACTAGTTACTAGCCCAGCGTGCAACAAGCTTGTCGTAGTTCACAGTTTTACCTGCTGGCTTCTCGTTGGCGAGTGGGGGCTTGGCGCCACCATTCTTGTACCAATAAGCCGCGTCCTTTTCTTCGTTCAGACGTGGACCACAACCGCCATATACATTAGCGGCTTCGTCAGCTGCCTGCATACGTGCCATTGTTACGTCCATTTCTTCAGCCAAACGGTTCATAGCTTCCTGTGGTGTAAAGGCACCAGAGTTCACGTCGCCGATCTGCTGCCACCAGATCTGAGCCAGCTTTGGATAATCAGGAACGTTAATACCTGTTGGTGACCAGCGTACACGGTCAGGTGAACGATAGAATTCAACAAGACCACCAAGGTTTTCCGCACGCTCAGAGAACGACTTATGGTTTACCGAGCTGTCACGAATAAAGGTCAGACCAACATGTGACTTTTTCACGTCAACTGTCTTTGAGACAACAAACTGTGCATACAGCCATGCAGCCTTTGCACGATCCAATGGTGTTGACTTAAGGATTGTCCAAGAACCCACGTCCTGATAACCAACCTTCTGGCCCTCTTCCCAATATGGGCCATGCGGGCTAGGTGCCATGCGCCATAGAGGCTTGCCATTGTCATCAACAGTGTTATTGCCTTCTGACTTTGGCTTAACCATATCGGCGGTAAAGGCTGTGTACCAGAAGATCTGCTGGGCAACGTTACCCTGACTCAGAGCTGGCAAAGACTGATAGAAGTCAAATGATGCCGCGCCTGGAGGGGCATAGTTGCGAAGCCATTCGTCCCATTTACGGATTGCGTAAACGGCAGCTGGGCCGTTTGCAGCACCACCGCGTGACACGGATGCACCTGATGGATTACATGATCCAGCTTCCATACGGATGCCCCACTCATCAATCGGGATACCATTTGGCTCACCTTTAGAACCGGCACCAGCCATTGACAGCCACGCATCAGTCATACGCCAACCCAAATCAGGTGCACGCTTGCCGTAATCCATGTGACCAAAGATATCAACGCCATCGATGTTCTTGACGTCTTTTGAGAAGAATTCAGCGATGTCTTCATAAGCAGACCAGTTTACTGGCACACCAAGATCATAGCCGTACTTGGCTTTAAAGGCCTTTTGCAAGTCAGCCCGATCAAACCAGTCTTTACGGAACCAATAGAGGTTTGCAAACTGCTGATCAGGAAGCTGATAAAGATCACCATCAGGGCCCGTGGTAAACTGGGTACCCATGAAGTCGTCAAGATCAAGACCTGGGTTGGTTACGGCTTTACCTTCACCTGCCATGAAGTCGGTCAGATTATAGGCAAGCTGCAAACGTGAATGTGTTCCAATCAGATCGGAGTCGTTCACATAGGCATCATAGAGATTACGCTTTGTCTGCATCTGTGTCTGAACAGCTTGCACAACTTCACCCTCACCAAGAATCTGGTGATTAACTTTAATGCCAGTGATGTCTTCAAAAGCCTTGGTTAGTACTTCAGACTCATATGAATGTGTTGGAATGCCTTCAGACAGAACATTGATTTCCATGCCATTGAATGGCGATGCGGCATCGATGAACCACTGCATCTCAGCAGCCTGTTCGGCTTTTGATAGGGTCGATGGCTGAAACTCATCATCGATCCATTTTTTTGCTGCGGCCGTGTCGGCCATAGCTGAAGATGCCCCTGCCATTGCAACAGCTGCTGCAACCGCGGACAAAATATATGTACGCATTTTATATCCTCCCTAAATTTTATAGCGCCATAAATTAGGCTTATCTCAATCTTCATACGAACATGAAGGCAATGTCAAACTAAAAATTTAGTCGAAGTAATAAAGAATTTTCGTATTATTTGGGAAGAATTAAGAATTTCAATGCTCAAATATGTTCGTTTGTTCTAAATCGCGTAAAAAACGAAAATTATGCGTGCGTTTGACGGTGGCTTGCGTTATAACTTTATCGGTCAGGAGACACCAATGACATTGAATGCTCGACAAGAAGAAATTGCCATGTTGCTGCGGGATGTCGACAAAGTGGATGTTGACGAACTGGCAATACGCTTTGACGTTACGGCACAGACTGTGCGACGCGATTTGGGCGATCTATGTGACCGTGGTCTGGCCATACGCACGCATGGAGGCGCCCGGCGTGTGCTATCAACGTCAAGTCGGGGCTATGAAGAACGACGGCGATTGTTTGGCGTGGAAAAAGCCGCGATCGGCAAACAAGCGGCGCAGCTAATTCCAAATAATTGTTCGGTATTTCTGAACATTGGCACCACAACCGAACAAGTGGCCAAAGCGTTAACAGCACATGCTGATCTAACGGTCATCTCAAATAATATTAATGTTATTCAGATTTTCCTGAATGCGAAATTGCGCGAACTGGTTCTGGTTGGGGGCGCAGTGCGCCAAAGTGATGGTGCCATCGTTGGTAATCAGGCTGTCGAATTTATTGACCGTTACAAAGCTGATTTTGCTGTGATTGGCGCGTCATCGCTGGATAGCGACGGATCGGTGCTGGATTTTGACGATCGTGAGGTGGCCGTTGCCCGTGCCATTATCCGCAATGCCAGAATCAAAATTCTGGTGGCCGATATTTCAAAATTTGAAAGTGACGCACCAGTCCGTATTTGCGACGTGTCCGAACTTGATTATGTGATTACCGATGCCACGCCTCCTGCCGCATTTTGTGCCGTAGCCGAGGCCGCCAACACCTCAATATTCATAGTTGATGACACTAAATAGGCCGACAATTTTACTTCGTAATGGATCCAATAATGACAAAAATGCCAAAACAACCCCACAAAGACAAAACCGTCGATTTTGATATATTTGTCATTGGTGGCGGAATCAACGGATGTGGCATTGCGCGTGATGCGGCAGGCCGCGGCATGAATGTCGCGCTGGCCGAAATGAACGATCTGGCATCGGCAACATCTTCGGCATCGACAAAGCTGTTTCATGGCGGGCTTCGCTATCTAGAATTTTTTGAATTCCGTCTTGTTCGCGAAGCCTTGATCGAACGTGAGGTTCTGCTTGAAGCCATGCCGCATATTAGCTGGCCAATGCGCTTTGTTTTGCCCTATCACGCCGATATGCGCTTTGTTGGGGATACGCCTTTGTCAAAATTGCTGGGCGGGATAATGCCGTGGATGAAGGGACGTCGGCCAGCCTGGCTGATACGGCTAGGGCTGTTTATGTATGACCATCTTGGTGGGCGTAAAATTCTGCCCCCTACAACGACAGTCAATCTAGAACAGGATCCGGCAGGCATGCCGCTGGATGATAAATTCGTCAAAGCCTTTGAATATTCGGATTGCTGGGTAGAGGATTCACGGCTGGTTGTGCTGAATGCACGTGACGCTGAACAGCGCGGGGCGCATATAATGACGCGTACCAAGGTCACTTTGGCCGAACGCGGAACAGATGGCTGGGTTATTCACACCGAAGATCGCAACAGCGGCGCGCGGCAAAGCTTTACCGCGAAAGCCCTTGTCAATGCTGGCGGACCGTGGGTAGAGAAAATTATCCAGAATACAGCACGCATCAATTCGACCGATGGATTACGGTTGGTGCGTGGTAGTCATATTGTCACGCGCAAACTTTATGACCATGACCGTTGCTATTTTTTCCAGGGCACAGACGGGCGAATATGCTTTGCCATTCCGTATGAAGGCGATTTTACATTAATCGGCACAACCGATGTCGATCATGACGATCCAAATGAGCTGCCTGTCTGCAGTCCCGAGGAACAGGCATATCTGCAAGAGTTCGCCAGTCGGTTTTTCAAAACGCCAATAGCCAATGAAGATATTGTCTGGAGCTATGCTGGCGTGCGCCCGCTTTATAATGATGGCGCAGCCTCGGCAACGGCCGCAACGCGTGACTATGTGTTGCGCATCGATGCGGCAAATAACTTGCCCTTATTGAATGTGTTTGGCGGCAAAATCACCACCTATCGCAAACTGGCGGAATCGGCGATGGCTGAACTTACGAAATATCTGCCCCGCCTGAATGGGGCGACAGGAAACTGGACCGCACGGGTAACATTACCTGGGGGAGACTTTCCGGTTGATGGGTTTGACGATCTATGTATTTCAATCAAAAAACGATATGAATTTCTTAGCGATGCTCATATCCAAAGGCTTGCACGTACCTATGGAACTGAGGTTTTTGACCTGTTGGGTAAATGCACAACAATTGCGGATCTAGGCACAGACTTTGGTGCCAATATCTATGCGGTCGAACTTGACTGGAGCATAAAGCATGAATGGGTTCGATCAGCTGAGGACTTTGTCTGGCGCCGCACAAGGTTAGGATTGAAATTGGATAAGGCACAGATCAGAAAGATCGACAGTTTCATTACTGATACATATAAAAGTATCAGCACGTCAAAAGCCCGTATTAATAGCTGATAGCTTTGTCAAAGCACTTCCATACGGCAAATTACCCTGCTAGCTTATTGGCAGATAAAGGATCGTTACGATGAATGAAACCAGCCAAAATTATAGCCATATAGATGTTAGGCCCTTTGCTCCAAATCTGGGCGCTGAGATACGAGGCATACACATCGCTGACGGGGTGACTGACGAACAGTTTTCCGAGATTCATCATGCCTTTCTGGCGCATCAGGTTCTGTTTTTCAAAGACCAGAAAGAAATCACCCCTGAAGCGCATATCGATTTTGGCAAGCGGTTTGGCCCCTTACATGCACATCCAGCCGCGCCGACAATGGCTGGCTATCCCGAAATCTTTGAAATTCACGCGCATAAAAATTCAAAAGTTGCGAATGGCGAACATTGGCATTCAGACGTGTCATGTGATAACGAACCGCCACTAGGCACGTTGTTACAATTACATATCCTGCCGCCCTGTGGTGGCGATACAATGTTCAGCGATATGTATGCCGCCTTTGACGATCTGTCACCCACACTCGGGACGATGTTGGATGGGCTAACCGCCACGCATGAATCCGAGCATTTCTATCGTGGACGCTATGCCGATCGTGGACGCAAGGATGAAGAAATATCCTATCCTGTTGCTACCCATCCAGTCGTGCGCACACATCCCGAAACAGGTCGTAAAGCGCTTTATATCAATCGCACCTTTACCACGCGGATCAATGAGCTATCAGCCGAGGAAAGCGACGCCATTCTGGCGTTTCTTTTTTCCCATATTGAGCATGTCAATTATCAGATAAGATTCCGCTGGTCGCTGAACGATATGGCTTTCTGGGACAATCGGTGTTGTATGCATCGTGCAATCTGGGACTATTGGCCAGAAGAAAGAAAAGGACGGCGCGTCACTGTTAAAGGTGATATACCCTCATAAAGACGGACGTAATTACATCCGTCTTTGCGCCCCATAACATATCATCAAAGGAGATAAATGTTGGATCCTATCATTTCGGTAGCCCAGCTTAACAAGACCTATGATTCAGGCACAGTTGCGCTTGCCTCGGTTGATCTTGACATTAAGGCAGGTGAAATTCTGGCCTTGTTGGGACCGAATGGTGCTGGAAAAACAACATTGATTTCAATGATATGCGGACTGTTGTCGCATACAAGTGGATCTGTAAAAGTTGGTGGGTTTGACGTTGTCACCGACTATCGCAAAGCCCGGAACCTGATCGGTCTGGTACCGCAGGAAGTTATGCTGGAACCTTTTGAGACAGTTCTTAGTACAGTGCGCTTTTCACGCGGCCTGTTTGGGTATCCACCAGATGCGCAGGTAATAGAAGGTATTTTAAAGCAATTATCACTCTGGGATAAGCGCGATACGCAAATCAAGGAACTGTCTGGCGGCATGAAACGTCGCGTGCTGATCGCCAAGGCGCTGAGCCATCATCCAAAAGTGTTATTTCTGGATGAACCAACCGCTGGCGTTGATGTCGAATTGCGCAAGGATATGTGGAATGTCGTTGCTGACCTGAAAGCGCAAGGCGTGACAATATTGCTGACAACGCATTATATTGAGGAAGCCGAGGCTATTGCTGATCGAGTGGCGGTGATTGCCAAAGGCCAGATTTTGCTGATCGAAGATAAAGAGGCTTTGATGAAGCGGATGGGCACCAAGGAGTTGCACATTCACTTACAAGATACAGTCACATCAATACCAGATAGTCTGGGTTCCTATGATCTTGTCATCAACGACGATAAAATGGGGCTGGTCTATAGCTACGACACCAAAGCAGAGCGCACTGGCATCACCAGCCTGCTATCGGATATTTCATCCGCCGGACTTGTTTTGCGCGATCTGCAAACAGCGCAAAGCTCGCTTGAAGATATCTTCGTTGATCTGGTAAAGGATTAGAAGCATGAATTTCCAAGCAATCAAAGCGATCTATTTTTTCGAGATGGCACGGACGTTTCGGACATTGGTGCAAAGCATCATCTCACCAGTAATTTCAACGGTTTTGTATTTTGTCGTATTTGGCACGGCAATAGGTTCGCGCATGGAATCTATTGAAGGTGTTGAATATGGTGCTTTTATTGTACCAGGCCTCATCATGCTGTCTGTGCTAATGCAAAGCATATCAAATGCGTCATTCGGCATCTATTTTCCAAAATTTATCGGCACCATATACGAACCGCTATCGGCACCTGTTTCCTTTATGGAAATCACCACTGGCTTTGTTGGCGCGGCAGCAACCAAATCGCTGATGATCGGCATTATCATTCTGGGTACATCGTTCCTGTTTGTGCCTGTAAAAATTCTGCACCCCTACTGGATGATGAGCTTTCTGGTGATAACCTGTATTTCGTTTAGCCTGCTTGGCTTTATTCTAGGTATATGGGCGCGCAGCTTTGAACAGTTGAATCTGGTACCTATGCTGATTATAACGCCATTGGTTTTTCTGGGAGGCAGCTTTTATTCGATCGATATGTTGCCTGTCTTCTGGCAAAAAGTGACTTTGTTCAATCCAGTTGTCTATCTGGTATCCGGCTTTCGCTGGTCATTCTTTGGCGTTGCTGATGTACCTGTGACACAAAGCCTGATCGCCATCGGCCTGTTCAGTTTCGTATGTATAGCCATTATTTCATGGATATTCCGTTCCGGATACCGGCTTAAAAACTAGTGTCCATTAAAACGTTACCCAACAAAGGCACGTTCAACAACAAAGCTACCTGGCTTGTTATTCGCGCCTTCGACGAAACCAGCCGCCTCGACAAGCAAGCGCACATCCTTGAGCATGGCCATCGAGCCGCAAATCATCACGCGGTCATGTTCGGGGTCAAGCCCATCAATGCCCAGATGCCTGTATAGCGATCCATCTTGCATAAGTGTGGTGATGCGCCCTGTAAGCGGATGATCGTCACGTGTCGTGCTGGTTATCAGTTGCAATCGGTTGGCGGCAAATTCACCAACAAGCGGATCATCAAGGGTCGCAGCAACGGTATTCTGACTATAGCGAAGCTCATCCACATAACGGCAAGTATGCGTTGCAATGAGCGTTTCGAATTTTTCATAGGCTTCAGGGTCGCGGACAAGCGATGCAAAAGGCGCAAATCCCGTTCCCGTGGAAATCATCCACAGCCGTTTGCCCGGTAGCAAGGCATCAAGCACCAGCGTGCCTGTCGATTTCTTGCGCATCAGGATCGTATCGCCAGCCACGATATTTTGCAGATGTTCGGTCAATGGACCACCAGGCACCTTGATAGAAAAGAATTCGAGCGTTTCATCCCATGACGGGCTAGCAATCGAATAGGCACGAAATACCGATTTTTCACCGGTTGCTGACTCGGGCAATCCAATCATGACAAATTCACCTGACCGAAAGCGGAAGCTGGCAGGCCGTGTGATACGGAAGCGAAACAGATGATCCGTATAATGTTCGACCTCGGTAACGGTTTCGGCAAATAAATTGTCCGGTATCGGTGCCGGCGCCTGAACGTCTGTTTTCACATCTTGCGAAAGAATGTTTTCTGTCATTAGTCTATCTCATATATCTAGCGTTATGTTCAAAAGATTAGAAAAGACGTCACCTGCGAAATGACCTTTAACACAAAATTCAAACCTGATTAATCAACTATCTTTGTGTAGCTTATGTATAGCGCCAGTTTATCACGTGCAATGTAATATCAAAATTTTGCAAAAATTTTGTCATATTCCGTGATAAGCAAAAAAATACACGCAGCTTTGGCTTGTCCAAAAGAATGTCAGACTTTGCCTAACCAGCCAAGCGATCGATCTGTATCACCATCCGGCTTATATTCAGCCCCAAGTGGCGCCATATAGCCAATCGCATCAAGATGCGCATAAATATGCGGATAATATACTTCACCATGATCAGGCGCACCGCGATCAGGCACAGAAGCAAATTGGATATGACCTATGATTGGCAACAGATCGCTTAGCTTGTTGGTGAGATTACCTTCAAGACGCTGAATATGATAGCAGTCAAACATCAGCTTCAGATTAGACGCACCCACTTCGTCGATGATGGCTTTCGCCTGCGCTGATCCCTTTAGGAAATAGCCTGGCGCATCATAGTGATTAAGCGGTTCGATCAAAATGGTGATGCCGTATGGTGCGGCGGCAGTGCAGGCATAGTTCAGATTGGCAATAAAGCTATCATGCGCAGCCTGCCCCGCCGCAAAGCCAGCCATCACGTGAATATTGGGGGCTTTAATGGCAATAGCATAGGTAATCGCCTCATCAATAAAGACGCGGGCATCTGTCTCGCGCCCGGGAAGTGCCGCAACGCCATTTTCACCAGCATCAAGATCACCACGTCTTGTGTTCAAGCCCAGCATGGTCAGACCCGTTTCAGCTAAGGCGGCGGCAACATCTTCGGCAGGCACATCATAAGGCCAATGGCATTCAACCGCATCGAACCCTGCCGAAGCCGCGGCGCGGATGGCGTCAGGCAATGGTAAATCGTTCCACAAAAACCCCAGATTGGCAGAAAAACGTGTCATCAATCCCACTCAAAATCAAAATGCGAAACTATATCGGTGATTTGGGCGGCATCGAGCATCTGTGCATTCACGCCGCGCAAATCACCTTTGCCATGTCTAATACCCTAAAATTGACACCAGAGACAGCACAACAACTCCCAGCAAACAAACAGCCATCACCATATTGATCCGGCGTTGTGCTGTGGAACTGACATCAAGACGGCGCAGACGGCTACCTGCATACAGCCAGGCGATATGCACCGGAATCCAGATCGCATTCAAGATCAGGAGTTTTATAATAGTTTCGGTCAAGAACGAGTCAGGATAAAAGGCAAAGCCAGAGAAAAAGGTCGTATTCACGGCATAGGCTTTGGGGTTAATCAGCTGAAGCATAATTCCTGCAAATATGGCAGGCGACTTGGTTGGATTGATGATCGCAATGCGGGCACCAGAAAAAGCGATCTTGGCAGCAAGATAGGATAAATAACCAGCCGAAAGCACAGCCAAGGCGATACGGATAGCTGGAATATCAAGGATGATCGCCGCCAGCCCCGAAATGACAAGAACGCCAACAAGATTACTGCCAAGAAACAGCCCTACCACATAGCTTGTACCAGACCGCATACCATAGGCGGTGCCAACGCCTGCTGTACTTAACACCCCTGGCCCAGGCGTTATCAAAAGCAGAAAAACAGCAATCGCAAAGGTAAGCACAGGGTTTCCAATTCACGCAATTCATTCTGGGTTGGAAATATCGTAGCGCGATATTTAGACAAAAGCTGCATTCAAAAGTAGTAATATTTGAAAGCTTGGTTAGATTAGATTATCGGCAAAAGTTAAGTCAGGATAGTCAATATGGCGCTTTTAGATGAAAATCGGTTATTGCCGCATGACCCTTCTGGTCGCGCGATTGCCAGACAGTTATATGACAGCGTCAAAGATGTTCCAATCATCAGCCCGCATGGGCATGTCGAGCCGGTTTGGTTTGCCAAAAACGAGGCCTTTTCGAATCCAACCGAACTATTCATCACGCCAGATCATTACATTGTTCGGATGTTGGTATCGCAAGGCATAACATTAGATAGTCTGGGCATTCGGCGTAAAAACGGTTCAGGCAATAGCAAAGAACCTGATCCTAGATCAGTCTGGCATATTTTTGCAGCCCATTATCATTGTTTTCGCGGCACGCCTAGCCGTATGTGGCTGGATCATGTTTTTGAGACATTATTCGGGATGGATGTCGTTTTAAGCGCGGATAATGCTGATGATTATTATGACCGGATTGCCGCATGTCTGCGCACCGATTCATTCCGTCCCCGCGCCCTGTTTGATCAATTCAATATCGAGGTGATAGCAACCACCGAAAGCCCGCTTGATCCACTGGAATCACATCAGGCATTAGCCTTGTCGGACTGGAATGGGCGGGTTATCACAACCTATCGCCCCGATGCGATTATAAATCCACATGCATCAGCGACACATGACGGGGGTTTTGCTGGCGCGATTGAAGAGCTTGGTACGATCACTGGCCTTGGCACAACAAGCTGGCATGGCTATCTTGACGCGCATCGTGATCGGCGCGCTTATTTTCGTAGCTTTGGGGCAACCGCGACCGATCATGGACATCCAACCGCCTTTACCACAGTGCTGGATCAAACTGAAGCGGCGACGCTGTTCGATAAGGCATTGCAAGGCCAGATCAGCGCACATGACGCTGAATTATTTCGCGGGCATATGCTGGTTGAAATGGCACGGATGAGCTGTGAAGACGGCATGGTCATGCAGCTTCATGCCGGATCGCATCGCAATCACGCCCAGCAGATATTTGATGCTTTTGGTGCTGATAAAGGCTTTGATATCCCGATGCGAACAGATTATGTGAACGGGCTGAAACCACTATTGAACGAGATGGGACATAATCCAGCCCTGAAGATGATCCTGTTCACCCTCGATGAAACAACCCTGTCGCGCGAATTGGCACCACTGGCGGGTGCCTATCCAGTGTTACTGCTAGGGCCAGCTTGGTGGTTCTTTGACAGCCCTGACGGTATGCGCCGCTATCGTGAATTGACCACCGAGACAGCCGGTTTTTATAACACCGCTGGTTTTAATGATGACACACGTGCCTTTTGCTCGATTCCAGCGCGCCATGATGTGTCACGGCGGGTTGATTGCGCCTATCTGGCCGATCTGGTGATGCGCGGACGGCTGGGCGAAGATGAGGCAGCGATAGTGGCCCATGATCTGGCCTATGGGCTGGCAAAAAAGGCCTATAAGCTGTGAGTGTGACAACAACAATTCAGGATTCAAGGCCGCCTATCCGCATTGTGCATCTTGGCATTGGCGCGTTTTTTCGTGCGTTTGGTCTTGCCTATCTTGAAAGGCTCAATGCAACGATTCCATCACGCGATGAGCGGTATGGTGTCATGGGCGTCAGCTTTCGATCACCAGCAGTCCGTGATGCCCTTGCGGCGCAAGGTTATGTTTATACAGCACTTGAACGCGGACCCGATGGCGATATGGCGCGTACCATTACCAGCCTGTGTGATGTCGCGTTAAGTCGCGAAGAACAAAGTCGCATTCTGGCGCAGATGGCTGATGAAAAGGTCAGCATTGTGTCGCTGACGATAACTGAAAAAGGCTATTGCCACCATGATGGTGCGCTTGATCTGGCGCATCCCGATATTGCGCATGATATAGCCAATCCCGAAGATCCAGTTTCGGCACCTGGTTACATTGTTGCATCATTGGCAATGCGGCGTGACGCGGGCATTCCCCCCTTTAGCTGTCTGCCATGCGATAATCTTTCCAATAATGGGCGATTGCTGGCAGATATTGTGCATGCGCTGGCTGAACGGATTGATCCCGAACTGGCAGCATGGATCAAGACTGAAGTGCGTTTTCCAGTGACCATGATCGACCGGATTGTCCCGGCGACAACGGATTCTGACCGCGCGCATGTGGCCACAATCATCGGGTATGAAGACCATGCCCCTGTTATACATGAACCATTTAGTCAGTGGGTGATCGAAGATGATTTCGGCGCGCTTGGGCGACCTGATTTTGCTGCTGTTGGCGCACAAATGGTTGCGGATGTCGCGCCCTTTGAAAGCATGAAGCTGCGTTGTCTGAACGGCAGCCATACAGCTTTGGCCATTCTTGGACTGTTAAGTGGCAAGGAAACGGTTAGCGAAGCGATCAGTGACCCTGCCTTATCCGATTTTGTCGAATATCTGTGGCGATGGGAAATCTGTCCGTCGGTTGATGTGCCACGTGGGGTTGATATTGCCGATTATTGTCAGGCTTTGCGGAAACGTTACGGCAATTCAGCGATCGTCCATCAAACAGTACAAATCGCAACGGATACGTCAAAAAAGCTTCCCCCGCGTATTCTTGAACCTATCGCCGATAATCTGCAAGCGGGGCGATCTGTTTCGGGTTTGTGTCTTATAATTGCTGGCTGGATGTTTTTTATCAGATCAGCGTATATGATGGGTGATGTGATTAATGACCCGCTGGCCGATAGCTTTGGCGCGATCGTAAATGATACAATAGATAATGATGCCTATGTGACAGCCATGCTGGAAATAGACAGTGTTTTCAGCCCCGATTTAGCCCACCATGATATGTTTGTTTCACGCATCATGAACTGGTACCGCAAGATTGGCAAAGACGGGATTGACGCGTGTTTGCGCCAAGCGACAAGGGAGGCAACATGATTGAAGCATGGCGCTGGTTTGGCCCTCTGGACAAGATTACCCTGCCCGAAATCACGCAAACAGGTGCGTCGGGTATTGTGTCAGCGTTACATGAGATTCCCTATGGTGAAATCTGGCCTGTCGATGCGATTAGTACACAGCAGAAAATGGTTGCTAATACAGGTTTACTGGACTGGATGGTTGTTGAAAGCTTGCCAATTCACGAACGTATTAAGCGCGGTGAAGGTGACCTGAGTACGCTATTTGCCAATTATCGGCAATCAATGGCCAATCTGGCTGCATGTGGCATTTATACGATCTGCTATAATTTCATGCCCTTGCTTGACTGGACGCGAACAACTTTGGATGCGCCGGTAAAAGGCGGCGGCATGGCCTTACGCTTTGACCGTCAAGAAATGGCGATATTTGAAATATTCATGCTCGAACGTGATGGTGCCGAAGCCGACTATACGCCTGAGATTGTTGACGCTGCCAAGCAGCGTTTTGACCAGATGAAGCAAAATGACAAAGACCGTTTGCTGGCCAGCATCATGGCTGGATTACCTGGTGCTTTTGATCGTTATTCGATCAGTCAGCTTCGTGATGAATTGGCAAAATACAAAGATATTGACCGCGACAGCTTACGGGCAAATTACAGCCGCTTTTTACATGAGGTTATCCCGACTGCCACCACGTTGGGCATGCGGCTATGCGTACATCCTGATGATCCCCCGCGTGATGTTCTGGGGCTACCGCGCATTGTGTCCAGCCACGCCGATATTGCATGGATCATGGATGAGGTCGATAACATGGCAAACGGGCTGACTTTGTGCAGTGGATCACTAGGTGCCAGTCCCGATAATGATGTACCGCAAATCGCCGCCGAATTTGCCGACAGGATACATTTTGCGCATCTGCGCAATGTCAGCAAGGACGCTGATGGATCGTTTCAGGAAGCCGCCCATCTAGATGGTGATGTCGATATGGTGGCGCTGGTCAAAGCCCTGATGAATGAAGAAAAACGACGTCGGCAAAGGGGACGCGCCGATCACCAGATTGTATTTCGCCCTGACCATGGGCATGAATTGCTTTCGGATATAGGGCGCGGCACACATCCCGGCTATCCATTGATCGGACGTATGCGTGGGTTGGCCGAATTACGCGGCATCATCCATGCGCTAGCGCATGAGCAAAAGGAATAAGCAATGACATTATGTCTTGGCATTGGTGAATTGATGGTCGAACTGGCACCCACCCAGACGCCAAATTTACTGCAACGTGGCTTTGCCGGTGATGTTTTTAACAGCCTGTATTATGCGCGTATGATGATGCCTCAAGACTGGCGCGTGGCGTTGCATACGGGCCTTGGCACCGACCAGCTATCTGATGACATGATCGATTTCATGGCAAACCATCATATCACCTGTGACAATATCCCAAGGATTGAAAACCGGACAGTCGGCCTTTATATGATCCAGCTTCATGACGGCGAGAGACGCTTCAGCTATTGGCGTAATGACTCAGCCGCCCGACTGATGATGCGTGATCCCGAACAACTGGCCGATAAGCTGGCGAATGCGCGTTATATCTATCTATCGGGGATTACCCTTGCAATCCTGACGCCCGATGACCGCGCACATTTGCTGAGCTTGATTGCATCAGCCAAGAATGCTGACAAGACAGTGTTTTTTGACAGCAATATCCGCCCAAAATTATGGGATAGTATGGATGAGATGCGCGAAGCCATTACCGAGGCCGGACGCATTGTCGATGTTATTCTTCCAAGTTTAGATGATGAGAAAATGGCCTTTGGCGACAATGATGACATTGATGTTGCTACGCGCTATCTGGCATTAGGGGCAGAAGCGGTTATTGTCAAAAATGGGTCTGCACCAACCTTATTTTCGACAGCATCGGGGCATCAGCATTATGCCCCCTGCCCGATTGATAGCATGATCGACAGCACTGCCGCAGGTGATGCCTTTAACGGCGCTATCATGGCACGGCTGGCGGCTGGCGACAGCATCGATGATGCCATCAAGGCCGCGCATAAATGCGCCGCGATCGTGATTACGCATATCGGGGCATTGGCACCCAAACATTTATTCTCTAACGAGTTTGGCTAGGACATATTTTGAAACAGCTAATTTTGAAACAGCTAAAAATATGCAAAAATGCCTGCCCTGAAACGGTCACTCAGCTTAATATAATCTTTTAGATAAAAGGTATAATCATGAAACTTTTACGCTATGGCCAAACTGGCTCTGAAAAACCCGGCTTGATTGATAAAGATGGCAATATCCGTGATCTATCAGCGCATATTGATGATATTAACGGTCATATGTTATCGGATGCCATCCTTGATAGATTACGTGCGCTTGACCCCGTATCTTTGCCACTGGTTCAGGGGGAACAACGCATTGGCGCCTGCGTAAATGGTGTTGGCAAATTCATGTGTATCGGCTTGAATTATTCGGATCATGCGGCCGAAACAGGTTCCGATATTCCAGCGCATCCAATTTTGTTCATGAAAGCGACCTCGGCAATTATTGGCGCAAATGACAAGGTGATGATCCCGCGCAATTCAAACGCAACTGACTGGGAAGTCGAATTAGGCGTGGTGATTGGCAAGGCATGCAAATATGTCACGCCAGACGAAGCGCTCGATTATGTCGCTGGCTATTGCGTGGCAAATGATGTGTCCGAACGGCATTTTCAGGCCAAGCTGACTGGCCAATGGACAAAAGGTAAATCATGCGACACCTTTGGTCCGATTGGTCCATGGCTGGTGACACGTGATGAAATAAGCGATCCGCAAAATCTAGATATGACGCTCGATGTGAATGGTGAACGCCGCCAGACAGGTAATACAAAGACAATGATTTTCAGTGTTGCCGAATGCATAGCGCATCTTTCACAATTAATGACTTTGCATCCGGGCGATGTGATTTCAACAGGCACCCCGCCAGGCGTAGGCCTTGGCATGAAGCCAAAGCCTGTTTATCTGAAAGAGGGTGATGTTATGGATGTCTGGATCGATGGGCTGGGTCAACAGCACCAAATAGTCGGGCAAGATAGCTGATCTTTATGTCACAACATGGTGCATATGAACTAGGGACGCCAAAATGACCTCAATGCTGCTGATCGGTGGGGCAACGCCGATCATGATGAAAGAATTCACCAAAAATTTCACCGTTCATATTTGGGATGATATTGACAATAAGGACGCGTTTCTAGCTAAATATGGTGCCGAAATTGCCGCCGTGGCCACGAATGGCCATGATGGTGTTTCGCCAGAGATCATGGCTGGACTTGATAATCTGAAGATCATTTCCTGTTATGGCGTTGGCTATGATGCCATTGATACCAAAATCGCCAATGCCCGCGATATAATGGTCACGCATACACCCATTGTGCTGAATAATGATGTCGCCAATACGGCGATCATGCTGATGCTGGCGGTGAGCCGCCGGTTGGTGCATGACCATGAATGGGTTTGCTCGGGACGCTGGAAAGAACAGGGCAATGCACCACTGACCAGATCGATCGAAGGCACTAAGGTTGGCATCTTTGGGCTAGGACGAATTGGTCAGACAATTGCCCGCAAGCTGGCGGCATTTGATTGCGACATTGCCTATCATACGCGCACTGAAAGGCCCAATCTGCCATACCGCTTTTATGATAATCTGGCCAAAATGGCGGCAGATGTCGATTATCTCATCGCGATCACGCCAGGCGATGCCTCAACCCATAAAAAAGTAAACCGTGCGGTCATTGATGCGTTGGGTTCAGAGGGTGTTTTCATCAATGTCGGGCGTGGATCGGTTGTCGATGAAGAGGCGCTGGTTGCGGCGCTGGAAGATGGCAGCCTTGGCGGGGCGGGACTGGATGTGTTTGCCAATGAGCCAAACGTGCCGCCTGCCTTATTCGGAATGGATAACGTAACGCTGACCCCGCATGTGGCAAGTGCCACAGTAGAAACACGGCGCGCTATGGGCGATTTAACAATTGAAAATCTGCTTCGGTTTTTCAATGACGGCAAAGTAACAACGCCAGTGCCTGAATGCGCACATATGAAAGCCGCGCAATAGATAACAAATATCTATATGAGTGGGTCAATAGCGGCAAGAATTCTGGTAATGACAGCATCCTTGCTTCCGCTTATGTCAATATGGCTTGCTGACTCTTTATCGTCTGGCACTTCAAGAACGTCAAACTGGCTATCAATTAGACTGATTGGCATGAAATGGTTATCGCGTGCGGTCATGCGTTTGACAATCATCGGGCGATCCGCATCAAGATAGATAAAATGCACTGGCATCCCTGCCGTGTTGGTCAGATATTCCCGATAGCATTTACGCAAAGCCGAACAGCCGACAAAAACGACACCTGTCGGGATTGTCATCTGCGCCGCCACCACTTTCAGCCATGTCCAGCGATCATCATCGCTCAACGGCATGCCCGCCGACATATTGGCTATATTTGCAGGCGGATGAAAATCATCTCCCTCAATATATGTCGCCTTTTTACGATCAGCCAGTATGGCGCCGTAAGATGACTTGCCTGATCCTGTGATCCCCATCAATACAAATAGTCGAACTGGTGCCAGACCCATGTCTAATCAAGGCGTTTGCCGTGCGTTGCATCAAACAGGTGGATATTCTCAAGCGCAAAGCCAAGCTTAACTTTGGCATCGCGTATGAAATTCTGAACGCCTGACAAACGTGCTGTTATCGTTGAGTCCGACCCATCAAGAATACCATGCACAAGTGTATCGGCACCAAGCTGTTCGACCATATCAACCGTTATCGTAATCGACGCCGCCGCTTTTGACCGGCTTGTCATGACGGTTAGATGCTCAGGGCGGATACCAACCGTTACAGTTTGTGAATTGTCCGATTTAACCGCCGCAGAAAGTGTTATTTTATCCCCATTTGCCAGCGTTATAACACGCTTTACTTTATCTAGCTTTGCCGACAGAAAATTCATTGACGGGCTACCAATAAAGCCAGCAACAAAAACTGACGCTGGTGTTTGATAAAGATCAATCGGCATGCCGAATTGTTCAACAACACCCGCATTCATGACCATAAGGCGATCACCAAGGGTCATGGCTTCAACCTGGTCATGGGTTACATAAACGCTGGTAATGCCAAGGCGTTCTTGAAGCTTTTTGATTTCCAGACGCATCTGAACCCGCAATTTAGCATCCAGATTGGACAATGGTTCGTCAAACAGGAACACCGCCGGTTCGCGCACAATAGCGCGCCCCATAGCCACGCGCTGGCGCTGACCACCACTGATATGACGTGGCTGGCGATCGAGCAGATCGGTAATTTCCAGAATGGCGGCGGCGGCCTCTACCCGGCGTTTGATTTCGTCGCGCGGGACTTTCTGAATTTTCAGCCCATAAGACATATTTTCAAAAACCGACATATGCGGATATAGCGCATAGGTCTGAAACACCATGGCAATATCGCGCGCGGCAGGCTCTAGGTCATTTACGCGGTTTCCATTGATGATAATATCGCCGTCAGTCACCGTTTCCAGTCCCGCGATCATGCGTAACAGGGTTGATTTCCCACATCCGGACGGCCCAACGATAACGACAAATTCCCCGTCCTTTACCTGTCCGTCAATGCCGTGGATCACCTCTGTCTTGGCATATGATTTATGTAGATTTTTAAATTCTATATTGCCCATTTCAATCTCTCTTCACGCAGGGTGATACCTATTTCTCAGACTCGACAAGGCCTTTGACAAATAGCTTTTGCATCAAAATCACAACCAGCACCGGTGGCAACATTGCCAAAAGCGCGGTCATCATGATGATATTCCAAACAGGCGACTGTTCGGCCGCTTCAAGCATTTGTTTGATGCTCATGACAATGGTGTAATTTGCCTGATCCGTGGTGATAATCAGCGGCCATAGATACTGATTCCAACCATAAATAAATAAAATAACAAACAATGCCGCAATATTTGTCCGCGACAACGGAATAAGGAAATCAATGAAAAAGCGCATCGGACTGGCACCATCAATGCGAGCTGATTCAACAAGTTCGCCCGGAATTGTCATAAAGACCTGGCGAAACAGAAACGTGGCGGTAGCCGACGCAATAAGCGGGATACTCAGACCCGCATAGCTATTCAACATGCCAAGATTAGCCACAACTTCGAATGTTGGAATAATACGAACCTCAACCGGAAGCATCAAGGTCACGAAAATCATCCAGAAGCACAGCATGCGCATGGGAAAGCGGAAATAGACAATCGCAAATGCCGACAGCAATGAAATGATAATTTTACCAAAGGTGATGCTGAGCGCCATAATTAAACTATTCAGCAACATCAGCCATACTGGCGCGGTTTCGGTACCTTCAAGACCAGTGCCAAATAATGCCGCGTTGAAGTTCACCCAGAATTGGTCGCCAAGCATAAGTGGGACTGGCACCTGTAACATCCGAACGCCATCATGACTAGCACCCACAAGCATAATCCAGATTGGGATCGCAATAATGGCAATGCCCAGAATGAGGACAATATGCGTTACAATTCTGAGAAAGCGACGATTTTCAACCATCAATATTGCACCCTTCGCTCGACATAACGGAACTGGACAATAGTCAGCGAAATAACAATCGCCATCAGAATAACCGACTGTGCCGCAGACCCACCAAGATCAAGGCCGATAAAGCCATCATTGAACACTTTATAGACCAGAATTTCGGTTGATTTTGCAGGCCCACCGCTGGTCAAAGAATGGACAATCCCGAAGGTATCGAAAAACGCATAGACTGTATTGATAACAAGCAGGAAAAAGGTCGTTGGTGATAAAAGTGGAAAAATAATTGTCCAGAAACGGCGCATCGGACTGGCACCATCAATCGCCGCCGCCTCAATCAGTGAGCGTGGCACGGCTTGCATGCCCGCTAGGAAAAACAGGAAATTATAGGCAATCTGTTTCCATGCTGCGGCCAGAATGACCAGCGTCATAGCGTGATTGCCATTCAGTTTGTAATTCAGATCAACACCGACAAATTTCAAAAAATATGTCCAGATGCCAAGTGTGGGATCAAACATGAATACCCATAAGGCACCCGCCAATGCAGGGGCGACAGCATAAGGCCAAATCAGAAAGGTACGATAGATAAGCGCTCCCTTTATGACACGGTCAGCAAAGCCAGCAAGGACTAAGGCAAAACTCATCGACAGGCCCGCTACCGCTAATGAGAAAAGGCCTGTACGCAAAAAAGCATCGATATAATAAGGATCTTCAAATAGCATTTGATAGTTCTCGAACCAGACAAATTCAGAACTAAAACCAAAAGCATCTTCAATCAAAAATGACTGATACAAAGCCTGTGCCGCTGGCCAGAGGAAAAAAATCAAGGTGATGATAATTTGCGGCGCGACCAGCAAATAAGGCAAAGAGCGGGATTTAAAGATAACGCGTTCTTGCATAAAAAAAATCCA
>Ga0233432_10001157_pt1 | contig 25537 bp, 22 predicted proteins | sample SI_122_August201_6_FD_179870 | JGI IMG/M metagenome (GOLD analysis project Ga0233432, IMG submission 179870) | Seawater microbial communities from Saanich Inlet, British Columbia, Canada - SI_122_August2016_10_MG | ecosystem: Environmental > Aquatic > Marine > Inlet | place: Canada: British... | reverse complement strand
GCAACATGGGAGTTCGAAAAACCGATCATGCTTCACGGGAGCAAGGCCACCAAGAGATTGCTCACGCGAATCTCCGCTGAGCTGGAGCTCGACAAGCTGTGCCGTGGGTTCGACAAACCTGCGTTTCATAATCCTCACACCTACTACAATCTCGGATTGGGTTGGAAAAAGGTTTCCGATGCCAAGATCCCTGCGTCCACTCTACACTACTGGCAATACGAAACCAGTAGGGCTGAAGACTTTGAAGGGAAGGGTACTATAATACCACTTGATCTGATCGAGGATGAGGTAAAGAAACAATTCCCCAACCTGTGGACTGGCCCCTTTGTTGAAGGCGCTCGAGGTATATGGTTCTGGGGGCCGGGTGCCAATGACACCTGGAATCCTACTGCTGCGATCGTCCGCTCGGAGGGTATGCAATGCTTCTCCGCCGATAAACCATTCTACACCTGGGGTGAGATTCTCGGTAACAAATTCGTATCCCAATTTGAGGTAGGTCGGATAGGTCAGTGCATTGAAAAATATTGGTACGACGGAAAGAACTACCTGATCGAGGATGAGATAGGTGGATTTATAGTAGCCGGGAAAGAGGAGGCTTTTTTAGACCTCCAATGTCGGCACGACATTTCCAATCAGCGAGGTCGCAGGGAGAATCTCTCCGAGGGCCAGCGAGCATTGTTCCAAATTCATACGAGCAAGCGGGTCGAATCGGCTGTGCCTTTCGTGTTCGACAAGAACCGGGTAGTCCATTTCGAGGGCAAACGGTATTTCAATACGGCTCGCATCACCCCTTTAGCTCCGCAAGAGCGGGCGGGTGAATGGGGTGAACATTTCCCGTTCATTGCCGAATGGGCTGAGAAAATGTTTGGCGAGGAACAGCTACCATGGGAACTCTCGTGGTTAGCCTACGCATACCAAAACGCGAGAAAGGGTACACCTAAGAAAGGTCACTGCCACATCTTAGTCGGGCCGAGTAATTGCGGTAAGACGATGTGGAACACCAAACTGTTGCCCGCCCTGTTTGGGGGTCATATGAAGTGCTCCGAGTATCTCGTCGGTAAGACCGATTTCAATGATCATCTTTTTGAATGCGGGTTCTGGACGGTTGATGATGAGGCCGGAAGTACTGGTGACTCGCACGTTCAGTTCTCGTCCAAGATCAAGGAGTTTGTAGCGAATGACACATTCGTTGTGAACGCCAAGTTTAGAAAGAGCGGGCGGGTGTATTGGTGCGGGCGGGTTGGCATCACGTTGAACAACGACCCCGTATCTATGAGGATGCTTCCTGACCTCGACATGAGTACGAAGGATAAATTGATGATATTTAGTTGTAACAAGTACACCGGATTCTATGAAGGGTGGCTTGATAAGATGCAAAAAGAATTGTCTCATTTCGCGGCTTGGATAGACGCCTACGAGATCCCGCAGGAGCACAAGGAGTTTCGGTTTGGTGTTAAAGCTTACCTAGCCCCAGCTATTGAGGGCATTACTCAAGCCGATGGCAGGTATGCTCATATTGTCGAACTTTTGGAGATATTCCGGGATTCTCAAATTGATCCGGGAGATGAATGGGCTGGCACCTGTTCAGAGCTGTTGAAGCACCTCTCTAAGGTTACTGGCGTGGATATTCTTCTACGCGACGTCAACTCAAGGAAGCTCGGTTGGGGGCTTCGTCACATGACGTCCAAGGGAATCCCCTGGATTAAAAGGGATGAAAAAAAGGGTGTTTATAGATGGATTATTTCGCGAAGGGAATAGGTTCTAATAAACAGAAAGGGACAGCTGGGGAGCTTCTTTTCATCTATGAATCGTACAGGCGAGGTCTATTCCCGTGTAAACCAGAGGGCGACCCGCCCTGTTTTGACACATTGGTCATACACCGAAAATCAGGTAAACCGATGGTTGTTCAAACCAGAACTCCAGATTTACATGGTGACAAAAGGCGTGGTAATCGATACCACACAAAGGCTCTTTGCAACTCGGACACGATGCACATCCGAGATACTAACGTTGACGTTCTAGCCGTGTACTGCACACCCCTAGTTTGGTATTTTATCCCCGTGAAAAAAATCGTTGCTGACAATGTCAGCCTGTACCCTCAAACACCAGCCTCAAAAGGCCAGTACGAAAAATTTAGAGAAAAATGGGGCGTGTTTGGGTTTTCGAGGGACGACCCGGTCCTGTTGAGCTGAATAATTTAGCTTTGCGCAAACGGCTTCTTATCGACTCCTCAGACACCCCTACGATTTGCGAGATAACCACGGGTTCCAACCCATCCAAAAAACGGGCGATTATAAATTTTTCGTAGTCGGTCAATCTCTTCCGAATCCTTTTCTGATCATCGACGAAGAGGTAATTTTTTTTCAGCTCAACCCCTTCCGTCTCAAATTCTACCCCGAACGAGTCCTGAACAAAATCTTTCGTGAGCCCAAGCCCGCTAAGCAACTCACTCATCTGTTTCCTTGGCGTTCACTCTGATCAAGCGAGCCGGGAACTCGACAAAACCTTCCGTAACCAGCTCGAAGGTATCATCTTTGAACGTAATATTTATTTTGCACTCGACATCTGCGAAGCCATCGTTTTCATAAGCCGCAAGTTTTATCTGCGGTATCAATTCATCCACCAACGCCTCCACTACATCCCCGCACGTCGATATTAAAGGTTTTTCAAGTTCCGCTGAATTCTTTAACCACTCCATAAGCTCAATAGGTTCAAATAAAGGTCATCCACTAATCTCATTTTAATAACAATTTTGTAAAGCATTGTCAATCAACTGCAAGGTAGGGTATCCAAGTGGCTAAAGGATGCGGACTGTAAATTAGCCCAAAAACCACAACATCTTGTAGGTTGACGCATGTTTTCTAGCGTTCCTCAGAAAGGTATACAATATCTGGGGGCACAAACTAATAACATAAAGGTCAAAAAAAGGTACACTGTGAAGAGTAAAAAAAGTAAAAAGGGCAACCGCGTGTTTAAAAGAAACCCGGGTGCAAAACATTGGACATTTCGCGTAATCAGAAAAGGCGAGACGGTTTATTTTAATCTAGGCGACAACATAGATGTCGCTTTAGGTAAAGCTGACGAGATAGATGCATACCTGTTTTTCAATTCTTTGGAAGACGCGGAGGCCCAATACAACCCGAATAAAAGTAAAGGTAATGAAGCCCCCGCCCCCGCGACCGACGTCCTACGCTCTCCAACCCTTGGAGAAATAATCGATTTTTTAGAGACGCAGAAGAGTGTGGTCGGTATAACCCATCGAACGTTTCAATGCTATCGCAGAGCGTTGTACAGGGTCACAGGTTTGTCGGACGCTGGTGCTAGAGCCCTACACCTCAAGAAGCTCACTAAGAAAATGATTCGGGATGTTAAAGCGGCAAGCGTTCAGGGTATAAAGGACGTGGTTGCATTGGCTGAGAAAAAAAGGTCGTACAACACACTCCTAAAGAATGCCAAGAGCGTGTTTTCAAATACCGCCATGGCATACTACCCAGACAGCTGGAGCTTCGAGGGGCTTAGTTATTTAAGAAACGAGATCTTTTTCAATCGAGTAAAGAAGAGTTACACCCTTCCCGAGACTCCCTTGATCACGAAAACATTCGATTTGATGAATGGGTATGAGTCCACTGATCACGACAAATTCGTAATCATGGCAATGGCCTTGCATTTTGGTATGCGCCGCAAAGAGATATTCTACGCCAAACGAGATTGGTTCGATATTGATGACGAGCGGTGTGTCATATTGATCAAATCCGAGGGTAAGTTCAGAACCAAGAACGGCATGGACGGGTACACGGCTGGCAAGCCTGGGTTTGGGTCTAAAATATTAGAGCAATCGGGCGGTTTTGATTTTCTGGTAACCGATCGAGCCCGTCAGGCTGAGAAGACAATGAAGAGCTTGCTAGATGACATGAGAGCAATTGGATGGACGAGGCAAAGCCCTCTGCATGAACTCAGGAAGCTTTACGGTTCATACTTGGCCACAACCGAGGGGTTGTACGTCGCTCAGAGTTATCTCAGGCATACAAGCCCGGCCGTGACCTCTCAATACTACGCCAAGCTAATGCCCTCAAAAGACATGCTTGCCTGTTGGGCGGCCTAGAAAGATTTGCCGTACAGGTGGCCGATGGCCATCTCCCGCAAAGCCCATGGGAGTTGCGGATGTCCCGCTATGATCATCTGGATCCTGAAGCACCGACCCCGCAGGTTGGTGAACACCTTCATGTGATCCTTGATCCGCCCTTTATATTGCCCTTTGGTCTGACCATTCTCGTTTTTCACGAATAGCCATAGATAGCCGTATGAGTTTTTGAGGAAAGACAGGTCGGTACGAAAGTATTGTTTCTCAGAGTGCTCGTCTCCAAGGTGCAACCAATTTGTCTCCGCTACGGAAAGATAGCCATCTCTAAAATACAGCGGGTTTTTTACCTCCCCACCACCCGCTACGGATCGCTCAAACGGGCCGGACATATAGCGTCCACGATAAGCAAACCCCTCACCCGTCTCCGAACATATAACACCTTTTTGAGATTCACCGTTGAAATACTGAACCGTCTCGTGGTGATCCGTCTCCGAATCATCAAATGGATCACTCGCATTTGGTGGTAAATTCGGGTTGTTGTAATCAAGCAAGTCAGTTTTCTTGATTTCCATGTCCGTATTCACGCAAAACATCTCGGCGCAGTTGTCTTTGGTGGTTACTGCTGTGATGTCTTCATTCGTGAACGGGCCGGAAAGTGAGCTGGATCTTTGATCGAAAGCGTAACCCAGATATCTGGTCGTTCTAGTACTACCGTTGTAAGACACTCGCTCTATGATGCTCGAGGTCAACGTTATCGTAACTTGTGCTGTTGGTGTGCTCATTGATTATTCCAACTGACAGGATGTAGATGAAGGGCCGAACTCAGGCTTAACTTTTACCGTAATTTCAGCGGAGAATGAATTACTCGGGTCGCACCAGTCAATATCGGAAGCGACTACGCCATCTTTTGTAAATTCAAAATCTAAAAGGTAATCACGCCCGGCAACCAAAAGCACGCCATGCCTATAAACTAGAATTTTGTCGAGGTATGATAAATGGGTACGTCCGCAAGGAATCTCCGAAGGAAAATCGGAAACATTTAAGGTTATGTCTGCGCTAGTTGCCATTAGACCGGTTGTGAGCAGTAAAGCATCCAGCCCCACGTATCATAACCCGTAGGAGCTGGAGCGGGGATTTTAAGCGATTTGACATATAAAATAGTTTCTTCTGGATCGTCTTTCTGAAATGAAAAGGTGCCGTCCTCCGTAGTCGAATTAATAGTGGTCACGTCATCCCCCCAAGTAAACTCGGCCGCAAATGGGATTGCGACCGGTTCTTTTACTTTATTCCATGTCACAGTCACTTCACCAACTCCTTCACCTAATACGAAGCAGGAATACATATCATTTTTGTCGTTTCGACCCATATGCCTTGCAGTACCCGCAGGTATCCCTACTATTTGAAGTGATCTAAGCCCGTTCTGCCAGGGTTGTACGGAAACCACCCCGTTTTTATTTCCACCGGTCCACGTACTACCACCCAGGTAAACTATAAAATCGACGCCATAAAGTTCTTTCAAATAACCTGTGGCTAAAATCGGTACGATTGGAATTTCGACCCCGGGGTCAACAGCTACCGCAGCAGAATCGACATTATCCTCCGCTATAGTTACGGGTTCTATTACCTCCTCTGTATAGTTAGGATTTTCTATGAACACCCAATACATCCCTGATTGCGGATCAAATGTAGCAAATGCTTTCCCTAGATTAATTGGATGCTCTGATTCCCAGCCACCCTTGGCTTTATAGGATACCTGGTCGGCATCTGCAAAAGTTTCAGTGTCTTCCGCACCCCTCTTGGCGCTAGAATCTTTATAAATTTGAGAATCGTGGCCAAGCCAAAATGCCATGGGGCCACCCTCCCCCGCTACAACTTGATTGTTCACAGCCGCTGAGAAATTGGTTGCGGGGGCTTGTTCTACCCTAAATCCCGTTGCCGCCTGATCCTCCTTTGGTGCGTACAGAAGGTGGCACCCTTTATCCGTATGAACGACCACCTGATTAGACCGAGTACTCAACCCGGTTATCTTTGTTGCATTGGAACCGATTATATCAACAGTGCTTAAAAGACCTACTTGAGGCTTAAAAATAGAAGAAGATGCGGGTTTTTCAGTTGAATATGGGCTGTCTCTAAACGGTGTTGTCTTACCAGCGGGCTCAGAAATGTAAACCCTAAGAGGTTGATTAGGATTCCCTGCGGCAAAAAGGCACTTTCTCGGACCTACTATAAAAGAAGTACACCCAGGGAAGTAAGAAAATTCCATACTGTAAATCGAAAGGTTGGGGAGTAATTCATCACCCCCTTGACCTATGAAAACAGTGTTAGCACCATCCCCATAGGAATAAGCACCGTTGCCGACATTACTGAACGAGCCTGCATTACCTAACGAAGCCCCTAATGAAACGAGTGGGTACCCCGACCCGATACTGACAAAATTCGTACCTTCTGTAGTAATTAAACCAATGTCGTGAACTTCATCGTCGCGGCTAGCAAAAAGGATTGAGTTACCTTTCCCGTCATTAGCAGCTGATAGTTTGTTCCCTTCTCCCGTTTTCGCATACTCCGCCAACTCTCCCAGCTTAGTCCACACAGGACTGGAGCGCATTCCCCCCGGCCCGTGGGGGAGGCACCCTTCTACCACACGAAGAGACCCGCGATCGGCGTCATCGCGATGAACTTCAATCCCGCTGAAGGCTGGTACCCTAAAAAACCTCACGACTCTACATTAGGGTCTTCCTTGTACGGAAACAACCGGTTGAGTTTCTTTTGACGCTTCTTACAAGCACCGCAGGGCTTGAGCCCAACGGCTTTTGTTATTTTAGCTACAGTATCCCCTAAGCCTTTACTCTTCTTTTTCAGATACTCTTCGTGTTTCTTTTTAGATTCTTCAGGTGTCATAATTAGTAGGTTAATGTTATTATCCAATACCAGTTACCAATGCCGAAATTATAACCAACGTAGCCTTCCGCTGTAGTATCTCCCGGTGATACCGGTATGAAAAAATCTGCACCCGCACTCCCCAGACCGAGTATGTACCAAGTGCAGTTGTCAGCTATTGTCCCGTTGCTGTTGTAAGTTGGGTGTATCGTAATTTCTAGGCTTTTAGATGCCGTGGAATTAGAGTTATACCACCCATTACAACTGGCATAGTAAATTGGACTAGTGCCCGTATCATATTGAGCCTTGTAATCCAAATCATCGCAAAAGTCCTCAGATGTAGTCCCTAACGTTCCATCAGATTTGCAGTTAAAATTCCCAGGTGCTCCTGTAGTTGTAGTATTAAAAAGGTACTCTTGATGTTGATCCCCTCCGTAATTATTTGTGACAAGGCCACCGTCATCAATCTGCCTAGTTATATTTGGCCAACTTGGGCATGATTCCGAACTCGCGCTATAATACTGTGTATTATAAGTATATACGGTTAAACTAGTAGGGAATGGGTTGAATTCTTCTGTGCAACAGCAATCACCAACGCAATCATCACATGGCCCTACGCTGCTGGGACATGGTGGGTCACAGCAATTCTTCCTGAGTACGTAGGTCATGAACAGTCAAGGGAAAGTAGGCTTAGTTCACCTGTGTCATCCTTTTTAAGAACCTTAGGGGCTTGCGTGATTGGGTCGCCATAGGAGTCAACTTCGCAAGGTATAAACCATCCGGCACAGGTTGCCGTAACGCCTTCCGCGGGGTCTACATGTAATAAATTCAAACTCACAGAGCTTGAACCTATGCAGACTTCTACGGAGGATTGGTAGACCATATCCAAGGATTGCTCAGTGTACCCTTGCGTAGTGAACGCATCGACCACCATATCATTAGTGACTACGGTTTCTTCAGGGCATACATCGTCAGTATGAGCCAGTACTCCGCATTTGACATCATAGCTCTTCGTTTTGAACTTAAGTTGGTTCTGGATTACTAGATCACAACTACCAGATGCACTTATGCTGACTCTCGTAGAGCCTGCTATAGATACCGGATTTGCTCCCGAAAAAGCTTCCACTGTGACATTATCCACAGGGCATTGATAAAGCATTGGTATGTAAGCATTCGCGTTCCTAGGTGTAGCCGAAATATCAAGGCTTTTGAAATTTTCAGATCCGTCGGGTTGAGGGGTACCCGTCAATTGGAATGTACTCGGGCCTGTACCCGAAAGAGATACCGTTGCTTCTGGGTCTACTACGATTTTGGAGTTAGCTATGACCGGCTTAATTTCGTCGCAATATTCTTCTTGCGTAAACTCCTCCCAATAGGTGGGAACTGCTGCCGAAGGTGTTATGGCTTGAGATGTTTGTAAAGCTTTCCAATAACTACCGCCATGCATTACATAGTCACCCGCATCATACAGTAGATTAGTATCCCATGAATCCGGATCGACGCATGGATCGGATTCCGCCATGAACATATTACTCAGCAGTATTTGCTGGTCAGGGGTAACCACCCCTACAGATATATTAGCTATCGATAAGTTAACTACGGTGTCTTGTTCAGCACCTACAGTTAGTGCCGTACCTCCGATATTATAAATCGACGGCCCCCCTACAGCAAAAAGAGAAACAACTGGGGAGAAAAGATCTTTTGATATTGAAACCGTCGAACCGTCGGGCTCGAATCCTTTAATTGTAAATGTTCTCGCGGTTCCTAACGATGACCCTATGGAAGCACCGATCGACACAGCTAAAGCACCACAGGGGGTCGACGTAAGCGTTTGATTTCCGCTGAATATGGAAACCGTAAAGTCTAATAAGTCACCCGTTTCTTTTACCGACTCAAACCGAAGTTTTTCACTAGTAAGCCTTAACTTTTCTATTTGCTGGGTGAATTGAGCAAGCGAGGGCGTGAGTGTAAAAGGCTTTCTTTTAAAAGTCAGATTTTTTAAGTGATTACTAAGAACGACCTTTGCATTCGAGGTGTTCAGATACTTCCTATCGATACTAAAGGTAAGATTCTTTTGCTCGAGCTTGTATTCTTGTGGGGTTATCGTTATTGGCCTGGATTTTGCCGTACCCGAGATTGTAGTTGATCCATATGCGTAAGGCAGTGTGGTTTTATTTACAGTTACCTGCTTTTCGGTGTAGTCATGGACAGCCAAGACTAAACAATTGCTTGGTGTGGTCGTGGGGTTAATTTCCTCCCACTTCGTACTGTCGGATACGGGAAAGCCCCCACTGTCATTAGCTTTCGCCCGGTAGTGTTTTTGAGTAGCGGGGTCGTAAAATTCATCATCCTCATTCACCGCCGCTCCCGAATCCAAGCAGGGGTATTCATCGTCTGAGGCGGAGCAATTGTAGGAGGGAGCGTCCTTGAAAACAACTCCAGTCACCCCGGTGTCTGCCGTGGTTACTTGAATAGAGTCCAGATTCCCCGAGTTGCTTGAAGAGCCGGCTGTAAAATTTAAAGTCTCGATTGACGTTAGTGCATCGAACTGTACCGGCGTACCTTCGGCCTGCGGTTCGTAGACACCAACCGCATAAGGCCCAGTGGTTCCGGAATCTATATCCTCTACTTCCAAGGCACTTATGTCCAAAGTCTGGGCTATGCCGTCATCAATACGTTGTTCTAGGCACCAGTCTTCGATCGGTTTCCATGGGTGCGCTTCTTCTTCGGTGAGCTGTTGCCATTTGGCTGGTTCATCCGTGAAATTGGTGGGCGATGTATGGGCTGTAGTACATTCGAAAAAATACTCCCCAGGCCCTGTTGCGATCCCCATAGCAGCAGCTTCTACGGCATCAAGCGTTATTTTCCTCACATCCCCGATTGCGTAAACTACATTAGTTTGCCACTCGGCTATACCTATACCAAGATTGTGCGTGAGTGGGTTGAGCGGTAAATTTGCATTAAGATGTACAACCTTAAAATATTCCTTAACTCCGTTAACCAACACATACACTATATCCCCTATGGCATAAGTAGTGTTGGCGTCGTATTCATCAGGCTCATCTTCGCATGGGTCGACATCTTCATCTTCAATATCCGTAAGAGCTTCTAAATTAACAAGATTTCCTACGGTCTGCGTAACAGCGAGACTTGCGACATTGAATTCTTCAGTGACGGTGGCCAGCTCAGTCACGTCAAGGGTCGCCAGAGCAGTTGAAGTTGTAGGCCCCTCGGTCGAATTAACCGTCCCTATGGGGATGTCCACCTCACTTACGACACTCGATACATTCCAGATTAGGAATTCTCTGCGAACTACGTACTCATTCAGATCTTGTCTATACGCATCATCGCCTCTATCCGCTTCATCCTGACCCCCGACGTATTGCGTTTCAGCAGTTCCCGAATAATCCTTACTTTGATACCCAGCATAGTTGGGGCCTTTATCCATATCTACCCACGTAGCGTACGCGATGTACGTACATGGACTGCATGGTAAGACGAGAATATCCCCCTGGTGTACCGGCCGGCAAACCTCGACATCTTTGTCCGGATCAGTCGCGTCTTCTGTATTCAGCTTATCTCGAAATTCGGCGGCTTCTCTTACCGCTATTTTTGCGTCTTCAATGGTCAGTATTTCTTCGCAGGAGTCGTAGCTCTCAACTTGACCCCATTTCACCCAATGAAGTATTACCTGACGCCGACCCTCTGTATCCATACCGGAAACCATAATAGTTTCACCATCTGATTCATTTATCGACCCGTCTTCAATTTGAGAGACTACATATTCGAGCGTTCTCTCTATCTCCTGGATTTTCTGCTCTTGTTCCGACTCCTCGAAATTAAAACTCATCAGCTTGCGTATGTAACTTCGATTTTCCAGATTCTTTCGTCACCGTGAGAAAATATTGGTTTTACCCGGTACCCGATTACGGAAGAATAGCTTGCGTTAGGGTCTATGTCGTACGTGTAGTTAATCAAGCCCGCACATTTTTTCAAAGCGATTCCCTGATACCCAGGGGTGAGAGGTATGTTACTCCCGTCTTTCGTCCCCACAGCTATACCGCCATTACCATCAGGGCGCCCTAGCCCCTCACCCCAGTCGGCTGAGCTTGTAAGGTCTGGCCCTTTTACATTCGGATGTGTAAAATCAAACCAAATTTCGTTTACCAACCCTTGCCCACTAGCCACTTGTATTGGGATTTGCGACCAATGGGTGTTTCCTACTCTGATTTGCCCGAATCCATCTGGGTCTGTTTCAACCTGAGTAGTTACCTTCCCCTGGTACAGGTTAGTGGCGGGAAAATAAATATCGTCGTTTTGGGTCGATCGTACAGGTTTCCAAAGGGTGTTCTTAAACCTGTTTGTGAATTTAAAACCTTGCCTATCTTCCTCAGGCGAGAAATGAAAATCGAAATTTACCGAGGGGGACTCTGGGAATTTCGATAACCCGATCATATCCGCAGATGGCATAGCCCCGACATAATACCAAATATAAGTCCAGACCGATGTGGATCCGGGGTTAAAACCCCCAGTATCACCCATAGGCTCTAATTTCACCCCCCTGTGGGAGAATGTTAAAACCTGAGGTAGTTGTGGGTTGGTATAAGAAGAAGTGGATTTTCCGTACGCCAACCAATGAGGGGTGACTGGTGCAACCCACGTGACGCTCCATACGTCAAATCCCGGGTTCGACATATCAACCGTGATCGGACCTCTTACCCATTTGGGTTGGTAGGTGTCTCCATCGGTCAGCTTGTTATAAAGAGTGTCGCCCTCAAGCATAGGTTGCTCGAGCCCGAGCGTACTATACTGCCCTGAATTTCCGTAGTAATTGGAGGGCGTGTAATTGAGTATGGCTACGGGCTCACTATTTTTGATTGTATTGGGGATCCAAGGCCAAGGCTCCACGGAAGGGTTATTTACTCCGGTATTTAGTTTTTGATTATACTGGGGGTGCTCTTGGATAAAAGTGCTGTCGGAATATCCGATATCATCGTTCTTCGACCTGAGAATGACGTACTTGCGGTTCATCCTTTTCAAATCGCCTCCCTCACTTACCGTTTCGCTAGACCATGTGTCTTTTCGGAACTCTACAAATGTTCTTTGAATGTATGCCTGATCGATAGTAGCACCCGGCATTACCTTCTGATCAACTAGGAAATGATCTTGGTATTCCTCATCCTCCGTACCGATGGGTATAAGTACGGGGGCTCCCGTCCTCCAATTAAGAGTGTTCGAGGATGTAGGTTCTATTGCTTGAGTGTCTTGTAATATACACTCCCAGTAATCATCGTTATGCAAAACGATCTCACCCGCTACATATACTTTGGTGTCATCGTAAGCCGCCCACTCCATACAATATTTACTCACCCGTACGCCCTCTAGTACGAATTTACGAGTAATCTTGCTGTATCCAACCTTTGAATCGAGCTCTACGGAAGCACGACCTACAGGACGCATAGTGAGGTCTTTTAGCTTACCCCCACTCAAGAGAGTCCGAAGACTCGCGGTCATGGATTTAAGGGACATTTTACCAACCTCCTCGTTTTACTATTCGTAAATTCTTTTGCTTCTGTGGGGTAAGTAGCCTACTTAGCTTCATCCTCGCCTCTATTACCGCCTTTTCGATGTTAACTTTGTTGTCTCCGTTGTACCGAGGATCGACCAAAAGCTTATGCTGAGCAAATGGGAGCATAACATCCCAACAGACATCAGCGGGTAATCTTGGATAGTCACCAAGCTGAAGCTCTGCGGGCATTACATTAGCGGTGAATTTGACCGTATATTCCTTGTCGGGTATGGGGTATAGAACCATGCGGGGTATTACATCCACATCGGTGCCTTCATCCGTCTGATCTATGAAGTACCAAAGAGGTCTGTCCTTCTCGGCCTCATCCATATTGATGCTTGGGAACCTACCTCTATAGTTACCCACAGTCCTGAAGTCCCCCGAGTAATGGGATCTAGCGATCAATTCATCCTCTCTAGATTGAAACGATGACAACGGTCCGTGGCCTACGAGCTCGGGATACTTTTCAACATCTATGATAGTTGTATCCATATCCATGGACTGCGTATCCTCGGGGAATACCAAGGTGAATTTCTTGGTAGCCCATCTAGGTCGCTTACCATCTAAAGGAGCGTAACACTCCCTGTAAGCTTGGTTTACAAAAATCTGGACTCTCTTAGCATCTATACTGGGGAGATCATCAAGAGCATCCGCACCAAGCATACTAGCTACCTGGTCGCATATCTCATCAAAAGTAACATTAGCCATACCGCTATGTTACTCAGTAGTGGCTTCTTCTTCCACCGCTTGCAAAACGGGTTTGGCTTTTACCCTACTCTTTTTTAGCTCTTTCTTTGGCTCTTTCTTTGGCTCTTTTTTTAGCTCTTTCTTTGGCTCTTCTTTTAGCTCTTTCTTTGGCTCTTCTTTTATAAAATGGTGGTCTGATTCTACAGCCTGCTTCACGGGTTCTTTTTTCTCATCCATAAGAACGGAGAAGAACATGCGCTTGTATAATCTACCCTGCGTCCTGAATATGTCGTCCGCTTCCCGTTGATCCTTTGGCTCGTAAGCGTAGTGCCTGCAATCTTTATCCCATTGAAAGATATATTGCAGACGACTCATACCCTTGACCCGGATTACCGGCGTTGTGCCCATTTGATCTCTTTTTCCAATTATTATAATTTTCATGTTTTTTAAAAAAAGCCCCTCCCCGGTGGATCAGGGAGGGGCTGGTGGTGGATGTATAGGTGCGAGACCTAAAAGTTCTCAGTAAGAGAATCCGGGGATCTGACGAACTGCTTCTACCAACTGAACACCTGGAATTCTCTTCTTGGTGTCTTGGTAAGTAGCCATTCCGTAGACCGACTGGATACCGACGGCGCTCAAGTGAGCATCATTCCCTTGCGTGCTAAAATCGTCGAAGTGGAAGATCTGTTCATTAAACACACTTCCTTTAGCGTAGTAGAGAGCAGATTTACCCATTGCGAGAGCATATCCGATAGGAGTTCCGAGGATGTTGGCTTGATAGACAACCGACCCAGATGGGAACGCTGTTGCGTTAGCTACTTGATTTGCACCTTGACCCCCTGATATATCAACATAACCCAAGGTTTGAAGTTTGTCACCAGAGTTTGTGGCGTAGCTGAATACAGAGTAACTTCCGTCAGGAGCAACGATAAGAATGTGTCCCGCTGTGGAACCTCCTCCTACGCTGTACTCGGATCCTCCGCCTCCAGGAATTCTTGCGTCGAATCCGGTGAAGTTTGCGAATGTGTCGCCTCCAAGATCAAGGTCACCTGCGTTGGCCGGGGACTTAGAAGAGGAAAGCAAAGCTGTAGGAAGCAAAGGAGAACCTTGGCGACCGTCAGCTGTGTCGAGAATAACGTTATGGTTGGCAATAATGTTGCCGTCCCACATTGCGTAGTTACCGCTGTACAACTTGTTGGCGCTACTGCGCTCGTCAGCCTGAAGAATGGCTTCGAGGTAGTCGGGATCCGAACGAAGAGGGCGTAAGCAAGCGTCGGGAGCGAAGAACAAGTAACCGGGAATTTCGGTTTTGTCATCCCCACCAACATTCATTGGCTCACCGCCTTGGGCGATCAATGCTTGTTTAGCTTCCTGGATAATATCGGTGCTGAGACCTTCCGTGTACAGGAGGTTAGCTGTTGCTCCGTAACCTGAGATAAGGTTCGAAGTGCTGTTGCCAAGGCAAGTGTCCCTAAGGCACTGCTGGATATGATCCTGCTCAGTACGACCTGACCATTCGGACATAACCTCAGCTGAGAGCTGATCGATGGTTTTTCCGGTGAAGCGCATGAGCTTGATAACTTGCGTCCAAGCGACAGCGTGACGGATCAGATCGACTTCAACATTAAATGTTCCGAAGTTGAGCTTTCCGGTGTTGTTCTTAAGGATTTCTTCCCCACGAACGCCTTGACCACGGATGGGTGCAACGGTCGTAAAAGTAACCTTGTCAGAACCGCCTGCGGAAAGGTCGCGTTTTTCGACAACTGGTGAGCCGGAACCCTCGGAACCGATGAACTTGGCGAAAACGTTCTTTTCGCGAGCATCACGGGTTACGAGCTCCGACCAGAGCTGTGTGCGCAAATCATTATTGCTGTCGTTAAAGATTGAGCCGTAGTCGGTGTTACTTGCTGCCAAGTCGACGTTAGCGTTAGGTGATGATGGGAACCCACCGCCACCGGCGGCTCCTGATATTGCTTTAATAGCCATGATTAGTGATAATTAGATGATGTTGGTTGATGCCTATCGTAAAAATGTTCTCCCATCCGGAGATCCCAACATTTCAAAAATTTGATCGTTGGATAAATCTGAGATGTTATTAAGAATGTTTTTTGCGGTTGGCGCTTGATTTGCGGGTTGCGCTGTTTGTCCTGTCGTCAAGACCTTTGCCTGAGTGCCTAACTGTGGCGCTTGCGGTTGAGGATTTACCGGTGGGGCTGTGTTAGCCGCCTGTGGCGTGTATCCTTTTCTTGCAGCGAAGTCGTTAGCCATAATCTCTGGCCATCTCGGCGAGTTAAACACATGCGCAAAATCGGGATCTCTTTGAGCTATATTGCAGAAGTCATCAAATTCCTTACGGTATACGTTATTGGAATCTGCTAACTCTGGATATGCTTGATAAACGGTATCCCTGCTCTCCTCCGCTTTTGAGCGTTCTTGAGCTTGTTTGGACTCTTGATATCTCTCGTTTTCGCGTTCTCTTTTGGCGACAAGGCTTTGGATTGTCATTTCCTTTTTCATTATCTCTCTTTGGAGAGTTAATGCTTTGGTAGTATCCAATTCCTCGGCGGCATCGTGAACCTGCTTCTCAAGATTAGCAATTTCTTGCTGGAGTCCTGCCGCTTGCGCTTTTAAAGGGTCTTGCCTTTGTTCCGGGGCGGGTGCCCTCGGCTCGGCGTACTGCGGAGCTTGTTGATTCTGAGCTTCTTGGCCGTAGATGATTCTCGACGCATCAGCGAAAGTACCTCCAAACCCATCAGATCTATAAAGATCGATGACCTGTTGGTCCATTTCGTTTTTGGGACGAATCCTCCTCTTGGCCAGCTGTTCCTCTTCGGTTTCGCCTTCCGGCTCTGCCTCGTAGGTTTCCCCCTCACTTTGAATTACTTCTCCCGGCTCCTGGGATTGCTCCTCAGAAATAGCTTCGGTAACTTCCGGTGATTCGGAACTTTGCGTTATCATTGCCTCACGAAGGTCGTCTGTTGACACATCCGCGAGATTTAACTCGGTTTGCTGGGGGGAATCAACCGCCCCGGTCTCTGTTTCCATTCACTGAAAATACTATTGTTATACCGCTACTTAAAGCGGTTGTATTAGTACCCGTAAATACCTCGCCTACCCCGTGCTAACTTAGCGCATTGCTTTTCAGCTTTGCATTTATTTGGGTTCTTGCACTGCTTACAAGGTATTTCCGGTTTTGTTTTTTTAACTGTTTTTGCCATCTCTATAGAATTTAAGAATTTTCCAAAGCATATACCCGCATGTGAGGGTACCTGCGATTAAACCCACCAAGTCATTCCATTGGCCTAGTGTGAACGATAGACCGGTACCAATCATACCGATTATAGGTGTAGAGTCGTTCATGATATAAGTTCTAAAAATAGATAAAGGGCTACGCACGCACCCAAGCCGGCTAAGGCTTTTTCTACGTTTGATAATGATAAGAAATATTCTTTTAACAGTTTAAAGTTTTTCATTTGGTGGCTTCACGGGGAAAGGTGGTCTAGTTAAATGTTTTTCGGCTTCAGTTTTCGCACATCTCTGAGCGGTTTTTCTAGCTAGGAGTATAGGTATACAAAGATAAGCCAGTAGTACGGACCCTGCTACCGTTAGTATTTTTTTGATACTTGATGTAAATTCTTCAAAACCACCGGCTTGGGATTCTAACCCTTTTTGAAGCAATTTATCGACGTCACCTTCGCTTAAAATGTCGACCGTTTCTCTCAGGTCTTCATTCTCCGTCATCATTTGTGCTGTTTTCCCCGCACCATACCCGATACCCGCACCTGCTGCTCCTCCCATTGGACCCGCGATCGCGCCACTCGCCCCGCCGGCCACTGAGCCAATTGCCGGATACCATGAACTCATCTTGCAAGAAGTGAGAAGAACAAGCACGAGGATGAGAATGGCGTCAACCGCGAGTATGGTGTAACACCGTTTCATGCGGGCGGGAAATCAGGAACGGACCATTCGTCTGTTGCGAGAATGGTAAGAATTTCCGAATGGTCGTATTGGGTTTTGCCTTCGAGAAAACTAGGAGTCGATCCCTCGAATTTTACAAAAGTTTTAGACCCGTCGAGTGAATGTCTTAAAGTTTGGGCCGAAGTTTCCTGTACTTGTTGAAAGTTAATGTAAGGAACATCGTCCGCATTTATTATTACATATTTTTTACTCATAATTTAAGATGGTACTGTGGTTGAAAAGGTAGGCCCGTTTGTAAGTGTTCCGTTGTTTCCTCCGCTCCCTTGGTCGGTTACTGTAGTACCTGTCCCGCCGTCATTGTCTCCCATTCTCCACCACGCTAAAGGATCAAGATTTAACCCATTAGTTCCAATATCATTGGGCAACCCCGTGTTATAAATATTAGTCACATCTGAAGCAGTAAGCTCCTTACTGAAAACTGCTATTTCATCGACAAGTCCGTTAAAGAAACTGTGTCCATTTGCAAATCTTCCTATTTCTAGGTTACTTGTAGTAGATGGCATACCTGTGTATGAACCTAACGAGTTGTCGGTTAGACTTGAAGTGTCAGTGTTTACATAGACCTTTAAACCACTTGCAGATTTAGAACCGTCATAAGTGGCCACAACATGAAACCAATCTGTAGTATTCAATAAAAAATTATTTTGAATATCCAAGTTTACAGAACCTGTGCCAAGAATCATATTAAATTTATTAGTGCCATTAGTTCCAAATAAATATTCACGAGATGATAAGCTAGTGTCTTTACTTACAAGACGCATACGATCTGTACTATCTAACTTGACCCAAGCACTAATACTAAACGCTGAGTCAGTGCCTGAACCGTCAGTAAATGAAAAGTCAGATGCACCGCCACAATCCACGTAATCGTTAGTGCCATCTAGAGCAAGTGCATAATTAGAAAACGGCAACACTGGTAGATTGTTAGAATAAAGCGCTCCATTCGGAGTAGTCGCATTGCTGCTCCCCACCCGATCGAATACTGTCCCAACAGTGTCCCCACTTTCAGGTGTCCCTCCGCCCGAATCAGTATCATCTGGCCCGTCTCCCATCCTCCAATAATGTGCCAGATCTAAATTTAATCCATCAGTGCCTAAATCATTTGGCGCTCCACCATTCCAGATATTGTACGCATCAGTCGCGGTTAACGCAGAATTAAAAATTGCGAACTCATCAATTAAGCCGTTGATGTATCGTGTATTATACCCTGCCCCATAACCATATCCGATCCGTAATTCAGAACCTTGGTTAAAATCATTAGTTCCGACCTCTGTATTTGTCAGCGTTAAAAAGGATGATCCATCTTTATACAAAGTAAGTAAGTTGCCATCCCGGACAAGAACTAGATTGTACCAAGTTCCCGCAGTTACGTCAGAAGTGCTTGCACTCGCAGTTTGGGTGTAACTTGTGTGATAGTTGTTTACCCTGACTTTGTAACCATCCCCGCTTCTTTGCGTTAAACCCAGTCCTTGGTATGTATTTGCTGATTGGCTTGAGTTTGATCCGAAAACGAAAAAGTAAGGGTGATCGTCTGTTGCACCAGAGTTTATATTAAACCACAAACTTATTGAGTAGTTGGAAGTACCAAATGAGGAGGGGACAACAGTTGTACTTAAATAATCATCAGCACCGTCTAATGCGATAGACATTGTTGTGAATGGCGAATCATCTGCGGGTGTATCATCTGAGGGTGCATCACCGCCTCCCGAAAGGTTGCGGTATATCGGTAAAACTTTTAACCCGTCTACAGACCCCGGCCTACCTACCAACCGCTTAGGAGTAGGTCCGGATATAGAAGATCTAGCGAGGGCTGAATTTACAAAATCTATAGTCTTGGCAGAGCTCATGTGTTCTTAATTTTCCACATTTCCGGGTTTTTGGTCTTCGAGTTTTTCGATTCTATTTTGAGCACCGCTTCGAGGAGAGCCATCGGCGATAAACTTTCAAGCGCGTTAACGACGGCTTTGAGAGCAATAGTCTCTTCTGACGTCGTATCCTTGTCGAGCATGCGCCCGAGATAACGCCCCCTCTCCTTCTGAAAACGTTTTTCAAGATGGAGAAAAGACTCATCTACGGACAGCTTCTTTAAGTCAGAGAGCTGGTCGAATATGACGATATCGGACATTAAACTACCGAAACAACTCTGCGGTTCTTACCAATAACACCGGTGGAGGTGTTATAAGTCTTACCAAGTGGGTGGCAGAATTCTCCGAAGTTGGCACCAAGCTGGCGCTTGCCTCCGACTTCGAGATTAGCTCCTTTGTAGCGGTTGTTAGTACGAGCGACTCCAAAGGCGTTAGGTGTCTTATTGTGTGTGTATTTATTAGCCATAATTATTATATTGTTATAGAGGTGTCGGAGATGTCCCCAGGACCGAAACCCGCTGTGTTGTAGGAGAATGCTCCATAAGTATAAGTTTCGCCCGCTGGTACACTCTGATCGATGTACTCGTCTGTACCAGTCGCGACGGTTGTTTCGGTATATATTTCAGTACCAGCAGCCGTGCGAAAAGCCTCGTCCGAAAGAGCTGTCTGATCACCAGTTGCTCGGAATATTTTTACTGAATCCTGATCGGAGACATCTGCCGGGTTTGTCCATGAAACTCTAATATTAGCCATTATTGTTGTACTCCCTGCTGATATTGGTTTTGGCCTTGGGGGTTACTATTCCCCATCCCTTGAATTTGTGCCGAAATTGCGTCACCTGCTTCGGGTGCTTCTCCCTGCGCCCCTTGACCTGCGCCCTGCGCATCAGCCATAAGCTTCATCATCTCCGCCTCACTACGAGGATCGGCCGGAGCTGCTTCGGGAAGAAGTTCGTCGGTATTTTCGTAACCTAATGCATCAAGAATTCTCTTGAACATTGGACGACTAAATGGGCGAATCTCAGGAGGATGCTCGAGGAATCTTTCTTGAACCTGAAGGGCAAGGTTAGCCTTTTCGATAGACCGTTGACCTTGGTCCTGCGAAAGGATGACCTTGCAGTTCATCTCTAGATTGGCAACTTTTTCGGGTGTCATTTCGGCAAAGGATGTGACCTCCCCCTCCATGTACTCGTAAACCTCTGCCTCATCCATTGTAGCAATTGCTACCTTGATAAGTTTTGCGAGATGCTCTTCGAACCCTCTTACGATTCTACGCATCCATCTGCGACCAATTTTCGAAGCTTCGTTAAGAGTGGCTTCCACACCTGTTGCGGTGTTGGCTGGGGACAGTGCTTGGTAGTCTCCCTGCGCCATGTTGCTAACCCCTAGCCAGAGCTGAACCATTCCGAATACGAAATCGATAAGTTCTTGGGTTTTATTATCGAGATTAGGCATAGCGGAGAACGAAAGGAAATCGTCCATGCTGTACTGATCCTTAAGCTCGAAGAGTTTGCCGGCATGAAGCTCGACATCCTCGGGCTCGTCCTCGACGGCCTGTGGGTTAACACCTACTATTGGGTTCGCAGAGAGTTCGTTACGATAGCTCTCGCTGTTAAATTGTTTATCCACGTATTCCTGGTACACGCGAATTTTCTCAGGTAAGCTTGGCCCCCACCAGCGGTTCTTCATCTTACCAATAGCTACCGTGGTGTATGGTGGTTGGTTGTCGGGTGTGAGCTTGGCTGTGTACTCATAGTACAAAGCCTTCTTCTGATCGACATCTACAAACACACAAAATTCTTGAGGGAATCCCGTACCGAGAACATCACGAGTGATCCAGCATTCCACGATTGGAACCATCGGCATTTTCTCTTTATGATAGTCTCTATTCTCCCTGGAATCTCTATTCTTTTCGCTGTCTGTTCTTGGGTTAGAATCTTTCTTAATACCACCCTCCCAATCGGCAAAGGTGAGCCATTCCCGATTGAGGAACATATCTTCACACCATCTGGCATCCTTGTCGTACAACTCGGCAATAAAGTCTGCGTATTCAAGATGCTCTACAGAAGAGGGAGCTAAGAATCTATCGGTATCTACGACCACCGACCGAGGACCTTTGTACTTGATCTGTTCGGTAGGTATCCCCTGTGGGAATTTTTTGAATTCATGCTGACCGGGAACAAGTGTGAATGAAGGATCAGCCTCAAGCCTAGCTTCCATCTCCCCAGTTTCGGGATTCATTTCGGGAATCACCCCGTCCTGCCCTTCGACCACCGGCCCGTGATCCAATAAATCTACGAACTCTTGAGATGCATTATCAAACAATGCATTACGCTCTTTGTCGTACCATATTGATCTACGTTCTTCATACACGGACTTGAAGATCGCGGCTCGTTGTAAAAAGATATGCAGGTAGGATTCTTCTAGTCTTTCTCTGATCCTACCCTTGGTTTCGATCTTCCATTGAAAGAACCGATTGAATTCTTCAGCCATCTGGGTATCGGAGATACCTTGTGGTTTGAATTCGAAATAAGGACTCGTTCCCGTAATATCATCCTCCGCTCTTGCGAGGAAGTGATCCACAACCAGACTGGTCAGCGGTACGGGGGTATTCGAATTTGCATAGATGCTGTCGAAATCGTGCCTGTCGTCTCGGTTGTTGAGGTAAGTCTTCCAAGACAACTTATCACTCTCCATACGTATCTTGTTGTCCTCCTTGAGTTTCTCAACTCTATCTAAGGCATATTCTACAAGATCTTTTTCTTGTTTTTCAGTTAATGTAAGATTCGTATCCTTCACGTTATATAATGTTATACATCTATGTTATGCTTATGTGCATAATGGAGGATTTTCCTCATCCGCACCACCCGTTGCTTTTCCAACGGCCTTACCATATCTAACTTTTTATCAGCGGGCAAGTTGGAGTCTTCTATTTTGGCGATTTTTGCGGTAAGTTTCTTTCTGTCTTTTTCCCAATTGTTAACCATTGCGAGAAGGGGGATGTAAGGCCTGTTTGCATTCACGAAATCTTTATATTGTTGAGGGCTGACGTTCCCCTTCTTTTCTTCCATACCGTCCACAGCCCTATTAGCTCTTTCTGCCAACCTTTTGTATGCATAGTATGTCCCTGATTGTTGAGGTTCTTTACCGTAGAACTTGCTTATGAAAGGTAATTGATCCCAATTTATATCATCTTCCTCACCAAAGTTTATTTGACCCTCGGCAAGTGAAGAAGCACCCGAAAACAACTGGGATATGTTCCTCATAAAACCACCTGATGAGTCAAACAAGTGTTCTATATCACTACCCGACAGAGTTGAAATGAGCATATCATCTTCTTCGTCTCCTATGTAATTAGGATCAAGCATCCTTTTTAAAGAGCCGGGGGTTACTCTATCCCCACCTTTCACGGAATTCATCCATTGAGCTAAATCCACCCACACTTTTTTAGTGCCAAACTTGTGCTTATACGCACCAGGTGTGTCGTATTTTACAAAATCACCATCTTCTCGAGATATCGTACCACCGAAAAAGTTTTCATTTTTAGATAATTGCGCAAAAGGAGCCATTGCCGTAGGCCATAGCGATTTAGCGACCGGGTTCATCGTTGAATGGATATCCGACAAGCCTTCAAGCCCGTTTTCTATTATACCATTCTTAGAAGCACTTAACCCGTATTGACCGGATACTACGTTAGCAATTTTTTGACCAAGCATCCATAGAAGATTAGGCCCCCAAGGAAGAGGTACCTTCAGGTGTCTTTCACTTGGGCCAAAGTGAAGTATAGCTGTTGTGTTTTTTCTAAATTCAGGGTGCTCGTCATACCAATTGCCGGGGCCTTCTTCGTCGTCTTCATCACGCTGAGTCATTATTCTGGATAACACTCCGTGGAGTACGGAAACTCCGACTATACCAAAAGCCATTTTTGCCGCACTTGGCCTACGAGTAAGAGATTTAAAAAATCTTATCGAACCCTGCATGCCTGCATTAAAGAATACAATAAGAGCCCCAATGTTTGAGCTGATTACACCTTTTCTATTAAAATCTACAGTTATGTTCCTACCGGCCATCACCGCTTGTTGTGTAGTAAAATTGACGCTGGGGTCTGTGCTGGTCAGCAAATTTTTAGCAGTCACTACGCGCATAACGTTTTCAACTGCCGCATTAGCATGCTCTACCCATTTGAATACGGCACTATTGGCTATAGCCATTTTCTTTTCGAAGAGTTTATTACCGATAGCTGTTGGGCTCAGACCTTCGGTATCTAAAGACTTCAAATCATTCTCAATTTGACGCATTGACTCTGTTAACTGTTCTGGAGCTGTGAATGCTGTGCGCATACCGTGGGCTTCAAAGAATTTAAACCACGACTTCCAATCATCGGGAGCGATTTTTTTAACCGCTTCCTCCTTAGTCATACCTACAAAACTTTCAGAACGAGTGCCTTCGGTAGTTGATTTCTCAACGTCATATATGGCTTTGACTATACTACCGTAACTTAAAAGATCTTTTGCTACATCCCCTTTTATTTTAGTCTTTGAATCTTCCGTTAAATTGAAGAAACCGCCGAGCATATCTTTTACCGCATTTGTTATTATGAACTCGGGTGACCAGGAGGTATAAGCGTTGGCCAATAAACGGGTTACTGAATTTACGGTATTATAAACAGGCTGGATAAGCTTGGGCATGACGAAACCATCCATATTTCCTAACTCTCTAACTAACTTAAGGGCTTTAGGGTTCTCCTTAAATTTCACAAACTGCATCTTACCTTTATTTTTTACTAGGAATACCGTAGTGTCATCTCTAGCTATCGGATAATCACCCCTCCTCATGACGGGTCTGGTAAATGAAGTTCCGTCTTTATTTGTTTGAGTCTTGTTTTGTATCCTAGTTGTTTCTTTTGTCGGAGTAATCCCTAAATCGGTTTCTGTGGTGTAATCAAAAACACTATTAAATTCTTCCCATAGAAACTGTAGCTTACGAGGGTTTTTAAACGCACCCTCCAAATTGTTTTCTTTTAAAACTTCCAAAGTTTCCTCTGACCATTTTACCTTACCGCCTTTTTCAATTGTTTCTTTGTTTTCACGCATTGCTAAGAACAGCTCGTACCATTCACGCATCCTCTGTCCGGGTACTTGTTTAGTGCCGCGCATAACAGCCTCATCGTGAGCTGCAAAAGCGTGAGCTATGGCGGACCTTGGGTCTGGTCTGTCGGCTCCTTTTTTACGACCCATTGCATACTCGGAAACCTTATTACTACTAGATGCGTTCCAACCTTTTTGACCTTTCTTATTACCTCCTAATAACTCTTCAATCTCTTCTCTTTCCTCGTAGTGGAATTCGTTATTTTCAAACCCGCGCATGGGCGCGTAATAATAACCATCGGGTATCGAATGTTGTTTAGCAAAAGCGACTAACTCTTTGTGTTCAGTGGATTTAAATGTATCTTCGAAAACTTTTTTAGATTTATCCCACTCTGCTAAGTCTTCCGCATCAAGGGAGTCTCTATTAAATTTCCCCTTTTTATCTAATAGTCCTAAATGATCGGCTACTAAGTTTTCAAGCCTTTGAGGTGTTTGCGCTACGGAAGAACTAGCTATGAGTGATATCGCTTCACCAAAAGTAATTTGCCCGGTTTCCCATTGAACCTGGATCGTTCTGGCATTCATCTTGGTCCATATACCGAGAGCGTTTTTATCTTCGGCTAGTTTTTCCAAACCTGTAAATCTTGTTTTAGTTCTTTCTTGCTCAAGATATTTTGCCATTTCTTCATTAGAAATGCCGGAAGGTCGGAACTCACCTTTATCGTTAAAATACTGATCTTCGCTAAAAGCTTTTACATCTGCTTTTTGTTTTTTCTGAGTCTTTTTAAAACTTTCTAAAGACTCTTTATGGGCTTTCGTTAACTCCTTTGTCTTCTTATCATCAGGTAGTTTAGCCCACTCTTCTTCAGCTCTTTTTTGCTGTTCTATTGATTTATCCAAAATCTTCTGAGCTTCCTTTCTCGCCTCCTTAAGCTTCATTCTGATTTTGTGATTAAATGTAAGGGCTCCTAGATTTTGAAATAAGCGACCAGCTTCCTTCATTGAGTACCCAACTTTCTTAAGGGAATCCATTAAGGGTTGTCTGTATTTAGCACGAAATATACGCGATGCGGTTTTAGTCTTTGCGAATGTGGGTAAAATTACGCCCATCATGTCAAAGAAATCCATACCCGCCGTCATCTTGTCTCCGTAAAGTTCTTTATTTATGCGGAGCGCCATTTCTTCCAGTGACGCATGCTGATTAGAAATCCCAAGCCGTATCTTATAGTAAACTTTATCAAAACCCTTCTTCCAGCTTTCTGGTAGTTTTTTATAACCCCCCATCATGGCGGCTCTTACAGCCAACACATCTCTGTCGTGCATGAGGCTAGGGACATCCGTTGACAACCCAAGCTCGGATCCGAGGGCGATACTTTCTGATCTTTTGGACATCG
>Ga0233432_10001156_pt1 | contig 25542 bp, 18 predicted proteins | sample SI_122_August201_6_FD_179870 | JGI IMG/M metagenome (GOLD analysis project Ga0233432, IMG submission 179870) | Seawater microbial communities from Saanich Inlet, British Columbia, Canada - SI_122_August2016_10_MG | ecosystem: Environmental > Aquatic > Marine > Inlet | place: Canada: British... | reverse complement strand
TCCTGATTTTCGCTCATATTTCCTTTAACTGCTTGTGTTTCACGAAGTTTTTATCGGCCTGTGAACGACTTCAACCCTTTTGGCTTCCATGTTGCTGAAGGAAGTCGGTCGGCTTTGGCATATCCTGCTCGATTCGAGCATTTGAGAAAAGGCTGATTTTATTGCCAAAGGCATCCAACTCATATTTTGTGAGATTTAGCGAGTAGAAATGGCTTCTTATCCCGGGCTCACCCAGATCCTCTTTGAATCCCTGAAAAGTCTTGGGGTTGAGTGGGGTTCTCCCGAAGAAGTCAGGGTGAAATATGAAGCTCCCAAGGACCCCGAGCATGGAGAGGTCTGCTTCCCATGTTTTACACTTTCTAAAGCATTGAAGAGGGCACCTAACCAGATTGCTCCCATGCTGGAGGAGCTGGTCAAAGCTAGGTTTTCCGAGATGCCCGAAGTTGAGAAAGTTGAAGTGGTTGGTCCTTACCTCAATTTCTTCATGTCATCTGAAAGCTTAGCTTCCATTGTGGGGGCGATTCTCGAAGGAGATGTGCTATCTTCAAACTCTGAAAAGGGGGAAAAGGTGATGATTGAATACTCACAACCCAATACCCATAAGGCCTTCCATGTTGGGCACATGCGAAATGTTGCCTTGGGTGACTCACTGGTTCGCCTCTATACCTTTGGTGGGTATGAAGTCACAGCTGCTAATTACATCGGAGATGAGGGGGCTCACATTGCGAAATGTCTTTGGGCTTATCGCAAATCGGCTCCGCTGGACGTTCCCAAAGAAAACAAAGGTGAGTTTTTGGGCGGACTATATCGGAAAGCCGATGAATGGCTGGATTTTAAATTGTTGACCCAGTATCCTTATCCAGGAGTTCTTTCGGCTAAAGTTCTGTCCAAAGCTCCCCATCCAGAAAACGCCAAGTGGTCGGTTGTTGAATTGGAAACATCGTCAGGGACAGAAGGGGTTGTCTGCGGAGGCACCGACTATGACGTTGGAGACCTGATTGCCCACGCTCCAGTCGGTATTCGATTCGGTGGGCGACTTCTCGAAGAGAAAGACATGAAAGGCGTGACCTCGCGAGGGATGATCTGTGGAGAGAAGGAGTTGGGCGCCTCTGATGACAAGTCGAAAATTCTGATTCTCAACCCTGACTTGGGAGTGGGTGTTCCGCTTACTGAAGTGGGTCGAGTTGAAGACGCCTTGGAAGCAGGCGTGCCCGTTGCCGAAGAAATGGAGCGGCGAAGCCAAGAGGTGAGTGAAACCCTCAAGGAGCTTGAAGACAAAAACTCTCCCATTCAAGAACTTTGGAAGGAAACGAGGGAATGGTCGATCAATGATTTCCAAGCGATTTACGATTGGGTGGATTGCCGTTTTGATCACTATTTCTATGAATCAGAAGTTGGCGATGAAGGAAAAGACATTGTCCTCAAGGCTCTTGATGAAAGAAAGCTGGTTAAATCCGAAGGAACCGTCGGAGCTGATCTCAGTGGCGATAAGCTGGGTTATCTCATGCTCTTGAAGTCCGACGGAACAGGGCTTTACGCGACGAAGGATCTCGCCTTGGCCGAAAAGAAATTCGAGAGTTTTGGGATTGACCGCTCTATTTATGTTGTGGATTACTCTCAGAGTCTGCATTTCAAACAAGTCTTTAGAACACTAGAACTGTTGGGTTATCCTCAGGCATCAAAGTGTTTTCATTTGGCTTACGGATTGGTCACCGTACCCGAAGGAAAGATGAGCTCTAGGAAGGGCACGGTGATCTATTTCTCGGCATTAAAGGATAAGCTGACCTCGCATATTCTAGACAATCAACTCTCTAAACACAAAGAAGATTGGAGCGAAGAGGAACTGAATCGAGCGGCGAGAGCTATCGCCGTAGGGACGATCAAGTACGGCATGTTGAATCAGGATAACCTTCGGAATATCGTCTTCGACATTGAGGAGTGGACCTCTCTTACTGGAAATACAGGGCCTTACCTGATGTACGCCTTTGCAAGAACCGCCTCTATTTTAAGAAAACTTGGAGAACCCGATCTCTCTAATTTTTCGGGAGCAAGACTGAGCCGATCTGAAGAGAGAAGTTTGATGACCGAACTAGGACAGTTTGAAAAACTTATCGAGAAGACGATTGAGCAGAACAAGCCTCAGGCACTCTGCATTTATCTTTATAATCTTGCTAGAGCTTTCAGTCGGATGTTTGAAAACTGTCCGGTCGCTCAAGCAGAGGACGACGAGTTGAAAACATCTCGTCTAGCCTTGGTCAAAGCAACGGGCCTGACTTTGAAAAAGGGTTTGGAGCTCATTGGAATTACTCCATTGGAAAGGATGTGAGATGTCAAAACTAGGAAACATATTTAAAGAAGCCGGGGTAGAGGAAGAGCAACTCGTCAAGATTGTTGGCTTACTCAAGGACAACCCAATGGCGGCCATGGCTGCTGTGCAGGAGTTGAATTTGCCTCAGGAAACCATCCAGCAGGTGATGGCTTTGGTCATGATGGAACCCAATTCCATTGAGGAGATGGCTTCTGAATTGGGATTGGGAGGGGAGGACCTTGATCTGATCAAGAAGCAGATGCAGCAGCCCGAGGACTGAGGCTGTTCATGTCATTCGTGGCCATCTAAAATCAGCATCCAATCGGAAATCCACGCGTCGAACCTAGCCCAACCCTCTGGCTGAAAGCAGAGGCGATCGGTTGAGCTTCTGAGGTCACCAGAATGGATGGCCGACTTCCAGGACGCATAAAAGGCATCGGGAAGAGGGTTGGAAAAATGAGAGGCGAACTGCTCAAGGCTTAAGCCTTCATCGTGACGACATCCCAGAAGAAGGGCTTCTTTCCATGCGACATCCTTTCCCGTGTATTCGGCTGATTGAACAGGCCAACGCTCATTGTTGATGGCTTCTAGATAATCTCTGGGTTTGCTGTGATTGGTCCAACGAGTTTTTCCGACGCGACTGACAGCTCCAGAACCTAGGCCTAAATAGGGAGATCCTCTCCAAGTAGAACGGTTGTGTTGGCTCTGACGACCACTGAGGGAAAAGCTGGAGATCTCATAGTTCAGGTAGCCAAGAGAAATGAGGGATTCTCTAAAGAAATCCCAATGCTGACCGATGGTGTCATCTTCTGAAAGAGTGAGCTGATTCTGTTCAATCTTTTTAGTCATTCGGGTACCCGGCTCCAGATTTAGAAGGTAGGCAGAGATGTGACCGGGTTTGAAGTCGCTTATGAATTGAAGGTCACCTTCAATGTCCAATTGGGTTTGACCGGGCCAGCCTAAAATGAAATCCAGGCTTAGGCTTTCTGGTGGAAACTCTAATAAACTAAGGGCTTCGATAACTCCAATGGCATCCGTTTGGCGTTCAAGGACCTTAAGCCCTTTTGGGCTCAGGGTTTGTATGCCTAGAGATATTCTGTTGAAGCCTGCTGATCTGACGGTATTGCTGAGATTGGGTTGGTCGAGTAGGTCTTCGGGATTGATTTCGAATGTGCTCTCTTTAGGGTTAATGCAATCTTGCTCACTCAACCATTCCCCCATTTCGAGAATCAGATCAGGATGTAGTCGTGATGGGGTTCCACCTCCAACATAGAGAGTTTCAAATGAAAGTCGGTCGTGACGTTCGACTCGTTTTGAGAACTCACTTTTTAAACCCCTTAGATAGTCTCTCTGGATTTGTCTGTCGCCGTGACCTTGTGTGCTGATGGCAAAGGCGCAGTAGCCACAGCGATGTCGACAGAAAGGGATGTGGAGGTAAAGGCCAGCGCTGTTCGCACTGGAAAGGGTTTGTTGTCTGTTGACCAGTCCTAGCCTCTGTGGATGCGAAGAATTATCATTTCTGCAATGGCCCCTAGTCGAGCTATTGGATTTGAGGGAAGACTGCCTTGGAGCATTCCAAATGAATACGCCCACTTTCTTAGGAGTATCCGGGGGAAGACGATGGTCATGGGGCGAAAGTCGTGGGACGTTTTTGGGGCTGATGCCAAAACTGTTGCAAATGTTGTGATCACCCGAGCTAAGAGTGTCCCCGGGGCCACGGAGGTAGCTCCTGATTTGACGAGAGCCTTGAGTCTAGCGGCAGAGTATGGGGAAGACATTTTTATCGCCGGGGGAGGGAGGACCTATTCCGAGGCCATTGGCTCAGGGCAGTATGATGAGATCTGGCTTTCAACCGTTAAAGTCGAGGTGGAGGGAGATGTTTTTTTCCCAGCATTGGATGAGGCCCAAGTGGTCTGTGTAACTCGGGAAGATCATCCTGACTATTTTCTGGAAAAGTGGATCAAGAAATAACCTGAGAGGTCAGGACTTCCACATTCGGGGGTGAAACATCACAAGGACGCTGTACAGTTCCAGCCTTCCTAGAAGCATCATGAAGGAAAGAATGAGTTTGGTGGAATCTCTTAAGGGAGAGTAGTTGTCGGTCGGACCGAACTGATCGAGGCCCGGGCCAATGTTGCTCAGTGCAGAGATGCAGATGGAGATGAGGCTCATCATGTTGTATCGGTCACCTTCGAGAGCGACAACGAGTAAAGTGAAAAGACCGATGACGAGAAAGAAAATGCTGATAAAACCGATGATGACATGGGTGAGGGAGTTAGAAATATGTTCTCCATCAATCTTGAGTGGCAGAACGGCGCGGGGATTGAGGAGTTGCCCGACTTCTCTGATGGCCACTTTAAAACCGACTAGAACTCGAAAGACTTTCATTCCGCCACTCGTGCTACCTGCGCAGGCTCCCATGATCATCAGCATCAGGATAATAAACTGACAGATCAGGGGCCAGTAGTCGTAGTCAGAAGTGGCGAAACCTGTACTGGTGATGATGGAGACAACTTTAAAGGCTGCATCTAGAAGAATCTCTCCACCTCCCATATGCTGATGATGCTCCTCAAGGCTGTTGAAGATACTGATAATAACGATCGCAGCCCCGGTCGAAAAAGCATAGAATCTCAGCTCTTCATTTCTGAAGACGGTGAGCCACCTTCCCGCGGCGAAATGGACGAAAAGGATGAAGTTACAGCCACTGAGAAACATGAAGATGGTGATGACCAAATCGATTTTCCAGTTGTGAAAACCGGCGATGGATGCGTTGAGGGTGCTAAAGCCTCCTGTGGCAATGGTGGTGAAGGTGTGACAAAGGGAATCAAACCAGCTCATGCCAAAAAAATGAAGGCAGAAAAAGCAGATCACGCTCATAATCAGGTAGATCAGCCATAGCTTTTTGGCGGTGTTCCCGATTTTGGGGCTCAGTTTGTCTTTGGTTGGACCAGGGACTTCTGCTCGAAAGAGCTGAAACCCACCAGCTCCCAAGGCAGGAAGGATGGCCAAAAAGAGCACCACCACTCCCATTCCGCCCAACCACTGTGTAAGACTTCGCCAGAACAGAATAGGGCGAGGAAGGGCCTCAATATCAACAAGAATGGTGGCTCCTGTCGTGGACAATCCACTGATGGCTTCGAAGTAAGCATCAACCAGTGTGAATGAATTTTCCCCGAGGTCGGTCAAAAGATAGGGGAGGGAACTGAAGAAGGCGAGGGTGGTCCAGGCTAGGGTCACGATGGCGAAGCCTTCTTTTGGAGAGAAATGCAATTCGACCTTTCCGGTTCTCCAGCGAATGAGCAGTCCTGTCGTGAGGCAGAGCAGGCTGGAGTAGACGAAGCCCATGTAGTCTCCGGGCATCCCGTATGCCATGAGGGCCAGGGGGACGAGAAGAATCACCGAGAGAAAAATAAGGAGGTGACCCAGAACATGGGTGACGGTAGCGAAGTGCACTAGAGTGCCTGTAGAAGGCTATTTTTTACTTTTGGGAGCCTTGCTACACTTCTTTTTGAGAATCACACCTTCCCACCCGTCATCAAGCTGATCTTCTTTCAGCTTCATTTCCCCTTGGCAGTATTCACACTTGAATACTACCTCATCGGGGGTTTTCCGGATAAAAAGGAGCTGGTGCCCCATTTCTCCAGTTTTTTCCCTAGCTTCGAGGAAGTTCATCTGATCTTGGATGGAAAAGAAAGTAGTATCTACCTCGCGCCTCGAACTCAAGGCTCAGGTTGAACCGAGAGAATCTGGGGGAGAATCTGGGGATGTTGGATCTTGGAGGAATCGTCGCTGCCTTTGGTGAGCTCACTCACCGTGGTGAGTTGGCGTCTTTCTACCGCCTTGTAGTGATGGCCATGGATCTCCTTGTTTTAATGGCTCTGGGGGGTGTTCAGGTCCTTTCTCGAAAGAAAACAGGGCGAACTCGACCCTTCCTCACTTTTCACATCTTCAGTCTCACGATCTTAGCTTTGGTCGCTTACGCTTTTCTCCTGCATCGGGCTGGGCAATACGGGCCAGGAAAAGAAGGGGCTCTGCTCCATACCGTCTTTCTGGTTTGGATTCTCCTGATCTGTTTGTGGGATTGGTTTATCAAGAATACCAAGTTGGGAGGTGCCAGCTGAAAACTCTTTTTACGCGCATCATTGAAGGGGAGATCCCCTGTCATTTTATTCATCAGGACGATGAGTTTTTTTCTTTTCTCGATATTCGGCCTATCAGGCAGGGCCACGCTCTTGTGGTGCCAAAAAACCAGAATGACTACATATTTGATCAGCCCGAGTCTGTCCTAAGCCGAATGCTTCTTTTCGCCAAAGAAGTGGCTGGAGCTATTGAAAAGGAGGTGAACTGTGAGCGGATTGGGCTCAGTGTTCTAGGCTTGGAAGTCCCCCACACTCATCTTCATTTGGTGCCCATTTCAGAGGCTCAGATGATTAATTTTGGCGATGCTCGAGAGGCCAACCAAGGTGAACTTTCGGCTTTGGCTGAAAAAATTCGTTCACACTTGAACTAGTAAACCCCTTTCTGGTTGAGCTCTTCCTTGAGGGAAAAGGTGCTCTTTTCTTGATGGTCCAGAAGCCAGGTCGAAAGTGCCTCTGTGATGCATTGGGGGTCTTTGGATGAGCTCAGTTCGCGAATAAAAGAGTCGATCTCTTCAAGTTTGGAACTCTGCGCATTCTTGAGGGCATCCTTTCCACTGCAGGCGTAGAGTTCAGCAGGAGCCAACTCTTCATCAAAAACTTTTTCCGCTTCCGTTCTTAGAAAAGTCAGAAGGCGCACGAGATCTTCTAGGGGTGCGCCTTCTTCGATGAGGTCGAGAATGCGCATGTTGGTGATAAAGAGCTTCAGGTAGATGCTGCCACCTTCAGAGTGCCTGAGTCTTGGGTTTCCTTCGGTCAGGTTTTCGCTGTTCCAGTTGGCATTAAGAAGAAAACTGGTTTTAGATTCAGAAAACTCCTTCAGCTTGAAGCGAATGATGGGAATTTTTCGAATGGCTTCTCTAGGCACCAAGAAGCCTCGGCAGTTTGACTCGGCTACAATATCAAGAATAGGTGCCATTCGGAAGAACATCATTTCCTCTCCGAGAAAATCACCGGTTTTGAGATGGGAAAAGGTGTTTCCGTTAAATTCCAGTCGACACTCACCATCTTCTATAAGAAAGAGGTGATCCTTCAGTTGAAAGGGGGAAACTTTGCCAGCTTCGAGGGTCATCTCGACCATATTATCGGCAATTTCATTGTGAATGGGTGTGCTGATGGATTCACTGAATAGCCAGGAACGCTGGAGCAACCAACGTTTGTCAGCAAGAGCTTCGATCTTACCGTAGAGGTCGTTCTTTCTGACGAAATCGGAGTAAATTTTCCCCGGTATGTTGAGGCAGGTCACAAAGCTAAGGGCTCGAAAAGTTTCTTCGAGATTGATACCAGTCATTCCAGAAAACTCCCCGAGCAAAGCACCAGAGGAGAGAACACAGTGAAAGTCGTTCTCAGTGTGGAGCATGTCGACATTTCCAGTGAGAACCAGCAGAATGGACTCATTGGGTTGGTCTGCTTTGAGGATGATGGACTCGGGGTTGAAGCGAAGAATGGGGAAATTTAACAGGACGTTCACGTCGTGCTGAGGCGCACTCGGGAAGTAAGTGTTGAGATAATGAGCGGCTTTTGAGTAAAGAACGCTGGAGTTGCTGTTGATGAGAACATCGACTGTTCCAAAGGGCGCTCCAGAGCCAATCTCCTTCTCCTCTGGGCTCAGGGGTGTGGCTTTGTGAGCCAGAATAATTTTTTCAGATTTGTCTCCTTTGAAGTCTACGGCCTCGCCATGAATCAATCCGCCTCCGATATCGAGTTTTTTTAGAGTGTGGGAGGTGTGATAAGAGTTGTAGACTTCGTTGACGTAGCTTTCTGTGATAGGAGTGTCTTCTTTGACCATGCCGTCTAGGACCTGACGGGATGTGATATCAGCAAGGTGGGCGTATGACATGTGCCCGCCTTCCCATAGTGAGCGAAATTCGAAGATGTTGGTTTCAACAGGGTGAGGGGAGTAAATGGGTTTAACTTCCATGCCATCGACCTTGTTCCAAGTTCCTTCATTGAGATCGACGGGCTCGAAATACTCCTGAAAGTTTTCTCTGGAGATGCCCAAAAGAGCAGACAGTTTTCGGGCGACGCAATCTCGAACCAAAGGTGTGCTGAAGTACCTGATCCGGTGATCGGTCTTCATGAGACTGGTGAGGCCGGCGAAGTGGTCGTCGTGAGAGTGGGTATGGAAGATGCCACTGATCTCGTTGATTCCGATGCCGAGGTGATTGAGGACGTGGTGGATGTTGGGGCCGGCATCAATGAGATAGAGGTTGCCCTGGAACATGAGGATGCTCGACATGCTGGGGCGGTGCACATCCCAACCGTCACCATCGCCAGAATGGAGAATTCCAAAATACTCTCGACTGATGTCGTGATGATGAAGGCCATATGGAAGGCTATAGGTTTCGTCCCCGCTGAGGGCGAGGTCGACTTCAACGCTCTCTCCTTCATAACTGATGCAAAAGCGATTCGTCTCAGTTCTTTCAATATGGACACCATTTCGGAGTTCGTCTTTCCCCGTTCCAATGACATGCTGGTCGAGGAGATTGGAGGGATGGGAAATCTTACCAAAGGCGAATTTAAGCTTCAAGGCCATGAGGAGGTCTGCCTCTTCTTCGCTCACTCCTGTGTTGAGTATCTCTTCCCGACTGATCAGTCCGTAGTTCCCTCTAAAGATGTATTGCATCTGCTTGTCGATTTGCTCTCTAGAGCCGACTAGTAGGGGTTTAATGCCGCGATTGTTAGGGTGTCCGGGCAAGATCATCCCTTGTCGGTAAAGCATCTGCAAGACGGGGAATTCGGCCATATTAGAAAACTGACCGTTCTGGAGAGATAGGTCTGACAGAAGAATGGCGTTGGGGCCAGATTCGAAAACAGCTCCTCCAGCTTCACGGTTCTGGATGATACCGCGCTTCATCATGTGTTTTACCACATCGGCCGGGCAACCACATAGGATGTAGAGTTCAGCTTCGGGAATCTCGACGTATTGGACCCCAGGGGTCAGGTCGATTTTGTTGATTTTTGTTAGGGACAGAGTCTTATACCTTGGTGTCGGGAGGTATTTTATAGTAGGTTTACCTAGGCAACTCTTTTTTTGTGGGCTGATAACTGTCCTCGCGGGTGAATTGCCCTTCACTTACTCCGAACCGCTCCTTGCCTCCAAGAGTCTTAAGTAGGTCAGACGTTTCAATTCTGTTTTCGATCAGATCGTGGTAAGCTTGGACTTTCTTCCCTAAGTCTTCGGAGGTTTCGGTCAGAGCTTCTATGCGAAAGGCACCAACTCCTAGATCTCGAAGTTCAGGCACCACGGAAGCAATAGATTGTGGGATTCCATTAAACATGGTGTTACGGCACTCCTGGTCGGCTTGTAGAGGGTGAGCAACACCTTTCTCATCGATGAGTGCGACTGAGTGGTCGCGACAGACCATGCCACAGTCTTTTGCTGTTGTGCCATTGCTTAGAAATGTGGCGAATACGCAGTGTTCCATATGAAAAGCGGGGATGGTCTGGTGCACGGTGATCTCAGTTTTGGCCGGATCAACTCTGTGAAGCAGAGGGAGAAGTTGATTCTGATTCAGGTCGTAAGATGGGGTCCAAGAGCTGAGTCCTTTCTCTAGGAAATACTCCGCTGCGAGATGGTTGCAGATGTTGAGACTGAAATCACCAACCCAAGGAATCTCTTTAAAGGCTTTCTCCTGAGATAGAAAATTGATGGCCCCGTGATTTCTGACCAGAATCTCGTCGGGTTTCAAGTCGATGAGATCTCTCAGCCGTCGATCTTGTCCTTCCTTGAGAATTCGAGTGGTTGCAATTGAGACTTTCAGTCCCCGTTCTCGGCCTTTTTTTAGGGAAGGCCTATAGGCCGCGCCGTGTTTATAGTCGAGTATAACGGTATCAACTTTGCTCGGGTCAAGTTCATCCATCTGTTCTGGTTCTCGAATGAGGACTCTTAACTTTGGACGCGAGATCTTTTCGTTCTTGGATTGCTGAGGAGCAAGTAGACCTTGTGCATTCTCGAACTGAAGTGTCGGCTTGGGTGCAGAAGTGCGGGCCTGTTCCAGCTGCCGTTGGGCTTCTTGGCGAAGGGACTTAATTTCTCCAGCGGGTAGAAAAAGCCCGTCTTCAACGGCAAAGTCCCATTTAATGACGAGAAATGGACTTCTTCCCCAGGAGTCGAGATGTTTCTGTAGGAGAGTTTCATCTAGAGGTCTCTTTTCTGCGGTGCTGGCAGAGGAGGTGCTAAAAACGGTGACGGAGTGAGGTCCATCAAAAGCTTTGATCTCTAGTGGAGATTCCTTTTTTAGGGTGATCTGGAGGGAGATGGGATGTCGTTTCGTCTTTTCTTTATCGTTCCAACCGAGGCGTATTTTCTGATCATGGCTGGGAGACCGGTTCAAATGGACTCGGCATCCCGGTTCCAATCCCTGGACGTTAAATTCACGAGCCATGCCTGTCTGCACAGGCCCTGCGGGTTCCTGCTGAATTTCGTAGATTTTACCTCCTCCAAGGGGTCGACCCTCTGGAGTCGTGAAGAGCAGGCTGTCGCCTTTGTTGAGGGAGTGTTGGCATTCCATGGAGACCCAAGGGATGCCACCTTTGGAACGGGTTCTTAGCACGACACCGATCTCCAGACCAACATGAGAACTTTTTAGGCCATCGACCAACCCTTCGTGGTGAACTCCATTGAGCCAACCAGGGAAAAACCCCCTAGAGAAGGCGAGCTCGAGCCCATCTCTCATGTCCTGACGTTCTTCAGCAGAAGAACCGTTAATAGCCTTTCTGTAGGCTTCGGTGGCTGTTCCTACATATTCAGGCGATTTGTATCGACCCTCAATTTTTAGGGCGTTGATGCCCACATCTTTAAGTTTTTCCACATCGTCGAGTCCGCAGAGGTCTTTAGGTGAGACCAAATGGCGACGATCTCCCAGTTCCTTAATTTCTCCATCGACTTCGAGTTGGTAGGGAAGGCGGCAACTTTGAGCGCATTGCCCTCGGTTAGCCGACCTCCCGCCATGGGATTCTGAGGTGAGGCATTGACCCGAATAAGCAACACAGAGGGCGCCATGGACAAAAACTTCCAGTTCCGTTTGGGTGCGAGGTCGGATGGAAGCCATCTCTTCAAGGCTCACCTCTCTACCTAGGACGACGCGCTCTAAGCTCAAATCCGACAGGAGTTCGATGGAATGGCTGGAGGTTATGCTCATTTGGGTGGACCCGTGAATTCTCTGTTCAGGGGCCAAGGTTTTGACGAGTCTAGCCAGTCCGATGTCCTGAAGGATGAGGGCGTCTGGAGACAGTGATAATAAAGACTGGAGGTCCCCGATGATGTTTTCGAGCTCTTCTTGGAAAATGAGGATGTTAAATGCGACAAAGAGTTTCACTCCATGGAGATGACAGTGACGGATCATCTCTCCCAGTTCCTCGAAACTAAAGTCGTGAGATCGGGCTCTGGCGTTAAATCCGGGCATCCCAACGTAGACAGCATCGGCGCCACTGTGGATGGCGGCTTCAAGCATCTCCCAGTTTCCTACCGGGGAAAGGAGCTCGGGATATTGACCTTCGCTAGGTGGTTTCAGAATCGCCATAGACAACCATTTAACCGGACTGAGCATTTTGGCCAAAATCTACGTGACCATCGCCGTGACCATCGTGATCTTCTTTTCAATGTTCGCCTCTTCGGCGCTCAGCGATCTGATGGGCTGAGATCCATTCGGACCACCGACTGAAGACACTTCTGAGTAAGAAGCGTCGGCCTTTATTTACTTGGTGGATTTGACGAACCGGGCGTTCTTTACTTCGTGAGCTGCCAGTTTTAGTCCTCCTGCCTTCAGACCTCTTATTGGGAAGTCCGATAGAGCGAAGCTTTGCTCTGTCACCCTCATGCGAGGTTTAGGCTTGTAATTTAGGTGAATGTTTTTGCTTTCGCCAATGGAGAAGGACAGAACCACCGCTTTTGGGGGAAGAAGTTCGTAGACCTTACCAAGGATAAACTTTTCGACCTGGCATCGCTTGATATAGGCGAACTTGTTTTTGGGGTCCCGGTAGACGATGTTGTAGACTCTCTCAGGTTCGATGAAGCCACAGAAGAGCATACCTTTGTCGACGAAGAGTTTTTCGGGCACGTCCATCACTGAATAGGTGCCTTCTTTGCGAATCACGAGCACACGGTCGTAGGGAGAGACCATTTCACAGACCTCTCCGGTCTTGACCTGAAAACCGAGGTATCCGGTTTTCTTGTCGTACTGAAGGTGTAGATCGCGTTTGGCCACTTCGCGCACATCGACCTTTTCAATGTTGGAGATGGTACTGCGACGTGGGTAATTTTTCTTCTGCTGATCGATGAGTTCTTCGAGGTAGGCGATGGCTGTTCCGACAAGATCTGCGAGAGCTTTCTTGATCTCCCTCAAACGCCTGCGGACATCCCGCATTTCTTTTTCGGCCTTTTTAATATCGTAGAGGGAAATTCTTCGGATGGGAATTCTGAGGAGAGTCTCAACATCCTCTTCAGTGACCTCTCTTTTGATCTCGTCTTGAAAGGGTTCGAGACCTTTGAAAACCTCTATTCTTACTGCTTCAGGGCTCTCGGCTTCTTCGATTCTCTTATAAATTCGATTCTCAATGAAGATCTGTTCTAGTGTTTTGGCGTGGAGTCGGTCTCTTAGTTCTCCGGCCTCGTACTCCAGTTCAAGTTTTATAATACTCTGGAGGCGATCGGTATTGTGCTGGAGAATCTCAGTTGCTGTGAGTTCAACGGGTTTTTCGTCACGGATGAGAACGATGTTGGACGAGATGGACAGCTGGCAGTCGGTGAAGGCGTAGAGGGCATCAACAACATCTTCGGCCAGCACTCCCCGCATGAGTCGAATTTCAACTTCAACTTTTTCGGCGGTGAAGTCCTGAATGCTGGAAATCTTGATTTTTCCTTTCCGGGCCGCACTCTCAATGGATTCAATCAGAGCTTCCGTGGTCACCCCAAAAGGGACTTCCCTCACAACGACCTTTTTAGGGTCGCTGATGTCTAGTTTCGCACGAATGGAAACTTTACCCTTGCCGTCGTCGTATTCGCTGACATCGATCAGACCGCCCGTTGGAAAGTCAGGCAAAATCTCAACGGGTTTACCTTTGAGAAGTTTGACCTGATTTTTCATCAGCTCAATAAGGTTGTGAGGCATAATTTTTGTCGCCATGCCAACGGCGATGCCTTCAGTTCCCTGGGCGAGGACCACAGGAATTTTGGCGGGGAAGGTGACGGGTTCTCGGTTACGTCCGTCGTAGGAGTCAACGTATTCAGTAATATTTGGGTTGTGGATGACCTCTTTGCCGAAGGGGGTCATGCGACATTCGATGTATCGAGCGGCGGAGGCTGGGTCACCGGTGTATTGGTTACCGAAGTTCCCCTGTTTGTCGATAAAAATCTCTTTGTTGGCGACGACCACTAGAGCTGAGTAGATGGAAGCATCGCCGTGAGGGTGGTACTTCATGGAGGTGCCGACCACGTTGGCAACTTTGTGGAATTTACCATCGTCCATCTCCAAAAGAGAATGGAGAATCCGTCGCTGAACGGGTTTCAGTCCGTCATCGATGTGGGGAATAGCCCGGTCCTTGATGACGTAAGAGGCGTACTCGAGGAAATTGAGTTCGAAAAGATCGTCAACCTGACTCATCAGATCAGATGCTCCATGATGAATTCCTTACGGTCGGGGGTGTTCTTGCCCATGTAGAAAGTGAGGGTTTCATGGGCTTGGTGAACAGAGTCCATGTTCACCTTGAGGAGGCGAATGTCGTCACCGATGAATTGCCCAAACTCCTTGGGGGAGATCTCTCCGAGGCCCTTAAAGCGAGTGACTTCAGCTCCTTTTATTTTTTTAAGGGCCTGATCACGCTCCTTTTCTGAGTAGCAGTAGACGGTGTCTTTTTTGTTTCTAACTCGAAAGAGTGGCGTTTCGAGAATATAGAGATGTCCGGCATGGACCAGTTCTTCGAAGTAACTTAGAAAGAAGGTCATGAGAAGGTTTCGAATGTGGAAGCCATCGACGTCAGCATCTGTCGCGATGATAATCTTGTTGAATCGCAGGTTGGCGATGTCTTCCTCGATACCTAGGGCCATCATGACAAAGAAAAGTTCCTCATTCTTGTAGATGGCAGCCTTACTTTTGCCGTAGAGATTCTGTGGTTTTCCTTTGAGCGTAAAAATGGCTTGGGTGTTCACATCTCTGCAAGAAACGATGGACCCAGAAGCCGACTGTCCTTCCGTGATGAAAACCGAAGACGCGTCACCGTGTTTTTTGTCTCCCAAGTGGTACTTACAGTCTTTGAGCTTGGGGATTTTGATCGACATCTTTTTGGCATTTTCTTTGGCGTCTTTTTTGACGGTGGCCAGTTCTTTTCTGAGGCTCTCGTTCTGTGCTATTTTGGTTTCTATGGATTTTGCGGCCTCCTGATTCTTATGGAGCCAGTCCATGACGGCGTTCTTGGTGTCGTTAACGATCCAACCTCTGACATCGGTGTTTCCAAGTTTATTTTTGGTTTGGGATTCAAACACGGGAGCCTGCAACTTAACAGCGACACAACCACAAATGCTCTCTCTCACGTCGAGGCCGTTGTAGCTCTTTTTGAAGAATTCGTTAACGCCTTTGAGGATGCCTTCTCTAAAGGCGCTTAGGTGAGTGCCACCGTCATTCGTGAACTGCCCGTTGACGAAGGAGAAATAAGTTTCTCCATAACTGGTTGTGTGGGTAAAACTGAATTCAATAAATTGGGCTTTGTGGAAGGCGGGTTCGTAGATGGCGTCATCGCCAACTTCTCGTAGGAGGAAGTCCAGAAGTCCGTTTTTGCTTTCGAAGGATTCACCGTTGAAGATGACACGGAGCCCACTGTTGAGGCAGGCGTAATTCCACATCCTGCGTCGAAGAAACTCGAGGTTGAAGTCGTATTCGTCGAAGATTTCTAGGTCTGGGGTGAACTCAACATAAGTCCCATCGACTTCATCACATTTCCCTTTTGCTTGGTCTAGGAGTGTGCCCTTGGAAAAGGTGGCGGATGCAAATTTACCATCACGGACAGCTTTGACGTGGAAGTGAGAAGATAGAGCGTTAACGGCTTTGGTGCCGACTCCATTTAGTCCAACACTGAACTGAAAAACTTCGTCGTTGTATTTAGCCCCAGTGTTGATGACAGAAACGCATTCGACGATTTTTCCAAGGGGAATCCCTCGGCCGTAATCTCGGATTCGAACGATGCTATTTTCAGAGTCTAGATCGACATCGACTTTCTTGCCGTGTCCCATGATGAACTCATCAATACAATTATCGACGACTTCTTTAATAAGGATGTAGATCCCATCTTCGGGGTCATTTCCATTGCCAAGACGGCCAATGTACATGCCGGAACGGAGTCGGATGTGTTCGAGAGAGCTAAGGGTCTTGATCTTGCTCTCGTCGTAATTCGTCTTCGTCTTGGCCATTTTCCTCACTTGTTTGCGCGCATGGTATGGGCGAGATGAATCTTTGCAATTCGGCTATTAACCCTGTCAGCTAACCGCGGCCGTATGTCTTTTAACCCTTGAGAATAAAGGGTTTATAAAAATGATAAAGGTACGGTGTGCCCTATTTTCTTGGGGCATTCATGTTCATGAGTGACTGCATGACCGCTGTCACAATTTCTTGAATGGCTCCGGAGGGAAGGTCAACGGTAAAATCAAAACCATTGTTGAGAGCTTTGAGGTCCATTGAGATGGGAACACTGGAATTGGGGAGTGAATCCAGCATGGACCCAATATCCATAGGCATGGGGAGGTTTTTGAAGGTGTCTGCTTCTGCAGCGAACGCTAGTTTAATCAAGTCGATCATGTACATGCTGGCGACGACCTTGCTTCCAGAAGCTTTCGCCTGAGATTGTTTCCAGGAGGTCTTGTTGCCTATATGCTGATTTCCTTTAGGCGCAGCTTTGACGAGATCGCCCAAAATCTTTGTGGTATTAACTTTGGGAGCTCCTTGGGCTGAGTAGAACTCTTTACCTTTGGTCAGAGTCGTCAGCTTGAAATTGCTCTTGGTCATCTGGGCTGTGGCCATGGGAGGGAGTCCTTTGCCGGGGATGATGAACATGCTGTAGACTTTTGTGTCCAGTCCTTCAACTTTTTGTTTGCCCTGATCTGCAGAAAAGTTCAAGGTCAGAGGTTTCTTGCCTTTGTCTTTGGGGATGAGGTCATTGATGCCATTGAGACCTTCGAACAACTCATCCATCATGGCGACGGATTTTTTCGGATCAGTCAAAGTCTGAACACTGAGATTGACGGGGAATCCCGACACGGGGTCGGCCACGGTTGAGCTGGCAAATTGAGTCGTTGGATACTTGATGGCTTGATCAAACCACTTTACCCAATCCAGTTTCTTTGTTCCCATAACCTTGTTGAGTGAGGTGAGAACTGGGAGGATCAATGGTTTCAAGTCTTTGCCAAAATCTTTGTAAAGACTCCCTGTGGCTGTTGTGACCGCATTGAGAGGCATGCTACCGGCGTAAGCCGGAGCCGGAGTCTTATCTGCTGCCCAGTTCTTAGCGATGTTTGTCAGGTGGCTCCCTTTTGGGGCCAAAAGAACGTGGGAAAGATTGATGCCTTCTCCATTGATATTCATCTCATAGTGAACTTCGTCCATCTGCTTGAGCCAGAGGGGGAGGGAGTCTTTGTAGGCCTTGAGAAAGGGTTCGAAAATTGCCATCTCAGGCTCGTTCTTCATCTCCCTTTCCATTTGGCTGAACATCATGGCGAGTGAGAAGTTGACCAGCTCTTCATTCTGATCAAGGAAGTCTTTGACTTTGGCAACCACTTTGAGTCCGCTGTGGAGTTTGGGCAAATTCTTCCAGCCTTCTAGTGTGGTTTTGACCCACTGGGCAGATTCAACGTGGCTATCTTTGGGGGCATTTTTCTTGTACTCGTGCATAATGAGTCCGCCTTTAGCTGGTAGAAGGAAGACCGTTCTTCTCATGCCTTTCTTTTTCTCCCAACCACCCTTTGAACTTTTGTATCCCATGCCCTTTAGTTTGTCTTCTAAGCCGTCCTGGCTGTTGGTTGGGATATAAAAACCGAACTTAGGAGGCTGTCCTTTGTCGGGGAAGGAGACCAACATGTGAGCCGAACGGGTCTCATCCAATAGACCATTGGGAAGCCCTATGACTTGGGGAAGCATCATTCTCATCATGCCAGGGTTTCCGTACATGGCCAGGGGTGTACCCATAGCAGATTTCATGGAGAACTCTCCGATGTCAGCCATGACCTTCTGTGCTGGGGCCAACTGAACGTGGAGCCCTACGTCTTTGGGGAGGCTGCCAAAAAGACTCCCTCCAATCAGAGCAAGGAAAGGGATCGTTCTTAGAATCTTAAGCATTATAAACTCCTTATTTCACCATCACACTACGTCAGCCCTAGAGGGATCAATAGAAAAGTGGCGTCAGTCCAGTAACGGACTCTCCTGGTTTGATTTTGAGAGATGAAAGAGGAGATGCTCAGTGTTTTGATGGTTTGATCCTTCTTTTTATTTAAAGTGTGTTCGCCTGATCTTGTTCACCGTTTCTCATTGGACTAAAAAGTTAAATGTCGTGAGATGATTCGTCTAAAAAGAAAACCTTTCAAGTAGATCCATATTTTAAGTAGGACGATCTGATCGTAGGTTTTCACGAATTGATCCCCACTTAAGATTGGCGCTTCATGCCTTCGCCAGAACCTCAAGCCTCAGTAGACGACCTCCAGAAGGAAGTCTCTCGCCTTAAAGCTCTACTTTCTGAATCTTCTCTTTCGGGCTCTATGGCCGGAGCAGGGTTCATGGCCCTTCGGGTCGATGGTCGTGACGAGATCACGTACGCTAACACGGAGTTTGCTGCTTATTTTTCGACAAAGCGTGAATCCATGGAAGGGGAGCCCATTCAGATTCTGGAGAAATTCCCAGAACAGGAGGTGGCTCAAACCATCCTTAAAGGTGTGAAGGGACTGGAGAAAGGCTCTCAGTATCTTGATCAGGTCACCGACTCAAAGCAGACGGTTTATTCTATCAATATCCTCGAGAACAAGGGATTTAAAGATATCACCCTTCGGGATGTCACCGATCAGGCGAAGCTGAAGAGTTTTGTAAATCAATACATCAGTGCCGACTTTGAGAATCTGACCCCAGAAGAGCTCTCGACCTTTGATTATCCTGAGCGCCGAAACATGAGCGTGAGTTTTACCGACCTTCGAGGTTTCACGTCTATGAGTGAAGGCCTTTCGCCCGAAGAAGTTAGGGAGATCATCAATGCATATCTAGAAGACACGATTGGAGCTGTAGACGCAGGGGGGAATACCGTCGATAAAATCGTCGGGGATGAGGTGATGGCCCTTTATGGAGCCCCTAGGTACTATCAGAATCACGCCCTGCGGGCAGTGAAAACTTGTTGGGAGCAGGTTCAGAATCTCAGAGTCACACAGAACCTTTATCTTTCCCAAGGCAAGAGGATGCCGGACTGTGGGATAGGCATAAATACCGGTGACATGGTTCTTGGAAGAATCGGTGGTGGGTCCCGCTACGACTACACCGTTCTTGGAGCTGCCGTGAACCTTGGAGCTCGACTCTGTGACCATGCGGCGCCAAAACAGATCTTATGTGCACAAGGCACACTTGATTCCGTTTTGGAGAACCTGGAAGGCGGGTGGAGCGAATACACGTCTGAAGAGGAGGTTGAGGAGATCCTCAGGGATGGCTCGGTCTTTTCTGGAAAGACTAAAGTTGTCCGTATCGGGCCAGGTACCAAGGATGACCCAAGAAAAGCAGAGTATCGCTTCGTGGCTCTTGAACCCATTTCGGTAAAAGGGATTGAGGAGCCGGTTCCCATCTATTCAATTTATGGCCCACGGGGGCAGGGCACCCAACTGACTGACATTCAGGTCCAAAGGGAGGCCTTTCTCAAGATTTTTGGGGAGTACCGCCTGATAAAAGAACTGGGCAGAGGCGGTATGGGTCAAGTCTTTATGGCCAAGGACAGCTTTGATAACCCTGTTGCCATCAAGTTGCTCTTGGCTGGCGACGGAGCTTCGGAGCAACAGTTGACCAGATTTGCCCGAGAAGCAAAAATCATGGCTAAACTGAATCACCGGGACATTTGCCGTATTCACAAGGTGGGTGAAGTTGACAGCACCCGGTACATCGCGATGGAGTACATTGATGGTGGTGTGCTCTCTGAAAAGATTGGCCCAAAGGGGTTAGATCTAGAGTTGCTCTACGCGAACCGGCGTGAGTCTTTGAAGACCGCCATGGGGAATTCTTGGAGTTCCAAGAAGGCTTATCGTGACCCCGATGTCGTTGATTTTACCATCGAGTTTTTTCTTGAGATTCTTAGTGGTCTCCATTACGCTCATCAGCATGGTGTTTTGCACCGCGACCTGAAACCGGGGAACATTCTATGTAGAAGGGAAGGAGACCCTGTCCTTATGGATTTCGGGCTCGCTCGATTTGAGGATAGTGACGAAGGAGCCGCTGAGGTGTCTTTGACGGGTCAGATGGTGGGCACCATTGACTATGTGGCGCCTGAGCAGGCAGCAGGAAGCGATGTTGATTTTCGAGCCGACCTCTATTCCGCCTGTGCAGTGCTTTATCTTCTGTTAACGGGAAGAAAACACTTTGAATCAAGTGGGAATATCCTCTCTGATATCCAGAATCTCCGTGAACATCGCCCTGTTTCTCCTTCGAAATTCCGTTCGGCTATTTCAGAAGATTTAGATATTGTTATTTTGAAGGGGCTTCACCCCGATCCCGAAGAGCGTTACCCTGACCTCGAAGCTCTGATGGTTGACCTCAGAGCGGTGATGGAAGGGATGCCAATTATGGCGAGGCGGGAGACCACCTCTCAAAAGGCTGTCCGCTGGGTGAAGAGACATAAAGCCTTAGCCTCGGTTGCTGCAGGTTCTTTTCTCGCCATTTCTAGCCTCGCAACGACTCACGTTATCCAAATGAGTCAGACTCTGACGGCCTACGAGGAAGCTGAAGCCCGGGCAGAGGAGCAGAGGCAGAAAGCAATTGGCACTCTTGGAGATCTTGAGAAATCTCTGAACCGTGCCATTGAGGGGAATGAATGGAAGGTCGCAAAAGAATTAGCTCTGCGAATCATGGTTTACGACCGGGAAAATGAGAGAGCAGGGGAGGTCATCGAGAGAGCAGACTTTGAGAACCTTAATCGTGAGTGGCCTTTCATGGATCACCCTCCATCAGGGTTCAGTCTTCGATTGGAATATCTGAAGTTGGCTATCGTACGCTGGCAGGAGTTGGCTGACCGGGGTAATCCCCATGCCGATGATCAACTAGTGAAGTTTGAGGAGCAGTTGATCAAAGAGAAGGAAATCATTCCCTATAGAGATAAACTCTTTGAAGAATTGGGGATGAAAGAGGACCCCCACGGACACTTCATTGAGCACGCGGGGTTACGTTTTCGTTATATTCCTCCAGGTCGCTTTCAGATGGGAGACATTGTGTCCGGCCCTATTCACCCTGTCTTGATCAGTCGAGGTTTTTTTCTATCAGAAACTGAGATCACTCAGGAGCAGTGGCTAAAGGTTTTTGACATCAATCCCTCGGCGAATAACTCAAATTCCAAGCTCCCAGTGACGAATCTCTCATGGGGTGAGACCTTAATTTTCTGTGATGCTCTCAACGATCAGTATGGATATAAGACGATCAGTGAAGATGAGGACCCTTCTAGAGTTCACCTGTCTCTCATCTTGAACCGTCGTGGTTTTCGGCTTCCCACGGAAGCTGAGTGGGAGTACGCCATCAGAGCTGACCAAGCGAATAAATATTTTTTCTGGTGGGAAAATTCTGAATTCAATATCAAGCGTTCGGTTCAGCCGATGTGGTTTGAAGAGAATACGGGCGCGAGTTATGAAACGCGTAAAGCTAGGCCTGCTGGAGAGTTTCCTGCTAATCCTTGGGGGCTCAAGGATATGAACGGTAATGTCTGGGAGTGGGTTCTAGATACGTACGAACCTCAGTTTTACAGAATGTCTGGGAAAGAAGATCCTGTATGTCTTAAGATAGAAGGGCCAGGAGTGATTCGTGGAGGAGGGTTTCGCAATTCTAAATTTCAAGGGCGTAATGGCTCTCGGGTCAGTATCGACCCTACCATTCAGACAGCAGAAATTGGGTTTAGGGTTCTGTTTTCGCCTTAGGTAGATTCTTGGCTTAGAAAGGCTGAGCAAAAAGTTTCAGTCTCAAAAAAAGGAAAGTTGGCCAACACAAAGGGAACCGAACCCTGTCAGGATTGAATGTGAAAGAGGCTGGCTAGTGCTCGAGTCGGATGGAATTCCTGTCACATAAACGCTTCCTCAACGTCCTTTACCTTCCACTGGTGCTGACTGGTAAAAAGAAAGGGGTTATGAAGACTTAAGTTTTCATAACCCCTTAAAAATAAAGTACGCCCGAGAGGATTCGAACCCCTGACCTACGGATTAGAAGTCCGTTGCTCTATCCAGCTGAGCTACGAGCGCAAGTGAGGGTATTCTGAGGATAAATTTGGGAGGACAAGGGAGATGCGGTCCGGAGACTGATTTCCCTACCTAGATATCAGAAAGGCCCATGTTCTGTCGTATGGCTCTAGCATCCTGGAGATAGGAACCCATTTCTTGGGTAAAATTGTCCTCCTTTTTTTCGAGCATATCCAGACATACCTGAAGCTCTTCTTGCATAGATTGGATTGCTTCGCGGACAGCCATCTTGTTTTCCAGAAAGATATCACTCCACAGTTCTGGATTGGAGCCGGCTAGCCGGCTAACATCTCTGAGCCCTGTGCCTGCGATATCAAATATGCTCCCCTCTGTCCCCTCCGCTTTTCGGATGGCCTGCAGGATAGCGGGAACAACGAGGTGAGGCATATGGGAGACCCAAGCAACGGCCTGATCGTGATCTTCAGGCGTTTTGATGCTGATGCGGCAACCCAATTTCTCCCAGAAAACACTGAGGACTTCCAAAGCCTCTTTTGTGGAAGAGGGGCCGGGAGTGAGAATGACAGCTTTTCTGTTGTAGAGGTCTTCCTTGGCTCCTTGAGTGCCGGTTTTCTCAGATCCGCACATGGGATGACAACTGAGATATCGGTCTTTTAGAATGTCATCCAGTCGAGGGACAATCCATCCTTTGGCGCTAGCCATGTCTGAAATGAGGGCTTTACCAGGCCATTTTTTGAGTGTTTGGGCCTGTGACTCAAGGACATTACTGGGAGAGGTGAGAAAGAGAAAGTCCAAATCGTGGGGGAGGTCTAGAATGTTACTTCCGGCAGACTCAGCTCCGTTGTCACGAGCCCACTGCTGTCCGGATTCGCCACGAGAGATCGCATGAATGGAGACGTCAGGTAAGGATGCTTTGAGGTTGAGTAAGAGAGAGCCTCCCATGACTCCCATCCCAATGATGCCAACCTTGGTTGTCATGGAGCAGGTTCAGCGAGGAGGACGTGTGACGTGTGCCCGCTGATTTTAACCGAGACCTCGTCTCCAGCTTTGATTGAACCATCTTGAGGAAGAACCACCGTGACCCCTTGGTCGATTCGGCCTTGGCACTGTTCTGCTGATAAAGGGGTGCTCTCCTTTTCGACCAGAACGGTCATCTGCTTCCCGAGGTGTTTTTTGAGGGATTCGAGAGTGTGCTCTTTTTGGAGCTCGTTGAGTTCTACGATTCGTCGTGTCTTTTCAGATGCTTCAACGTCATCAGGGAAGCGACGCTTGGCCAAAGTGCCTTCTCTTGGAGAGTATTTGAAGATAAAGGCAGAATCAAAACGAACTTGATCCATGACTTTCTTGGTATCTTCAAACTGTTCAGGGCTTTCACCCGGAAAGCCAACGATGATGTCCGTGCTGATGTGAGCTGTTGGCAAGATGCTTCGGATACGACCGGCGACCTCCAGGAAAGTATCCTGAGTGTAACCTCGGTTCATTCTTTTGAGAACGTCATCGTTGCCGGCCTGAAGAGGCAGATGGATTTGCTTACAGAGGTTATCGTGGCGAGAGATCACCCTTAGAAGTTCTTCGGGAAAGTCCATTGGGTGAGGTGATGTGAAGCGCACCCTTTCTAGGCCTTTGACTTGGGCAACAGCTTCCATGAGGTCAGCAAAAGAGGCGTCGTTGGAGCTATAACTGTTAACATTCTGGCCGAGCAGGGTGATCTGCTTTTTGCCTAAGGAGACAGCTTTGGTGGCTTCTTCAACGACAGAATCAATGGTTCGGCTCCTCTCTCTGCCTCGAGTGTAGGGCACGACGCAGAAAGTGCAGAAATTATCGCAGCCTCTCATCACGGCGATCCATCCGTTGACGCCATCTTCCCTTTGGGGTTGAACATCGGAGTAGGTTTCTTCTTTACTCAGGACAGTGATGGCTTCATCTTCGCCTCCATCCATCGCTTCGCCGATGAGTCCAGGGAGTTGGCGATAGCTGTCGGGACCGACGGCAAAATCGATGTTGCGGTTTTTCAGGAGGTTATCTTGAACATTCTGTGCCATACAGCCTAAGATGCCGACTCGTGTCTTTCTGCTCTCACGGTAATACTTAAGATCACCAACCCGAGCGTAGATTTTGTTGTAGGCATTTTCCCGCACTGCGCAGGTGTTGAGAAGGATCACATCGGCATCTCCAATCTCTGGGGTGAGATTGTGCCGATTGTCGACGAGTAGAGTTTTGACGAGTTCACTGTCGTACTCGTTCATCTGACACCCGTAGGTCTCGATATAGATGGAAGCCATATTTGAAGAAATGCCCTTTAAGGGCGATTATTCATCGAGGGCTTTGAGGCGATCGCCTTTCTTAAAATAGACCACCCTTCTTTCTGGTATTTGAACTTTTTCTAAAGTCTTGGGATTTTGAGCCAAACGGCTTTCCTGAATTTTGGTACCCAAGATGAAAGTTCCCCGAAATTCTAATTTGTTGCCTTCTTTGAGTTCGTCGACGATTAAATCTAGAGTTTCCAGAAAAACTCTGTTAACGATCTTGGCATCAACACCTGTGCTATCGCTCAATTTCTCAACGAATGCCTTTTTGGTGATCGTTAGTTTGTCTGCTTTTCTCACGAGGGGTGATTATTTTCGGAAAATGGTCACTAAACATACCCTAAAGTATGATTTTTCAAAGGGAAGCATCTAAAATCGCTTTTATGCGAGACATTTTTGGTTCACATTCGTGCAACATAAACTATTGAATTTAATGGGTTGACGAATAATCAACTGATCAGGTATTGAGTAGAACAGTTCTCAATAGCAAAAAAGATAACATTATTAAAGATTTGGGGTCACGCTGACTCTTTATTGGGTGAGATGTTCCATTGATAAGGCTTTTTTGCTAGCATGTGGTTGATTTTTAAACGAATATCCCCTAAAAAAGCAGAGCCATCATGCAAAAAGAAAGATGGGCCGATCGTTTGAGACGGGTACTTGAAGAGGCTCATCACCAAGCTTTGTAGATGGTTTTGAGCAGATGCAGCCTAAACACTTAATCCTTCCGTTTTGAGGCTGAAAGGTTGTGCGTTTTTGGGGAGGCAGAGGCCGAGAAGGACCCAGTTGCTCAAGAGTCTGAAAAAGAGGGTAAAAAGGTTTCCTTCATCAGAAAGTCCATCAGGAGAAGTGTTGGCTTCAGGGGACCCCATGGAATTGAGGATCGTTGGTGATCGTCATGTCAGAATAGATGGAGAAGAATAGCGCTGTGAGACGGACCTGAGCTCGTCTGAGTTATGTCGACTTTGTGAATGGTGGGCAACTGATCGCAGTCATTCGCTGAAAACCATATTCAAATTTTCATATCGAGGAAGCAGAAAAGGCTCACCCCGAAAAACTAAGAAGGTCGCTCCCTTACTGAGGGAGGAAGGGCGTGATGTCAGCTTTACGACTGTTCATCGTACCCTGAGGAAAACGAAAGACCATGACCGTTGCCTTGAGATCTTTGATTTCTCGGAAATTAATCTCCCTGTCGTGGACAGTGTCTCTTATGATTCTTTGGAAGGTGGGTAAGTGTTCGGCGTTGGGGCCGACGATGTGAGTTTCGAATTGACGGCCCTGGTGTCGAGGACTGTGGAGTAAGGAGGTGAGAAACTGGCGCATCCTTGAAATCGATTCATCGGCTTCGGGAATACCACTGAGCCAGAATTCGTCGTAGTCATCGCCGCTGGGAGG
>Ga0233432_10001155_pt1 | contig 25545 bp, 22 predicted proteins | sample SI_122_August201_6_FD_179870 | JGI IMG/M metagenome (GOLD analysis project Ga0233432, IMG submission 179870) | Seawater microbial communities from Saanich Inlet, British Columbia, Canada - SI_122_August2016_10_MG | ecosystem: Environmental > Aquatic > Marine > Inlet | place: Canada: British... | reverse complement strand
TCACCAGGTCTGCCGCAAAGAAAGAACGAATATTATGAAAGGACATACCTGAACCAATCACCAGAATATTCTTATTGCCGAGCAATGTATAAAGGCATTGGCCCAAGCCTACATGTAAGCTTGCATCAAGGTTATCCAAAAGTGAAAGCTGGAGACAGGGAATATTCGCCTCCGGGTACATCAATTTCAGCGGTACAAACATGCCATGGTCAAAGCCGCGCTGGAAATCCAGTCGCACAGGCATGGATTGCGCTTCCAAGCCTCCTGCAATTTCCTGTGCCAATAAGGGATGTCCTGGTGCAGGATATTGGATCTCATAGGATTCCGGGGGAAACCCACCATAGTCGTAAATAAGTTCGGGAGTCACGCCAGCTGTGAGTGTAGCTTGAGATTCTTCCCAATGAGCACTGATTACCACTATGGCCTCAGGTTTCTCAATATGCCTGGAAGCAGACTGCAAAAAACTGATCAATTTTTCATGACCAGGATCACCAAGCAATGGCAACGGGCCACCACCATGCGGTAAATATAAAATGTGCGGGGAGTTCGTATTGAAATGACTCATGACAGCAAGAATACTTTTGAATCATTGTCCAGGGAAGGGAAAATTTAAAAATAAAAAAGGCACAAAAGGGTTACCTTTTGTGCCTTTTTAAAATAATTTTAACTTATATTTTTCTTATAATTTTACTAACAACTTCTTACAAAGGTTTTACTTTGTTTGCACATGGACCTTTCTGGCCCTGACCAACTTCAAACTCAACTTCCTGGCCATCATTTAATGTTGCATAACCACCACCAGCCTGAATTTCAGAATGATGAACAAATAAATCTTTGCCGCCATCTTCAGGAGTAATAAAACCAAAACCTTTATCCGCATTGAACCACTTAACAGTACCTTTACTCATAATATAATCATCTTGTTGTGGTGAATAATAAAATAGTTACTCTCGCTATCACCATTACAAAAGTAACGTACAAACTCTTTCTGACTGACCATCTTATGTTAAATGAAACTGATTTACTGCGTCTATAGTTAATTCTTTACCCATAATTAAGCAAATAAGCACTATTTTAAGGATAAATATTGCAAAGCCAGCACCTAAAACACAAAAATATCAAAATTTGCAATTCTCATGATATTTCTTACTTTTTGATTTGCTAAGCTATAAAGAGAAAATGATAGACATAAATGGGTCGAAAAACGGCCAAATGCATTGCACTCTTAATACATTGCACTCTTATAGAAGCAAGTAGGCGTGTTTAATCTCTACAAATACCCTGTTAGTAAAAATCTGAGTAATGAAAAGTAGCCAAGGAAAAACCGTTATAACAAAACTGCCCATGCAATTTCTAACCTTTAGGTTTAATTCCGGCGAATAAAACACCAAAACAAAGTTGCTGCAGTCTGATTAATCTCAAGCCAGCTCATGTATCAATTCTTTCATGGATATATGCTGATAAAGTGCCCTACCTGAACATCCTTTCTCATTGCCACTGCATTATCAGAGCATAGATGAATAAATTCAGGGCAATTTCGAATAATATCTGGCACTTTAACAAGCGCTACTTCAAGATAACCCATCCGCGCAAAAAAGCCCGAAGCTGTATCAGTTAAAACATAGAGGCTTTTCAGGCCTTTACTTTGCGCATAACGCTCAGCTGTTTCCAACAGAGACTTACCACAGCCCTTGCCGCGACTTTCTTTTGCCACAACCAGAGATCGCAATAGCCCAAAACCCTCAAGAAGTTCCACCCCGACAATTCCGGCAGGATTGTTTTTTTCACCACAGCCAAAAAAATCCTCAAAAGAATTTTCCTGCAAACCGGTGACAGGCAGGCCGCTTTGGTTTAGCAATGAGAGTACTTTTTCCGCATTGGGTTGTTGGTGTATATGCATATTGATGAGAATAAAGTATTTCCACAGAATTTACAGCCGTTTAAATCAGGATATTTTCAACATAGTGCCGCTTTAAGAAGAAATGACGACAACATCAGAGGGTGGGTAAGTACAATTGATTAGCTTAAAGTACTTTTTCATACCGATACCTTGCTGCGTGGATGAGCTGCAGTTATCTCGTATATTATTGATTTACTGAAGATTCTCCTTTGAGAAAACTGGCGATAGCAAGTCCTTCCTCATTGATTTAATTGAAGATTCCCCAGCAACAGCTCAGGACTTTTTCAAAACACGACAGGTCGAAAGTGCTATCATGCCAAAAGCCAAAACAAGGTAAAACAGTTGCGCATTGAACCCGTTTTTCCTGTCGGGCTATTTTACTTAACCAGACTTTACTAATAGCTATAGATGAAATAATAAAAAATCGTGTATAAGAAAATTCCTTCCACCGTCAGCATCTCTTCAGCAGATATCGCCTTTTTGCATATCGGGAAAAATGCTGGCACGCAGATTACGCATCTTGCCAGCCAGATAGAAGAGTCCGCTGGTGTGAAGATTATAAATTGCGGGCATGAAACCAAATTGTATATGCTACCTGAAGGTGCCCGGTATTTTTTCTCCATCAGAAATCCGGTATCACGTTATAAGTCAGGCTTTTACTCACGCAAAAGGAAAGGCCAGCCCAGAATTTATAATGAGTGGACTGAGCATGAACATCTGGCCTTTACCCGATTTGAACATGCCAATGATCTGGCCGAATGTCTTTTTAGAAATGACCAACAAGGGCATGAAGCAGCCCAGGCAATAGAGTCAATAAGCCATACATCAAGACACCAGATTGACTGGTTTCAAAGAACAGGACATTTTCTTTCACTCACTCCGCCTTTATGGATTATCAGACAAGAGCATTTCGACGATGATTTTTCTGAATTATTAAACAAAAGTAATATCGCCTTGTCTTATTCTGATTTGAAGGTTTCTAAAGACGCCATAACTACACATAAAAATGACTACACTGAAGTACCAAAATTCAGTGAACTTGCGATTACCAACCTCAAACGCTGGTACGCACGGGACTATATTTTTTATGAACTGTGCGAATCCTGGATGGACAACAATCGAGGCGACTAGGCAGGCTTACCTTTACACACTGATATTTATGAGTGAGCTGTTGTTAAAATGATTATTTCTATCCACATCAGAAAATGTGCAGGTACCACATTCCGAAAAAGTCTTGCTAATTATTTTGGCGAAAGAGTCTTCTTTGATTATGGCGACGAAGTTGGTTCTACCTGGCCCAGCTCCCTAAAAAAACGACAACAAAGTCTTGCCAATGCAAAACAAAACAAAGATTCAACTCAGTCAAACTTTGATGTAATACATGGGCATTTTTACCGCGACAAATACGATTTTCTTGACCATGGAAAAAGATATATCACTTTTTTACGAGACCCGGTATCACGAACCTTATCCAACTATTTTTACCTGAAAAGAAATCTGGAAAGAGAAAACCCGGATGCCCTAATAGTCAACAAGCTTGGCTTCTCACTTAAGGAATATATTCAACACCCCGACTGTGGAAATTTGCAAACCCAATACCTCAAAACAAACACTTTGGCTGAATTTGAATTTGTTGGCATAACAGAAGAATATAATTCCAGTATTAAGAAGTTGAACGCTACGCTTGGGATCAATTTAACAACAAACGCTGCTGAAAACGTTAACGATAAAGCTGCTGAAGATTATGATGTTAGTCCTGATATGTTTAATCTTATCCAGAAATGTAACCTGGAAGATCTTCGCTTATACGAATTGGCATTAAATCGTCTGCACAAATAACAGGCTGCAATGGAAAAACAAATAATTATAGTCGCGGGCGTTAGTAGCGCGGGGAAATCTACATTGATAGATAATTTCATCCTGCCCAAATTAAAAGCAGATGGAATCAATATAGTCGACGATGTGGAGATAAGATTTGCAGGGAAGCTGCTGCAAAACTTTGAACTGGGAAATAAATCCGTTTGTATCGTTCACTATAATCTGCTTTTACAATTCGATACGAATCCAGATTTAACTGAAATAGATTTATCCAGCGAACCTGTATTTTGCCAATTACTGCAGAGTCCCTGTCCAAGTACCGTTTACCTTTGTTATACCCCGGATGAAATATTGCGTACGCGGATAAGCATACGAACCAAAAATGAACCAAAAATTGCGCCGGACGACAGCAGCTATCCATCAGCCGCGATATTGAAGAGTTTCAAGAAAATAGATCAGCGCCTTTTAACCCTTGAATTTGGGAACAGGTTCAAAGGCCATGTAGATAATGTGCAAGTTGTTTTTTCCACTAATAACAATTCCACAATAATTTCATGGGATGATTTTAAATACGCATTACCAAACCAGGCTCTCGAAGAAGCAATTAGCTGAGCTTTTTATTTTACCTGGTCTTTTCAAACTATTCAGTGAGCATACATCTTACAATCCCATTTCATAAACACCTGTTACAATCGTTACAGTGCGACACTAAAAACATGTAACAGGAAATTACATGATTTTCCTGTTAACCAAAATGTACAGCCGCATCCCACTGATAATTACTGAATAGTATGTAACATGATCTATCTCATTCTGGGCATCCTGCTAGTCGTCCTGATCCTTGGCCCCCAGTATTGGGCGAAACACATACTGGAAAAGCACAGCGCTCATCGTGATGACATCCCTGGTACGGGCGAAGAGCTGGTGAAACACCTGCGCAAAAAATTCGATCTCGGCTATCTCAAGGTTGAGGGTACAGAGCTTGGCGATCACTATGATCCCACTGACAAAACAGTTCGACTGTCAAAAAGTAATTTTGAAAATCGATCCCTGACAGCAATTACTGTAGCCGCTCATGAATTTGGCCATGCCCTGCAGCATGCAAAAAACTATAAACCACTTACTACCCGTACCAGCATGGTCAGAACCGCACAAAAACTTGAAAGAGTGGGTGGTTTTGCCCTACTGGTTATGCCACTGGTTGCCTTTACTCCTGCGGGTGCGCGTCTGGCCCCGGCATTATTTCTGGTGGTGATCCTGAGCATGTTGGTCAATACCATAGTGCATCTGGTGACTTTGCCGGTTGAATTTGATGCCAGCTTTGGTCGTGCCCTGCCAATCCTGCGGGAAGGACAGTACATCAATAATAATGATTACCGGGCCGCACGGCGCATACTTACCGCCTGTGCCCTGACCTATCTGGCCAGCTCCCTGTCCGGCCTGTTAAATTTCTGGCGCTGGTTGAAGATGCTCAGGCGCTAGAAGCTACGCAGTCTCAAGTTACAAGTCTCAAGGAATTCGCCCGTATGAAAAACCTGGAGACTCACTATGGCCAAAATACAAAACCAGAACTCCCGGTTCAACCTGATCAAACTTGTGACTTGTGACTGTTCTTGTGACTTGCGACTTGTAACTTGAGACTGTTTCTTGAGACTTGTGACTTGCGACTTATGACTAATGTTGTAGACTTGCTTGCCTGAATAAAACAATGAATCAAGGGGAATCTTTAAATGAGTTCATCCACAAATAATCAGGGAATCCACAGCGCAAAACTGCTGTGTTTGGCCCTGTTAATCACACTTGGCGCCTGCTCACAGGAAGCTGCCGAAACACCTGCACAAACTGCAGCAAGCTCTGCATCAAACATATCCACGGCCACACAAGCCAGCATTCCTGTGACCGATGCAGATCTGGCGAATGCCGCCAATGATGCTGAAGAGTGGTTGTCCTATGGCCGTGACTACGGCGAAACCCGTTTCAGCCCGCTCGACCAGATCAATGACAGCAATGTCGATCAGCTAGGCCTGGCATGGAGCTATGACACCGGTTCATTCCGTGGTCTGGAAGCCACTCCCCTGATGCATGATGGTGTCATGTATGCGACCACCTCCTGGTCCATCGTGTTTGCCGTAGATGCACGCACTGGAGAAGAATTGTGGCGCTATGACCCCCAGGTCGACCGCTCCACTGGCTGGAAGGCCTGCTGTGATGTGGTGAATCGGGGTGTGGCCATGTATGAAGGCAAGATTTTTGCCGGCATCATCGATGGCCGCCTGGTCGCACTGGATGCCGCTACTGGTGAAGAAGTCTGGAGCATCATTACTGTTGACCAGTCCAAACCAATGACAATTACCGGCGCTCCCCGCATCGCAGAAGGTAAAGTACTGATCGGTAACGGCGGTGCAGAACTGGGTGCTCGTGGATATGTGACTGCCTACAACGCTGATGACGGTAGTGAAGCATGGCGTTTCTGGGTTGTTCCAGGAAACCCTGCAGACGGTTTTGAAAATCCTGATATGGAATTTGCTGCCACTACATGGGCAGGAGAATGGTGGGAAGCCGGCGGTGGCGGCAACTCCTGGGATTCCATTATTTATGACCCGGAACTGCGACTGGTCTATGTAGGTACTGGCAACGGCTCACCCTGGAGCCATGAAATCCGCAGTAACGGTATCGGCGATAACCTTTACCTGTCTTCCATTGTGGCATTGAACGTTGATGATGGCAGGGTTGTGTGGCATTACCAGACAACGCCAGGTGATAATTTCGACTACACTGCTGTACAGCCCCTGATGTTTGCTGATATCCCCTTAAATGGCGTGCTGCGCAAAGTCATTATGCAGGCCCCAAAAAACGGTTTTTTCTATGTCCTTGACCGTGAAACTGGTGACCTGATTTATGCTGACCCCTATGCCCAGGTGACCTGGGCTACCGGCGTTGACCTGGAAAGTGGCAGGCCCAACGAAACCCCGCAGGCGCGTTATGACAATGCCATTTCATTTCTTACGCCGGGGCCATCAGGTGCACATAACTGGCACCCCATGTCCTTCAATCCGAACACCGGGCTTTTATATGTGCCCACCATGCAAGGTGGCGCATTCCCTTACTCAATCAGTGAAGACTATGAATATGAATCAGCAGGCTGGAACCTTGGCATTGGCCTGGGTACCCAGGTAGGTAAAGCAGTACGCCCTGATGATGAGTATGCCGAAGGCACCGGCCCTGTTTATGATTCTCCAGGGGTTTTACTGGCCTGGGATCCTGCCACACGCAGCCCGCGCTGGGTCGTGGAATATCCCTTCACTATCAATGGCGGCACACTGAGCACCGCAGGCAACCTGGTATTCCAGGGTGGCGCTGATGGTTTATTCCGCGCTTACAGCGCTGATAATGGTGACTTGTTGTGGGAAGCCGACCTGGGCGTGGGCATAATGGCCGCACCCATGACTTACGAGCTGGATGGCATCCAGTATGTATCCGTACTGGTAGGCTGGGGCGGTTCAAGCGGGCTGATAGGCCCTAATGGTAGTGGTGCCTATAAGCCAGAAGGCCGTTTATGGACTTTCCAGCTGAATGGCGGCGAAATCATTCCGGTAGAAGGACAGCCCTTACCTGAATTAACAGCCATACCCTTTGATGACGATCCAGCAGTGCTCGCCCATGGCGTCGACATGTACACCACACATTGCATGCTCTGTCATGGCGCTGGTGGCGCCAGCGGTGGCGCACTGGCAGATTTGCGTTACGCAGCGCCTGCCACCTACGACATCATCCAGAACATTGTGCGGGAGGGTGCTTTTGGCGGCCGCGGTATGCCAAATCTGGGGCACCTGGTTTCAGAGGAAGATGTGGATGCCGTTAAGAATTGGCTTCTGTCAGAGCGCGCTTCCTTAATGGAGTAATCGTTAAGGTTTACATAAACCTTCGTCAAAAGGGAATTATGATCATGATGCGTACTATTGGTACCAGTCATTACTCATAATTCCCTTTTTTCTCGCCTACACTTCACTCATGCCCCTGATATTTTTACCTCTCTGGCGCTGGTGAGATAGCGAGAGAACCGGAGAACGGCAATCTTGATTCAAGGTGCCAATTAATAGAGGTTTACAGCAAATTATTTTTGCCAACCTGTTATTTATTACTGCCAGTTTGCCCCTCGGGCTTTTCATTTGCACTACTGCCACATTGGAATTCAGAAAACGACTGGACTGACACAACACCTGTGTCAAAAAATCATGGGAATCTATTCACGTCAGGAGTATTCTGAGAAAACCTCTTTGCTGTAGAGAATATATAAACCGACGATGACATTTGATATTCAATTAATCCTGGATAAATTCTCCGTGCTGCTGCAGTTTCTCAGAGATGAGATTTCGCAGCCGGGAAATATACTGCAGATATCTCTTGTCCTTGCCATCTATGTCATATCTCTTTTACTCGCCCGCCAGACTGAGCCCAGGCTCGACACCCTCGCAAGAAAAATCAAGGACAGCCCGGAGCTATTAAGGGTAATCAGTTCATTGTTGCGCAGACTTGAATGGTTTTTCTTTGTCATTCAAATGAGCGTGGTGTGGTTAATAGCAAGTGTTATCAACTGGCTCGATACCTACCTGATTTATCTGGCCCTGCTCTTTTCCATGGCATGGCTCTTAATTACTGTCATTACCCAGTCAATTCGCAATCGCGCCTTCCGCCGATTTGTTGCTGTAACCGGCTGGATTTATGTTGCCATTTCAATACTGGGAATTACCGAGAACGTCTCCCTGGTTCTTGATTCAGCAGATTTTTCTATCAGCGGATTTCGGCTATCGCTGTTACTGCTGATAAAAATTTCAGTGATGCTAATCCTGACCTTGTGGATTTCAATTTCGTTGGGCAATTTCCTGGAGCGGCGGATTCATCGTAATCAGGATTTAACGCCAGGCCTTCAAGTCCTGTTCGGGAAAATTCTGCGTATAACGCTGATCGTTGTTGCCCTGGTCATTGCCATCTCCAGTATCGGCATTGATTTAACCGTCTTCTCGGTATTGTCTGGTGCCATTGGTGTAGGTATTGGTTTTGGTTTACAAAAAGTGGTGTCCAATTTTATCTCCGGCCTGATTATTCTGGCTGACCGCTCTATTAAACCCGGGGACACTATTTCACTGGGGGAGACTTTCGGCTGGATCAATGAACTAAGAGCAAGGTTCGTCTCGGTAATCACTCGTGACGGGATGGAATATTTAATTCCCAATGAAGATTTCATCACACAACAGGTTATTAACTGGTCTTTTTCCAACGAACTGGTGCGCATTGATGTGAAATTTGGTGTGGCCTATGACTCCGATCCTCACCAGGTAGTAGAACTTGCTACTGCAGCAACAAAAGAAGTTGAAAGAGTCGTTAGTTACAGGCCCAGCGTATGCTGGCTAACCGGTTTCGGAGATTCCTCACTGGATTTTGTTTTACGCTTCTGGATCAAGGATCCCCAGAACGGACTAACCAATATCAAAGGCGAAGTGTTGATGGCGCTCTGGGATACGTTTAAAGAAAACAACATTAATATTCCTTATCCTCACAGGGAAGTCATCCTCAAAGATTCTTTTGTTACTCTGCAACACAAAAAAGAAAATGAATAACTCCCGCAGATGACTTGAGCAGTTTTACGCACACCCACAAAAAAGCCCGGCTAATGCCGGGCTTTTCAATAAACACTTTTGTCATAGCACTAAGCATAGACAAAAAGGCTTATTACTTACGCCATGAACCTTCAACGTAAGAGTCACGAACAACTTCTGCATAAGGAACCGTGCTAACGATCGCGCGGATATTCATGGAAGTAGAGTTTTCAACTGTAGTCTTCTCAGTAGCAGGCTCTTCACCCCAAACCAGAACAACTTCAGTGCCGATTTCGACATCAGAGTTAACTGTACCCAGAGACAGACAGCTGCGTTCGTTGTAACTGTAGCCAGAGAACATAGACAGACCGATAACTTCGTCACCGCCCATGATTTTGTCGAATGAAGAGTTGCCGTAGTTAGCAATGGGGATATCCATATATTTAACGTTAGGGCCTTTCTCAAACATTGTCGCGTAAGCAGCAACAACATCTTCTTTGTTCCAGGCAAATGTCACTTTCTTACGATGATCATCATTCTGCATGGCTTCCAGGGCTTCGCGGCCGATGAAGTCATGGTCGAATTTGATGAATGGGCCGTAGCCAATTTCGTAAGGAGTTACATAGTAGTCTTCGATGTTTTCAGAATCGTAGGAACCGGCAATAGCAGCAGTACCTTCGTAGCTGGCTGCTGGCAACCACTCACGATATGACTTCATACGGTCATCAGAGTAAACAGCAGGCAGAGGAGATGGAATCCAGCCAGACTCTAATGTGTTTGAAGCGTAGGCACGTGATCCAACAGGAACGATACCAAATTCTTCGCCTGCTTCCAGGATTGCGTCTTTAATACGATCGCCGTCAGCATAAGGACCCCAGATTTCAAGACCTGGTGCACCAGCCATACCATGACGAAGGGTACGAACTTTAGTACCGTCGATGTTCATGTCAGCCATGTTGAAGAATTTAAGCTGCTCAAGCTCGCCGCCATGCAGTTTTTCAATGATTGGCCAGGCATTTGGACCCTGGATCTGGTAGCGATAGGAAATACGCTCAACCACTTTACCCATAGGACGTGAAGGAGAACGATCATCATGGATGATTTCAACGTCATAACCGCCAGTTTCAGCGTGATACATAATCCAGTTCGCAGAAGGTGCACGACCTACGAATACCAGCTCATTTTGAGCAAGATGGAAAAGGATACCATCACCAATAACGTGACCACTGTGACTTACAGGAACGTATTGTTTGGCACGATTAACCGGGAAAGTTTCAAAACTGTTGATCGCTGTGTCGGACAGCAATTTGATAGCATCTGGACCTTTAATGTAGATGTCCACCATGTGATGGCTCTGGTCAAAAAGTACAGCTGATTCGCGCCAGGCTTCCTGTTCGCTACGCCAGTTGTGAAATTCAGGGGCAACAACTGGATAAACATACGCACCAATTTTGGAATTGCGCATCATATCTACCGGGCTGCCAACACTCTGCAATAAGTCTTCTAAGCTCTTGCTCATTGTTGTCGATTTCCTTTAGTTTTGGGGTGGTCAAAAAAAGGCGCTACGATACAGGTAACTTCCGATTTTTGCAATGCCGATCAAGCCTTTTCAGGCCTGACACAGTGGCACATTTCCCGCTTATTGATTTATTTAAGCGCAATGAAAGTTAAAGAATATTTCTTTGCGCCATTTAACTATCCAGCAAACTATCCAGCAAACTCTCAAGCTGCCGGTGTATAGCCCAACAGGGATTTATACTCCAGAAACTCTCCAAAGGCCTGATCACTGAACTCTCTGCCATTACCTGACTGCTTATAGCCGCCAAAAGGCGCGTTCAGATCCAGTCCTGCATTATTAATACTGATATAGCCTGCACGAATATGGGAAGCCACTTCGCGGGCATGATCAATATCCTGACTATGTACATAGCCAGCCAATCCGTATTCTGTATCATTACCAATATCTATTGCTTCTTCTTCAGTATCATAGCCAATAATGCTGATCACCGGCCCAAAGATCTCTTCCCGGGCAATGTCCATGTCATTTGTCACATTACAAAAGATTGTTGGCTTCACATAATAGCCATGCTCCAGCCCTTCAGGCTTGCCTTCACCCCCGGTAACCAGCTTTGCTCCCTGATTGATGCCACTTTTAATAAGGCCCTGAATCTTGTCCCATTGTGCCTGGGAAATAACCGGCCCCATGCGACTGTCTGCTTTAGGATCGCCAGGCGCCCAGGTCTCAGCTACACCCTTGGCAATTTCACAAACCTGATCCATAAGCTTATTCGGCACCAGCATTCGAGTCGGAGCACGACAGGATTGCCCCGAATTCATCATCACCCCGTTAACGCTTCCCGTTAATGCGGATTCAAGATCGGCATCTTCCAGAATGATATTGGGGCTTTTCCCTCCCAGTTCCTGATGGACACGTTTAACCGTTTTAGCAGCGGCTTCTGCAACCAGAACGCCAGCTCTGGTAGAACCGGTAATTGAGACCATATCCACCTTCGGATGTGAGGCAATTGCAGCACCGACAACAGGTCCTTCACCCTGCACCAGATTAAACACGCCGGCAGGGACGCCGGCAGCATCCATGATATCTGCGAAAATCTTGCCGGAGAAAGGCGCAATTTCTGATGGTTTCAACACCACCGTACAACCTACAGCCAGAGCCGGGGCCACTTTTGCGCAAATCTGATGAATTGGCCAGTTCCAGGGAGTGATAAAGCCACAGACACCAATAGGCTCTCTGGCAATACGACTTGTGCCACGATCTTCCTCAAATTCAAATTTTTCCAGTACAGAAATCGCTGTTTTGAAGTGATTCACGCCGATAGCTGCCTGAGTCCCGTCTGCCAGCCATTTCGGCGCGCCCATCTCTTCAGTGATTGCTTCACCTAACTCAGGGACTTTCTTTTCAAACTCTTCAACAATCCTGTTCATGATTGCCAAACGCTCTTCTTTACTGGTCCGGGACCAGGTCTTGAATGCCTGTGCTGCTGCGTTAACCGCTTTATCCACGTCAGCCTCACTACCAGCATTAATGTGTCCAGAGACTTCTTCAGTAGCCGGATCAATAACATCTAATGACTTGGGCGTGACAGGATCTACCCACTCGCCATTTATATAAAACTGCATATAGTCACGCATGAATTATCACTCCTGGAAATTCAGTTTGGATCAAGTTCTTCTCCTTTGCAGTCACTACCAGCCTTTGCTGGCTGCCCGAAAAAGGAGAGCTAAAATTTGGGGGAGCAAGTATAAACATCTCGGCCGGACAAGGCCATGATTTAGCCCTGTTTTAGTACTGGGAGATTTGCCAGTTAGTACCGGCAGGTTCACCTATAAATGGGCTAACTTGCCACCCAGCTCTGCAAAACAATTCTTCACAGTATTTTTATAGTTATTTTTCAATAAGTTGCAATTGCTAAAAGTTGGCCTGTTTCCTGCTACATCTATTCTGATGCTGGAGAAATCAGTATAGAAACGGTGAGGATATGGATCACAGATAAGTTTTCAAGAATTAAGCTGCCGGGATCTGGTCACATTTCCTACTCCCACGATCCAGCATGATCGGGTTCCGGCAGCTTATCTTAATATTGAGAATATTTTCGGAGCCATGGCAGTCATGTAGGGCGGAATAGGCCGCAGGCCTTCATCCGCCGTGGCGAACGCAGTTCGCCTAAATAAAGCACCAATTCTAGATAACCTGTACTACTAAACCAGATAAACAAGAACCTGCAAGCAAATCAGCGCGTAAACACCAGCGAGAACATCATCAATCATAATGCCAAGCCCTCCGCCAACCTTCTTATCAAGCCAGCCGATCGGGAAAGGTTTCAAAATATCGAAAACACGAAACAATACAAAGCCGGCCAGAACCCAATACCAGGTAACCGGCACCAGTATCATGGTGATCCAATAACCGACAAACTCATCCCAGACTATGCCACCATGATCATGCACACCCAGGTCGCTAGCCGTGCGGCCACATAAATATATGCCGACCAGAAATGCCGCAGTAATAAGTGCGAGATACACATAGACAGGTAAGTAAGCCAGGAGCAAAAACAGGGGAACAGCCACCAGTGTTCCCATTGTGCCAGGAGCCTTGGGTGAGAGTCCGGCACCAAAACCAAATGCCAGAAAATGCACAGGATTTGTCATTACTGGTTTTGCTTGCTCAAGCATGTCAGCCCCTTTCCTTAAAATGGGTATAGCCGCTATTTTCTATTTTCACTTTATTGCCTGTTTCATCAAGGCATACAACGGCATTTTCATTGTCTTTCAGCCTTGTCATTTCACCTATACAGATAAGCCGTTCCGGTAAAGACTGCGCTGCCCGAAGCAATGCTTCTTCTTTGTCCTGCGGGACAGAAAAAATCAACTCATAGTCATCACCAGCACTCAGGGCATGAATACGCCCCTGCTGCCTGCCAAGAAATTTTTCCACCAGAGGCGCTAGCGGAACATCGGCTAAATTTATAATGGCAGCGCATTGGCTTTGTGTGCAAATATGACCAAGATCCGCCAGTAAACCATCGCTGATATCAATGCCTGCACTGACATAGTCAGATAAGGCGATAGCGGCTTTAATTCTGGGCACTGGTTGATAGAACGCTGTTTGCAGAGCTTCTTTTTCTTCTTCTGCAAGCCCTGCAATTTTTCCCTTGAACATTTGCAAGGCCAGACCCGCAGCCCCTAATGTTTCAGTCACATAAATTTTATCACCGGGGTTTGCACCATTACGCAAGATTGCTTTCCCCCGCGCTACCAAACCCTGAACCTGGATCGAGACCGTCAAGGGACCACGGCTCATATCGCCGCCGATCAGGTAACAATTAAAATCAGAGGCAGCAGAGCGTAAACCAGAGGCAAAAGCACTTAACCAGTTTTCATCGGCTTCAGGAATTGTCAGGCCCAGGGTGAATACCAGCGGTGCTGCACCAGTAGCAGCCAGATCACTCAGATTTACCGCAAGCGAACGACTCGCTATAAGTTCGGCAGGAGCCGATGCAGGAAAGTGAATATTCTCTACCAGAGTATCCATGGAGAAGGCCAGATCCTGACCCTGGGGAATTGAAAGTAAAGCACAGTCATCCCCTATACCCTGCCTTACTACATCATTTTTTTCTGCTGTCAGGCCAGGCTGGTCAAAGCAGGTACGAATGATGTCGAACTCTGAAAGCATATTAGGGAGCCTGTGTTTAAAGACTATTTAGCCCTGGCGTTAATTTCAACACTGCGGATTTTGCGAGCCATTTTATCCATCACCCCATTCACATATTTATGACTGTCTGTAGCGCCATATTTTTTAGCCAGCTCTATACATTCATTAATGACCACACGATAGGGAATATCGATTCTTTGAGAGAGTTCAAATGCTCCCAGGCGAAGTATGGCTAATTCGATAGGGTTAATCTGGCTAATTTCACGATCCAGAAATGGCGTAAAAATGTTATCGAGATCTTCCACAGACGAAACGATTCCGACAAATAACTCATGGAAATAATCCCAGTCAATTTTGCCGACGTTATCGGTACGATACTGAGCCTCAATATCATTCACCGGATAATCCGATATCTGCCATTGATATAGCGCCTGCACCAGTAAACTGCGTGCTTTTTTTCTATGGGCGATCTTGGGTTTTTCGGGAATCATATTGGGGTCAGAACACTATTTTTAAATTAAGATTTACCGGCCAGACAATTATTACTTCTATTTCAGCGCCATGTTTTCCCGAAAACTCCCGGAATGGCAGAATCTTGATCTAGAAATAGTGTTCTGACCCCGTTTTACAGCTTGCGTATCAGGCTTACCATTTCCATGGCTGACATGGCAGCATCCGCGCCTTTATTTCCTGCTTTGGTGCCTGCGCGTTCTATAGCCTGTTCAATAGTATCCACTGTCAGTACACCATTAATTACCGGCTTACCAAGACTCAGCGACAAGGCCGCCAGACCGGATGAACATTCTCCAGCCACAAACTCAAAATGCGGTGTGCTGCCGCGAATGACAGCTCCCAGAGCAATGATTGCATCAAAGGCTGCGGATTCCCCGGCTTTTTTAACGGCAAGAGGAATCTCAAATGCACCAGGGACTTTAATAACGGTGATATTGGCTTCGGTAACACCATGCCTTTTCAGAGCATCAATAGCCCCGGACTCAAGACTATCCACGATATAGCTGTTGAACCGCGCCACTACCACAGCATAGTTAGCCACAGTACCGGCAAAATCACCTTCGATTATTTTTACTTTGCTCATTTCTTTCTTTTCACTTTTAACTATTCACTATCGCAGGGAATGTATTCAACCACTTCCAGATCAAATCCTGAGATAGCGTATTTGGTAGGAAAACTCAACAAGCGCATTTTTCCAACACCCACGTCCCGCAATATTTGTGAGCCTGTGCCCACATTCAGATAGATCCCATATTGCCCGGGAACGGCTACGGCCTGCTCAGTCAATTCATTAATCTTTGCAAGCTGCTCCAGTACATCTGAACCGCCTTTTTCATTGGCCAATACTACCACAACCCCCTTTCCTTCCTCATTGATACGAGCCATGGCGCGGTGCAAAGACCAGCTCGGCCTTTCAGGGTTAGCGATACCCAATAAATCTCGCACAGTGTCTGCCACCAGCACCCTTGCCAGGGTGGGCTCCCTGGCATTGATATCACCTTTGACCAAGGCAAGATGCACAGGACTGCCTTCCTTAATAAGATCTTTGTAACAGTACACATCAAATTCACCATGTTCAGTTTGCAATCTGTACTGGTGAGTACGCTGGATGGTTTGTTCATGAGCAATCCGATAATGAATCAGATCCATAATAGTGCCAATTTTCAGATCATGTTCCTGGGCAAATTTTTCCAGGTCAGGCTTGCGAGCCATCGAACCATCTTCATTCATAATTTCGCAGATTGCTGATGCCGGTGTAAGCCCGGCAAGCTTGGCCAGATCACAACCCGCCTCTGTGTGCCCGGCACGTCTTAATACCCCACCATCATTAGCCATCACGGGGAAGATATGGCCCGGCTGAATTATGTCCTCCGCTTTCGCCTCCACAGCCACTGCAGCCTGGATGGTTTTGGCTCGATCCGCCGCTGAAATACCGGTAGTGACACCACTGGATGCTTCAATGGATACTGTGAAGTTGCAGCCAAACGGTGTTGCATTTGACTCGACCATTAAAGGTAAATTTAATTGCAGGCAACGCTCACGGGTGAGGGTCAGGCATATAAGACCGCGTGCATAACGGGCCATGAAATTAATATCATCCGGACGAACCATATCTGCCGCTATGATCAGGTCGCCTTCGTTTTCCCGATCTTCATCGTCCATCAGGACCACCATTTTGCCCTGGCGAAAATCCTCGATGATTTCTTCTATGCTATTTAATTTCATGAATTAAGTTCACGTTATTTACTTCAGTGCTGGTGAGTTAAGCTTTATCAATAAAACCGCTGCTAATCAGTTTATCCAGAGTAATACCGTCGGCGATTTCATCTTCCATGCCATCTTTCATCTCGACTAACAAACGTTCCAGATAACGGCTGATAATATCCACTTCCAGATTTACCTTGCTGCCCACTTGCAATAAACCCAAGGTGGTTTTTTCAGCTGTATGGGGAATAATATTCACACCAAACTGCAAGTCATCTACTTCATTGACTGTCAGGCTAATCCCTTCCAGACATACAGAACCTTTTGCCGCGATATATTTATTTAACTCAGGAGACGTTGAAAAGACCAGGCGTTCACTACGTCCGTCCTGGCTACGACCTACCAGTTCCGCCAATCCATCTACATGCCCGCTGACAATATGGCCACCAAAACGACTTTGAGGCTGCATAGCTTTTTCAAGATTCACTTTATCGCCTTCCTGCAATTGTGCAAATGAAGTCAGCGATACTGTTTCATTGGATACATCTACACTAAAACTATTGTCATCGATATTCAGCGCGGTAAGACAGACACCACTAACGCAAATACTGTCTCCTGTTTTAACATCATTGAAATCCATTTCAGCTGAAGAAATCACCGCACGCAGATCACCCCCCACTTGCTCAAGGCTTTCTATTATTCCTGCGGCTTCTATTATTCCCGTAAACATAATTACCGGCTTAATGTTCCCCAAACTTTGATAAGTTATAAATTTCTACTTCAGACTCAATAGCGACCAGCCAGCGCCTATAACGCGGGAGCGCATTCTACAATCTTTTCCCACCATTGCCACTTCAAGTATTTCCAACTCAATCTGTTCTGCCATATGTTTTAAACCGGGCAAATTAAATAATGGACGGGCATCACTGCCGAGAAGTTTCGGTGCAATATAAGTAATTAATTCATCAACAAGACCTGCTTCCAGCATAGCACCAGCCAACTGCGCGCCCGTTTCCAGCAAGATATCGTTACATTGTTTTTCTTCAACAAGATGACGAAGTAAACGTTCAAGGTCGACTTTTCCTGCAGAGTTGGCACAGGACAATATGGAGATCCTGTCATTATCAAGGTCAGATTTTTTATCAGCGATAAGTTCTTCACTGCTCTCTGCAGTCGCAATTAATATATTTCCGGGCATTTGCAAAATTTTTGCCTGTGGTGATATTCGCAAGCTCGAGTCAACAATCACACGCAAGGGTTGCTCACAACGAATCGAGTCAGACCTTACATCCAGCCCAGGGTCATCATTTAATACTGTTTCAATACCCGTCACTACTGCGCCACTCATTGCCCGGTAGCGCTGCACTTCCTCACGGGCTTGTGGCCCGGTAATCCATTTACTTTCACCACTTGCCATCGCTGTTCTCCCATCCAGACTCATGGCAAGTTTGCAGCGCACATAGGGCATACCCGTTTGCATTACTTTTATAAAACCGGGATTAAGAGAGCGTGCTTCGGATTCCAATAGAGGACCTTCTACCACTATTCCAGCAGCGCAAAGTCTTTCCAGGCCTGTACCTGAAACCTGCGGGTTGGGATCAACCATGCCATACACCAGGCGCGTAATGCCCGCCTCAATCAGCGCATCACAACAAGGTCCGGTTTTTCCTGTAAAGGAGCAGGGCTCAAGTGTGACATAGAGTGTTGCCCCTCTGGCCTTGTCGCCGGCATTTTTCAAGACCATGATTTCCGCATGATCAAGGCCTGCTTTTTCATGCCAGCCTTCTGCAAGAATTACATCGTCTTTCACCAGTACTGAACCGACCAGCGGGTTTGGACGCGCACCATACCTGCCCATCTGTGCAATGGCCAGGCATCGTTGCATGTAATGGATATCAGCGTCATACATAATTTCAGGATAAGTTAAATTGGAGTCAGCCAGGCCATCTGGCACATACTTTGTGGAAATGACAGCTGCTGTCAGCTACTACCTGCAGGATCGGAGGATCCACCTTCTTTGGATATTCGATCGATTTCCTGCCTGAACTCGTTCAGGTCTTTGAAACTTCTATAGACAGAGGCAAAGCGAACATAAGCCACTTCATCCAGCTTTTTAAGTTCACTCATGACTTTTTCACCGACCAGTTTGCTGGGAACTTCGCGTTCACCCGTAGCACGTAATGCATGCTTGATATGGTTTATTGAGGTTTCCACCAACTCCATGCTGACGGGTCTTTTTTCCAGTGCTTTGAGAAAACCGGAGCGAAGCTTGTCTTCGTTAAAGGGTTCTCGACTGCCATTTTGCTTGATAAGTCTCGGCATCAAAAGTTCTGCCGATTCAAAAGTGGTAAACCTTTCTTCGCAAGTGATACATTCACGACGCCGTCTTACCTGATTACCCTCACCCACCAGACGAGAGTCGATAACTTTTGTGTCAATTGCATTACAAAATGGACAGTGCATTTTTTAGTTCACTAAAAGGGTCAGCAACACTACTGGTGTATTTATCAAATTCTCTAGTTATATACAGGAAAGCGCTGACAAAGCTCCAGCACCTGCTGTTTAATCGAAGCATTTAATTTCTCATTGTCGATATCGTCCAGAATATCACACATCCAGTTAGCCAGTTGCGCAACCTCCTCTTTCTTGAATCCTCTGCGAGTCACAGCCGGACTTCCTATTCTGATGCCGCTTGTTACAAAGGGCGGGCGTGGATCATTGGGAACTGCATTTTTATTCACCGTAATATTAGCTCTGCCCAATGCCTTGTCGGCATCCTGACCAGTGACATCTTTATCCACAAGACTCAGGAGGAATAAATGATCATCTGTACCACCGGATACAATCTGAAAGCCACGTTCCATAAAAATAGCGGCCATGGTTCTTGAGTTACTCAGCGTCTGTTTCTGGTATTCCACAAACTCATCTGACATTGCTTCCTTGAAACAGGCAGCCTTGCCTGCGATCACATGCATTAAAGGGCCACCCTGGCTTTCCGGGAAAACAGAAAAATTCAGACGTTTGTTGAGCTCTTCATCATCCCCCTGTGCCAGAATAATCCCGCCGCGTGGACCGCACAGTGTTTTATGGGTAGTAGATGTAGTCACATGAGCAATATTTACCGGACTCGGATATACGCCTGCAGCGATCAGTCCTGCCACATGCGCCATATCTACAACAAAATAAGCACCCACAGTATCTGCGATGTCACGCATACACTGCCAGTCTACAACCCGGGAATAAGCAGAAAATCCGGCCCAGATCACTTTTGGTTTGTGTTGCAAAGCCAATTCTTTCACATGGTCATAATCTATTTCACCACTCTCGGCATTCAGACCATACTGCACAGCGTTATAGATACGCCCGGAAAAGCTTACAGATGCGCCATGAGTAAGATGTCCGCCATCAGCAAGACTCATCCCCATGAATGTCTCACCCGGCTTCATTAATGCCATATAAACAGCAGCATTAGCCTGAGAACCCGAATGGGGTTGAACATTGGCAAAGCCTGCCCCAAATAATTCTTTTGCCCGCTCAATGGCCAGGGTCTCTACAACATCGACATACTCACAGCCCCCGTAGTATCGTTTGCCGGGATAGCCTTCAGCATATTTATTGGTCAGGATGCTGCCCTGAGCCTCCAGGACACGTGGGCTTGTGTAATTTTCCGACGCGATCAGTTCAATGTGCTCTTCCTGGCGTCTTGCTTCGTTCTGGATGGCTGAAAACAACTCATCATCAAATCCGGCCAACTTCATTTGATTGTCTAACATCTTTCTCCACTCGAGGGTAAGGAACATCTGTAGTACTATTGCGGGTGACTATTCTACCTCAAAAAAAGCAGCTGTTAGAGAAAAATCCAGGCTGATGTTTACTATTAACTTCACCTAAATTTGCAGGATATTTAATTTATGGCCCAGTTTGTATACACGATGAATCGTGTAGGAAAAGTTGTTCCTCCCAAGCGCGAAATTCTAAAAGACATTTCCTTATCTTTCTTTCCAGGCGCCAAAATAGGTGTACTTGGGCTCAATGGTTCCGGGAAAACTACCTTGCTGCGCATCATGGCAGGTCTTGATACCGATATTCTTGGTGAAGCAAGACCGCAGCCAGATCTGAACGTGGGTTATCTGCCCCAGGAACCCGAGCTCGATGAAAGCAAGGATGTCAAAGGCAATGTGGAAGACGGCATCAGGGAGATCAAGGATCTCGTGGATGAATTTAATGCCATTAGCGATAAATTTGCAGAGCCAATGAGTGATGATGAAATGAATTCCCTGCTAGAACGGCAAGGCGAATTACAGGGGTCTATTGATGCCTGTAATGGCTGGGATATTGACCGTACCCTGGAAATTGCCGCTGACGCCCTCCGACTGCCGCCCTGGGACGCTAAAGTGAGCACCCTTTCAGGCGGTGAAAAACGGCGAGTGGCGCTGTGCCGGCTACTGCTGTCGAAACCCGACATGCTGTTACTGGACGAACCTACCAACCATCTGGATGCCATGAGTGTGGCCTGGCTGGAAAGGTTTCTACAGGAATATCCGGGCACTGTGGTTGCCATTACTCATGACCGCTACTTCCTTGATCATGCTGCGGGCTGGATCCTTGAGCTTGATCGTGGTCACGGCATTCCTTATGAAGGTAATTACAGCGACTGGCTGGCCGCCAAGGAATCACGTTTGGAAGTCGAAGCCAAACAACAGTCATCTCTGGCAAAAACTGTGAAGGCTGAACTTGAATGGGTAAGACAGAATCCGAAGGGAAGGCAGGCAAAAAGCAAAGCCAGAATGGCACGTTTTGAAGAGTTAAGTTCCAAAGACTTTCAGACCCGAAACGAGACACTGGAACTGTATATTCCCCCCGGCCCACGACTGGGCGAAAAGGTGGTTGAAGTAAACCATGTCAGCAAGGGCTTCGATGGTACTGCACTGATCAATGATCTGTCTTTTTCCATTCCTCGTGGTGGCGTTGTCGGCATCATCGGTGGTAATGGGGCTGGTAAAACCACCTTCCTGCGTATGCTGGTGGGCCAGGAACAACCTGATAGTGGTGAAATTATTCTGGGTGAAACTGTTGATCTGGCTTATGTTGATCAAAGCCGTGACTCCCTTGAAGGAAGCAACTCCGTTTGGCAGGAAATTTCCGATGGTCTGGATAATATGCTCATCGGTACTTATGAGATTGCCTCACGGGCATATGTCAGTCGCTTTAATTTTAAAGGCAGTGATCAGCAAAAATTAGTCAAGGATCTTTCCGGGGGTGAGCGCAACCGGGTTCACCTGGCAAAACTTTTAAAACGTGGCGCCAATGTTCTGCTCCTTGATGAACCAACCAACGACCTCGATGTGGAAACCTTGAGAGCACTGGAAGAAGGTTTACTGGCCTTCCCCGGTACGATAATTGTAGTTTCCCATGACAGATGGTTTCTGGACCGTATTGCTACTCACATTCTTGCCTTTGAGGGGGATTCAGAAGTGGTCTTTCATGAAGGAAACTACTCTGACTACGAAGAAGATTACAAGAAACGCAATGGTGATGCAGAGCCTCACAGAATTAAGTATAAAAAATTGGCCTGAACTGATTTCTCAATTCCCAACACTTTGCGATCACTGCATCCAGTCAGTTTTCATTATTAGAACTTAATGCTCTGGCACTATATAAATTAGTGCCCTGCTATTAACTTTTATCCATGGATATCAGCACTTTCATGCAGCCTTTTTCACTGGCCCTGGCAACTGCCTCTACGCCTTTGCTGAGTGGATGAGTTTCCTGAATCAGAGCTGCGGGGTTTATTGCACCGGAAGCCAGCAGAGCGATGGCCTTGTCCATCGGGCCACAACGGGAACCCACGAGTGTGATTTCATTGACCACCAAAGGACCCGGATTAAATTCCAGAGGTGTTTTATAAGTGGACTTCAGCACTAGTGTGCCCCGCGGAGCAGTTAATTCCAGTGCTGTTTCAAATCCTGACGGATTGCCCGTAGCTTCAATAACTACAGGAAACTTTCGCTGTGGTGGAGAAGAACAAAAAACAAGCCCGTCATGATCAAGCAACTTGCCCCGTTCAGGATGGTGCCCCACAAGCGTGACTTCAAGTCCCGCCTGAAGCAGGCTGAGAACGATCAGCAAACCCAACTTTCCATCGCCAATTACTGCGACACCTTCATGGGGAGAAAATTTTACCTGCTCCTGTATTTCCAGGGCTGCAGCAAGGGGCTCAGCAAAAACAGCCAGATTATCATCCAGTGAATCCGGCACCAGGACCAGATTTTCGATCGGCGTAGTCAGGTATTCGGCAAAAGCACCGTCCTTGTTCTTGATACCAAGCGCGGATCGCTTTAAACAATGATGGGGCTGACCAGCCTGACACATAGCGCATTGATGACAGCTGTTGTTGATATCAGTCACGACTCTCTTGCCGACCAGGGAGTCATCGTCTGCCTGCTCCACGATGCCAACAAACTCATGGCCAAGAGTGCCATTAAAAGGATAGTAACCACGGATAATTTCCAAATCTGTATTACAAATCCCTGCCTGTATAATTCGCACCAGAACTTCGCCCGGTGTGGGCTCGGGAATAGCAACTTCGTTGACTGACAGAGTCTCTCCATCCCATTGCAGGGCCTGCATTGTTTTCATAGTATTCCTGGCTGGATAATTGATCAGCTCGTTGAGTTAATCGTAGTAAAGTAACCCCGATATTGATAGTCTGATCTGCCCTGAATAAAAGGCACAGCAAAATTCCGGTTCAATGAAAAAAGCAGACTCTCTCACAGAAAAAATCACTAAAAATGTCGCCATGACGGCAGGCAGCAAAGCTGTTGAGCCAAATAAGGGGGCTTCCAGGGAACCTTCCGGGAATATTAAAGGATCTTCCAATCGTCGAGATCATATTGATGCAATCAATCAGGTATTTGCAGAGCTGGAGCTTGCCTATCACAATCAGTATCACAAGGCTTATGCCCAGGAAGGCAGTATTGGCCTTGCCAAAAAGTACTGGCTGGAATGTCTTTCCCATTTTTCCCCGGAAATAATACTGCAGGCCACACGTGAAGTTGTTACCTCACAGGAATACTTACCCTCAATAGCCTCACTTGTTCAGGCTTGTGAAGAAGCTATGAGTGGTTTCGGCCTGCCAGCTGCACATGATGCCTATAATGAGGCTTGCTGTGCACCTCACCCCAAGATTGAGCAGCAATGGTCACATCCAGCAGTTTACTTTGCCGGCAAAGATACAGGCTGGTTTGACCTCGCCAATAAAACAGAAAAACAAATTTTCCCACTGTTTGAAAAGCACTACCGCAGTTTATGTCAGAGGGTGTTGCACGGTGAAGAGCTTGTTATTGAAAAGCAGATAGCTTTGCCAGAACAGGCTTCTCATATTCTGTCGCCCGAAGAAAATAAAACGCGGATGGCGGAGTTACGCAAAGAGCTCAAAAAAAACTGAGTTAAGTTAACAACTCAAAACTTCTTAATTTTTATAAATTCCTTTTTATACCCCTTGCTGTGAAAATCTGATTGTGTTTTTGTTACTTCTTTTGTTCGCTCAAAAGAAGTAACCAAGAAAAGAGCGCCGGACGTGTCCTGACCTGCGGCTATCACTGCGTGATACCAGTATACAGACGGGTCGCCGCCTGTTTATAAAGAGATAAATGTCCTTGTTTTGACTCGACTCAACTGCAATAGCATGGCTCCTCAGCAGGCCACACGGGAAATCCGCGTCCAGCTACTTTTTCCAAAAAATCAATTCTAAAGGCTTCGACTGAATGCAGAAAAAGGCGTTGGCCCCTGAAGCCAGTCGAACGCAGCGGATTTTTTCGGGGTGAAAAGGCTATGGACGGCCTTTTCAGGGGACACCGCGACAGGAAGTCGCGTAAGCCGGCCCTGAAAAAGTCCACGGAGCGAGGGAAGCCGTAGGCCTGGCGACCGGGGAAATATTTTCTTTGGTTACTTTCTTTTAAAAGAAAGTAACAAGCTCTTAAACTAAAATAGTGAATTAAAAAAGATAATTACTACCTGAAGAAAAGTAGTTTCTTTGCCTACGTTCCTTGAAAAGAAAGTAACGAGATCTCAGGCTTTATCAGTCTCTCGAGTGCCGCCCTGTTTGGGGTCATATTGTCTTTTGCTTGATATATGCTCTACTTCTGAAGTAGCCAGGATAGATGAATAGCTGGTGACTTTATTACGCCCACTACGTTTACATTCGTAAAGCGCCTGATCTGCCTTGTCGAGAACGTCGAAAACATTGCCGACTTCGTCCGGGAACGAGGCGATACCAATACTAACGGTAGAACTTACCTGCTTCCCGTCAACATCAAATGACGTATTTTCCACAGCACTTCTTAAACGCTCACCTGCTTCGATGGCGTGGCCTGAAGGCATTTGCGGCAACAGGGCGACAAATTCATCCCCTCCATAACGGCAGATAATGTCGGAAGTTCGCAAACATTCTTCGATTGACCTACCCATGGAAATAATTAATTTATCACCGGCCTTATGGCCGTGTTTATCATTCACCTCTTTCAGGTTATCAGCATCAATCATCATTACTGACAAGGGCTGATTATATTTCATAGCCACTTCAGCGGCCTTGTTATACATGGGTATAAAGGAACGCTTGTTCAACAGATTTGTCATTTCATCTGTTTCCGACAAGGCTTTGAACATCATCTTGCCGTAGTGAACATCCGATGCAAGCATCGTGGTTATATAAGCCACCAGCACAAAAGGCGAAAAATAAACCATGGTGACACTAAAGCTGACCAGGTCATATTTAATACCACTTTTCACACCCAGAAAAATATAGAAGGCAAAAATCAGCACAATTTCCAGGATCGTTG
>Ga0233432_10001153_pt1 | contig 25566 bp, 33 predicted proteins | sample SI_122_August201_6_FD_179870 | JGI IMG/M metagenome (GOLD analysis project Ga0233432, IMG submission 179870) | Seawater microbial communities from Saanich Inlet, British Columbia, Canada - SI_122_August2016_10_MG | ecosystem: Environmental > Aquatic > Marine > Inlet | place: Canada: British... | reverse complement strand
AAGAATACGGGGGTTGGAAACAACACAATCAACAACAAGAAGCCCAACACCAAGAACATGGGTACCGGCAACAATGTGATCAACAACAAGAAGCCCAATACCAAGAACATGGGTGTTGGAAACAATATCATCAATAACAAGAAACCCAATACCAAGAACATGGGTGTTGGAAACAACACCATCAATAACAAGAAGCCCAACACTAAGAACATGGGTACCAGCAACAATGTGATCAACAACAAGAAGCCCAACACCAAGAACACAGGTGTTGGAAACAACGTGGTCAACAACAAGAAACCCAATACCAAGAACACAGGTGTTGGAAACAACGTGGTCAATAATGTGAAAGCCAACACCAATAACATGGGTACCGGCAACAACGTGGTCAACAACAAGAAACCCAATACCAAGAACACAGGTGTTGGAAACAACGTGGTCAATAATGTGAAAGCCAACACCAATAACATGGGTACCGGCAACAACGTGGTCAACAACAAGAAACCCAATACCAAGAACACAGGTGTTGGAAACAACGTGGTCAATAATGTGAAAGCCAACACCAAGAACACAGGTGTTGGAAACAACGTGATCAACAACAAGAAGCCCAACACCAATACCAAGAATATGGGTGTTGGAAACAACACCGTGAATAACAAGAATAACAATGGAAATACCATCATGACCAACGCTAACAACAACAAGCCTAACACCAGACCCAATAATGGTAAATTAAACAATATTGAAGAAGAACCTAACAAAGAAAATGCAGCTGTTCAAAACAACGCTAACAATCAAGCTCGACGCAATGAAGAAAATCGCAAGAAGGCCGAGAAGGAAGCACAAGAGGCAAAAAAGCGTGAAGAAATTGAAGCTGGTAAAGAGGCTGCTAGAGAAAAAATAAGGATACGTCAAGAAGAACTTAGAAAGACTAAAGAAGAAGCTAAACGTGTGGCAAACATTGAAAGGAATTTACTGAAATTACCCAATGTGGATAAGGTATATCTAACAGCTTTCAGGGGAAACAAGTCTATTAACAATGTCAATAAGAATGCTCTTCTCAACAAGGTTGCGAAAGATAAGATTATCAGGAATCTCCGTAATGAAGTTAGTCCCATGTTTATGGGTAAAAGACGGATTGCGTTTGTAAACCCCGTAAATTACAATACCATGAAAAAGGAAGTTGAAAACAAGTTAGCCGAAAAGAAGGCTACTCAGGCTGATTTAGAACTACTAAAGAAGCTTTCTACGAACTTGGCCATTTCTCAGGAATATGTGAAGGCTTTTGCTAATGGTAAAGCGATGAACACCATATCTGTAAATGCTCTTACCAATAAGAGAAACAAGGATCATGAAGTGTACAAACTCAATGCAACTAATAAAAAGGGTATATTTGGTGGGTATTCAACGAGTGTGCCTAGTACTAAGACTATGAAGTTGATACCTAATGGTGAGTACAACAAGCGTCTCGAGAAAGCTAAAAATGCTTTGCAAGCGAGACAGAATGCTAGGAAGCCTAAGGAAAACAACGCCAAGCCCAACAACAATGCGAAGCCCAACAACAACGCCAAGCCCAACAACAACGCCAAGCCCAACAACAATGCGAAGCCCAACAACAATGCGAAGCCCAACAACAACGCCAAGCCCAACAACAACGCCAAGCCCAACAACAATGCGAAGCCCAACAACAAGGTGGTAAATAACGTGGTAAATAATGTAGTTAACAATGTGGTCAACAACAAGAAACTAAACATTATCCAAGAAGAACCCAATAAAGAAAATGCGGCTGTAAAGAACAATGTCAACAATTTCAATGCTGCTGCCGAATTAAACAAGCAGCTCAATAATGAGGCAAAACGTCAAAACCGGGCCAAGAATAACAAGAACAATAATACCTTCAACGCTGCTGCCGAGCTGAACAAGCAGCTCAATAATGAGGGTACACGTCAACTCGAGAATAAACGTAAACAAGTGAGAAACAAAACTTCGAAACACGTTGCGGGGGTTTTCGGTAGAATAGGTAAATGGAATAAACCCATCAAGAATGCTAAAACTCTCAACAATCTCAATCTCATCAACAAAAACATCAACAAGAGAGTCGAATTGAAGGGTAAGATCGAAGCGAGTAATATTCCATCCAAGCGGGAATTACTCAACAAGGTGAAGAAGTTCAATCTGAACGTGAACGATTTAAATAAAATCTTCAAAAAGGAATTAAACAACAGCGAGTTCAACGCCGGGGCTGAGTTGAATAAACAGCTCAATATTGAGGGTAATCGTCAACTCAAAAATAAGAAAAATGTACTTGTTAAAAAGACCAAAAATGCAATTGCCAATCCTTTCAGGAGAATTGGTAAATGGAATCCAGCTATCATGGATGCCAAAACAAACAAAGAACTCAACAATATCGAGAAAAACTTGAATAACCGAGTCAAGTTAAAAAATGATATCAAGAAGAGTGCACTCAACACCAAGGAACAAGGTGAATACATCAAGATGGTGATGAAATTCAATCAAAAGGCTGCCAACACACGTAAGCTTTTTGAAAATGGTTTGAATAAAAAGATTTCTAACACTACCGGACCCCTGGTGAAGGGTATACTCAACAAAGCTGTCAAAAATAACAACAACAGGGGTAGCTTTAATGGTGGTCTGAGACTTGGGAACAACAATAACATCTACCCCAACTCCAACTCCGACTCTAACAACAATGTCAATAACAAAAAAAAGATGCGTTTAGGTGGAAGAGCGGCTGAACAAAACATGAAACCTAACCCTATATTCGAACCAAATATGAAAAACAATCCCACGTTTGAAGTATTCGAAAACAAGAAACCCAAGATTACAAATGAAAATAAGAAACCACTGATTTCTGCTATCAATACACTCAAGAAATTACCTCAAAACAAGAAAACTGCGTTCAAGAGTCAGCTCAACATTGCATTCAAGAACCAAAATCTCGATAAGATGAAAGCGATCAAGAATGAGGCGATTGCGGTGAATAAGGAAATTTCCGAAAAGGAAAAACGAAACAAAGAAGAGGCTAAGATAGCTGCCAAGAAAGCTGAAGAGGAAAAAATGGTTGCTTTGAAAGCTAAAATGAAAGCTAAAAGAGAAGCTAAGCTGATGGTACCCAAACCCCCCAATGCACCCAAACCCAACAAACCTTCGTTTAAAGCTCTCGTTCAGAAAAACAAGGAAAAGCGGGTCGTGAATGCAGTCAAGACTGCTGCCCAGAAGACGGCTGTAAGTCAGGCTACTGGTGCAGAGCGTGTAAAGTTAGCTAAAAAGTTTGCACCTAGAACACAAGCAAACGTGAAGAAATCCAATAACGCGGCTAAGGTATTCAAGTCCAATGTGAGAAAAGCGGCGGAGGGAGCAGCCGAATCGGCGAAGGAAAAACTTCGTAAAAACGCGGTAAAGAGGGCGACCATGACGAATAAATCAAGCTATCAGGCGAAGATTAACAGTCGAAACTTCAAGATACCAAAGAACCGGAAAAAGATATATACCAGTCGCATACAAAGAGCCACTACGATGGGACAGATTCTGAAAGCGTATGAAAATGCCCAAGATGAATTACCTAAGTAAACTCCAAATATTAGAAAATCCAAGTAAAATGAATCATCCCGACGACGACTGTACCGTGATTACCGACATGCCTCTCAGCGACGAGGTTGTCGATTTCATTGAAAAGGGTCTTCATAGAGATATGTCCAAGGAAGATGTAGAAGACTGGTGTGACCAAAATTTAGACGAAGTCGCGGGTATTTATGAAAAGTATCGGGATACATACTTGTCATATGGACAGGCGGAAATGACTCTCTTTTTTGTACAAACTGTGTACGAGAGAGATGACGCGATGGAGATGATTAGTCAATTTATAGATTTTCAATAAAAGGAGAAACCTTCAATTTCTTTTTCAACTGGCCTAGACCTGTATCCTTCAGAGGAACCACTGGGTCCAAGTAAATCGAAACGTCCAGTGAAGTTTCTATGCCACGTCTTGGGATAGATACGCACAGCTGTGGTGTTCACTGGTGTGTTGAATGGTACCCACACGGTCGTTTCTTTATCAGAAGACCCTGAGTACACAAAACCATCGTCAACATCCACCAAGTTTCCAGATGTGTCTTTGTACTGGGCTGTGAACGTGGTTATCCACTGGAAATCATGGCTCTTCTTACCATTACCACCACGCCCCTGAAGCGCGACACCCGTCACATCTGTGGGTGAATCCATCTGCAATTCATACCATTCACTACCATCTGAGGCACGACCACTTTTGGGATGCCACCCTGTACCACTACCCAAGACACCCTTCTTGGGGTGCCAGTTGGCGTTATCATTGTTTTTCCACCACGATGATGCCGCACGCTTATCAGCTGGAATGTTGAGGAGTTTGTGCGCCGAAGCGTCCAATGTATCGTTCGTTATCAGACCAGACCGCAACGACATATGTTTGTTCCACGTCTGAGGGTAGATGCGGATGTATCTGGTGCGGACTGGGGTGGCGAACTTTGCCTCGACCAAAGTGTCCTTATCGGCGTTGCCGTCAAAGGTGGCACCGCCATCCACATCTTTCCATTCACCATTGTCGTGGTATTGAACCTTGAACGTTTTAACCCATTGGTCACTGTTCTTCCTCCCCTTGATGGCAAGACCAACAATTTCAGCGATTTTACCATTATCCATCTGGTACCACTTACCAGCTTTATTCTTTTCAGAAGACCATGCCTGAGGAGAATCAAGTTGACCTCTGTTATGATTCTTCATAGTGTCACGACCTTTAGAGATCTTCCACGGACCCGAAGATGTCCTAAACTCGGCTGGGACATCAACCACCACTGGGGGTCCCAAGTCTTTCACACAGGTTCCACTTTCTTTGATGTACCCTGAGATACATGTTGGAACACATTCACCATCGGCGTTGAAAGTATAGGTGGCATTTGGGTCAACGGTTCCTTCTGGGGTACATTCACCACCTTCCTCCTTGCCACCACCCATCATCATTGCTGCTACACTGGAGCTGATACAAAGTGCACCAACACCGGCGGCGTACATAGCCATCTTGTATTTATTACTATACTATGACATTTTTTTGATTAAAGAAATAAAGTGCCTTTACATTAATGACCACATGCGATGTATGTTGTGAGAAATTCAACAAGATAAATCACAAAAAAGTTGACTGCCCCTTCTGTGATTTATCGAGTTGTCGTTCGTGTAGTCAGAGATACATACTTTCTTCATTTGAAGACCCACACTGTATGGGGTGTAAGGCACTCTGGAATCGTGAATTCGTAGATTCATTTTGTACAAAGTATTTTCGGAATACGGACCTCAAGCGACACCGAGAAGTTGTACTGTTTGAAAGAGAAAAGGCGCGAATGCCGGAGACGCAACCCGAAGTTGAAAGAATTCTTCAAATGAGGAAACTAAGAATAATACTCAATGACCAACGAGCCGAGCTTTTAGAACTCCATCACAGACAACACAATCACCCCGAACAATCTATGGAAATAACGAGGGAAATCCGAGATCTTTATCGAAAAATGGAAAATGTCTGGCGACATTTGGAACAAATACGTTCGACTGGTATTGATCACGGACAAACATCTTTTGTTAGACAGTGTCCTCACGAAGAATGTAAGGGATTCTTGAACGAAAATTGGTATTGTGGTTTGTGTGATAAATCGTATTGTAAGGACTGTAATGAATTACTCACAGACGATCACGAATGTGATCCTCAAACGGTAGAAACCATGAAACTTTTAAATCGGGACAGTAAATCGTGTCCAAAATGTGGTACAGTCATTTATAAAACGAGTGGGTGTGCACAGATGTGGTGTACGAGTTGTCATACAGCGTTTGACTGGCGAACCGGACAGATAGAAACTGGGCGTATTCACAATCCACATTTCATGGAGTTCAAGAAGAAGACGATGTTGTCTCGGGAACACGGGGATATACCATGTGGGGGTGTTCCTACATTTAGAGAGTTGAGAGCTCATGGGGCAACCAACGCTATACTACAACACGCTGTAATTGTGTATCAGGTGGAACGTGATTTACTGTTCATGAATCTTGACCCCCCAAACAATCTGAATCTCAGAATAGCATACATGTTAAATGAAATGACTGAAGATTTTTTCAAGACAATACTTCAACGTCAAGAGAAGTATTTGGATAAGCTTCGAGATGTTGCGAATATATTTGAAATGATTGCAAACACGGGTGGAGACCTTCTCAGACAGTACATACTCGAACCGGAAAAACACGATGAGATTATTGACATCCTATCTAAACTGATTGACTATAGCAACGACACATTTTCAGTGATACGCAAACGGTACAATTCAGCAGTTCCCAGGAAACTTTTTGTATGACTACAGTAAGATGGTCATCCTATTGTTCCTCATCGTATTACTGGTGTATATGCTTCCCACATATCCTAAACCAGTGGTCATTGAAAATTTCATAAATGAAAAGGAACGTGCCTATATTATCGAACAGGCGAAAAAAGAGTTGCATGTATCGACGGTAGATAAAGATAGACGAGTTGATGAGCGTATACGAAAGAGTGAGACGGCATGGCTCAGTGGTAATACTGACTACACGGTTCGACGTATTATAAAGAAGTGTGTGAGCCACACGGATAGGCCATTCAAGAATTGTGAACAACTCCAGGTTTTACGGTACAAACCTGGTGGGCATTATATGCCTCACCAAGATGTCTTTTATCAAGACAAAAATAAGAGACTGTACACTTTCATCATAGCTCTTAATGATGACTATGAGGGGGGTGAAACAGCTTTCCCAGTCATAAATGAAAAGTATAAACTCAAAGCTGGTGACGCACTCTTCTTCCATACACTGGATAACTATGGATTGGATACATCCGACGCTTTACATGGTGGGCAACCTGTAAAGTCCGGGGAGAAATGGGTTTGTAATTTATGGGTGCACAAGTATCCTTATACCTGAATTTCACCGCGTTCAATGAGTTTCTTGCGATTCTCGAGGTGAAGTCCCTCGACGAGCGCCTTGTTTTCGGCCCCATATGGAACCGCGTATCCCTCGTCGCATAACCACTTGTTCACGTTGGTCCATACACCATCTTCAGAAACCCACACCTCGGCGAGAACACGTCCAAACTTACCCCTAGAATCAGCCTCTGGGCATCTGAGTTCGATTTCAACATCATCCTTCTCAGATGCAACCGCCTTTAGACACCATTCCTTGAGCTTCTTCTTAGATAGAAGACCAAACTTCTTCTCCTCTTTATCCGATGTACGAGACTCGGGGGTATCAATACCTAGAAGACGGACACGCTGCTTTGTGCATACATCAAAACCTAAGTCAATGTTCACATCAATTGTATCACCATCGACAACCTTCTCGAGAGAGGATACACGGTACTTGAAATCACAGGCTTCAACGTTGTAAGAGGACATCTTATACTCATCTATACACTTAAAACTTTAATACCTTGGTAAAGTATGAAATGTGTAGCAACCTTCTCCGAAAACAGTCTTTACAAGATTAAATTAACAAAGACTCGTAAGAATGTCCTCGAAGGTATGTACCAGCGACCAAGTATCGTGGATGTGAAACCAGTCAGGGAGAATCTGAGACTTCGTTTACGTTTCACAGAGGCGATAAAAGAAGCACAGGAGATGTGTGAAATAGATAAGGACTCCTCAGAGTGTCATTGGGCCTGGTATGAAGTGGATGAATTAGAAGACGCTATACTACGTCTATATCCCGATAGACAGTAACAATCGGAGGTTCATCATCATACGAATAATAACGAACCGATACTCCAAAAAGTTTCATCATTTCTGGGTCAATGTACTCATTAATCTCTCTTTTCCAATTTTTTATAGTGGTTTGAAAATATTCAATTCCACTGTCGGAAAAAACACAGATACGCATGAACGGCTTGCTGCGCACCTTTCTCATATATTCGTATACAGCCTCTGGTAAAGGTGATGCCCTCATGTACGCCGATTTAAGGATATTAATAACGTAATATCCATGTGAATCGCAAATTATATTGACTTGCATTTGAGGAAACCCTTTGATATATGCGTCAAAATCCGCATTACTGGGAAGAGTTGCGAATACAGGTGTATTCTGACATATAGTTCCATCATGATGACCGATTCCTGGGTGTGTATGAAATGATATTTCAGAATACCAAACTTCATCAATTTCGGGACCTTCTACACGGTTTCGTTTTTTTGATGTGACGATATTTGGTTTGCTAAATTCGAAATTTTTGTACTTAATATTCCCTGCAAATTCCCATTGTTTGACAGAAGATAACTTACTTACTTCTTTCAAATCATGAACTACTTCACGAGACAGTTGTATTCTCTTTCTCCTTACCACCATATTTGGGCGCATGAGGCTGAACTTCATTAATACATTGATACTTCATCGTGTCCTGTTTTTAACTATCACTCGACCTTCAGTTTCTGGGGCGAAGTTCAGGTAAAAGGCTCGTATCTGTATACTGTTTTTCTTAGCGAGTTCATTAACTTGGTTAATAGTTGCGGCACCACTGAGTAAGTATGGAATCATTTCCATGAACGTCACATAAAATGTTGTACACACACCTCGAGTGTTTCCCTCTTGGAGGTCTCTACCACCGTAATATCTGACTTTGCGACCAGGTATCTTGAACATTTTTTGTAAAATTGGAACAACCTTCTTACGCATGGTCTTGCCCCAAATCGAAGTTCTAGACTTTTCACCATGTGGATCGAACACCCATATTCTTCTATTTTTGGGGTCTCGTGGGTCAACCAATACACTGACTGCATGCCCATTGCTATCAGTTCGTAATCCAATCATGAAAAAATGAACTTGATTTGTTGGGACTATTCTCGAACCAGAATTATAAATCCGACCGAAACGATTAACAATTGTGGGAATATTTTTAACGATGCCGTATTGATTCGTTTCAATGTTATAATCCAAAAATGACGAAATGATGCTCTTCTCATCAAGCATTTTCTTAGCTCTCTTCATATACCTGGGAATACCTGCATACTGACACCCCATACCCCTACCAATTTCAAGATTTGACAGCTCCACCTCCCGACCACGCGTTTTCATTGTTTGTTCATCGTTGCTGTTGCTATTAGTGGCTTTACGCTTCTTAGGGCGTACGGGTGCTACGTTAGTCATGATGACATTACCGGAGTTATTACGGTTTACGAGATTCAATTTTTCAAACTCTTTCGCGAGATTGTTAACTTGACCAGCTTGAATGTTCTGCATTAATCGTCTAACTTCTCTTCGTCGTCCAGCTTTCCAGGCTTTTTGTATTTTTCTTGCAGCTTCATTTCTTGCATTCCGTGTGAATGAAGACAGATTCGTTATTTTAGTGATGATATTTCTCAACTCAGTATCACCTCTGTTCAGATTTCTTAAAAATGCACCTGACTGAGCCATCTTAACATATATAGAGAAAATTTTAGTTTCTTTATAAATGAAGTGGGATATAGAGAAAATGATGGGAGAAGTCTATTCTGAACTTGGTCCCGGCTACAGTGAAAGGGTATACCACAACGCGGTCGAGGTACTGTTGAGAGAGCGAGGTATTCCGTATGAATCTGAGCGTCATATATTGGTTAGATTTAAGGGTCATGTAGTTGGGCAATTACGAGCTGATATTATCATAGACAACACTGTAATACTAGAACTAAAAGCCATCAAGACTCTGACTGATGGGATGGAGCATCAGGCTCAAAAATATCTTGACTTGACAGGTCTGAGGACGGCGTATCTGGTGAATTTTCCTCTTCAACCGGGTCGGGAGGTGGAAAGTCGAAAGATTGCATTAGGACCATCAGCGGGAGAACTCGTGAGAGCCTTTGATAAAATACGCGATCATCATCGTACTGTGTCTGTGGACTTAACACAGCTGCTTCCAGGAGTTCATGGGCCGTCTTCAGATGAAACTTCGCCTGTTCCATGCAATACTGAACAGCTGGGTCCGTTTGTTTAATGTCATCTAGGTGTGGACACACATGAGCCTCAAGCTCGTAGAGTGCCAATAAGGCTTGATTTTCTTCAGTGTTCATTTTGCTTTATAAAATCAATGTTTGAAAATTACTTAGGTGTTGAAACATTTGGGACATACGAAATCTTCATGTTTTCTATATTTGACACACTTCACATGTTGATGACAAATTGAACATTCATCATCCTTGAATTCAAGTACCTGATTTTTGAATCTCCAAAAACATGACCTACATACTTTCAATGTTGGGTCATACATTTTATGACACACTAAAAAATTTGGACACTCTGTCATTGAAAAAATATTCAATTGAATCTTTAAATTACAAATCGATTTTCAAGAAAATTTCTAATTGAAATGAAAAAATAAAAAGTTTTACAAAAAATATTTCTTCTTTACCCAATCTCTATCACTCTTGAAAAGTTTAGATAGTTTTGGATCTTTGTTCTTGAAAAGTATCATGAGAACATTGAGACGTCTGAAAAGACCTAGTGGTGGTTCACCATTTTTTATAACCCTACCGAGTGCTCTATGTCTGGCAAGTTTGGTCATGGATTTTACATCAACATATCCGTGTCTACTAAGGTACCCATTGCTACTGATAGGAATCATACTATACAGTTGGAATAAATTCCCATCTGAGGTCATGACAAATTTTTTTCCAGATGACATCTTGTTGGTACAACTTCTCTTTAGACTTGAGAAGTGGAAAGTATTGGAGAAAGTCATCTTCACCTAAAAGTTCACAAAACTTGTAGAGTACGTACGAATAGCTGAGGAAGTTTTTTCGTTCTGATGGACAATTGTCATCAAAAGGTTTTTGTATATCTTTGAACATGATTCGTAATGTTTCTTCTAGTTCTTGTGGCATATTTGGTGGTTTGATTCCATTCAAAATGTTTGTAATGTACGGAACATGTTCATAGTATTTGTTTAGTCTTAATTTTTTTAGAAGTCCTCGTATTTTTGCGTGTGTAATATCTTCTAGGTTTTTGATTTTCATCTTTTTCAATTCACTTCTCAATTGTTCAATGACTTCCTCAGGTATGTTGGTCATTTCTTGTGCTTGAAACTGAGACAACCATTCATTGAAGTGGTTTTCCCTCTTGTATGAATAGTTGATGATTTTCTCTGATGTCTCTTGTTCTTCTCTGTAGGTTAATTCTTCAGTCATTGCTGTGGCTACAATCTCACCACACCCATCACATACCAAATCAGCGGTTGACCTCATATGAATAATATTACTATATTCACACTTTGGGCATTGATCTATGTGTACAGAGGATTGCTTTGGTCCTTGTATATTCTTCTTTTCCACCTTTATCAAATAGTCTGTGAATATATCTTTTCTTGCTAATCCAACCGTCTCTTTTACGTTGAAGATGTTATCTGTATTTGTCATCTCCTCGCCATCATCTGCATGTTGGTTCATGTAAGGCATACATTTCATGATATATTGGGCCATTTCAGACTCATATTTACCTTTGTTGATTGGATCCTTCTTAATTAACTCACCCCATTCATCCAACTTGTTGTTATATCTACTTAAAAAGTTTCCCTCCATTCTATATAAAGAAATGCTCATCAAACTTTTAAGTCATCTTTTCTTTCTGTTCAAAAGTTTAACCACACCACGAGACTACACGATTGCAAAAGAAGAAATTGAATACAAGATTGATTATGATATGAAGTACCAGACCGAAGACGCTTTTTGGGCAGAAGAGAGTAAAGACTGGGATGGCATTCTTGAGGAATTTTACCTAGACGCAACTGGTAGAGAATTCAGAAACACTTCTATACCCCAGAACGTCAAGTATGTCATTTTACGTGTAAAGTACTATTACAACGGACATATATACACTGCCATATCTAACGATATCAATTTCAAACCTGGTGAAAAAGAAGATGCATCAATGCATTTTAGTATCCCTTTGAGTAGTGTTTGGATAGTTGATCAGGACGATAAACCAATGAAAAACATTACTGAAAAGGTGAAACGGTATAGCGGTCCTCGGAACGATTTCCATGGACAAAAGGTTCCACTCGAGCATTTCTTATATTATGATAAGGATGTACTAAAGGATAGGTTTCCCAAGATTATCCTTTCGAGTAGTTTAGGGATGAAAAAGGTTATCAATACTCTTGAAGATTATACGACTAGTCTTCAGATACCTTAGTTGCTAGGTAAAACTTGAGCTCACCCAAGTTTGCGACGTTATACTTTAAAATCAAAAACCTATTTCCACTTTCCTGTATAATTTGCACAGACGCACACATACTCGTCGCCTTTGTAAAGATATTCAGGTATTTTAGACTGTACATACCAGTGATTTTTTGACTTTCATCCATACATTCGATAGACGTTTCCTGATTTGCGAAATCACCTTCACATTTGAAGTCTATTTTCTTACCCTCCCTCGTGATCTCGATATCTGTACCAATATTCGACATGTCTCGACACAATCTTTGAAAATCAGTGGATGGCAGTGTCGTTATAGTAGTCATCTCAATTTCTGGAACTTCAATACGACTTTCGTTAATGTCCAGCAGTTTGAGTTCAAACTTTGTATGAGATTTTTTCGATTCACTCGAAATTTCTAGGTTCATGTACTCCTTGGAATTGATTTCAATCGTCAGTACGTCATTATTTGTTATTGTCTTCAGCAGCTTGAACGTGTTTGAGATGTTGATACCAGCGATAATCTCCTCCTGATCGCATGAGTATTCCTCAAAGTTGTCAGCAGCCAAGTAGATGTCAATGAGTGAGGTTCGAGCTGTATCCAGGGTGACTATATACATTCCATCTGGTTTGAAGTATATATTCACATCATTGAGGATATCTTTCAAAACCTCAAAGGTCGACTTGAAAGCCGAAGCTTGGATAGTAACCAATTTCATATCTACTTCAACATGTGCGTTAGATCTTTAAATTGGTTCTATTATTTCAAGTCTGTATACGCTACACCCTTGGATACTTCTCGGCTTATCTTCTCTTCGAGTTCCTTTGTCATCGCAGGCTGGAGGGACTGTCCATAGTCATCTAGTGAGAATAGGTCTGAGTTGGGTGCATCACCATCCAGGGAAGTCATTGAACACCCGAATGCACTAACAGAACCATGGGACACCTCCTTCGGGGGAAGAAGTGAGTCGAGCCAGTTTTTTATTTCAGTACCAACCAGGATTTTACCATTTTTTGTCAGCATAGTCGGAACACGGTTGATCTTGCTTTGGTAGTTGGGTGGTATACCCTGTGTGTTGACATTATGGTAGCGTACAAGCTGCTTCAGCTGCGGATGGCTATTAATATACTCGATGACATCCATGGAATGTTTACATCTCGGACTATAGATCAGGAGCGACATCTACTATCTATATGGTATTTTCTAAAAAAAAATTAACGCATACTAGTAAAGATGAATTACTTGTTAGCATTCATTCTCATCCTGATAGTTCTCCTTCTCACAACCAACATGGAAATGTTTACAGAGACCTTCGGTCTCTCAGGCTACACAAAGCCAGTCTCCCAGGTAAAGTTGAATGACCCCAGACCAAACCTTGATGGCTTTGAAGAATTCGAGGTAAGCCTGGACAATGATGCGATGGAAGACTTTGTACTCAAGGCCAACAAAGAGATTGCTGACCGCACGGGTGTCTGCACCTACATTATTGAGACTACCGCTGTCAAGGGCTACAAGAAGGACAGTGATGAAGTGTATGAACTCATGTTCATGGTGATGAAGCAGGGTGGATTCTCCTTTGGATTCTCCGTTGTTGCTTCGTTTGAGGTGAAGAATGGCAAGTCTCGTGTTATTTCTCTCCGCACACAACCCATTGGTGTTGAGGCTCCTGGTAGCATCAGTGCCTTCACAGAGGGTTCGGCTGGTAAGGAGTTTGTCAAGTATGAACTCGTGAAGGAGGCTGCTGTCCCCACTCAGAGTGAGTTGGAATCCGCTAAAAATAAATTGCAGTAATTGTAATGTTAAGCATCAATGACGTGACTAAGATTGATGAAAAGAGAAAACAAATCAGGAAAGAGATTTACAAAAAAATATATGAACAGTTTTCTTCTAAAATCAAACAAGCTGTAGAACTTGGACATAAACAGATTTTTCTCACCGTCCCAGCATTTTTAATTGGGTACCCGGTTTTTGATAGGAGACTTGCATCAAAATATGTCGCGAGACAATTTGAATTGGGTGGGTTTACAGTGAGACTTCTCAGCGATCAGGATATGTATATATCCTGGGTTGTACCCAAGAAGAGTAAAGTGAAAAGGGAGGAGGAAGAGGAGGGTGATTTCCCAAATCTCATGAATCTCAAGAAGATGGCAAATCAATACAGGAGAGGTGCGTAGGAAAAACTAATTTTAAAAACCCTATTAATCATAAATGGACAATCTCAACGTACTCGTAGAGGCTAAAAAGGAGTACCTCGGCCAGATGTGCCTTATCATGTGTCCACCTATGATTGAAGTTTTCCAAGATATTTACACCGAATCGATGAAGACTTCGAAGGGGAAGCAGGTTCTCATCATGTTCCAGAAGCACCTGAAGGAGGTTCCTAACTGGTCCAATGCGATGTCTAAGCGTCATGCTGATAACATAACTGATAGGTGCTCGTGGTTTGGGGACCTTCTCGCAGCTGTTTTTGTTGCGTGCACCAAGATTCTCTCGGCGGTTCGTCTCAAGGCGGACAATAAGAAGATTTCCCTAAAGCTTCCAACTGAAGAGGTTTTCATTCAAACCTGCTACAACAACGCTGCGAGAGATTTGTACAAGGACCCTTATATTTTCCATGAGGAACAGAGTGAGTATGCGCGTGATGAGAATCTCACTATGCGTCTTTCTCTCTGCATTGAGAACACAGTAAAGGAACTCATCCCTGTGCAACAGATTCTCCAGACATACATGTCCCAGGAAACCCGTGATATTTCTCTCGATGGGGATGTTCATGATACAACCGACCCCGACGTGTTCGACGAACCAATGGGAGATCCCATGGGGGAGCCCGAGCCTCCATTCGAACCAGAGCCCGAGCCTGAGCCCGAGCCTATGGAGATGAATGATCCCCAGCCAACCGGTCTTGAAAATGAATTCAAAACTGTACCCGGTGTACATGCACCCGAGCCACCGGAACCCGTTTCGGAACCAATTGCTGAGCCGATGGGTGAACCAATGGGACAACCTCAGGAAGAACCAGATGACAATGTATTATTTGGTGATGCACCAGAGCAGCGTACAAAAAATCCCCGGTATTATTAAATGGAACTCTCCGATCATTTACGCGACCCCGTGAGTGCCGCCCTCATTGGGGCTGGACTAACCGCGGCTTATATTCATCTCAAAGCGTATCTCAACAACGAGGGTAAGCTCGAGCTTAACAAATACACCAAACCTGCTGTACTCAATGCGATTCTAGTGTTTTTTATCGTGTCGGGTGGGTTAGGTAAAAAGGAGACTATCTCTAGTGAACCTTTCTAAACTTAAAGATTAACCCAATATAATAAGAAAATGGCGTCTGTCTCTGCTTTCAACGATATGATGAGTCAATTTCTTGTGGAATTGCACAAGACTTTTCCAGAGGAAAAAGGAATTAAGAAAATGCTTACGTCGTTCGACCTACTCAAGTCGACGAACCCCCGTCTTGTCGTTGATGGGTACATGAAGGGTGTTTCTCCCTACGCGGATAAGATTTCTGCGAAGGATGAGACTTTCCTTCTCAATGAGATCGAGAACATCGATTTCCTCAAGGAACTTGATATTAAGTCGTATTGGGTCAAGATGTCTGCTAACACTAAGAGTGCTACCTGGCAGTACCTTCAGACCCTATACATGCTTGGTACCACGATCACATCGCTTCCAGAGGGTACCCTCTCTCAGATTGAGAGCATTGCGAAGGGTGTCGCTGACAACATGCAAAACGGTGATGGTGAACTTGACCAGGATGCCCTCATGCAAATGATGGGTAATATGCTGAAGGGTCTCCCAAAAAAATAAACCTCCACATATATTAAATGAAGGCTTGGTTTGACAATCCTCGGCAACTTTTTGATGCTGAAGAAGTTACTCAATTCTGGCCAACAGGTGAACAAACACCAGAAGACAGGGTAAATGCTGCTTCGCGTTTTGTCATTTATGTGTGTACCGTTCTTTATCTCATCCGTCGCGACCCTCGCATCTTTGTCTTGGGTATAACCGTTTTGGGTGTTATTTACGTTCTTTATAAGTCGAGAATGGTGAAGGAGACGTACGGTAGTTCTGTCGATGAAGGCGTCTCGTGTCAGATGCCCACTCCTAACAACCCCCTCGGCAATGTTCTCATCACTGATTATACTGACGCACCCAATCGTTTGGAGGCGTGTTATTACCCCACTGTAAAACCATTTGTTCAGGCGTACAGTAGCGATCGTATCCCATATGATGCCGGACGTTCTCGTACATCTATGCCAAGGTATCTTCGCAATGCCATGGAGCGTCAGTTTGTTTCTAACCCAGTGACCAAAATCCCAGGAGACCAAACAAGCTTCGCGGAATCTCTTTATGGGCGAAAAAATGCTCCCATGTGCAAGAGTGATACACGATTCTGCGACCCCAATGCCCGGGGTGTTCAGCTTGAGGCGTTCGCGGGTTTAGGTTCGAATGGCGACAAGCGTTCTGGCATGTTTGCTAGATAAATATTCTCATGTAATAATAAATGGCGTATCAGCTTCAACCTGGACTTTCCATTGTTCAAAATGCGGGTGCTGTTCCTCCCGTAAAAGCGACTGATGAAATTTTTGTATACCCCCAGCCCGGTAGCCTTAACTGTGGCAGTTGCCGACCCAACACCATGTTGTACGGCACAGCCCCTTACATGGCTGGTAAGGGTTCACCAGCACAATACATTGAGACTAGTGATCAACTCCGCCCTCAATCTACTTCCCGGTTTAACAAGCACATCGTTCAAACTTATGAGCGAAACTTGTTTCCCCTCACTAACATGGAATGCAAGGTTCCACTTCGCACGATGCGATATGAGCCCGCGAGTACCCGAGCCGAACTTCAGAATGGTTTGTTTCAGCAAAGGTACATTAATAAAAATGTTAACAAGAAGTAAGAATGGCTGATCCTATATCACTCATGGCTATTGCAGGTCTTGTTTTTACTGGAAGGAACTTGAGTACCAAGTCTCAACCAGCAAAAGTTTCTGTCGAAGACACACCAACATTGAAAAATCCAGAAATAAATGAATCGAATAATTTTCAACCTACTAACGAAGTGCCTCACAAACGGGAGATGGAGAATTTTGGAGACATCACCATGCAACAGCGTAGCGGTGGTCAGGAAATCCTAAACATGAGGAACCGGATGTATGACCATGGTCGCATGAACAACCTTTCCCCTATTGAGAAGCAACTCGTTGGTCCGGGTTTGGGTGTTGACCCCAGCGTACCAGCGGTTGGTGGCTTTCAGCAGACTTTCAGGGTCAACCCAATTAACGTTGGTGAGTACAGATTGACAACACTTCCAGGGCGTTCCGGTCCTGCTGCCGATGTCACTGGTGGTCGTTCGGCTACTGTTGGTCAATTGACTCACAACAAACCTGAAACCACTGCTTTCCTCCCCTCGAGGCGTCCTACCATGGCTGGAAGAGCTCAAGGTATGTCTGGTGTAGTTCCCCGGAATGAGCATGAGAAGACAAAGCGTACTACGAACCGTTCGGAGACTGGTCTTCGTAATGATGGTTTAGGATTCAACGGTGCCAAGCGTTTCATTTCCGCGCAGACGATGTCGCAAGATCCCACTCGATTCAAGAGTGATCGCAACGATGAACAGTACACCTACACAAACCGCCCAGCTCCAGGTATTCACAGTTATCATGGTGCTTATACCCAGAGCGCTGCTTCTCAAGTGACTGCCAAGACGAATGAAGAGCTCATGAGGTATGGTTTCCGACCCGAAGATCGTAGAGGTAAACCAAACCGCATGGGTAATGCCGGTCGCATGAATGTTCGTGAGTCTGCTCTCAAGCAGGGTGGTGCTCTTACAGCGGTTCGCACAGATACTACACGTGTCGATGGTCGCGTGAATGCTGCTAACGGTGGTTGGAGTCAAAACTATCAGCAGAAACCTTTCCACCAGTTTAACTCGTACAAGGGCAATGCGAATCCCAACACGAGAGACCTTGGTATCGCGAAGAGGCAGCTCCAGAACAACCCCCTCGCGCATGGTCTTTACCAGTAAGATTTTAGAGTGTCAGATAAAAACAGTCATTAAAATAGTATCCCCCTATTTTAATGAAGGTACACACCCTTAACATAGATAGTAGTGAAAGAGATACGAGTATCTATACGTACGCCAATAATTATGTCGTAAATTTAGACAATCCTATTTATGATATATCCAACATAAAGCTCGTGTCTGCTCGTATTCCTACTCCCCAATTGATGACATCAGCCACGAACAAAACATTTAGTGTAGATGGTGTAGATATTACACTAAATGAAACAAACTATTCAAATGGGTACGTCTTAGCTGAAGACTTGGATATAGAACTTGCACCTTCCAATAGTCATATAGACAGCGTCATATTTGACGAGGAAACAGATTCATTGGTATTTTCAAACACAGAAGCATCAGATGATTTCACAATTGAATTTTATGACGGTACGAATGGGTATTTGAGTAATACTTCATCATTAACAACACCACATCAGATTATGGGTTTTAGTTCAAAAAACTTTACGTCTACCAACAATACTCTTCGTTCGGGTGCCATAAATTTGAATGGTCCAAATTCACTCGTGTTAAAACTTACGACTGGTTCGGATGAATTCACTCAAACTGTATACACGTCGACACCTTTTTATACAGGTCATATACTCCTGGATGGCTCTGATTTTATAAACTTCAATGGTGCTGATGATGTACTAGTGCATCACTTCCATTCTGGGAGTCAGAAGATGATAAAGGATGTCAAAGTTGAATTCTTTTACATGAGTCATGGTCGACTCATCCCATACGATTTTAGAAATCAGGACCATATATTGAAATTTGAGATAACAGGTTCTACTGATAAACTTGAGAATTTACCAAAAGTTCCTATAGAAGAACCAAAGAAGGTTGAGAAAGAAGAGCCAATAATAAGTATTCCTGAGGTGATTAAGAATTCTTATACATGGAGAAAGGAGTATCTCTATATTGCGCTTATTGTTATAGTTGGTCTACTTCTGATATTTTTTATGAAGGGTAAACCAATTAGCGGGTCACCGCGTAGACGGGCTGCGCGGGCTTAGTGACCTTACCGGTAATGCGGGAGATTACAAGGAATACAACCACGGAGAGGAGGGAGGTAAGGATGGCGGTAAGCGCGTACTGAGCACCACCGTTCTTGGGAACCTTTACGATCTGGGTGATGGTCCAGCGAACAAAGTCCATCCACGACATAGCCGCGGCGAACGAGAAACCACCAACAATCGAGTTGAGAGTCTGGGTCTGGAGTTCCTGGGTGACGAGGTTTACGGTCTGGAGAGCAGCGGCCGACATTGTGTTTGTTATACAGTATTACAAGAAAATTATTCTAGTTTAACTTCTTCCTTCTTGACTATCTTCTTAAACTTTTTAGTTTTGATTGATTTTGTTTTTGAAAACAATGCCTCATCATCTGATGAATCATCACTAGAGCTGGAGTCTAAATTAGAAATGTGTAATTTACTCTTATTCTCCGAGAATGTCCAACCATCAGGCTCTGAGATGCTCATTACTATTAATAGCATTTTTTAACATGTGTTCTGTCGGATTCTGAGGAACCCACGCGTCCCACCTATCATATGCTTCATTGATTTGGAGAAATGTTTGATCATTTCCTGAGTATCTCTCGAATGTAGGACATTCATCATCAGAAACAACCTCCATTTCTTCATCAGATTCAGTTTCAGAGTCTTCTTCCCGATAAATATCGGGGAACATCGTTCCCGTCGTTTGACCAACTGTGTACATAGCACAGTATTTCATTGCATATTCCATGTCTTCTGGAAGAAGTGTATCTCTTCCACAAGCTTTAGAATATTCAGCTGCGAGTATCACACCCCGTTCAAAAACGGGTAGGAGAATGTTAGTCATGCTGGTAATGTATTGTTCTGCCATACCATCACCACCATCACCGAATCCAGTTTGCATGTTCATCTTTAGTATTTCAAATCAAAAATAGTTTTCGCAGTTCCCTCACCTACACGAAGGATGTTATAGTTTACGGCGTATACTCGAACTTGTCTTGCATAATCTACACACGGTGTCAGACTTAGGTCTAAGAATTGTTCTTTTACGAGACTGAAATTTACCTGTCCGGTTGGGTACCATTCTTCTGGTTGTAATGCAAAACTATAAGAGTAGAAGCGTCTAATGAGCTGTGTCTTTGAATGATGTATAGCCGCCTGAACCGCCTTGAGGAATACCATGTTCCCTGTGTCCTCTGTAATAATTTCCTGACCATCGAGGGTAAGTTTGAGGTGGTCTAGGTTTTCGTACAGGATGTACTTATTCCCGGTTTCTTCGAGTGTATTGTCATAATCGAATAGGGTGACGAAGTTCCCTTCTGAGACACCATCTCCTGTTGTCCCCTGTCTTTGAACAACGAAATACAACTCTTTCACTGGGTTTACAAAATCGAGTTTGAACTTTCCAGTATTGACACCCACCCCGATATCAAAAACATTTTCCTGGATTTGTGTGATGAGATAGTCTCGTTTTGTCTTTCGAATCTTGATTCTTTCTTCACAATCCAAGTACACAACTTCTGTGCAAAGCTGAAAATCCTTGATGTTTAAAGTCTCTCCTGTAATGTCCCCATATTCTCCGTTGATTTTGATCACCATGTCCTGTGCTTTTCTCAAATTGAATTCAACTTCAACCTCTTGGAGATCTATAGCACATAGTGGTATAGCGAGTTCTGGATTGTTGTAAAAGTAAAATGGTAAATCCACAAAAAAGCTTATATCTTCTGTGTTTCCTAGTGCATTACGGGCAACAATGAGTGGATTCGAAACACGTCTAAATGCTGTCCTCTCGGGGAATTTACCGATGAGTTCTTCGAGTGCATCTTGCTTCGTTTGTGTGACGAAATGTTCGGAATATATTTGAAGATAATCACTCGTTAAACGTTGAACAACTTTACCACCGATGATGAGGTCTACATAATCGATGAGAGCATGTCCAGCTGATTCTATATAACAGACTGAGGGTGTATTGATTTCAGGAAGTGTGACTTTCAAACTCAGAGTTTTCAATAAATCACCTTGATTTTGGGGGATTTTAAACCTAACCTTTTTTCCAAAATTAGCTTCATTTTCTGGGTCTAGATCAGCATATTGATTTGAAAAGTTTGAATGCCTTTTAAATGTTTCTATGAAATGACTATAGTCTGGGTCCAACGTAAAGAACTTCTCTTGAGGCCCTGAAGACGTCAACTGAAGTTCACCAGCCATTACTATTATATCCACCTAAAATTTTAAACCAGCTAATCCACTATCTATTCTCAATACATTGTAGTTTATTGCGTATACACGAGTATTGTTATCACTATCTGCATATTTGGGGTCGATGGTTATCTTAAACAACTTGTGAGCTATGCGACTCATGTTTACCTGTCCGGTAGGGTAAGGCATTTCGGGCTGAAGAGAGAAGGAGTACATACCAAACTCTGCTGGTCCAAACTTGAAAGCACTTCCAAATGGGGCACCGGGTGTAATGACACCAGAGTATGGTGAATTTACATGGTGTTTTAATGGTTGTTCATATACCAGGAACTTATTGTTTCGATTGAAGACGACTTCATTATTGAAACGAAGTTCTGCATTCGTTATCGTATTGTATTCATTTGGGTAGTTGTTTTGGAAAGAAACATCGGACTGTGATACAAACATAAGTTCTTTGACTGGGTGTTTGAAGTTGAGCATGACTGATTTTGTAGTATCACCCGCCTTCATTTTGAATTTAGACATCTGAACCTGTGTGATGACATAATCTAAAGGTCTAGACATCAGAAAGTTAGTTTCGTCTGGTGTGACGTATACAAACTCTGTATCCAACGAAAACTTCTTGATAGCGGCTGTATCACCTGGTTCAGCACCACCAAATGTCAGTTCCGATAAAGGTCTTGTCTTGATTCGTACTTCTACAACCTGTTTCGTCAGGGCACAAGTTGGTATAGCTAGGGATGAATTCCTATAAAAGTAGAAGGGTAAGTCTATGAAATAGGTGTACTCTGTACCAGAAGCATAACTCAATATATTACCATGCCCATTTAGGAAGTATAGTGTCTGATCTATATCATCACTCGTGTTGTAGAGCTGCTGATGCATGTAAATGTATTCGCCTGTAATACGTTCAATAGGTTGCCCTCCGATGAGAAGTTCAGCATGTTCAATAAGATGGGTTATAACAGAGGGACACCAAATCGTGTTATTCACACCACCACTATCAGGTGTTGGGTCTTGAAGTGTTATCTTCAGTGTTAAGTTTTTAACCAAATCACCTTTATCACCAGGTATTCTACACGTGATAGTCTTATCAAAGTCTATGGTTCCATCAAATTGACTTTCTATGTAGTCAAATGCAAACTTTGAATGTCTCTTAAATTTCGTCAGGAAGTAAGAAAACTGTGGTTCACCTGTAAGCCATTCGTCTTGTACCCCTGTGGCAGCAAGTCTCAAACGACCAGCCATTCCTAATGTATATGAGTAAAATTTTGTTAAATAAAACGAAACACTACAGTAGAATGAATCTCCAGTTGAGGAAATTTAAACCCGAGACTATCACGGATGATCGGGTATGTGTTTTTATTGGAAAGCGTAATACTGGTAAGTCGACCTTGGTGAAAGACATCATGTATCATAAGAAGCACCTTCCCGCTGGTATTGTTCTTTCAGGAACAGAAGAGGGGAACCACTTTTATTCAGAATTCATTCCTGACTTGTTTGTCTATGGTGATTACGATAGAGAGGCTATCGAAAGAGTTATGGCGAGACAACGTAAATTGATAGGTACTGGGAAAAAGAATTGTGGTGCTTTCATGCTTTTGGATGATTGTATGTATGATAACAAGTTTCTCAAGGATACGTGTATTCGACAGTGTTTTATGAATGGGCGGCACTGGAAGATCTTCTTCATGCTGACGATGCAGTATTGTATGGACCTCCCACCAGCCCTTCGAGCAAATGTGGATTATGTCTTTCTTCTCAGGGAGAACATTCTCCAAAATAGAGAAAAGTTGTACAAATCATTTTTTGGCATCTTTCCTTCATTTGATATGTTTAACAAGGTAATGGATGCCTGTACCGAGAATTATGAATGCCTCGTGTTAGATAATACAGTAAAATCTAACAGGATACAGGATTGTGTATTCTGGTACAAAGCGAGTCTAAGGAAAAACTTCAGGGTGGGTGGTCCAGACCTATGGAAACTTCATCAAAAGATGTATAACCCCAAACATATGGATCAAAAGGAACAAGATGCAAAGAAGGCTACTAAAAAGACTGCTCTCACAATCACCAAGAGGAAATAAGTGCGTCTCGATAATTGTTCAAAAAGCTGTGGGTATATTAAATGGCTTCAGATCGAATGACTACCATGAATTTATCGGATGACGGGGAGGGAATGGTTCCTATAACGGATAAACCGTCGACATCTTTTGTGGCGAATCAACCTGAAAAAAATGTGAGCCAAAGTAAAGAGACGACGATGGATTCTACACCTATTAATGATATTATGATGGAGCCACCCCAGATGACCGATGAACCCCGTATGCAGGGTATGATGCCTCAGATGACTGCTCCCCAACCCCAGGGAATGCACGCTTCCAACGGCCAGGCTGAGAAGCCCGAGAGCAAGAACCCCCTTAACCTCACTGACGAGCAAATGACTGCTCTCTTTGTTGCGGCCTGTGCTGCTCTCGCTGTCAGCAAGCCTGTTCAAGACAAGTTGGCGACCTCTATCCCCAAGTTCCTTAACGAACAGGGGGGTAGAAGTATGGTTGGCCTCGCGACCACAGGTGCCGTGGCGGGTGTCGTATTCTTCATCATGAAGGATTACATCATCAAACCTTAAACAGGTCTTTCCCAGCCCATATTACTGTAAATCGAGTTATCAATACCCGAATAATACGTTGCGAGTACACCAATAGTGAATGTCCCCGCTAACAAGGCGCTCAATTTAAGCTTCTCGTTAGTGCCAGCTGTGTGGTCAGTAATAGCATCCTTAGTTTCTTTAGAAATCTGGTTGATAAAGAAAGTAGCAATTAACGCAATGAATGTAGCCGAAAGGAAGAAGATCCTATCCACAGCGAGACGAGGAATGTTGCCAATTGCGAAACGAATGACGTTTGGTATCAGCACAGTCATCCAAATGAGATTCAGATAGTAATTCTTAGATATGAGGGGTACGAGTGTTACAGCATACAGAGCCAGCCAGTACGCAATGGCGGTAAGTAAAATGTTTACTGGTGTCTTCATTTAAACTAGAGTGAGATTATTTATCCTGGATGTGCTGACCACAAAATCTAGTCCTCTCTGGAATTTGCTGATAGATACCCAAATGTACACATATGTCCCGAAGCTCGACATAATTGTCCCAAAATTCAGGGGAATGAGAATATTCCTCAACTGTGGAATGTGCCAGTTCATGAATCAAAACATGGAAAATCTGATTCGTATTTCCATCTAGACACACAACGATCTCACCACCCTTATTCGTATTCGACCCTACAGAACCATTCATTTTTTTCATACCTGTGATAGGGATGGATCGGCAAAGCATTTTGAACTTTTCATTTTTGGTATCTTTGAGATGTTCTCTGAGAATGCTGTACTTTTCTTTCACCTCAACAAGTTCCTGAGGTTCTCTCGTTTGATAAAGAACCACAAAAGAAAGGACTAATAATAGAATGAAGGTTATCATTTCTTATATACAAAGATAAATTTACTGTACAATTCTGAGATTGGATTTCCTGTGAGCCCCTCCCAAAGTTGTAATTTGAACCCCAACTCTTCTAGATGTGTTATCAAAAGGTCTTTGAATGCCACTGGCTCAGACTTTGGTCCATCTGCATAGTAGGGTGTATCGACTAAATTTACAAACAACTTTTCACCAAATCCACCATTACCGTGATCTTTTAGTTTGAAGAAGTTGCCACTATCATCTATTAAGGGGGTTTTGAATATAATCTTTTCCGAATCTGGTATGATACCAATGAGGAGTCCACCAGGTTTTATTCGTTTTCTAATTTCATGGATTGAAGTGAAGAATAAATCTCTTGATGCAAAAATATAGTGCAACGAAAAATTAAAACAAACCGTATCAAATTTTCTGTTCGGGCAGTTGCAAACATCACCTTCATAGAAGTTTACACGCATGTGCATATTTTTTGCGCGTGCACGAGCCTCTTCTAGGGCTGATGGCTCTGGGTCGCACATGTTAATGTTCACCCCACACTTGTACCATTTTTGAAGGTCTCCACCAAAACCACAACCTACATCGAGAATATGCTGACCCTTTTGGGAT
>Ga0233432_10001152_pt1 | contig 25590 bp, 20 predicted proteins | sample SI_122_August201_6_FD_179870 | JGI IMG/M metagenome (GOLD analysis project Ga0233432, IMG submission 179870) | Seawater microbial communities from Saanich Inlet, British Columbia, Canada - SI_122_August2016_10_MG | ecosystem: Environmental > Aquatic > Marine > Inlet | place: Canada: British... | reverse complement strand
GTCGACACACTTGGCACAACCTACGCAGTTGTCTTCTTTGATCTTGTACTCGTAGTAGGGTTCTTCGATGAAGGTTCTTTCGATAGCGTCGGTGGGGCAGTTATGGTTTTCTGCGCCTTCATTGAGGTTGAATGGGTCGGGGACGAAGTAGGCAGTGCACAGATCGCAGTAACCACAGGTGCCAAAGGCGTGAACAGCTTTAACAGCGGAGGGGTTCACAACACAGTGAGTTTCACATTTCCCGCACTCAGTGCACTTGTAGGGGTCGATCTGCCAAACTTCTTCCTCAGCTTTAACGCCATCGTGCATCAGTGAGCCGGTGACTGCTGCTAAACCAACAACACCTGCGCCCCTGAGGGCATTTTTGAAGAGGTCACGGCGACCTTCTTCTTTAGGTTCCTGATTTTGGCGTAAGAAACTTCTTCTCAGTCTGTCACCCATGATGTTGCTCCATGTGCTTTCGAACCATGTCTCTTTTTTGGGAGAGGCTTCCCTTGGTTTTGTTGGTAACCGGAGGTTTTCGGGTGCGTTCGTCTGAAGCGAGAGGTAGCTCACATTTCTTGAAAGCTAGGCACACTCGGCACTTACCATCGCCAATGCAGTCTCCACCTTTGGCAACAGCTTTGGCAAAGAGAGCCGCCGCACTACCAAGGAGCCCTCCGATGATCACTTTTCTTGCCCCATCAACGAGGAAAGTTTTTCTGTCAGTTTTATCAGGCATGACCTGGGTCCTTTTGCTTATAGATGTGGACTTCTTGAGTGTCACTGTTGAGGAGATAGATGAGGCCTTTGGGTCCTTCGACAACATCGATCATGAAGGCATGTTTATTGGCTCTAAAATCAACTGGGGGTGCGATAATGGATTTGAGTAGGCCCCCATGGTTTAAAGCTTTCACTCTGCAGATGCCTTTTTCTGTTGTGATAATGTCGCCATTGCGAAGGACGGTCATTGCAACGGGATTGCAGCAACCACAGAAGCCATTGTGTCGAAAGGAAGGTTTGCCAATCACGTTCACGAGCTGACCTTCGGTATTGTAAGCCTTCACTTGATGGCGGCCTGGATTAGTGGCGTAGATCAATCCATCTGGAGAAAGGGAGAGATCCATATGAGGGCCAGGGATGACGAAGTTGTTGACGTTGTCTTGTCTGAGGTGACCAAATTTATTTTTGGTGTCGCCGTTGTGGTCGACGTGAAAAATTATTCTCGCCGAGCGATCGGCGATATAAAACTCACCGTTTTTTTCGATCACGGCATTGGGTCGCTGAAAGCTAGTGTTGTCTAATGTTTTGACGAGGGTGCCATTTGATTGGTAGATCAAAACGCGTTGGCCTTGGCAGATCAAGAGCTTGCCCTGTTCTCCCTCACCAACGAATCGAACGCTTTTTCCTGCTTCGAGTTTCATGAGGAGTTCACCGTCGGAGTCGTAGTGATGGACTCCGTCATCTCCACTAACGTAAAGGCCTTGCTCTGTGACGGCGAGACTCCAGACCTCTTTGTGTTGGGTTTTTAAAGAATCAATGGCTTTGTGGGAGAGAAGTTCTTTGGCAACGTGATGAAGGCTTTTCTCTTCGTAGCGTTTTAGGTTGTGGTTGACGTCTCGAGGCCCGGGAGTTCCTGCTGTCTCGGCAAAGACGAAATAAAGGCCACCGAGAATAACGGTGACCAAAACCGCTCCCATGATGGCCGATTCTAGTTGAAAAGCCTTCTTCGGCATCAATTAATGACCTTGTATCCGCCGACACTGATGTCGAGGGCAACCATGGTGTTGAGGTCTCTCAGAAGAAGAAGACCATGGTTGTAGGCCATGAGTCCGTAAGCATCATGGCCGTCCCAGAGGTTCTTACGCTCGATTGGTGAGAAGGCACTCGGCTGGATATCCACCAAGGCCAGATCACAGGTTTTGCTGTCGAGTAAAAACATTCGACTACCAATCATCATGTAGGGTCCAATCCCATATTTTTGAATACCACTGGCCCATTTAACTTGACCTTCAAGAGAAAGGCAGACGAGTTCCCCATTGGGGCGGGTTCCGTAAAGAAAGCCTTCGTGAAGAATGGGAGTGTGTTGGACAGAGCCAAATGCTTTTTCTTCTAGTTTAAAGATGACCTTGGAGTCCCAATTTCCTTCATCATCCTTAAAGATACGAATCATCATGCACCCTGCGCTATATCCAGCCGAGAGGAAGAGTCGCTCTTGATCGATGACGACGGGTGAGGCACAGGCTGCAATTTTAATCTTCCATTGGCGATTCACCCAGAGGACCTCACCGGTTTTAACATCCACACCTGCTACGCCTCCACTACCTGAATAGACATAGGTTTCAATGCCGCCAGCGAGTGTCATGGGGGTGATGGAGGTGTGAGTCATGTCCCAGCGCATACTGTTTTCAGCGGTCCAGTCCACCTGACCGGTGGCACAATCAACTTGAATAACGAAACCCTTGGGGCCGCATGGAGCGATGAGAACTTTTTCTCCGACCATGAGTGGGCATTGGCCGCTGTACCATTTGGGAATCACCGTTCCGTATTCAAGAACGAGGCTTTTACTCCAGATGAAGGCTCCGGTCTGGGCATCTAAACAATAGACTTGGGCTTTGGGACCTAAGGTGACAACAAAACGGTCGTTGACGGCCGGAACCGAACGGGTGATACCATGGTTGTTTTTCGTTTTCACCGGGTAAGCATAATTCCAAATTTCTTGGCCTGTTTCAACGTTGAGGCAACGAATGACGTCGGCGAAAGTTTCGGTATTGTAATCTAGAATATAGGCTTTTCCTTGATGGATGGATGCGCCACCATGGCCTTTGGAAAGTTTGGTTTTCCATACCACTGAAGGGCCATTATCAGGCCACTCAGTTAATATAGACCTAGGGTCGCTGCTTTTGCTGTCGAGTTTGTTGCCTCGGAATTGAGCCCAGCTTCCAGAAAGAGAGGATGATTTTGCGGAGCCTGGATTGAGGGCACCCAGTAGGCTTTTTTCTTCATCCTTCATGGAAGGTTTTGGCTTGGGAATAGGCACTCCCATGCCACCGACATCGGGTGGTGGAGCCATCATCCAAAAGCCCATGGCACCAAGCGCAGTCGCCAATACTAGGGCTGGGATGATGGAGATGGCCTTCATGTTGGAAGAAAGGCTGTTTATGATTTAAGGTCGATGGCTACGACGTCACCACTGGAGTCCCGTGCGTATAGAACACCATTGCTGATAGCTGGAACTGTCCAACAGAGGTTTTTTAAGATCTTCTTCGAGCCTAGTTTCGTGTAAGCCTTGGGGTCAGCTTTAAGAATTGTGAGTAGGCCTTTTTCGTCGAGGACATAAAGTTTGCCGTCAGCCATGCGCATGGATCCGAATTTACTTCGTTTATCCCAGACCACTGACCCATCTGAGAGTTTCATGCATTTGATCTTACATGATTTGCCCGTATTACCTGAGATACCAAAGATATAATCACCAAGAATGACGGGGTTGGAGAAGTGGCTTTTGAGTTCGGTGGTTTCCCAAAGTTGAGTCACTTTTTTATTTTGAATTTCGAGGAGAGCTGTGCGTCCTGATCCGTAACCATTGGAGATGAGGACTTTGTTTCCGATGACCACTGGGGTTGCGGCATTGACATCGTGGGCAGCTTTGAAGGCGTGTCGAAATTGAACTTTACCGGTTTCTAGGTCAACTCCCATCAATTCTTTGGCCATGAGCATGACCACCGTTTTTTTGTCGTAGGGGACGATGGATGCGTAGCCGCTACCTTTGCCAGATGAACTCCAGATAACTTTGCCATCTTTTTTGTTGAGAGCTGTGCCTGTGTCTCCAACGCTGAGAAGAAGCTTTTTTCCGATGATGGTTGGGGCTCCCGAAAAGCCAAATTTGGGCTGCTTTGCACCAAACTCACGGCAATCTTTTTTCCAGATCAACTTTCCTGTTTTGGCATCAAGACAGTGCACGACTCCAAGGCGACTGAGGGTGTAAACACGGTTTTCGTCGATCGTGGGAGTGGCGTTGGGTCCACCCTTGTACATGGTGGGAGCAATAGGCTCGGGGTATTTGTAGCTCCATACGGAGGAGCCTGTTTTGGCATCTAGGGCCTGAACGATGTCATGGTCACCATCGTTGCCCATGCTGAAAAGGATTCCTTTTGAAGTGGTGAACGAGGAAAAGCCAGTTTTGATGTTTTGGCTCCACAGGGATTTTAGAGAAGAAGATTTGAGGCTTTTTTCTTTGGAAATGCCATCAAACCCGGGCCCTTGAAAATACTCCCAGTTCGAGGCCTGTAGGGTTCCCCCTGCTAAAAATAGAGATAATAATAGAGCGGCTTTTCGCATAAAAGGTATTTTGGGGAGAATGGGTAGAATTTTAGAAAAATCGGGTCATTCGGCAAGGAGAATATGGCCAAAAGAACAGATATTTGTTGAGATTGAAGTGTTTTATATCAAGATAGGGCTTTTGGAGTAAGATTCAAGGTGATTTGAATCACTTATTCCCCAATAAAACCAATTTTATCGGGTTTAATTTGTTTTTTTTGATGAGTGAAATTGGCTTTTTGAAGAAAAGATCTAAAATGTCGGAACTCATGGAGACTCGAATGACTAAACTCTGGATTGCCGCGATTCCTTTTTTATTGGTATCGATTCTTTTTGCAGAAGCCATGAAAGGTGGTTCTGAGGCCAAAAAGGGAACTGAAGTCGTGATGAATGGAGATTACAAGTGGCTTAAGGGTGAAAAAGTTCGCTTTGAGGAGAAGTTGAAGGGAGTATTCACTTCTAATTCCAAAGGGGAGTGGGATGTTTCTTTCCATTTCAAGTTCAAGAAAAAAGAATACAACTACGTAGGAAAAGCTAAGGGAACCTTGAAAGATGGCGCACTTGAAGGTGAAGTTAGAAACGATGGCGGAAAAGGAAAACGAAGTTTTACTTTCACTGGAAACATGTTGGACGGTAAAATCTCTGGAACTCACAATGAAACAACAAAGGGTCGAGTGAAAAAAACAGGAATTTTCTCTCTCAGCAAAAGTTGATTCTTTCTATTCGAAAGCTTCTGTGATAGATGTTTTCGAAATTTGAGAATTAGAGTTTAAAATGATTAGATTGAAATCGTTCCCGCTATGTCGATGATAATGAGTGCCCCCAATCCTTTCCTACCACTCATTTCTCACCCTAAATTGGGAAAGATTCAAGCATTTATTTTGCATCTGAGTCAAGGAGTATGCTCAGAAGGGTGAGAAATACGAGTTTAAAATAACCCTTTGCGAAAGCTAAAATAAAGTCCAAGAACGATTAGAATCACCCCCATGATTTGCCCCCAAAGAAGAGATTTTTCTAAAGGTGACCACCATCGAAGTCCTCGCTTTAATCCCCAGTTGAGAAGGTAGATGAACGAGGTGGCTCCGGTAACGTAAAAGCAGAGCATGAGAATCGGATAAGAAGAATTAAGACTGAGGGGGAGGAAAACTCCGATGAAAAATAGAGAGGAGGAAGGGCAGAGTTGAATGCCCAACATAGCTCCCAGACCTAGGTGCCCGAATCGTTTGAAGTTAATATTGGGAGCCTTCCAGTTCAGTAGACGGCAAAAACTCATGCCGATCAAAATTAGGATGGGGCCAATAAGGACCTGTGCGAGATCATAGAAGGCTTTTCCCACGGCAGAACCCATTCCCAACTGTAGAGTTGAGCCCACAACTAGTTGGGAGATGATGAATCCAAAAAAGAAAGAGATGGTGACCCCTTTGGGGGTGCGATGGAGGAGGGCTAAGACGGCTGAAAGCGAAGTCAGGGCACAGGGATGGGTGACCGAGAGAGACCCATAGATCAGGGCTGTGATGAGCTCACTCAAGGCCCATGACTTTTTCAAGGGATTGATGAAATTTTTCTGGATCTTGCCAGAGTTCTGCAGCTGGATGGTGAAGTTGAATTTTAACTTTTCCCTGATGTCGGCTCAAGATAAAGAGGGTCGCTGAAAAGAGGCCGTGATCTTCAACTATTTGTAGATATCGTCCATTATTGAGGTTGAGTGAGGTAAAGGGTATTTTGTTTTCTGAAGAATAAACCTTCACTAACTTCTCCATGGCTAGACAGGGCGGGCAGCGAGGGATTTCTTGAAATAGAATTAAATGGTGTGACTGACCAGTCTGCAGTAGTTTTTCGAGTTGAGCTGGTTCTTGGAGTCTTTGTTGAACCAGTTTTGTCACACCCGAGATAATGGATATGACAACACAAGCAAGAAGGAGAACTTTAAGGGGCGTTTTCCATTTCGGGAAAAGGTGAGAGGAAATTTTAGCTAGAAAAACTTCGTTTTCATTTGCATTGCTAACATTCCCTGCAAAGGCATAGAAGGTGATGGAGCAACCCTCGTCGTCACGGTTTTCTTCGACAACATTGAGGATACCTGCACGAACGAGAGCATTAGCAGAGCCTACGTCTTCGGATGGACAGCACCCTTGTTCTTCTTGTGGGTCGCTACCAGTAAGAATCATAACATTTCGTTTCTTTTCTAGAGCAATTAATATTTTTTGCCTCAAACCTTTAGAAATGGTTTTGAGGGCTGCCCAAGAAGGGGCTTTGGGGTTTGGTGAAGGAAGAGGGTGAGAAGGGGGAACTGACTCTGAGTCGAGGGTGAGTAGGGGAAGAGTTTTTTGCTCAAAAACCTTCACCCCTTCGTCTTGTAAATCATGTGCAGCTGTCTTGGGAAGAGACCCTATTTGTCCTCTATGGAGGAGGTGGCCTCCTTTGGTGATAACTTTCGAAAAAGGACCACCGTAATAGACCGAGACAGACTTCTCAGAGATGGAGTCGACCGTAGAAAGGAGTTCCCCCAATTTGTCTAGATTCTTTTGAAGGTCGTCACAGTCAAAGCTCCCGAAGTCTTTTGAAGCTTGACTGGGCTCCACTTTGAGATAAGGATGATAGGGTTGTTGTCCATGAACTCTACCTGTTTTGATGCAGACGGGTAGAGGCGAACCGCTCAATATCAAATGATGGTCATCGTCCCAGACACCTAGAAATTTACCGTCGTAAAGGGTCTTTTGGTGACCGTTTCGACATGGGCCGTGCTTTCCTTTGAAAGCTTTTAGAGAGGCAAAATCCCCGATGGGGGCTTCAACGAAAAGGCCTACCCATCCGGCATCTAGAGAAGCCTTAATAGCTTCTTGTCGTTGACCTTCTTCAAAATGGAGTTCGAGCTCATCGAGTTGGGATGCTTGGCGATACCGTTTTTTGATCTCTTGAATTCCGCTGAATTGAAGTTTCATGTTTTGGTGGAATCGAGTTCCTTTAAACAGATCCCTAACGAAGAGAGGCAGGCGTGTAGATGTTCGGCTTTGGTGTGTGGGTGAAAACTGACCCGCAGGCTTCCAAGAGCTTCGTGTTCTGTCCTGCCAAGGGCTTCAATGGCTCTGGGCGCCGATGGAGTATCTTGATGACAGGCTGAAGAGGTTGATGTCTCTACGCCCTGACGAGACATCGCTGCAACAAGTTCTGCCCCGAGATAACCTGGTACAGAAAAACTTATAATCCAGGGAACTCCTTTTGCAGGCTCATTGATTAGAATTGGATGGGGGAGTGATTTTAGGCCTTCGATGAAAATTTTTCGGAGTTGGATGAGCTCTGAACGATGATCACCGTAGAGTTTCAGATTGAGACTTAAGGCCTCGAAACTTCCGGCGAGAGCTGGAAGGTTTTGGGTTCCGGCACGAAGTTGATCTTCTTGGGAACCTCCTTGCAGCAGAGGGTCGAGTTGCGTGTTTCTGATGAGTAGCCCTGCGCTCCCTTTGATGCCGCCAAACTTATGAGATGAAAAACTTAGGGTATGAAAAGGGAGGGTATCGAGATTCAGGGAAAGTTTTCCAATGGCTTGGGTTGCGTCAACGTGCAGGTGAACTTGTGGATTACTGGTTAGCGTTGACCAGCTTTCTGTGTTGTGAAGGGTTCCAATGTCTTGGGAAACCAGATTTAATAGAAATAAAGCTCTATTGTCTGGATTGGGAAGTTGATATTCACCATCTGATGTTAGAGCTAACCACGAGCATTGTTTGGGAAAGGCTTCTCCAACCCATGATAAGGAAGGGTGAACATCTTGCCCAATAAAAATTTTGCCCTGAGGTGTGTTCCTTAGAAAGTTGAGAATAACTTGATTGTTGGACTCTGTGGCTGAAGAGGTATGAAGAAAAAAACCATCGTGAAAGCCTAAGGTCTCGCATAGGTTTTCTTTGATTTCCTCGTAGGATTGTTTAGCTGTCCGACCTGATCGGTGCCGACTCGAAGGATTGGCGTACTGTGTTGAGGCACACTTGGAATGAAGCTCTAGGGCTTGGGGCCAGGGCGGCGTGGATGCGGCGTGATCGAGGTAGATGTGGTTATTTGCCACGGAAGATTCTAAGAAAGGTGTCTCCTGTTAGAGTTAGAAATTTGCTCCAAGCTGAAACTCAAAAGTGCGAGGGGTTCCAGACTCTCCTAGATATATCCCAGTTGGGTGACGAAAGGCAAGAGGAATGGTGTTTTTGTTAAATAGGTTGTCGACTCTTGCTCCTAGTTTCCATGAGGCATATTTGAGTTGGAGTCCGAGGTTAACTTTATGAAATGAGGCTTGCCTGACATTATTTGTATGATCATAAGCGTATGAACCTACGCCTGTGATACCAGCAAAGCTATTGAGGGAAAGTTTAGAGAAGTCAGCTTGATGGTTCAGTTGGGCACTCCAAGTCTGACTGGGTGCTTGTGGGAGATCATTTCCATTGAAATTTTGGGTTGGAGCGTAGGTGTCGAGAAAATCTTCCTCGAAAGACGCATCGATGATTCCAAATCCAAGAATCATTTCAAGTGTTCGAGTGGGCATGAAGGTGAACTCAAGTTCTCCTCCTTGGCTTGATGCTTTTCCAACATTGTCCAGATAGAAGACTGGTGGAAGAATAGCGCTTGGAGGGTTTGGAAGATAAAGCTGCATATCTTCCCATTTGACCTGAAAGAGGTTAACCCCTAGTTTGAATTTTTCATATAGGGCTTTGTACCCTAGTTCGTATGACCAGCTTTTCTCGTTGTCATAGGACGCCAAAGAGGTAGAGGGGGACATGGGATTGAAGCCACCAGCTCTGAAGCCTCGAGTGGCACTGGCATAAACCATGCTTTGGTCGTTGAGTCGTCGGGTGAGGGAGACTCGCGGGAGAACAGCATCGTCGTGATGTTTTTCGGAGAGGGTGGGGTAGGTGAACTGGGTGTTTAAAATTGCTGCGGGAAGATAACTGATTTTACCAGCATCTTTTTCTTCTCTTTCGTAACGAACTCCCAATCCAAGAGCCCAGGCTTCTCCAAGATGGAAGTCAAATTGAGAGAATAGAGCGTACCCTTCAGTTTTGATGTCAGCAGAAGCCAAAAACTGAGAAGGGATGACGCCAAATCCGGGGATCGTTTGATTGAAACTGTCATCGGTGGTTTGGCTAAAGTCCGTTTTGAAAAAAGATAGTCCAAAGAGCCAGTCAAAAAGTTCATAGGAAGATTCATTGGAGGTCAGCCGTAACTCTTGATATAATTCATCTTGTTCTTCACGTAGTAGGCGAACAGCTTGAGTGCCAGTGCCAAAATCAGTATCGTTTAAATCTTCAATCTCCCACGATCCAAAAGAGCTGATGGAAGTGAAATTTAATTTATCTCCATAGGTCATCAGTTTAATAGAAGGGAGACTCACATCGCGGTGATTGTGTCCCTCAAAATTATAACTGACTTGGTGGGAGTTGGCTTTGAGGGAGTTGATGTTGTCGAGGGGGAATGAGCCGTCACGGTCTCGTTGGCCGATCCATCCGAGGTGGACTTCCCAGTTTTCCTGCCGATGGTGGAGTTGAAAGCGACCGTGTCGCATGTCTTTGTCATCGAGGGAGTTTCCTGTTTGGGAGTTTGTCGTGAAGCCATCACGTTTCATGGTAGCTAAATTTAGGCCTAAGGAGGTTGAATCACCTAGGGGAAATTGAAGAGCCAAGTCTCCGCTATACATGGAATCACTTCCAGTGCCTAGGGTGAAATCAACGCCTTTATGAGCTTGTGATGCGCGAGTGTGAATGTTGATAACACCACCGAGTGCATTTCTTCCATAGAGGGTTCCTTGGGGTCCACGCAAAAATTCCACTCTTTCAACTTGACTGAGATATAGGTTGGATGTATTGTTGGAGAGCTGAGGCACGCCATCGATGTTGGTGGTGACGGCGGGGTTGCCTTGACCGGCCCCAATGCCTCTGACATAAGGGAAGCTCAGACGGCTAGCGGTAAACTGTTCAACTTGGATGTTCACGAGAGGTGCGCTGATGCCTTGAATATTTTTGAGGTTCTGTGTTTCAAGGGTTGAACCCGACAACACAGTGAGGCTTCTAGGTACCTCTAATTCAATTTCGGGCCGTTTCTCTGCGGTGACCACGATGCTCTCGAGCACATGAATTTCATCTTGGGGTTGATCATTGGCCCAAAGGGATGACAGACAGGCAAAGGTGAGGATCCAGGTTGTTTTCATGGGATGACAGTGAGGAAAGTTTTAAAAGTTTTTGGAAGTCAATTTTCAACTGAGATGTGACGGAAACCTATGAAAACAAAACAGTTAGCAACTATTTTGTGAGTGTGAGTCGGCTGAAATTAAGATGAAATGACAAGATTTAGGTATTTATCCCGAATTGAAGGAAGAATTGAAACTGTCTTCAATGAATGTGATGGATTCACCCAGTAAGTTAAATTATAAAAAAGGTAGATTTCATTGTGAAATTTTGGATAATCGTGATGTTGTTTTGTCATTTGATCGCGCGAAATATTAAACGAAGGGTTTGTTCTCAGAGCTATTTTAGGGTACTGACGAAACTCTTGCTTTTATAGAATAGACCGATCGAGAAATGTTATTCTTGATCTTGAGTCAGGGTTCAGTCTTCTTCGGCGAAAAGATAGAACCGACATTTTCCTCCGCCAATTCAAATTTATTCATTTCAATTAAAGTTAAGTCCATGTCAAACTACGATGTTGGTGCCTATATTTGGCCTTCTTACCACTACGAGCCTCGCTGTGAAAATTTCTGGCCAGAGAAAGATGGCGAGTGGTACATCGTTAGACGAGGTAGTTCTCGCTTTGAAGGGCACGATATGCCTAGGGTTCCTCTACTTGGATATCAAGACGAAGCTGACCCCAAGGTGATGCGGCAGCAGGTTGAGATGGCGATGGCCCATGGAGTTAATGTCTTTATCGTAGACTGGTATTGGTATGAAAATGCTCCATGTTTTGAGAGACAGCTCACCGAAGGTTTGATTCCAGCCTTAGAGGGGACGGACTGCAAATTTTATTTGATGTGGGCGAATCACGACGTCAACACCCTTTGGGATATGAGCGTTGATACTCACTGGGATGGTCGAGAAATTGAAACGATTTGGAGTGGTCAGGTGTCGAGGCCCATTTTGGAACCGATGTTTGAGAGGGTGATCGAAAAATTTCTAACCCATGATCATTATTATAAAATTGATGATCAACCTGTCTTTTCTATCTTTGCTATGGCCAATCTCGTTGAGGGTTTGGGGGGTGTAGACGAAGCAGCAGATGTATTCAAATGGATGAGAGAAGCTTGTAAGTCAGCAGGACTAAAAGGTTTGGACATTCAGGCGATTGCCAGCTTGGGAGCAGGTGTTGAAGCGGGTGCTAAACTAGAAAAGGGGTCGATGCCCGAAACAACCAAAACTCTGGGCTTTGATAGTGCAACGAGTTATCAGTTCTTTCAGGAGTGTGGTGGTAGTGGAGATTATGTTCATTGGTCGAACGAGGCGATTGAAAATTGGTCGACCCACGAATCCACTTACAAGACTTTTTACCCCCATGTTTCGATTGGGTGGGATAACACTTTTCGAAATCCTGGCTTTGGCTCAGACCATGTCGTGAGCAACTCAACGCCTGATGCTTTTGAGGCATGTCTATGGAAGGCAAAAGCTTGGTTGGATGCACGACCTCAGCAAACCTCATTAGTCACCATCAATAGCTGGAATGAATGGACAGAGGGTAGTTATCTGCTTCCTGACATGCGTTGGGGCTACCGCTATCTTGAGGCTGTAAAAAAGGTTTTCAAAAGTTAGTAGAAATGCTTAAGGTTTAACCTTTTTCGAAGTCATCTTTGTGATGGCCTCATGATGGAGTGAAATCATGGGGTTGAACTGGATGCCTCAATATAAAGTGACGCCCACAGGGTATGCTATAGACTCATATTAGAGGTATTTTTTTAATTGAGTTTTCTCAATCTGAAGTTTGGTTGAAATACTTAGGGAAGCCTCTGGGGTTGAAAACTGAGCCCTGGTATTTCATCAATGGCTCCTGAAAGGTAATCAGTTAATAGACGATTGGTTTCTTCGAAGCGACCGATGGAAACGTTGACTTTATTCTGAACAAATTCAAAACCTTCGACTTTGTTACGAAGCATCCATTGGGAGCGTAAGCTTTCTGAAAAACGAAGATAGGCTTGTAAAACATTGGGAAGGAGGTTTTCCTTGACGATGTTCAACGCGTCATGATCTTGAGCTTGATAAGCTCGCCTAATCTCTGAGCTGAATTTTAGGATGGAGATGAGCAGAGTGAGGATGTTCTTTCCATGGATGATAGGCCCAATGGATGAATGCTCTTCAAGCTGGTGGTTGATGTTTTGGTACCTAGCTATCACTTCTTCCCAGTATGAAGTTTCTTTTGAATCAAAGTATTGTCCAAAGAGGGGGTCTTCAAAAAGGAGCCTAGGGGCATGAATTTCAAGAGGATCATCCGCTTGAGGCTTCTTGTGATATCCTGTTCCTTTTCCTTGAATGCCGCTAATCAATAGAGTGGCTTCGTAGTTCATGTCGCAGATAGCACCGAAGCGCTTGCTGAGTTGAGATTCATCATCAGGATTCCCATGAGCTAAGTTGGCTGACCAGAGTAGGCCAGCTAAAGCAGAGTCGTATTCACAATAGGCTCCTCCATCCCCCCACATCGTGAAAAAGAGGTCTTTGACTCCAACTTCTATGCAAGCTTCAATGCAGGGGGTCACTGTTGCCACGGTTTGTTCATGGTCGTACCACAGACGAGACCAAGTCCACACACCTGAGGCCATCATGGGTTCATAGCCAAGTTCGCGGTGAGACTTGAGCATTTTTTGGTAGCTCTCTTTATCTTCGTGGTAGTAGTCCCAGTGGGCTAAATCTAATCCCTTGGGAAGGCTCGACTTCAAGGCGTTAGAATCTTCTGATGCTTCGAGGTTGGAATTTTCCGCACCACCTTTGAGGTTGAAGACCATATCTGACCAAATCATTGGCTTGAGACCTCTTGCGTGACATTGTTCTGTCACTTTACTGAGATGACGAGAGTAAATCAATGAAGGATCTTCTTGCCCTTTTTGCTTGAGAAAGTTGCCTGTTCCCAGTCCAAAGGTTTCATCCATGCCGATGTGCAGACGACGGTTTCCAAGGGCCTCACTCCAAAAATCCATCATCTTGCCGATGAGTGTGTAGGTTTCTTCTTGATCAACCATCATGACACCATTGGTGTCCCTGATGTCTTTATAGGCTGGCCAGCGAAGGGTTTTCTCCATGTGACCTAAGGCTTGGATGCAGCCAATCATTTCGATGCCTAGGGTCGAAGCGTAAGCGTCGAGGTCTTTGATTTCTTCAAGGGAGTAAGCACCACGTAAATAGCCAAAATAAGGCTCATCGGGTAGAAGGTAAGTGTCTTCTGTGTACAGCATCAATAAGTTATAACCCATCAGAGCCATTCTTCGTAACCATTTCTTGAGGTGATCGACTTTCATGACAGCGTTACGTGAGCAGTCCAGCATGATTCCAAGGGACCTGAAGGGAGTTGTGGATGATTCTTCTATTTGAGCTAAGGCCGAACCAACTCCCCGAGCTGCTTCGGATAAGGTATTGTGATAGATGGTGGTGCGGCTTTCTTCTTGGGAGACCTTTAGGCCTTGCCCTTCTTCGACGAAACAAAAGTCTAATCGCTGACCGTTGTTGTTCTCCCCTTCAAGTATGGGGAATTCATCTCCTAGGGAATTGAGTAACTTTTGTAGCTCATTTGTGACCTTTTCTTTGTTCCAATAAAGAGGTGAGCGCATAGTTTTTTGGGCTTCTAAGAATAGTAGAGCGATAGATTCAATTAAAGAATATAAATGACCGCATCTGAAGAACAGCAGAAAATATTGAAATGCAACATGTTCCGTTGATGAGTTTGTGGTTTTACTTTGACTCTTAGTTTCACGACATGTCGATAAATCTAGGCCAAAGGCTCGCGTCGGAATCACCATCTAATTCTGAGGAATTGATGGATCTTTTTCTAGATTGGACCAAGGATCTTGGGCTAGAGTTGTATCCCGCTCAGGAGATGGCGATCCTTGAGATTTTTGAAGGAAAGAGTGTCATTTTAAAGACACCAACTGGGTCGGGCAAAAGCCTTGTGGCCAATGCCCTTCTTCTCGATGCACTTGGAAAAGGACATCGTTCGGCCTACACCTGTCCCATTAAAGCTTTGGTCAATGAGAAATGGTTGGATTTATGCCGGGTGTTTGGACCGGAGAACGTCGGCCTTTCTACAGGTGACGCAACGGTGAACGGAGATGCTCCAATCCTTTGCTGTACAGCTGAAATCTTATCAAATATGGCATTGAGGGATGGGGAGAACTGCTCGATCCAGAAAGTGGTGATGGATGAATTTCATTATTACTCCGACAACGAAAGGGGGGGGGCTTGGCAGATTCCTTTGTTGATCATGAAGAGAGCTCATTTCTTGTTGATGTCGGCAACCCTAGGGAACACAACGTTGCTGGAGAGGGATTTAAGTAGCAGGCTTGAGAGGGAAACGGTTGTGGTTGAGGGAGAAGAACGTCCCGTACCTTTAAATTTTAAATACAATAGCACTGGTCTTTCACAGACCATTCAGGAGATGGTCGATGGTGGCCAGGGGCCTGTTTATGTTGTTCATTTTGCCCAAGCCGAAGCTGCGACGAATGCCCAGAGCTTTACGAGTTTGGACCTCATCACCAAAGAGGAGCGACAGCTAATTTCTGAAAATTGTAAAGATTTTCGTTTCTCAAGTCCTCACGGACCAGATATAAAAAGATGGTTGCGACAAGGGGTGGGGATTCATCACGCTGGATTACTTCCAAAGTACAAAATTCTCGTTGAGCGCTTAGCCCAGAAGGGGCTCCTTAAAGTTATTTGTGGAACGGACACATTGGGGGTTGGTGTAAACGTTCCTATAAGATCCGTGTTATTTACAAAACTTTGTAAATATGGAGGTGATGGAACAAAAATTCTTTCTGTACGTGATTTTCATCAAATAGCAGGGCGGGCGGGACGTCGTGGCTTTGATGATGTTGGATATGTCGTGACACAAGCTCCAGAACACGTTATAGAAAACCTGAAGAATGAAAATAAAGCTAAGAAGTCAGGGCGTAAAGTCGTCAAGAAAAAGCCTCCCGAGCGTGGTTATGTTCCATGGGATAAAGAAATGATGGAGAAACTAATCGAGGCGCAGCCAGAGTCCATGGAGTCAAAATTTGACGTGAACCATGGCATGATCATTTTGATGCTAGCTAGGGAGGGTGATGGTTGTGGTGCTCTACGTGAACTGATCAAAAATAGTCATGAGCCTTTGCTAAAGAAGTCAAAGCATCGGCAGAGGGCGTTTCAACTATTTAAATCTTTGGTCAATCATGGGGTGGTGAAAATCCTTCCGCCTGAGGAACAGCCTGAATCGGGAAAAAAAGTATTGGTGAACGAAGAGCTCCAGAATGATTTTTCGATGCATCAAACCCTTTCTTTGTTTTTATTAGATAGCCTAGGGAAATTAGATACGAATCTTCCGACTCATCATTTAGATATCATCACCTTGGTGGAGTCAATTCTAGAGAACCCAAAGGTGATCTTGAGAAAACAATTGGACCGAGCAAAAGGTGATCGTGTCGCAGAGCTAAAATCCCAAGGGATGGAATATGATCAACGAATGTTGGAGTTAGAAAAGGTTGAGTACCCCAAGCCTCTTAGGGAATTTCTATACGACAGTTTTAATGATTTCTCAATTCATCACCCTTGGTTAGACGAGGAGAATGTTCGTCCCAAATCGATTGTTCGTGAAATGCTGGAAGAGTTTCTCACGTTTTCTGGGTATGTGAAGCGATATGGACTTCAACGTTCTGAAGGCTTGCTTTTACGGCATATAAATAATACCTATAAAGTCCTACTGCACACCGTTCCAACTGAATATAAAAACGAGCACATACTGGAGGCAGAAGCTTTTCTTGGAGAATTGATTCGTCGGACCGATTCAAGTTTATTGGATGAATGGGAGAAGATGCAAAACCCAGAATATGTACCTTCAGAAGAAGAGGAGGTGCGCTTATCTGACGCTCCAATAGACATCACTTTAGATAAAAAGGAATTTTTAGCATCATGCCGAGTCCGTATTTTTTCTTGGCTATCGTGCCTTCACCGTTCTAGTTTTGATGATGGGGTCGACTTATTACGAGAAGATGTTGGGGAAGATCACTCTCCTGTTGATGTCGATGGAGAACAGTGGACCTCAGCTCGGTTAGAATCAATTCTGGAAACCTACAAAAGTGACCACGGTCCGTTTCGTTTGGACCCTGAAGGTCGAGCTCTCAGACATTCACAACTGAAAGAGGAAGAAGGTATCTGGATAATAGAACAATGTCTTCAGGACCACGAGGGGCTTAACGATTGGTCTGTCACGTTCTCAATTTCTTTAAATAAATCGAGTGAAGCAGGTGTTCCTCTATTGGAACTTCTGAAAATTGGAGCGATGGATTGGTGATGAACCGTCGCTGGGATAAAAGTGAGTGAGCTGTTCTTTGGCACTGAATGCTAAAGAGACATATCACTCGAGGGGTAGGTCAAACGATTTCATCGTTGAGAATATCGTCCTAGAGGAGTATAGGGAATTATTTCTGATTAAACGTTATGCTTTAGTATGATTGAAGCGATATTGAAATGATTCTTTTATATTTTTAAAGATAAGTAAACTATCGTCTTTGAAATGACATCTCCACGGATCTAAGATTGATTTTTTTGGTGATCTCGCTCCTTTATCCATGAGGACTTTCCTCTCTTATGCAAAAGACATTCATTTCTCGAGATAAGCTGAGGGTTCATTTTGCACAGTTTAATGAAGATGATGAAGAACTTTACTCGAATATTCCGAATGATGAAGCGTTAACTTTTCTTGAAGAAAAAATTCCATTATTTGATTGTCCTGACGGAGATTTTGAGCGAACATTTTATTTTCGATGGTGGACCTATCGTAAACATATAAAAAAAACACCCGATGGTTATGTTGTTACGGAATTTTTGCCTAACGTAAATTGGTCTGGCCTACACAATACGATCAGCTGCCCCGCAGGTCATCATTTTTATGAAGGGCGATGGTTATCAGATGCGAAATACCTTGATGATTATGCCAATTTTTGGCTGCGAAAAGGTGGAGAAGCGCGTCTCTATAGCTTCTGGATAGCCGATGCTATTTATGCCCGTCATTTGGTCACTCCGAATAAGGACCAACTTGTTGAGTTCCTTCCCTTATTGATAGAAAATTACGAAGCTTGGGAAGATGGCTGGAATTGTAGTCGGCATCGAATTGGCCAAAGGGAGAACGGTCTTTTTTATACTCTTGATGACCGCGATGGAGCAGAAATGTCCATTGGTGGAAATGGTTTTAGACCAACCCTAAACAGCTATATGTATGGTGACGCTGTGGCGATAGCTAAAATCGCAAGAATTGCTGGTGAGGAAGAGCAAGGCGATCGGTTTGAAAAGAAGGCGGCAGAACTCAAAGGGCTGATCCAGGAAAAACTATGGGATCATCAAGATTCTTTTTTCAAAGTATTACCAGAGGATGAGTCTCAACTAGCCGATGTGCGTGAGCTTTACGGTTACATACCTTGGTATTTTAATCTGCCTGATGCAGGATATGAATCGGGGTGGAGAGAGTTGATGGACCCAAAGGGTTTTTTTGCACCCTATGGGCCGACGTTCGCCGAACAACGTCATCCTGAGTTTAAGCTTTCCTACGAAGGGCATGAGTGCCAATGGAACGGACCTAGTTGGCCGATGGCAACCTCCAGTGTCTTAACGAGTTTGGGAAACCTTCTGAACAATTATCAGCAGAAATTTGTTGATAAAAAGGATTATTTTGAAACCCTAAAGATCTACACAAAAAGTCATCAAAGAACACGAGAAGATGGGAAAACCGTGCCTTGGATTGATGAGAATCTGAATCCCTATACAGGGGAATGGATTTCTCGTACTCGTTTAAAGACTTGGGAGAATGGTACTTGGTGTGAAGAAAAAGGCGGCTATGAACGAGGTAAAGATTATAACCATTCTAGCTACAATGACTTAATTATCACTGGTCTTGTGGGCCTTCGCCCACGTTCTGACCATGCAGTTGAGGTCAATCCTCTGATTCCGGAAGGAACTTGGGATTATTTTTGTCTTGAGAATATTAGCTACCATGGGTTTCTCATAACGATTCTTTGGGACAAGACCGGAGAGCGTTACAATAATGAAAAAGGACTGTCTGTTTTTGCTGACGGCAAGAGAGTTGCCCATTCACCGACTCTTTCGAGAGTCACTGGCAGTTTAATTTAAACTAGCTTTCGTTTCTTTGGCCAAAGGCTCTGGAGTCGTTTTAGTTTTTTTTAATGTTTGGTTTGATGTATTAAAGAATCTGGATAAGAAAGCTAGTTATCTTTCATAAAATAATTGGAGATAGAATGAGGTATTCAGGTTTAAAGGTTCAGATACGATCAGTTTTCTGAAATTGAATGGTAGTGATTTATATAGGAAGACACAATGCTTAATTGGATCGTCTTTCTGCTGTTTTGAATATTTGCTGTTTTTATAAATAAAGGATGCCAGGTAGGCGGTGGTTGCTGTGAGAGAAATCTTATCCGTGAGACAGAGAGTGTCATCGATAAGATTTCTGAAGTCGACAAGAAAGAAGTCTTGAAAAATATTTAAAATAAGACACAATTTGATTTGAAGCTTTCAATGAGATAAAAAAGAGGTGTTTTTTGAATAAACATGGTTTAGGGCTGATTGGGTGTGGTGGCCGATTGCGAAGCGTGGTACAGAACCTGATCAATGCGACTGATGAAGTTGAGGTGGTGGCTCTTCACGACCCTAACCCCAGCTCCATCGAGAAAAGTTTAGAGAAATTCAATCCTTCTGCGACCTTACATAACTCTGTTGAGGCTTTGGTGAATGACCCGAGGGTAGAGTGGGTGATGATTGGTTCTTGGAATTGCCAACATGCCGAACATGCCTTAGCTGCTTTTAAAGCTGGTAAACATGTTTTTTGCGAGAAACCTCTGGCCTTGTCGATCGAAGACTGTCTGGCTATGCGCAAGGCCTGGAAAGAAAGTGGTCAGCATTTTACGATTGGTTTTACCCTTCGATATTCGCCTCACTACAGAAGAATTAAAGAGATTTTATCAGAGGGAACCATTGGAGATATCATCTCCATGGAGTTCAATGAGACATTGGCTTTTAATCATGGTGGTTACATCCATGCCGATTGGAGGCGCAAGACGGAGTGGGCGGGGACTCACCTTCTTGAAAAGTGTTGTCATGATATCGATATTGTGAATTGGATGGTTGATTCATCGGTCTCGAAAGCGGCATCGTTTGGTGGCTGTGACTTTTTTACTTTAGAAAATGAACACCATGTTGATCGTGTCGGAAAGAATGATAAAGGAAAGGAGGCCTTTAAGACTTGGAATCATTCAGAGATTGAAGGGAATATCCTGAATCCTTTTAATGATGACAAAGACATTCTTGATAATCAAGTCGCCATCGTGGAGTTTGCAAATGGGGTGAGATCCACTTTTCACACCAACTGTAATTGCGCCATTCCAGAGCGTCGCCTTTATATCTGTGGTACTGAGGGAACTCTTCGATCTGATGTGATTGATGGGAAAATCGAGGTGAAAAGAATTGGCTTTGAGACTGAACTAGAAGATATGGGTACAGATGCAAAGGGAGGTCACGGTGGTGGCGATGGTGTTTTGGGTAAAAGCCTTGCGCAGACGATCTTGAAAGGAACTCCATCACTGACGAGTTTGGACGATGGACTCAAAGCAGCTTTCACAGCTTTTGGTATCGATGAGGCTCAGAAAACTGGCAAGGTCGTCGATCTCGACGCGATGTGGAAAAAAGCAGGACTGTAGAGTTTAAGAGTTTAAAGGCTATGGTCTTGAGAAACGTATTGTTCTGATGGAGATCACGGGGAGTTCTCCCAGTGCTGTTTCCGAAAGGCGGCAGGACTGATACCCATCACTTCTCGGAAAATTCTAGAGAAGTGAAAACGATTTGAGAAACCACTTTGCTCAGCAATGGCTTCGATACTGTCCTGGGTTACAATGAGCCGATCTGCAGCAAATGAAATTCGACTTTCTCTGACCACTTGCGAGGGGCTAGTTCCAATTTGGCTTTGGAACAGTTTGCTCAAATGACCCATGGAGCATCCCTGTATTTTCGAGAGGTTCTCCACTCGAAGGTCTCCACCAGGATGGTCTTGGATATAATCTAGAGCTTTTTTTAATAAAGGACTAGAGTTCTTTTTGATTGGATAGGAAGAGAGGGCCTGTCCCAAGGCCAAGAGTGCTAGAGCTTCTTGCTCAACGATGGATGACTCATTCTCAAGACGAAATCGATTGAGAATCTCTATCATGCATGAGCCGCGAGGCGAAGAAACTTTTAGTTGGATGACTTTGGGGAAACTTGCCTGGCAAATGACTTTTTGCCATTGTGGAGTCCTGAAGCTGGCCCATGTGTGCTCGACGGGGTTTTTAAGTGAACCTTTCCAGGTCAACCAAGCTGGAAGAATATAGATATATTCAGGAAGTAGGGGGGTCGTGTGGCCGTCAATGAGAATATTAGCCCCTGGATTTTGGTTCCAATAGATCCTCCAGTAAGGATCGCAGTGAGTTTTTGGAACCCATGAACCCTTTATTTTTCTAGTTGAGAGATTCACTAATTTTATCCAAGCCATTAGCCAATTCTAGAGTGATCATGAATCGATACAAATTGGCCCTGATCAGACATTCCAATAAGACTACTTTAAAAAAGACTGTAATTGTCTTTTTTATTAATTTTAGCGTCATGAAAGAACACCCTCATCGGGGAATTTCTGTCTCCTCACGCCAGCAGGTGTTAGTGTTATATTTGAGTGCGACCAGTCTTGAAGGTTCTGTTACCGGCTGGGCCTTCTACAACGGACTTGAGGAGGACCTCTATTACGATGACGATACACCTCCCTATAAGACAGGATTGGATGCCTTAAAGGATGGCTGGAGAATGATCAGTTATCCGACCCTAGAGGACATTGACCGAAGAGGTGGTGAACACGACCTCGGCTATCTAAAGAATGAATTCGTTTTCGAAAAAATGACTTCAGGAGCAGGAACATGACGAATCATGCTCAAAAACATCCGATGATGGAAGATAAACTTAGTTCCATTGAGATGGCTGAATTTGTATCGGAGGGCTACCTTCGTTTAGATGAACTTATTCCCAAAGATCTTTGCGATAGAGCCCTAGAAGAGATTCGTGAGGGCACGTTTCGAGGAGATATTTATAGGTTTTTTGGAAAGAAACTTTCTGAAGTTTGGGAAGGCTCTGTTATGTCGGAAATAGTTAAGGTTCCTCGTTTTGCTGGAGCGATTGAAAGCCTAGTTGGTCCCGACCCATATTTTGACCATTACGCCGCACATCAAATTGGCCCAGGGGAGATTCGTCACGCGGAAATGCATCAGGATGCTGAATATGACACTCGTTTTATTGCTTTCGACATTCAGTTCTCAATCTTCTTTCACGACGTTCCAAAAGAAATGGGCGGCACTCTCTTCGTTCCAGGTACTCATTTTCGCCCGGTCCGGGTGAGAGGAATCCAGAGATATCATCATATCAAAGGTTCTGTCCCCAGTGTGGCGAAGGCGGGCACCGTTGTTCTCTGGCATCATAATCTTTGGCATTCTGCGAGGACGAATCAGACAGACCGCCTTCGAACGATGTTTAAAACCCGACTGAACCCTAGGGTACCTCAGGTTCAATTGTGGAATACTTCTGATATTCAGGACCCTCAGATAAGTCAAATTTTATCGAGGGGGCAACCATGGATGGATCACGAGCAGCGACTGGAAATCATCAATCGAATTAAACTCTGGAGGTCTTTGAGCGGTGATCCAAATTTTGATATCGTGGGTTGGATGACGAGAGCCGAAAGGGGCAAATTTTAGGAGGAGAGGTGCTCTTTTATTTTCAAGACGAAAAAAAATCAGGTATTTTTTTCATAATTTAAAATTGGTCGTCTCTCTGTTTGTGAACCTAAGAGGAGACCAGATGAAGACGCTCACAAAAGAACCAGAAAACACGGCGAGATTGCTTTGTGTCCTAGACCGCGAGAGTGGATCAAAGATTTTAAAGCACCTTCCAGATGATGCACAGGAGGACGTGTTGCTGAGGGTTGCCCAGCAAGGCTTCATCGATCCATGTGAAAAAATGAAACTCTTGAAAGAGTTTCATCGTGAACTGTCAGCCAAACGTGTTGGAGCGGAAGGAGGGTCAAGGGTGGCCAAAGCGTTACTTGAGAAGGGGCTTTCTCCAAAGAAGGCTCAGGAGCACTGGATGATTCTGCAGCGACGATTAAACGATCGCCCTTTTTCTCGAATTGCGAAGTGTGATCCAGCAACCCTTCACGCCTTATTGAGGGAAGAGGGGTCGCAAACCATCGCCGTAGTGATGGCCCATTTGAGTCCAGAAAAATCCGGAGCCCTCCTTGAACTTTTTGATTCAAAAACTCAGGTTAAAATCACGAAAGCTATCTGTCACATTCATCAGGCCAATCGTGAGTCGATTGAATCCCTTGAGGTGGTATTGGAAGAAAGAATGGCCAACTGGGCCAAAGGCAAAACGGTGAATATTGGAGGAGTGGATTTTGCGGCAAAATTGCTCAATCAAACCGAAATGTCCACCACGAAAGGGGTGTTGGAAAATGTTGATGAGGAAGACGTCGATTTGGGAGCAGCTCTAAGGAAGGCTCTGTTCACCTTCGAGGATATTCTACTTGTTAGTGACGCTGATTTTCAGAAAGTCTTGAGAGAATTTGAAACCGAGGACATGGTGGTGGCTCTAAGAGGAGCAAATGAAGACCTTCAAGAAAAGTTCTTTGGAAACTTATCACCCAGAAAGGCGGATATGCTGAGGGAAGAAATGGAATATTTAAGCCCTGTTCTCAAATCGGATGTGGAAAATACCCAACAGCGTTTGATCGATGTGGTGAGGCGAATGGAGGAGCAAGGAGAAATTGTTGTTGATCGAAATCATGGTCTCATCTAAGATGGTTTCTCTTGCTTTGGCTGAAAAGGCGGGAACCTACTCGTTCTTACCTAAAACCATACCCTTTGCCAAATTCATCTGAAACCTTTGACTCGAGTCAGTGGTCTAGCCTGCTGGAAAGGGCTAGGGAAGGACTTGATGGTGTCGAGGAACTCTATGGGAGGCTCTTACCGGTGGTGGAGAGGATGGCGACTCAGCATATGCGATATGAGGTGAGTTTGCGAGACGATTTGGTTCAAGAGGTGATGGTTGCTTTGATGGCAGTCGATTTTAATGGCCTAGAGCATCCAAAGGCATATCTCGCGACCGTGGTGCGAAGGGTTGCCCTTCGCTTGGTCTCCCGCCATCCGCGCTTTGACCTTCTCTTGGAAGATTGTGAAGATCGACGAGATGACCTATCCGTTTTAGAGGAAAGGGAACTCCTAGGGAAACTTTCTGAACTCATTGACCAGCTGAGTACTCGTTGCCGGAAACTATTAGATTTATGTCGATTTAAAGAAGAGCGGGATGAGGTTTTGGCCGTTGAGTTGGACGTTCCTGTTAAAAATATTCCTCCTCACCGGTATCAATGCCTAAAGCGATTGAGGGCACAGCTAGAAGAAGACCACCCTGAGCTCCATGCTCATTTGATGGAGAGCCTTGGTGCCCGGTGAAGAGAATCCTTTTGAGGTCCTTCGAAAAGAAGGATTCCTTGGTCGTGATGCCGAAGGAGGTGGTAAGAGTTCTAAAAGTTGGCATTTGTTGTCGTGGATGAACTCTCACGCAGATGAAATATTTGGTTGGCCAGCCAAGCCTCAAATTGACCTTTTAAATGATGAGGTTCAGTTTTTTAGAGGTGTGCTACTAGACAATGCCCTTCTCTCTCTTCCAGTTGAGAAAAGAATGGATTTGAAGAGGGCTTATCCCGTGGGTGGAGTTTGGACTGGCTTGCTAGGAGGTGACACTTTAGCTCAACTCGATGATGAAAATCCTAGTTTCTGCACACCTAGAAACAGAGCTGATGCTCGCGAGAGGTTCTTGACTCACATCCTCAATATTTTGGCTAAGGGGGAGGGTGAAAATCTAGAATTGGTTCGAGGGATCAAGTCTCGATGGGGAGAAAGTATGAAGTCTTGGCTGACACAGTGCGTGATTCGTGGGGAAGTTGCAAAGGCTTGGTATGGTATGTCATTGGAGGCCCAGAAAGCCTTTCATGGTGATTTTTCCGTTGAGGCTTTAGTTTGGTTACTCGATGAAATAGATGGGTTGGAAAGCTTTGTCAGTCATCTTCCGAGTCGAGTGAAGAGTGTTTATGAAGAAGCGCTAGGGTTGGTTGCTGCTCCTTTCGGCGAAGGTCGGGTAGATGAGATCGCTGATCTCATAAATTTAATCATTGGACGAGATGAGGAGACCGACCGTTCGGTAGATTTATCCGAAAAGGCTCAAACGTTGCGTCTTCAGTTGCAAGGAATTGAGCTACAGCCATCATTGGAAGACGTGCCCAATCTGATCGTGACTTTAGAGGAACTTCAGGTGGCTCACCTCTCTGGGAGGCAAGCGATTCAAGCTTGCACGGCTTGTCATTTATGGGCTCACCGACTGGAACAAGAGGGGAAGTTTCTGTCGAAAAAAAATGGGGAAAGAATAGAGCGATGGGAGATTCAGGTTCTCTTATTCCATCATTTAGTCTTGAACGGATCACTCGACCGAGCAAAACACCTTTTTAATGAGATCATCGATCAGATCCCTCCTTTAAAAAGAGCTGAAATTAGGAAAACTTTCTCCCAATAAGAACCAGCCCTATTAGGGAGTGAGTGCTTCGGTGGGAGTTTGAACTAGACGTCGTCTTCCTTTGGAGATAGTTCTAGAAAAACTTAAGTATTATCAATGTTTTCATACCGTTCGACTCCTGGCTGTGCCGGATTATTTGGGCTCCCCTTTTTTTTGGCGGGCTGTTTCTTTTTTTATATCGGGCTAACGACCGATGAGATCAACGGAGGGCCTCCGAGTGCTGGTCTTCGTGCCTTCTTCTGTGCCTTTTCGTCAATTTTTATTCTTGTGGGAGCTGCTCTGTTGAGTGGTTTTAGCAAGGTGGTTGTCGACCCGAAGAGAAAAGAGGTCATTCGAAGCTCCGGGTTGTTCTGGTTTCTTCCAGTACGTTGGAAAAAACAAGCCTTAGGTTCTCCAGTTCAGATTCAACTAAAGAAAACGATCGAGACTGTTTCGACTAAAAACGGCACTAGAT
>Ga0233432_10001148_pt1 | contig 25645 bp, 12 predicted proteins | sample SI_122_August201_6_FD_179870 | JGI IMG/M metagenome (GOLD analysis project Ga0233432, IMG submission 179870) | Seawater microbial communities from Saanich Inlet, British Columbia, Canada - SI_122_August2016_10_MG | ecosystem: Environmental > Aquatic > Marine > Inlet | place: Canada: British... | reverse complement strand
CTATTTATCGAGAGGTTGTCTCGGTCAATTTTTCTGGCGCCCAAATTTGGACGCTTCGTAAGCTCAGTGCAACAGGTTTTTGACGGCAACTTTGGGAAGGATCAGGCGCAACCAGCGAAAACGTTTTTTTGCTTTTTCGAGTCGATCTTTGGGTTGATTGTTAAGGGCAACGAAGGCCTTAGACCAATCTCCTTGCATCAGGAGGCTGATCTGGTCGTTTTGGGGTTTTGACATGGGTGGCTCCGAATAATTATTTCACAATTCACATTATGTCTGATTCTTTAAGGTCAAGTGAAATGTGAAATATTTAGGGTTTAATCTAAGCTTCAAATACGCTTGTTTAAACCTCTATCAATGAAGTTATCAATTTACACATGGCCCATGATCTGTTGCTGTGAAATCTTGGCGCCAAAGCCATAAGGCTAAATGGAGGTAAGAGAGGAGGGCCAAAAAAAATCCCTCTCAGCCAGAAAAATCTTGGATGAGAGGGAGAGAGCGGGATTGTCCCGCAGATGGATTAAGCCTACTTCTGTGGAGGAAGGTAGGTGAAAGCTTTGTGGGTTGGATGCGATACCGCGATGCCGTGGTATTTGTCTCCAAAAGCACCTGCTTCATCAAGCGCTTTGAGGATGCCTTCTTGGGCACTCTCGCCAATGATCATGTAGCAACTTTCTCGAGATCTGGAGATAACGGCACTTGAAGAGCCTGCGTCGGGAGCCATCTGCTTCATCTTGCTGATGGAAGCCCCTGCTGCTCCTGCCGCCATGGCGGCGGCCACGAGGTCGTCTCCTCCACCTTCATCACAGATTAGGGTGAAGTCGACTAGGCCTTTGAGGTAGTTGCGTTTGCTGTCGTCGACGGCCGTCGCGCGACGGCGCCATTCGATCCCCCCCTTCATCTCGTCGATGGCAGCAATCACTTGTTCCATGCTGGCAGCAGATCTGCCGGTTTCGCGAGTGACCTGCATGTTCAAGTGTGCTTGACTCAGAGGGAAAGTGTAGATGAACCCCTTTCCTGGTTGGTCTAATTGAGCCACTTCAATCATGGCGTTCATAACAACATCTGCATCAAAATTACTAGTTGCGACCCAGACGAGTTCTTTGTCTGCCGGAATGGTGATTCGGAGTAGACCCATTTTGTCCCGTACGCCGAGGCCAGTCCCAAAAGTGATGGTGGGTACACCGGCGCCAGATTCTAAAATGATCTGAGCGACTTTGTTTCCTTGTCCACGCTGAACGATACAGCAGATGCCGGTAGCTTCGCGCAGAGTTGGGTGTTTGGGTCCATCCAGATTGATGGGTTGATTGACCTGACATAGGTCGTGACCTTTGGTGACGTCGACCTTCTCTGCGTAGACAGAGCCTCTGCCTGGAAGGTTAAGTTGTCCCTTCTCTATGATGAAGCTGATCATGTCGTCTTCAGCTTCACTGGGAATGGTGAAGCTGATGAGTTCACTTGGGTCATCGGCAAGTCCGCTCGCGCCAGAAAGAAGCGCGACAAAGCCCTTTGCTTCCTGGATGACGGGAGAGCGTCCGGACAGCTCTGTGAGGTGCTGAACACCTACGTTGCTCAAGGATTTGACCAAATCCTTGGCGAGAGATTTGAAGATACTGACTGTGATTCTGGATATACTCATCGTGGCCTCCTCAAGCAGCAGCTGAATCTGTTTGACTATCTTCTCCGCCGGCGCTTTGGAGGGCAGCCTTGCGTTTGGCTGTCACGACCATACCAACAGAGAGAACGGAAAGAATGGGACAGACCGAAGCCATGGAGAGAATGCCGAAGCCTTCTACTACACCGACTTGTCCACCAATACCTAGCCCCATCGCAAGAACGAGAGGCACGGTGATGGGCCCTGTTGTGACTCCAGCGCTATCCCATCCGATATTTACGAATTCTTCCGTAGACAGTTTGGTGATGATCAGCAGCAGAATGTAGGGAGGTCCGCACATCCATATCAAAGGGATGTTGAACATGATTTTGGCGACACCGAAGGCGATGCCAAACCCAACGCCCAAAGCGACGGCCTGCATCAGCAGAGATTTTTTGAAGGTGCCAACGGTGATCTCTTCCACCGTTACTCCCAAGGCATTAAGGGCCGGTTCTGCTAGGGTGGCTCCGTATCCCAAGATAAAGGCGAAAATAAGAACGACCAATATACCAGTGACGCCTCCTTCTTCACCGAACAAGGGCCCGATGGTTGGGAGGAAAGAGTAGGTCTGTCCTTTGAGGTTTTCATTCTGGTAAGGAACGGTCTTGTAGTTTCCATTGTCATTGACGACGAAGAACTCTTCGACTTTTCCATCGGCGGTGGTTGATTTTTGTACAACTTCAGGATTGAAACCGTCGATTTTAATTTCGGCACTCTTGTCGAGGGAAACATTCTTGAAAGCAGCGGGGACTTTGGAGCCGATTTGGTCACCGAGTTTGGTTAGGCCGAGTTCAATACCCATCGAGAAAATACCCATGCCGACTACGGCGAAGGCTAGTCCAAGAAAAGTTTCATCGGCTTTGGGCAACTTTTCCCGAAGGACAAAGAAAAGGACTAGGAGCATGGGAATGCCCAAGAGTCCTATGGCCTGAAGTCCCATTTTCATGTTGTCTCTGAACATAACCAAGTAGGTTTTCTGGACTGAATCCATGCCAAGGAGGTAACTGACACGTTCGTTCGCTTTGGCGGAATCGATGCTAGCTAAGGTGGCTTCATTGAATTCACCTCTACGAGCGGGGTCTTCTTTGAAGTATTTGAGGATATAGAGGTTGAGTCTGTCTTTGCCTGTTATTTCACCTTCCATTGCTGCGAGTTTTTCAGCAATTTCAACTTTTTCTTCGTCTTCCGTATTTTTTTCGAAGAGGTTCTGTGCCAGTGCATTTTCATAGAATTTATCGGGGTTCGCGATCTTCTTGCCCGTGGAGTTGGTGAGCTCGATGCCTTGGGCATCAGTCTTGTAAACGGGTTGAGGAACATCTGACATGAAGAAGCCACCAAGAGACAGAACGGTGATGATAGGAAAGAGAGAAGCTAAGGTCACCACCCCAAATCCGCCGCCACCGCCTTCTCCATCGCCCACCATTCTTGAGATGCCAATGCCAAGGGCCAAAACGAGAGGCACAGTTACAGGGCCAGTGGTAACAGCGCCACAGTCCCAGGCTAGTCCGGCAAGGTGTAAAAAGTTTGGGGAGGCTGTGCAGAGCATGAATGTGACGACAGATAGACCGCCAACCAAGATGTAGATAAAGGGCTTGAGCGACCAGTTGTAAATGAATCGCAACATCCCGAACATCACGGCGACACCCACACCCAAGCCAACCGAGTTAACGAGAATACCTGAGGCGTCGTTGAGGAGGTGGTAGAGTAGCGGTGCTTCCCATGGACGAACAGAGCTACCGGCGGCTTTGAGGACGCCGATGGCGGGCTCGGCCAAAGTGGCCAGAAAGCCTAGGCCGATGGAGAAGAGTAGAATCACGACGAGGTGGGCTTTCTGGGGAAGTTTGACCCCAACGACCTCCCCAAGAGGCATTAGGCCGAGCATAAGTCCTTCCATAAAGAACGTGAGTCCAGCGATCACCAGAACCAGGCCCATGGCAATGATGGAGGCGTCGACAATGGGCATGCCCAAAACCACAGTTTGGAAGAACACGAGATAGACGACGATCAGCCAGACTGCTTTGACTTGATCGAGCACGCGTTCCTTTATCCAGGGAAGCAACATCTTCATTGCTTGGGAAAAGGTGAGATTGATCTTGCCGGAAGATTGTTGTGACATAGCTCTAGGGCAGAGGGTGTAGTGATAACGGAAACCAACTGGGGTTTCTGAACTGACCATTTAAGGAGCAGTCCTTTTACATCAATGATTTATTCTCGATTCATTTGAAGGGCAAGGGTCCGATGCCAATAGAGGGAAGCTAAAGCTCCATTTATGGGATGGCGATACTTGGGAACTCCAACATGCCTTCGGTGATTTGGGCATGAACTCCGAGACGAATTGAGTAGTTAGGGCGTCCGTGTCCAACTTCGAGGCCCATGGCCCAAGGGTTGTCGTAGGGTTTCATGAGATGGGAGATTAGTCGTTTCTCTGGTTCTTCCCCGCAATCAGTTAATTGCCCCCAGATGATCTGTATGGCTCTGAAATTGGGGCTATGGCTCAACTGAAAAAGGGATCGCGCAAGTCGGTAAGGCGGTTCTTGGATGTCTTCTAAAAAAAGTAAGTCACCAGCCCTAAATTCGAGTTGGTGAGGGCTTCCCATTAGGCTGGCTAGCACCGTTAAATTGCCTCCGATTAGACGACCTGATTTTAGCGGACCTCGTTCCCCATCACTGAAAGGCAAGGTTTCGGGGGTCTTTTCTAGAACTGCTTTTCTCCAAGATTGGAGTTCCTTTTCAGATGCTTCTGCCCAGCCTCGAGTGGCGACCATTGGCGCGTGGTAGGAGGGAAGGTTGCGATTGCTCGTCCAAGCGTGAAGGGCTGTTAAATCACTGAAGCCGACAACTCGCTTCTCTCGCCAGAGCTCCATGTCTTCTGGGAGCTCAGATAGCCATTCAGCGGTGCCGTACCCTCCCCTTGAGGCCCAGAGGATTTCAGCGGGTCCAGCTAGAGCGCGCCGGATGCTATCGAGTCGATCTTTAAGGGTAGCGCACTGGAACCAATTTGGAGTCGGCAAGGGCGGGCAGATGAAATCAAGATCAAGACCTCTTGCTTTATCGGATCCTTTTTGAAGGAGAGTCGAATCGAATCTGGACGCAGGAAAAAAGACCTGAACCTTCAGATTCATTTGTTGGAGTTTTTAGACGACTCAGGCAAGATCGCTGTCGGGGCTTCCCTGGCTTTTACGGGTGGGGAGCCGAAGAGGTGACGAAAGAAAAAGCGAACGAAGCGAAGTGTGTCCCAGAAAACGTGAATTTTACTGCACTCGTCTCGATAAATAGTCTGGATGGGTACCTCTGTGATGACAAACCCTTTTCTTGAGGCTCTAACGAGGATCTCGGATTCGGCATCGTAACGGTTGTTTTCGTAGTCGACAGCTTCCAATAAGCTGCGATGCAAGAAGCGAAAACCGGACTGAGAGTCCATGATCGGTTGACCGGCAAGGCAAGATACGAGAAAAGAGAGGAGTCGATTCGTGAGGTAGCGAGACCGCGGCATATCTTCGGTATTTTTCATGCGATTGCCGACCACGAGCCCACGGGTTCGAGTGCCTTCAGCAATGAGCTTGGGGATATCATCAGGATCGTGCTGTCCGTCTCCGTCGAGCATGACGATTCCATCGAAATTTTCTTGAACAGCTGCCTGAAAGCCTGTGCGGCAAGCGGCTCCCTTGCCAAGATTTAGAGGATGCCGAATGACTCGCGCGCCCGCTTGAGTGGCAATTTTTTCTGTCCCATCTCGACTTCCATCGTCAACCACAATCACTCTGTCGACATGGCCGAGGGTTTTCTGTACGACATCGCCAATGTGCTTAGCTTCATTGTAGACTGGAATGACAGCGAGAATCCGGGTCATGACGCCGCCTCGAGGATGGGGTCGAATGTGATCCACTGAGAGGGATGCTTTCGAATCAGTTGGTAAATTGATTTGGCTAGGGATTGTGTCACCTCTCTGACATCACCTTCAGATTCAAAAGGGTGAAGCTTAATATTGATCGTCATGAGGGAGAGGCGATGGCATTCCACTAGAGCAGTCTTCCACTTGTCCGTGCACATCAACCATCCGGGACCGACCGGGAAATGGGTTGAGAAACCATCCAGATCAACTCTCAGTCCTTTTCCTGTATAATCTCTCTCGCAGGCGAGAGCTACGATTCTATTGTTTTTTAATGCTTTAAGACATTTTCTGGCGCCATGCTCGAGAGGGTAGATCTCTAGATTGGAATGGTGACGAAGGCCTTGGAAAATCTGATCTATTTCTTGAGATGAATGAGCTAACGCGACAGTGCTGACGGGATAGCCCTGACTGAGAAGCCACCTCAGGGCTAGCTCCCAGTTTCCAGTGTGAGGGAGAAGTAAGAGCCCGCCTTCACTGCCTGGTTGGCCAAAAGTCGTCGTCATTTGCTCTTCAAGAAGGCTTCGCTCGTAAATATGAGGACTTTTCTTAGAGAAGAATTCGTAGAGAAAGCAGGCGAAGTGAAAGAAAACTTCCCGGCTGGAAGAGTGTGGAAAGCCCAATAGCTTCAGTTGAGAAGCAACCGTTTTTCGGGCGCGGCCAGCGCAGATCCAGTAGAGAAAACTTAAGCTTCTCAAAAGGGGTTTTGCCAGCAAAGCTGGTACTGTTTGGCAAAATCGAATGAGGACTCTGTAGCCCAACCCCGCCAAAGAAACGGAGTTGGGCGCAGAGTTCATCTTTGGGTCAGCTCTTGGCGAAATCGATGCCCTTTTGGATGTTCCCCTTAAGAGTGTCGATCATTTCAGAGAGTTTTTCTCCTTCAAATGAGCTGAGGTCGCCGTAAGGAAGAATTTCCTCGATGCCTTCTTTGCCGAGTTTGACAGGCTGAGCAAAGAAGGTTGTGGGTGCATCTTTTGACTCCACGTAAGCACATTCCACGGTCGATGTGCCCTTGAGGGCTTCAACCAGAGAGAGGGTGAATTTCAGGGCAGCTGCGCCCATGGACAAGGTTGCGGAGCCGCCTCCAGCTTTTGCTTCGACGACTTCAGTGCCGGCGTTCTGAATGCGATCAGTGAGTTTTGCGGTGGCGTCGGCATCGAGGGAGAGGCCGTCAACTTTGGACAGAAGGGGGAGAATGGTTACTCCACTATGTCCTCCAATCACGGTGACATCTTCCTTGGTGGGGTCTGTGCCCTTGATCTCTCCCACGAAGGTGTTTGAGCGGATGACGTCCAGACTGGTCACTCCGAAAAGCTTTTTTGGGTTGTAAGCACCAGCTTTTTTGAGGACTTCAGCGGCAATGGCTACGGTGGAGTTCACTGGGTTTGTGATGATGCAAAAGCAAGCATTGGGGCAGGATTTGGCACCAGCTTCCATGAGATTCTTGACGATTCCAGCATTGACGTTGAAGAGATCATCTCGAGTCATGCCTGGTTTTCTGGGAACTCCAGCGGGGATGACGACGATATCGGAGCCTTCTAGGGCCTGATTAAGGTCATCTCCGGCGAAACCTGTGGTCTTGACGCCGGTTGGAATGTGGCTGAGGTCGACGGCGACACCAGGGACGACGGGATTTACGTCGTACAGGGCCAAGTCGCTACCAAGAGGAAGGTGATTCTTGAGAAGGAGTGAGAGGGCCTGGCCGATTCCTCCGGCGGCTCCGAGAACGGTAACTTTCATGCCGTGGTGTTCCTTGAAATGGGGTTTTGAAGGGGGAGGGATCTTAGGGCAACGAGCCGTGATTCAAAGGGCGTTTATGGGGTCAGGTTTCTTCCCATGTTGCCTGTGAAGAAATCCTTGATTCCTCGATGAATAGCTCCAGCAGCCTCAGGGTGTTCTCTCTCTATTTCTTTGGCCTTTTCCCTTGCAAGTCTCCAGAGTCGCCAGTAGATTCGCCATCGTTTGGGGACTTGATGAATTAGGCGTGCAATGTGAAGACGATTTCTGTAGAAGTAGTAATTTCTGAAAGGAGAGGGCTTTTCTCTTCCGCCGCTTGCTCCATACTCTTTGTGGTACAAGACAGAATCGCTCACGTAGTGAAAGGAGACGCCAGCTTTGCCCAGTCTGAGGAAAAGGTCGACATCTTCGAAGTAGATAAAGAGATCAGGGTTAAACCGAAAGCCCTTTTCAAGCCAGGAGCGGTGGATTAGGAAGCAGCATCCATCGGTTTGCTCAACCTGATGGACTCCAGCAGGGACTTGTTCGCGTTCGAGGCCTGCAAAGAGGTTGTCCATTTTGATCATTTCTCGATTGAAACTTCCTGCACATTGGATGACGGTTTTTCTGTCCTTGTGCCAGAGGATCATCGGGCTGACGATTCGCTCTGGAGTGGCCTCTCTTAGAAGGTTTTCGAGGAAACCTTCTTCAGCTTCAGTGTCATTATTGAGCACGAGAAAATACTCGGCTGTCGATTCTCGGAGTGCCGTGTCGAATAAATGGTTGAATCCTCCGGCGAATCCGAGGTTTTCATTGGGGGTCACATGGGTGATGTTTAGGTTATCCTTCTTTTTTTCAATGATTTGCCTTGTATTATCTGTCGAAGAATTGTCCGAAATGAAGATGGAATTGATAAATTTCCGCTGGTGTTGGAGGCTTTCTATCGCCTCGATAGCATCCTGTCCCCCATTGAAGGCTAGCATGAGGATGGAAATGGTGTTTTGGGCCTCGATATTTAGGTCGTTCATGTCGCCATCATAGAAGCCTCGAACCTGCTCTCAAATCCAACAAACAAAAGGAGTTGTGAATTTGTATACACTGAGAAATCAAAGCTTGTATTTCTGTCGCTCCCTTGTATTTTGAGCCGTCCCTATGTCGTATCCAGAAGTGATGTCACCTATGTGCAAAACCGTCGGTCCCAACGGAAACAGCCTCAATTCCGTTGCTCATGGTTCACGCTCCGCTTCCCGTATGGGAGTGGTTATTTCTTTTCTCTGTATGCTGATGATGAGTGTTGGGACATTGATGGCCACCCCAGAGGTGTCCTCCATGGTCTTGTACGACAACGATGGCAATGGAGAGCCAGATCAGTTGGATATTTCATTCACTGACGTCGTCGATATTCTGGATGGGGACTTGGGCGATGGGCTCCCGGGTATCGTGGTTGTAATTGATGACAATGGTGGCGCACCATACCTAAAGGAACCGAGGCATCTTGAGGTTGTGCCGGGGGATTATGGCGCAACAGGCGTTAGCAGTGTGAGCTTGCCTCTGGTGGAAGATGGTTTGCTAGATACTGGGCTCAGTGTTTATCTTGCAGAGAAAAGAGCTCCCGGATTAGGGGTTATCGACGTAAATGGAGATGGATTGAGCTTTGCTGAAGGGTATATCTCACCATTCAGTCAGGACGCGATGAGTCCAGTTCTGATCGATGTTTATACTCTTGCTCCGGATTCCGGAGAGTTAACGCTAGTCTTCTCTGAGCCGGTCTATCGAAGTGGAGGAAATATGAATCTGTTGGTTCAGGATTTTGTTTATAACGATAACTCGGGAGCGAATGTCGCTTCGATATCTGCAATGGGTGCAGATACCGATGGTACGATGGATGGAAGGGTGACGGTTCTGGTCAACACCATGATTAGTCCAACTGATTTGGGTTCTGATGATATCAGTCCACTGTCTTCAATTGAAGATCAGTTTGGCAACCCAGCCGCCTCTTCTCCAGTCGCTCTTGATGAAGAAACCGGAACCGGTGCTCAAGTAGAAATTTTCTTGGCTGACAATGCAAGGCAGTTGACCATTTCTGGGAGTAACCTTCAGTATCTGGCAACACTTGAACTGTTCTCGTTGCAGGGCAGCGCCAACCTCGAGATTCTTCCAATGACTGTGATGGGGGTTCCTCTTAACGAGGTTGATCAGTTTCAGTTCTACGATGACGAGGGAGTGTCTATTTCTTCGGTCTTCTTTCTTAGTGATGGAATTGAGGATATCGTCGATCTGAATCTTATTGTCGGGGAAGTGCCTCAATTGATTCATTTGGCGGCAGGTGTATTCGGTGACCCCGGAGCCAATGTGCTGGTTGATTTTAATACAGCCGGAGCGGTGGTTGACGGTGGTTCAAATGGTGGGGCAGGACCGATTGGGTTTGCCGTGCCCGTCTATGACGAGGGCATGGATAGTGGAGGTAACTTCGTTTCCATGGGACCGCGTGATGATGCATATGGGATGACTCCTGCCGATGGAGCCCTTGAGAGGGTTATTGTTGAGTATTCTTACCTCCAAGGGATTGGTTTTTCTTTCTATGCGGAAGTCGTCGGAGACCTGAGTAATGTTGCCAGCATTGACTTGTTGGCTCCCAATGGTGGGGCTCTATCTTTTGTTAACGAGAGTTCTTTCTATTGGTCTGCGGAAGCTCCAATGGACTCTTTTTATGTAACTAAGGCTGACATGGATGCAGTTTTTGGTTCAGGTGCCTACAACATCACGGTGACTTATAACGATACCAGTACTGAAGTGATTAGTTTTACTGCCAATCCGGATGTGTCAGCATCGTCCCCAAGTATCATTTCTCCAGTCGCAGGAGAGGTGTCGACACCCTTTACTGTTGAATGGTCTAGTGTTGCTGGGGCTGATTTTTACGAAATTGCCGTTGAAGCTCCCTTTAATGAGACTCGTGCCAATGAAGTCTTTTTCGATGCTGGACCAGGAACGACGTCTGAATCTGTTTCCGGTAACTTGGACGAGGGCGTGACTTACGAAGTTTTTGTTTCGAGCGTTTCTATAACTTCGGCTTCCAATGTTCTGACCTCCCTTAGCGATGGCGTTTCTGTCATCGTGCAGTCCTGGAATGAGAATTTTGTAAATGTGAATACTGGAGGAGGCACTGCCCCTGGTTCGGTTTTTGTTGAGGCTGATCCGAATTTTATTCCCTTGGGAACTCTCGTGGATGGTGCTTTTGGCGTCCCTGTGATGGCTCTAATTCTCTCTCCCAATAGCAGTGACAACACCGTCAATCTGCAGTCTTTTATGTTTGATGCAGGTCGTGATGACCCTATGGCGGATATCAGTCAGGACATCTCAGGAGCCAATCTTGTTTTCTATGACATTAATGGGTCTATGCTGGGAGAGTTCCCCGCAACGATTGGGTCTGACAATATCGAGATTCCTTCTGTTGCAGGAACGGTTTCTCTTGGGAACCCCATTTTTGCCGAACTGGTGGTTGATCTGGTTGAGTTTCCCATTCACGGACCTATGAGCTTTGGTTTTGATCCTTCGTACGTTTCAGCAGACTTAGGGGCTGGATACGGACCAGGTTTTATTGAAGAATTTTTTGAAGTTGGTTCTGGTGGATTTGCATCAGGTTTGGTACGCGATCTCACTTACGAGGTCGGGCCTTCTTCCTTGGAGTTGAATACAACGGATAACATTCAGCTCTTCTTGAATGTGAATTTAGGTCCGAATGAGAGCGGCTTTGATATCATTAACGTCTATATACCTGAGATTTTTGACGCCGTGCAACTGAACGGAGTTAGCTCAGCGTCGACCAATGCCACATTGCCGGGTTCTTTTACCCCAATCAACCCTTCGGCCTACACCATCACACCTCAGCCATGGGGAGCTAGTGTTAATCTGGCTGCACCCGTAACTAGTCTGAACCCGAACAAATTTTTTAGATTTAGTCTTTCTGTGACAACCTCTGATTACGAAGTTTCAGAGCGCTTTGATATCTCAGTAGCCAACTCTTCTGAGTTGGCTACACCAGAGTATTTTGGTTTTGCCGATCCTCACGTGAATACTGTTGTCGTGAATAACCAACTGGATCCTGCGTTTTTTCAGGTGATCTCCAGTGGCACCGATTTTGGTCGCAATATTTTCTCTGTGCATGCTGAGGTCGATACTTCACCGACTTCTCTGCTTCCTATTGCTGATGAGGCAACGGGTATTGCGAGCAATAACTCAGAGACGTTCAAGTTCGCGATCGAGGCAGAGCTTCAGGCCGGAGACTTGGGTTTTAATATTATTTCAATTGCCGCGCCATCTGAACTTTCGGTGGACTTGGGTTCTGTAGCCGTGACTGACGGCAGTGGTTCTCCAGTGTCTACTCTTGGCGCTAATGTTCAGAACGGTCGATTGAGGATCCGCTTGTCTTCGCTGATCGACAGCGTTGGTTTCAACTACCTCTATGTAGACGTTACTGCAAATACCGGAAACCTGATCGATGGCCTTTACTTTGATGTAGAGCTCAACAACTCTAATAATCCGGCGAACTCAGTTGTCGCTTTCGAGGGTAATGGCGAGCTGACAGAAGTCCTTTTCTGGAATAGTCTTTTTGTGCCAATTGACACATCTAGTCTTGTGAGCCAGGGGCCTTCGGTGACCAGTCTTTATGCTGAGGTTGAGTCGGCTAATGGCTACTTGGATACAGGGTCCACTAGTGAATCAGTCACAGTGAATGTTCTCAGTGATGTGAGTCAGGGAGAATCTGGGTTTGATACACTCGTGCTTGGAGTTTCTTTTGGTTTTCAATTCGTAGGTTCTGTGACCGTCGTTGATGAATCAGGCAACACCGTTTCAGTCACCAGCGAGCTGATCAGTTCTGATCCGGCAAATGGTCTTCCTGGTCGGGCTAGACTGAGTTTTGGCAGCACGCAGACTTCTGCTAACTTACAAGTTTATGCTTCCGTTTCGACTTCCGAGGAAGCCATCGACGCTTATTTTGATGCCAAGGTTTTTAATTCAGGTTTTGCATTTTCTGATGCCTATGCGAATCCATTAGACGTGGATGGCGACGGTGTTAGTGGTGAGCTTTTTCAGCGAGTAGTGGCGCCCGTTCTCAATGTGGCGAACATTTCTGGAGAAGTCATTTATGAAGTTGATGTGGCCACTTCAGCCAACACGGCCGACCTTGGCTTTGTGAGTGTGGACGACGTGCCGGTTTGGAGGGTCTTCGTTAGTCCAGACATCCAGAATGGTGACGCTGGTTACAATCAGGTGAGGATCAACCTCCCATTTGAATTGGATTCTTCTCTCCCCGGTTCTATCAAGGTCTACTCGGCCAATACTTTTACCGTTACAGATCTGAACGCTTGGTCCGCCAACCCACTGGCATCTGGAACCGACTATACTCTCACTGAAGACGATCCCTATGCGGTAAAAGTCAGGTTGCTGACCACTCGGACCAGCCCAGGAGAGATTCTGGTTGTGACTTTCAGCAAGAGGGTTACCTCTTATCCATCATTCATGTTCGCAGATGTTTTTCTGAACAATTCTGCCAACGACAGCCCAGTACAGGCATTCTTTGGTGATGCTGATAGCGATGCCGGTGATAGAAATGACCTCGGTTTTGAAGTTCAGGGATCCTTCTCTGAGGCTCCCAATCTTACTCAAGCTACAGCAGAACTGATCCCGCAAGGAACTCCTCAGACTGGGGAAACCGTCAGTTTCAGTATTTATGCACAGCTTGATCTCTCTGCGGGAGATCAAGGAGTGGACACCATCTCAATGTTCTATCCAAGCGACCTGAGCTCTTTTCAGTTAGTCGGTGTTTCGAGGGCTTCCAGCAATGTTGGACTGAGTGGAAACAGTACATCTGCTTACAGTACTTCCTCGCTTAATCCCGGCGAATTCACGGTGACCTTCACCCAAGCACTAACCGAATCCAAATTGGTTAAGTTGGATTTTCAGGCTCAAGCCCCAACATATCCAATTTTTGCCGACTTTGTTCTTAACGTTAACAATAGTTCTAACTTCAATGAGGCCTACGTTGTCCCTGGATCCGTTGTGACGTCGAATGATGTCACCTTCCTCGGTTTTGAAGTTCAACCCAGCTTTTCTTTTGATGACCTGAGCGACCTAGTCGTGAGCGCCACAGCTGAATCTCTCATTGCATTACCCCTGGATACGTCAGGAAATAACACCAACTCTTTTGTTGAGCCTAATACTCAACCTACGGCCTCTCTTTTGGTTAAGGTTGAGGTCGATTCCAACACAACGGCTGGTTTCGATGTTATTACCATTTTCGCACCTCCGGGATTTGCGATGCCTTCAACCTTTACCGTTTACAAAGGAACGACTGCTGATTCTCTGGTTGGAACAGGTAACATTCTATCTAATACACTTTACGCCGTTAATTCGGACTCTCAGGAGTTCGGTGAAATTCGATTGGAGTTTGAAAACGTTCAAGGCAACTCTGCTCAAGATTCTACTCTTTATTACAGGATTGATTTTCAGCCAACTTCGCCAGATTATGAAATCAGTGGACCCTTGGGTGTCGTGCTGACAAATCTCTCGAATCCTTTGGAATATCAGCCGATGTGGGGCAATGTTGCAGACGCAGCGACGATTTATGGATCGCGTGATGGTGTTCTGGATACAGATAGCTTGCACGTTGACGTGTTCTACCCATTCATCGAAAGTGCCTTGCCTGTTGTCGACGACTTGGTGGCTGAGGTGAATGTGGTTAAAGCTTCAGGTAACAAAGGAAGGACAATTCAGCTTTCAACCGAAGCCAATTATGTTGTGGACTTCAAGGCTTTTGCTTTTGGCTCAATCTCGGGCTTTGACCGAGTAGGAGTTGAGCTTCCTTTTGGGTTCACTGAGCCTAGTTCTATTACTCTTCAGGAAAGGGATGCGGTCACCGGAACATTCCAGTCGAATGTTTCTTTTAGTAGCACGTTTAATACCGATAGCTCTCGTTTGATTCTGTCGCTCAAGGACGTTGTGACGGATCCTTCAGGAAGTCTGTTTAGGCTAGGATTCAAGACGACGAGTTATGATTATTCAGGCCCAGCCTATTTCTTTATGGGTGTGGATAATTCTTCAGCGCCATCCTTTTTTCCTGCTTTTCCTGCTGATGTCGATGGTGTTGCCAACTCCAATGGCTTGGATATCGATGTTCTGCCTAGGGCATTGGATGCGAACAATCTTCAAGAAGAGTTAGATCTCTTCTTTACTCCGATTGCAGATGATCTGGTTGTTGAAGTGACTCCGCAGGTTGCCACCGTTTCGACCAATGCGCAAGCCTTCACGGTTTACGTCACGGCCGACAACATCATTGGCCAGCGTGGTTTCAACCGGCTCACCTTGGGACTGCCATATGATTTTGAAAACATCTCGAATGTCACGATTTACAAGACGACAACCGTTACTCAGACGAATGGTGGGTTTACAAAAATGGCCACTGGTGCGGGTATTTCAGAGGTCTACAAATCGACCGAAGATCCTGAATTCGGGAACATAGTTCGAATCGATTTCTCCTCAACGTTAGGAGCGGGTTCAGACGAGACCATCAAAGTTTCCTTTGAGGCGGACATGCCTGACAACGCCAGTTTCGGTGAGATTTTCGCCATCGCTGATGATAAGGCCAAGTCCCTTCCTGTCTGGGCTCGCCCAGGTGATGCTCATGCGTCGTCATCAACGGATGAATCGATCATCTTTGTGGATCCTCCTGCGGTCGACTTCAGCATCAATCTGTTGAGCGACTTCAAGTCTGTTGTGGTAGCAGGTAATGCACTTTCTTCTAGTAATGTGACAGGGGCTCCTGTTGCTGGGAAGTCTTCTTATGTTGATCTATTCATGAGTATGACCAAGTCAGCTACGGATGCGGGGATTGATGTCGTTGAAGTCTACATTCCTTATCCCATCGATGGAAACAAGCTCAACGTTGAAGATGTGTCGGTTTTTGCCGCCAGCGCAGGTTCTTCTTGGACTCGTTTGGATCCTACGAAGCTTGAAATCAAGAAATCAGATTTCTCTTTGAAGGTCCGATTCAACGAGGCTCTCACTTTGCCTAATGATCAGGAGCAGCTGCTACTGGTCAGAATGCCTATTTTGGCACCTGACTTTTCGGGTCTTTTCTACTTTGGTGCCAGAGGCTTTTCACTTTCTGCTCCGGGTCTAGATACCTTCTCTTATGTGTCGCCTATTACTGGAAGCACCGGATACTCCATGGAAGTCAGTGTTCTGCCTTTCGTAGATACCACTTTTCAGGACTTTGCTGAAAAGAGACCTGTCTCTCTCATTGAGGCTGAAATCGGCCCGAACTTTGCTCCAACTTCTAGTTCAACCAAGTTTACTTTGGCTGCCGAAATCACCGTTGGGGTTGACGACCTAGGCTTTGATTCGATCAAGGTTTACTTGCCCGGCGGGTACGGTACACCTGGTTCAGTCGAACTGAGTCTTGGAGCTCTGCCTCTTCTGGATCCAAGTCAGTATTCAAGTGAAGTCAGCCCTGGCTTGCTGACGGTATCCCTTCTGGACGACACGGTGACTGACAGCGGAAATCTCTTTCTGTCTTTCAGCGTTACCACAAGTGGATTCCCAGAGTTTGGAATTGTGGACCTCGAAGTTTATGACAGTGAGCGTCCGCTATTGAGCGAATACGCTGGCTGGGGAGAGGTGAGCTCATCGGTCGGAAGTTCAACTGAATTTGCGACTATGGCTGTGGACGTTTATGCAGACTTCACCACGATCTCCTTTGTTGACCCTGTCGAAGAACTCTACTCAGAAGTAAACGTTGCCGGCCCTGGAGACAATGGTGAGGCCATTGCTGGCCAAGCTATGACACTGACCACTTATCTAAGGGCTTCCAACGCTGGAAACACTGCCGGAGGATTTGATGCCATTGGTTTCTATCTGGACCCTCTCTTCGTGAATTTTCCAAGTACACTTTCTGTGAATGTCGATGGAACGAGACTTGTGGCTGGAACCAGTACTGGCTATGAATTGGACCTCTCGAATGAGTCAGCTCCAGTCATCAAACTGAAGAGCACCTATAGTTCGAACGTTGATATCAAAATCAGTTACACGATTGATGCCCCAGATGAGCCTAGGGAGTACTTCATGGAGGTTTATGTGGACAATAGTTCAGTTCCACGTGCCTTCTTTCCATTCTACGGCTTTGAAGATCTGGATGGGGATGTAAACGATGGTAACTCTCCATTTGTCTCTGTGTTTCCTGAAGATATCGAGATCGGAGAGGACCTTTATGTTGTCGAAGAAGCGACCGCTGAGATTGTGAGCGATAACCTCAGTGTTGGTCAAGGCGGACAGTTGTCTCTCTTTGTTAGCGTTACCGACTCTTTGGGCTCAGGGAACGGTTTTGATCGCCTAGGGTTTAGGAAAGACGAGGCGTTGACTTTTGGGCAGATTACACTCGTGAAGAATGTCGTTTCTGGAAACGTATATGTTCGAGATGTGGATTACACCGTTGTCGTGGAAACGGATCGTGTGGTCATTCGCTTTGCCGAAGCTCAGTCTGTGGGCTCAAATGGTAGCTATCAGGTTGACTTCAGTCTGACAGCCCCCGATTCACCTGTTGAACTTCGCTTCGATGCTGCTGTTGATAATTCTGGCTTGCGCTTGCCTGTCTTTGCTTTCGACGGTGATGCTAATGGGGTTGCAGGGGATTATGACTCTCTCTTCGTTAGCGTTCTCCCAGACTTTACGTCTGCGTTGGGAGACTCTCTCGTTATCGACGAGGAGAACCTTTCGGCTCTATATGCGGAAGCTGTCTTTGCTACGGGAAGTTCCAAGCGTGGAGAGGTTAGCTCAACGAGAGAAGTGAAACTCTACGTCCGTCCTGAGTTTGTTGTCGGTAGCGGAAACAACGGCGTTAATCGTTTTGTTGTTGAGGTTCCTGCTCCCTTCGGGAAACCAAGCAACCTTGCTTTATATAGCGGCAATTCTACGACGGTCGGATCAGCTAATGTGGCTCTCCTCGAAAAAGGAAACGTGGACTACAAGGCCACCATTGGCGAAGACAATCGCATAACTTTGGATTTCAGTGGAGCTCAGAGAGATACTTGGCAGAAGATCAATTATAACAACACCTTTGCTGACAATGTCTTCTTTATCGTTTCATTTGATACCGTCCTTCCTGATCTGGCGGAGAAATATTTTCTCTATGTGGAAGCAGATAATAAGTCTCTGCCTATTCCAAGGCCAGCTGTTTTCGGAGATGTTAATGGAACGGCTGATGATGATGGCGATGGCGTCGAATTTAGCTTGAATGACAACAGTTTGAGTCTGAGTGTCGTGCCTGCCACACTCACTTCTGATGAACTATTGGCTATCGAAAATGCCAGCAGTGTTGTGGCTGAAATCATTGGTGCCACGAACGGGGAGCAGAGTAAAACTGTTTCATTGTCACTGGCTTTGAATGTCACTCTGGCTGATGTCAGTGGCAATATCAACCGACTGGGTCTCTCACTTCCATCTGAATTTACAAATCTAAATGGTGTGACGATATCTAGGACGCTTTCGACTAGCGCGAACAGCGTTCGTTTGCAAGAGGTGACCGATTACACCCTCGATTCCGATGATCCAACCAAGGTGCTTTTTAAGTTTGTCGAAGGTCAACTGGTCGACGCCCTTTACGTGGTGTCTTTCTCGGTCACTCTGCCTGGACGCTCTAGCACCTTCTCAATCGGGGCAGCTGTGGATAACAATAAGACACCCAAGCGGGTTGTTGCTGCTCCAGGAGATACCCTCGCGGAAAATGGAAGTGGATTGCTTGAATTTCTAGTTGATCCTGCCGCCTTCTCCGAGGCTGACCTCGTTAAGACCATGGTCGGCACGCTTACTGCAAAGGCCGCCTTGACTCAAGGCGATGTTCTCCAAGTCAACAATTCAGGCAGGATTCAGGTTGTTGCCAACGCAACCTTTCTTTCTACCGATGAAGGATTCGACCTCATAGAAATCAGTTCATTTGGACTTGATGGTATCAATGACGTTCTCATCAAGGTCGATACGGCTAGCGCTAACCTAAGGCAGCTCTTCGAGGTCCAGGATTATCAAATTCATGAAACTCCTGTTGGTCAGTTGATCGAGCTTGTGACTCCAATCAGTGAGGACGCAACTATCACAATCGAGTTTACTGCGACTGCCGCCTCTGACCCCCAGATTGCTTTGGTTGACTTGGTTGCAGGAAGTACTGTTCTGCCAGTTGCGCGTCCAGCACAACTGTCGGCTGATTCTGGAGCGTCGTTGGGCATCACCATCGTGCCCGAGAAGAAGTCTACGGATGATCTGAAGAAGCGCCCTGCAAAACCTGTCGCAGGCCTGTCTTTTGACGTGGCTCCTGCTTCAGGAAATGCCTTGTCTGCTCACGAAGTGGAGCTCTATGTCAATGCGCAGGTGACCCTTGCGGACACGACAATTGGATCTGGCAATGATATAGAGACAGTCCCTGCAAGTAGTGGGTTCGATCAGATTTTTGTCAAAATGCCGAAGCAGTTTGGTTTGGTGAGTGGCATCGAGCTCTTTCGCTATGCAGACTCCACCTTCACGGGTAATGCAGAACCTCTCCAAGAAGTTTCTAACTTCACTTTCGACGTGAGCGATAAAAACCTCGTGACGATCGAGCTGGATTCAAGTGCGAATCTGATTCCGAGCGGAAACACTGAAGGCAGTTTTAAGGTCGTGCTTCAAACAACGTTACCCTCTCAGCCAATGACCCAAAAAGTTAAGCTAGCAGTGGATAATTCTCTAGACCCCAATGCCGTTTCTGCGACTCAAGATGAATTCTCTGGAGACAGCGTTGCTAACAGCAAGATTACGGTTGAGCCTATTGAGATTGATGAAGCTACGGTTGCACCTATTGGTACCGGAGCCTTTGTTTCTCTTATCTATCCACAGCTCAACGGAGATGACGACAAGCCTACCCCAGGTGAAGAGCCTTATGCTTACACCTTGAGGCTTCAGGTTCTTTCTTCTGCTGACACATCAGGTTTTGACACGGTGGTAATTGAGTACCCCTCACGTTTTAGGAACATGGGTGTCTCCTCTGTTGAAAAAACCAGTTCAGCGAATGTTGTCAGTTCTGTGCCACAAGGGTCTACGGGATTTGAGGGCTCTCTTGATGAAGAAAACGCGGCGCTCTTTCTTGAGTTCAAACAAGCTCAGGCATCAGAAAGTGGGAACACGACATTCTCTTACATGGATATTGAGCTATTTGGTAAGATGCCTATTGTCCCAGCAACATACCACCACACGGTTTCACTGTTCAACTCAACGACGGGTGTCGATCTCGATGTGACAACGGCAAAGATCACAAGCGATGCTGGTGAGACGGGTAAGTTAGCTCTCAAGGTAGAGAAGAACACAACGTCTAGCAAATATGGCTACTTTGGTGGTGGGTCAGGAAATATCCTAGAGACCTTCGATGGAGCCATCTACGCATGGGACGGAACCGCTTTTGCTGCGAACATCACTCAGGGAACCGAGGCAAAGAACATTCTGGTAGAAACCCAACCGACCTTCTCAAGCAATGTTGAAGCAGGTTTTGATTACCTCCAGATTGACCTTCCATACGGTTCAGGAGAGCCCTCCAATGTTGTGGTATTCTTTCAGTCAGGAAATGGCAGTTATGTCTATCTGCAGGAATTCTATGACTATCAGATATTTACGACACCAGGTGATCTGACGATTGAGTTCTCTAGTGTGATTGATGGAACCTATGTCTCAGATGCTGCTAGCGGAGTGTTCTCTCAGGTGATCGGTCAGAATCTTGCAGCAGAGAAACTCTTAGTGAGTTTTGAAATGGAGATGCCAAACCGTCTTGGGCGTCACGTCTTTGATGTTTTTGCCATGAACACCGACGTGAACAACGTCGTTTCTGATCCATTCTTTGTCGATCCGACTGTAGGTGAAGATCGATTGGGCGTTCAGAACTTGGGAGCCGTGAGCACAGTCAATCGAAGTGCGACTGAAGACGGAACTCGTTTCTTGGGGATCACGGTCAATGCCGCAGCATCAGCCGTTGCGTCTGTTGAGAGCGTCATTGCAGAAATTGCGGTCATTGGGCAAGAATTTGTCCCTGTCGCAGCAAGTCGACAGATGAGGGTTGATGTCTCGATTGAATCTGGAGGCAATACTTATAATTTCATTGAATTGCAGTTGCCAGAAGGTTTTAACACGGTTTCGGGACTGGTTCTGAATCAAGGCTCAACAACCTTGAAGGAATTTGTTGATTACACCCTTGATCGAAGTCATCCAAGAAGTGTTGGTGTTAGCTTCAGCGCTGATCAGTCAGGCACAACTGTGTTTGATATGACCTTCAATATTGAAACGCCAGCATCTCCACCTGAGGTGATTGAAGTTTCTTATCTCTTTGGCGTTGTTGTGTCTAACGTTGAAAGTGGTTTATTGACGACATCTCCTGTCTTCGCGACTGGAGGCGACGCTTCCTTGGCCAATAGTGGTAGCTTTAAGGCTGTGCCCCTTGCGGTAACTCTCAATTCAGATGCTGCGGTTATTTCTGGGACGGTTGTTTTGAGTGAACTTAGCATTGGTGCCACGACAGGTCAGTTGATTCTGACAGGCTCTGATAACGCAACCTATACTGAAAGCTTTCAGATTGCTGCCGGTGCGGGGAGCTACAGCTTTGTGATCAGTCAGACCAGTGATGAAGCGACAACCTTTGGTGTTGACGCAGGCAGCTACACCCTGTCTATTAGCATTCCGCAATATACCGACACGGTAACCAATGTTGATGTCGCTGGAGATGCGAACAGCGCAACCAGCGTTGAGGGTCTTGTTGTTAACATGACGGCAGAAAGCGTTCAGGCGACCTTGGCTCTAGACAATGCCGTTCTTGGATCAACGACTCCTGAGGCTGTGAATATGGATCTTAATTTTAGTGTTTCTCAAGGAGTGACTCTGGATAGCTTCGCCTTCCGTTTTGTTGCTGAACCTGGATCTGTCGGCTACTTTCAGTCTTTTACTGGAATGACAGCGACGATGGCCAATACGCCGCTGACGGTGGTTGAGAATGCCGTCGGAGATTACAGTATTGATCTGAATGGAGCTACCGTTCAGTCTCCGATATCGATCTCCTATACAGCTGAAGCCTCTGTCGGGCAGTCAGGTCTCTATTCGATCGTTAATACTCTGTCGACCAGTGCCGGAAACTATTTGGCTAGCAGTGTTTCTAACGTAGGCTCTTCTCCCTTGTTTAATGTAGGCGATGCGATCAGCGTCATCCTAACGGATCTTCCTTCGGCCCTGCTCGGTGAGCAGTATCTAATAACTCTGGCAAATGAGAACTCTGTTTTCGTTGATGAAACTCAGGTTAAAAGAAGTGAGTTAGTTTTTGCTTGGGAAATTGACCCCGCGATCTCTTCAAGCCTCATTGGTGATACGAGTGGTGGGTTAGGTGGCACATTTACCTCAACAAGTCAGGCTGGCTTTTCGGTGAATGTTACCGTTTCGGCTAATGGCCTCACGTCTATCAAGCAGGAATACTTGCTCCGAGTTTACAAGCAAGGATTTTTGCTTAGTTCTGTTACTCCTGCTGTTGTTCCAACAGACGGTGGCCAAGTGCTGATTAAAGGTGTTGGTTTCACCAGCACAACGACGGTCACGGTTGGCTCGACGCAACTGAGTGCTGCGGATGTTGAACTGGTAACCTTGGTTGCTAGTACGGGTTATTCAGAGCTTTTGGTAACTGTTCCTGCTATTAGCACCGGAAGTTATGGCCTCACGGTTGAAGATGCTGGAGAATTTACCGGTATACCAAATCCTCTTAACAGTGCCTCTCTCGAGGTTGCTGTGTCTTCCACTTTGGCAGAGACCGCAACGGCATCAGTAACTGGAGCGACGGCGTCTATTCTGGATTACAACATCGTCGGTCTGAAGGGTTTCTACCAAGGCGGGGCGCTGTCAATTCTTGAAAATGCTCTCGGTTCATATGACCAGTCGAAGTGGAGAGCCTTTGGCTACACCACGTCAGGTTATGCCGAATTAGGATATTCGTCTTCAAATCTGGTTAAGCCTGGTGATGGGTTTTGGCAAATCTCCAGAGTTTCTGGCCCGATGAGTTATGACGCCGTACCTGCTGCAGAGGTGCCTTCCTACACTGTTGAGGTGCCTGCTGGAAGGTGGGCGTTGGTTTCGAATATCTATGATTCTGCTGTTGTCTGGGAGTCGGTTACGATCCTCTCTGGAACGGCAGATGCTCCTGACGTTAGGACCGTGGCTGCCGACAGGGTTTCTGCGTCACCGATCCTGAATGCGAATCTCTACGCAATGGATAATGAGGCTACGGATCTATCTCGTCCCTACAAATCTGTGGACCAAATGGAATCAGGTCAAGGTTACTGGGTTCAGAATAAGACCACAGGCACCGTCTTGTTGCAGATTTCCAAGCCGACCACAGTCTCCAAGGCTCGTGGCAAGGCAGGAGTGTCGTATTACAAGGCTGGTGAAGACTTGCCTCCTGAAGCTCCTGTGACCTTTTCTAACACAGGCTCTTCTTCATCAGCGGCTGGTGGTGGTGGTGGATGTCTCCTCAGATAAGCTGAGCTTAGGGATCTCTTAGGTGGGGGGATGAGATCTCACTCTCCACCTAAGATCTTATTTTTCGGAAATAGATTCTGTTCTTAGGGGATGTTTTCCTCTTTCGACTCCGAAAGAAACATGTTCACAGCAATTTTCACAATGAGAGAACTTAATCTCCTCGTCTGCGCTGGGAGCACTCAGTCGGCCTTGGTTGAGATGGGCTCTTCCTCGTCCGGGAGATGGAAAAAAACTTTTCCTCTGATGTTGAGGTTTTTTAAAGGATAGGTGCCTTCTGTGAGAGAATCTCTCAGGGAAAGGGACTGATCTCTATGAACGAGGAAAACATGCTCCAGAGGAACTGGAGGGTAATTTCTTTCATGAAGTTCTGGTACTCCCTGTAAGCTTAATTCTAGCCCATGCCCCGTTAAAAGATTGCCTTTGAGGTGAACAGAATCTCCTTCAACGCCAGCAATCCAAGCAAGCCGGGTAGGCCCATTGCCTTCAGAAAAGAAAATAATGTCCCCTCTGAGGTAGTTCTTTGTAGAATTTCTCTTATATAAGTAGAGGCTTTTTCCCGCCGAAATCAAAGGTTCCATCTCAATCCGGTCCTTTGAAAGTCTGACTTGAGAATATGGTTGAAGTGACCAAATTAGATATCCCGCGACGAGGATGAGAAACCCAAATTTCACTTTGTGAGAAATACGAAACCCTGCCTCGGGGGTAAGTTTTTTTTTCATGGACGCTCCAAAAGCTACCATAGAATGCCAGCCACACTCCTAATCCCACGGATCCTTGCGCAAGTCCATGCTTTGGGCCATTATTTTGGCCTTGCTCCCACTCTGTTTTTTGTCTGCTGAAGTTCAGATAGAAAAAATTGAGGAATTCGTATCGGCGGAGCTTCCTCAATGGAAGGCTCTTTTAGAGCTAGGGGACGCTGAGTCTTTAGAAAAGGCAAAGGTGCTGATTCTATCCTTAAAGGAAGAAGAGAGGATGGATGGGCTTATTGAGATGATGAAGCTTGGCCTCACGACAGTTGTTGGCGATGTTTTAGCGCGGGTGAATAAGGCGTCTGGAATGCAGAAGATGAAAATTGCGCATTACGCTAGAGTGGCAAAAGACTCCAAGTACGCTTCAGTCCTTCTTGATTGGGCAGAAAAATCGAAGGATGCGATGGTCCGAGAATTGGCGATTCGTTCTCTTGGAGACTGCGGTGGCGTTGAAGCGATTGCTCGTCTCGAGGCCTTGCTCAAAGTTGGTGGTCTCGAGCCTTTTGTTGAAACTGCTGTGAAGGCTTCTTTAGAAAAACTGAAGAAAGTCGCCCCATGAAAGCAATCAGGGAAGGTCTAACTCATCTAGGCAGAGCCTATTGGGGACTCCCTGATCAGAGGAAGAGGACTGAAAACTCCGTAGACAGGAGTGAGCTCTACTTCAAGTGGGGGAGAGAGTCAGGCGAGACGGATGATTTTATTCAGGCTTTGCACGGTTTAGAAGATCTCAATCCTCAGGAACTGAGTCTGATGGACAACTTGCATCGACATCAGAGGATCCTGAACTGTATCGTGGAAATCCTCCGATTGAAATTAAGAGATATCGCGGAAGTCTTTGAGTTTCTCTGTGACCACCGAGGTAAGATCGAATTACGAAGTCTTGATTTTAAGCAGCAACTTCATGATTGTATCTGCTCTTTTATCGATGAAGAAGAGGTCTTCTTCGCCCAAGGAGAGAGGATTAAAGTGAGTCTGGCTGAGCTTGAATTAGAAGAAGGCTATAAGTCACAGAGAAAAGAAATGTTAGAAAGTTTTGATCTCCAGATAGAGGAGATTACAGAAGGTTTGAAAGCCTTCTATGCTAGAGTCAAAGAGTATGCCGAAAAGGGATGATTTTCGGGCTTGAGATGTTGATGAGTGAAAGCATACGATTAAGGTTCTACCATTTGGGATATCCAGTTTTCATGTCTAGGGCAAGAAGAGTTCTGGTCGTCGCACTTGTCAGTTTGGCTTGCTCAGTTCCTTTGCTGGCAGCAAAACTCGATGTTGAAGCGAGGGACCTGAGCGGTCAGGATGTACGTCTATATGGTGCGCTGGTTCAATCGGGTGTTCTTGTTAGTAAATCGACCGGAAATGCTCGTGCAGCGGGGATCGAAGAGGGTGACGTTATCGTTGCCATCAATGGGCATGAGATCAATGGCATCTTTGATATGGAAGAAATTCTCTCTTCGATTCGAGGATTGAGATTCCAGGTCAACATTAAGAGAGTGATCCGTCAGGGACTTCTTCGACTTGAAAGTCATGAGTTCAAAATTGAAAGTGCAGTTGATCTCCAGATTCAGAAGGCTCATAGCATTGAGTTGGGAGCAGAAGCGACTGTGGTTAGCGGAACTTACCGAGGGAAGAGTTTGCTCCTCTGGCACGCAAATAGAGTTCTCGTCTACGATCGCAAACATGACCGGGAGCAGATGACGAGTCTTCTCAAAGTTTATAGCGTTTCTGAGCACAAGACTTATCGATACCCAGTTCCTGGGATCGTGATGGAATCGGGCTTTCTTACAGGAGACGGTCTGCTTTACTATCTTTCTAGCAATGACAAGTCGGCTATTTTGGGTGTCATTGATATCGATACCGGAGAATCAAGGTCAGACTGGTTCTTTGAATTGCCCACGCTGGGAGAGTATTCTTGGGATATCAAGATTAGAGATATCAATGGCGACGCCATTCCGGAAGTTTTTTATTCTTTTAATAATACTCTGACCTGTCTTGATGGGATTACAGGGAACACCGTCTGGTACCGATCAGATCTAAAGACTTTCCTCATGGATGAGAGGAAGATGGATG
>Ga0233432_10001146_pt1 | contig 25652 bp, 21 predicted proteins | sample SI_122_August201_6_FD_179870 | JGI IMG/M metagenome (GOLD analysis project Ga0233432, IMG submission 179870) | Seawater microbial communities from Saanich Inlet, British Columbia, Canada - SI_122_August2016_10_MG | ecosystem: Environmental > Aquatic > Marine > Inlet | place: Canada: British... | reverse complement strand
CACCTTCCCTGATGAACGCATGCCCGAGCAACTCGAGGACCTCGTTCGAGCCGTTGCCGACGATAAATTGATCCGGCTTTAATTCCAGCGATCGAGCCAGCGCTTGCTTCAAGTCATAACAACCACCGTCTGGATACAGTTGGATACTATCCATTGCCGCCTTGCCTGCCGCAACCGCTTTGGGCGACGCCCCCAGCGGGTTCTCGTTCGACGCCAATTTCACTATCGTCGAAGGGTCCAAACCCAGGTCACGAGCCACGTATTCGATCGGCTTGCCAGGTTGATAGACCGGTTGCGAAAGAAGTTCAGGTTTAACTAAGTCAGCGTAAGTCGGCATGATAAATTCTCTGAGAGGCTGCTAAATAAATCCCGCCTGAATAGTCGAAGTGGGTCTTCCCATTCAAATTGCGGCTTTCGATTCGAGCAATACCCGAGGAATATTGCCAATACGAGGCAATGCAATTTGAGCGGAAAAGACACGCAAATACGAATTGGCTGACTTCTTTAACGGACTCTAAGATCAAACCAAAAGGGATTCTCTTGTCGCAGGCAAGCCTGAGCGAAAACCAGCCCTTGATTAAGGCACATGCCAAAGCGGCGACAAAGAAAAAACCCGGGCGAATCCCCATTCGCCCGGGCCCTCCTCTAGTTTTTTCTGGGTTCCTCAAATCCACTCCAGAAAAAATTTCCCCTATTTCCTAACAACAGTGAATACTGTTTCATCGCTGCTTTTGAATCAGACCCATTCAGAGCAATTCGGTTTCCAAAAAAAATATCTTTTCTAAAACCGTTTGAACACCAATACTTTACCAAAACCCAACCCCTCAGATAATCGGTTTATTTCTCGATTTTATTTATTTAATCCTCACAATCTCATTCCGAATTCACTACTTCCATGATCCCTATAGCTCCTCCATCCACTCTATTCCGGGCCTTTCTTTGGCTGGGTATAACCGTAACGGTCTTCTTTATTCTCTTCATAGGCCAAAAGCTGATCATACCCTTTATCCTGGCGATCTTCATTTGGTACCTAATCAATGTCCTCTCCTTCGCCATCATGAAGCTGAAAGTCGGCGGACGAGCGCTACCGGCATCGCTTCGGTACATCGCTTCGGTTTTACTCATAGTCGGAATTCTCAGCGTCTTCTTCACATTCATCACCAAGAACGTCAGCGAAGTCATTCAAGTAGCCCCCGAATACCAGGCCAAAATCGAACCGATGATCGATAAGGTCTACGGCTGGCTCCCTTTCGATGAACAGCCCCCAATTAAAGAATTCGTCTCTCAATTCGATTTCAGCGGTCTTATAAAAAATGTTGCCGGAGCCCTAGGCAGCCTGGCCGGCAACGCCGGTTTAATCAGTATCTACGTTGTGTTCCTCTTCCTTGAGCAACGCAGTTTCGGCCCCAAAATAAAAGGCATGGCCCGGGGCAACATCAAGGAGACCGAAATCTTAAAAATCATCAAGCAAATCGACCGCGACACGCGAAAGTACATCGGCATTAAAACCCTCGCCAGCCTGACCACCGCCCTTCTCAGCTACGGAGTAATGACCTGGGCTGGCCTCGATTTTGCAGCCTTCTGGGCTTTGCTCATCTTTTTCTTCAATTTCATCCCGACTATTGGCTCGATCCTCGCAACCGTTTTCCCATCGATCCTCGCCCTCATACAATTCGAAAGCCCAACCACCGTCGGGCTTGTAATCGGCGGCATCTTGGCCACTCAAATCCTCGTAGGAAACCTCCTCGAACCGCGACTCATGGGCAACTCGCTAAACCTAAGCCCACTGGTAATTTTGCTTTCCCTCGGGCTCTGGGGATCCTTGTGGGGCGTTTCCGGAATGTTTCTTTGCGTACCGATAACGGTTATCGCGATGATCATCTGTTCGCACTTCCCGCAAACCCGCCCGATCGCCGTTCTCCTATCCGGCAACGGCCAAATAAAAAACCGACTCTAGGTCAGCCTGCCGAATCGCTTGGAATAACCCGTTCCCGAATCAAGCCCCGAGGTATTGAACAGGTAGCGGCCGATCTCCGAGCGGCCACTATCCATTATTTTCAATAGTTGAACGATTGCATCGTTCAATAACCGCTCTGAGATCGGCCGCGTCCAAAGTAAGCAACTAAGCACGCGACCCTCGTAGTCTGCAGAGCGAAAACATAAGCTTCTGAAATAATCACACGAAAGGAATAACGCTTTTTCTAAACGCAATACTCAGACATATCGTAGAGTTTCGGGTCCTTTTCTCGAAATCGATCAGACTAGCAATTGCAACTGAAAATTTCCATCACCCCTGATTTTCAACATCGGTAATCACATCTTCGATACGTCTAAGTTTAGACGGATCGAAATAATTGTTCACTTTGGCGATGATCTGCTGGAGTAATCCATCCGGACAAGAGGCTCCGCCTGTGATTAACACCCTCAGCGGTCGACTCTCTTCTGGAAGAAACGGGCGCATTTCCATCCGTCCTTGCCTGGGATCGTTGCGATTGTAGGGAAATATGAAATGCTCGATCTCGGTCTTCGACTGAATATTCGCCTCCGACTGAATGTAGAAAGCCCGATCGCCAAACGCCAACTCGCAAATCCTGTAAAGCTGATACGTATTCGAACTATTTTTACCGCCCACTACGATCGCTATGTCAATCGGCTCCTCGATCGCCTGAGTCAACGCATCCTGATTCACCTGAGTCGCGTAACAGAGAGTATCTCCCTTGCTGCTCATCGCCATATGCTCCTCGATATGAGCAGAACCATAACGCTTTTTCAACACTTCTTCGAGGTAATCAATGATCTTGAGCGTCTCGTTGCGCAGCAACGTGGTTTGGTTGACCAAAGCAAGCTTTTCAAAGTGACGGCTCACATCGAAATCCGAACTGCAACGATCGCGGAAGGGCTCGAAAAGCCGCTCACGCTCATCCGAGTCTTCAGCTTGAATTACCCCAGCCAACAATACCGCCTCTTTCATGTCTCGAACAATCAATGACGGAGCGTATTTCGCGCTATTCGAAAAGGTCGCCTTCGTTTCCTCGTGCTCGGCCTTGCCGTGGATCACCACGGTAAACCCGCGCTGTCCATAACGCTTGGCCGCCTTCCATACTTTTTCCACCAACATGCAGGTCGCATCGTACGCATTGAGCGGCAAGCCACTCTCTATCAATTTAACCTTATCCTCATCCCGCGCTCCGAATGCCGGAATGATTACTACGTCCTCATCCGTTAAAACATCCCAAAATAACTTACCCGTTTCCGAATCGACCGCCGGAACGCCTTTATCGCTCTGCAAGTAATGCAACCCACGCGATTTCAGGTCCTCGTTCACAAATGGATTATGAATGAGCTCGCTCAACATGAATACCCGACGGCCCGGATGAGCCGCGATCGTCTCGTACGCGCGTTCAATAGCATTCTGAACCCCCAAGCAAAATCCGAAATGACTCGGCAACAAATATTCGACCGCACCGAAATCCAGCGTTGCCGGTGTGGAAGCCGAACGTTCCTTCGCTCGCTTGACTGCCTTAATCGCATCGCACAACGAACTGTGATAAAGTGCGGACGATGAATCATCGATGTGATAGATTTGCTTGTTCCGCTGCTTATCCGTTCGAAAGCGATAGATGTAATCCGTTTCCTTGAAATAGAGATAGGGAATTCGAATCACGTTTTCTCGAATGACCGGCAGGTCCTCGAGCAAACTTTCGGCGAGCACCGAACCCGTCTTTGAAAGCTCGTAAATTTCCTTCAGCGTAAATGCTCGATACGCATCCCCAAGATCCTCAACCGATCCTTCCAACATCGCAAACGCGAGCAGCGTTTCTCCTTGTTTGCCAATCTCTACCGATCGCAATCCCTCAGGCGTCGATTCTCCCAAGCTTTCCAGATCCGGTCCGTTCAAGAACGTTTCCCAACGACCATCTCCATCGAGCTGCAAGACCAGCTTATTGTTTTCGAGAAACAAATAGACGCGCCCTCGAACGATCGAAGGGATTGGTTGGATCTGGTCGCTTTCCGATTTCATTAATCCGTCATCATTGAAACCTTTTTGCCCATTCGGCAATGACAGAACGCCCCCGTCCGATAAGAATGAAACACGTCCACCAAGCCCATCCTTCCAATCCCTCGAAATCCACCGCTAATTTTGCTCGATTTATCGTTCATCAACACAGAAGCTATCGCCTGATAAATGGCTGACGCGTCCACTACCAAAAACCTTTCGTCACGCAAACGAAGCTTCATGACTCGGCTCGACCTTTTTCCCTTGCGCAAAACCGCCGCCGAATACAATCGCGAGTATTTTATCGGCGACACCAAAGCCGCCTTCAACGTAGCCCTACTAGCGTTTCCACAAGGCATGGCATACGCAATGATAGCCGGCCTGCCACTCTCTTACGGCCTCTTCGGATCGGTCGTCGCTTCTATCGTCGGTATGTATTTCGCCGGATCCAAGTTCATCGTGCTCGGACCGACCAATGCGACCTCTGTCATGGTGATGAGCTCGTTCGCAGCCCTGGGTTTCGCTGGTAGCCAAGCTATCGACTACATATCGCTCCTACTCCTACTAGTCGGCATCATCCTCGTCGTCGGCGCCTACCTAGGCGTGGCCACGCTTATCCAATACATCTCGCGTACCGTAATAAGCGGATACATCACGGCAGCAGCCGCTCTAATCATAGCCAACCAAATCAAGAAAACGCTGGGATTCGAATTCTCGCCAGGCGAAAAAGCCTCTACCTTCATAGACGTCGTTACGACGACTATTCGCCATATCGGCGAAACCCATATGCCATCGCTCGGGCTCAGCGTCATAACTCTACTCATATTCATAGCCATTCAACGCGTCTCGAAAAAATTGCCAGCAGTCGCTATCACGCTGGTCCTCGCTTCGCTAGTCGCCTTTGTCGCTTACAAAGTAAATCCCTCCCTGCATGTAACGCTCATGCCGAGTTTGAGCCTCTCCGAATGGGGACCCTCCATACCGAGCTTCGAATTCGAGACGATCAAAGTCCTCCTACCAATCGCATTGGCCATCGCGCTCCTCTGCGTTCTAGAAGGAAACTCCATTGGGAAATCCCTAGCCGCGCGCGAAGGTGGACGCCTAGACAGCAATCAAGAAATGCTCAGCTCCGGCATGGCGAACATCGCCTGCGGCCTTTTTTCAGGCATGGTCGCGTCGGGATCCCTAACCCGGTCTCAACTAAATACCAATAGCGGGGCACGAACGCCGCTATCCAATTTATACGCAGGCATTATCGTTCTCCTCGGCGCCATTCTCCTCGGCCCGCTCATCGGATATATTCCCAGCGCATCCCTAGCTGTCGTCGTCGTCACTATCGGCATTTCCCTCATCAACAGACACCAACTCAGAATGGTGACCAGAACCACGCGATCCGACAGTATCACCTTTTACGTCACTTTCCTCACCGGACTCGTATTCGCCCTAGACTTCGCGATCTACATTGGAGCCGTTTGCTCGATCGCCCTCTTTATCAAGAAAGTCGCCAATCCTGAAATCGTCGAATACGCATTCGACGACGAAGGCAAGCTAGGCAAGCTCGACGAATCCGAGGAACGCGACGATTTGGAAGTCTCCATCGTCCACGTCGAAGGCGAACTCTTCTTCGGAGCCGCCGAACTCTTTCGCGACCAAATGCGACGCGTAAGCGACGCTCAGAATTTGAAAGTAGTTATAATGAAACTACGAAACGCACACAACCTCGACGCTACTAGCTGTATGGCCCTCGAAGAGCTAATCAGGTACATGAACGAACGCGACCGAATCCTGCTTGTGAGCGAAGCACGGCCGGACACGATGAGAATCCTCGAGAAATCAGGGCTCATCGACATCATCAACCCCATCAACCTTTTCGCCGACGAAGAAAGCAATCCGACACTCTCTACCGCCAAAGCCCTCAAGCGCGCCAAGGTCATATTGGGCGACCGCGAAGCCAAGGTCTCCATTTACGCAAAGGACAAGCGATAGCCGATTTTTTCTCGAAAATCCATTAGATTATCTGTCTGGGAAAAGAATGTTACAATCCGATGCTAAAGATGAAACCATTCGCTGCAATAAAGACTAAATGCCGATAAATTCACGATTAATCGCTTCGCTTATATTCGATAGAGAGCTGAATCTATTGCAATGCAGTGAAGCCAGTGCCCACCTCATATCACGGGAACACCCGCTGATGGAGCAATCGCTAGAACTCGCAAAACTCGTGCAAGGAGCTTTCACCCACGGCGATGCAACTTCGCCCAATATCTCTCTCCCTAACGAATCAGGCGATTTCGTTTTCTATCACGGTAGCGCCTACAAAATCGATTCCCTCCAATCCGTATCCGTTAGCCTCATCTCTACCGAACTAGCCGCCCTCGCCTCTACTAGCAAAGCCATCGATATGCAGAGCGCCTTTCTCGCGAATATGAATCACGAGATCCGTACGCCGCTCAACGGTATGATAGGCATGATCGACCTTCTCGAAGAAACCCCACTAGACTCCGATCAAGGAGAGATGCTCGAGGCCATCCGATCGAGCGGCGATACCCTAATGGCTTTGATCAATGACATTCTCGACTTCTCCAAGATCGAAGCTGGCAAAGTCGAAATCGAATCTATCCCCTTTTCCCCCAGCGATTGCATCAACAGCTGCGTCTTCCTCCTCAAAAGCAAAGCGCTGCAACGCTCTCTGACGATTGAATCCCAGATCGATCCCTCCGTTCCTAAGATCGCCATCGGCGACGCGGCGAGACTTCGCCAAATAGTCCTAAACCTCGTTAACAACGCTCTCAAATTCACTCTGCAAGGCTCGATTAAAATCATCGCGACGGCGGAGCCCTTAGGCCATCAATCCGCGGAGCTCAAAGTCGTTGTCAAGGACACTGGAATCGGAATCGATCCAGATAAAATGAGTCGACTCTTCAAGCCTTTCTCTCAGGTAGACGCTTCCATCTCCCGTCGATTCGGCGGCAGCGGACTAGGTCTCGCAATCTGTAAAAACCTGGTCGAGCTAATGGGTGGGCGCATCCGATTGAATTCCAAGCTCAACGAGGGCTCGGAATTCTCGTTCACAATCCCCTTCGAAATAGGCCAGGAGTCAATTACGGAAACCAAAACAAAGGATCCCAATACCGAAACGCCCAATACGCGGTATCCCTTTTCTATTTTAGTCGTCGAAGACAACTTCGCCAATCTCAAAACCATCGGAGCTATGCTGGATCGTTTCGGCTATACACCGGAACTCGCCAGCAACGGGCAGGAAGGAATAGATCTATTTCTCAACGGCAACCAAGACGTCATTCTCATGGACATGCACATGCCGATCCTATCCGGTTTCGATGCGACCAAGGAAATTCGAAAAAATCGCGAAGCCCGCGAACAACCCTGGATCATCGGCATTTCCGCCGGGACGATGAAAACCGAACAAGACCTCGCATTCAAAGCAGGCATCGACGATTTCGTTTGTAAACCAATCGCCCTCTCGATTCTCCAAACAAGCCTGAAGCAAGCCTTCGAAGGACTCACCAAACGACGCGATCAAAGCGAACAACGCTAAGCGATTACCAAACGGAGCCACCAAAATGAAAGCTACAACATCGTTCCAATCTGATGAATCAGAATGGACGCTAGCCACGCCAGCAATGTCATAAAACCGAACGACACGCCGGCCCACTTCCAGCTCGTCTCCTGAGCGATAATAGCCAGCGTCGCTCCGCATTGCTGACAGAGAGCGAAGAAAACCATGATCGCGATAACTACCGGGATCGTAAAAATCGGCAAGCCCGCCTCCGGTCCAGTCGACCACGTTTGACTCGCCATCGTTTCGCGTAAATCGCCCGCTTCCTCGTCCACGTCTCCTCCCAAGCTATAGATAATACCCAAAGTCGATATGAGAACCTCTCGAGCCGGAAAGCTCGCGATCACGCCAACGGTTATTTTCCAATCGAAGCCCGCTCCAGCAAACACCGGCTGCACCATCTTGCCGATTCGACCCATAAAGCTTTGTTCGATATAAGCCGAGGAAACTTGATGCTCCAAAATCGACTGCAAGTCCTCGTCCGATTCCAGCTCCGCCAAACTTTCGTCGGCGCTCCAGCCATTCTCCGAAGCCAGACTCTCCAAGAATACATCCCTAGTTTCCAATCCAATCGACTCCGATCTCGGGAAATACAATAGAGCCCATATCACAATCGTTATCGCAAAAATCACCGTGCCCGCATTGACCACGAATTCCTTGCCCTGATTATACATCCGAATAAAGACGTCGCGCACCTTCGGAATCTGGTAATTGGGAAGCTCCAGTAAAAAAGGCTGCGGCGGCGTTTTCAAGACGAAGCGATTCATCAAATACGCAAAAGGCATCGCCACAATCAAACCCACGAAATGCATCCCAAACAAGGTCGCGCCGGCAATCCCCGCTCCATATTTCGGTTCGATAAAAGCTCCGATCAATAACACGTACACCGGCAAGCGTGCCGAACAACTCATAAACGGAGCCACCAAAATCGTAACCAATCGCGCTTTCGGGTCCTGAATCGTACGAGTCGCCATAACCCCCGGTATGGCACACGCGTAACTCGACAATAGCGGCACGAAACTCTTACCCGACAGACCGCACCAACTGAACAGCTTATCCATCAGAAAAGCAGCTCGCGACATATAACCAGTATCCTCCAACAAAGTGATAAAGAAAAATAAAATAAGAATCTGAGGCAAAAAAATCACTACAGCTCCCACGCCTTCAATAATGCCATCCGTCACCAAACTCTGGATTATCGGCCAAGGGGCCAACCAACTGGAAAGTAACCCCTGAACGAGACCCTTACCCGATTCGATTACGTCCATGAAGGGACCAGCCCAGCTATACACGGATTGGAAAACCAGATACATCAAAGCCAGGAAAGCCACCAGCCCCCACCAACGATGAGTCAATAATCCATCAATAGATTCGCTGCCATCCGCCCGCCGCGACTGACTCGTATTGATGCACGGCTCCACAATTTTCGTGATGTGGCGGTAAAGCAAAACAGCTTCGGCATTCGCCGGGTTCAGCCCCCCCTTGAAGAGAGTTTTCTTCGAACTCTCCAATGCATCCCGAGCCTCGTCTCCCGAAGCTCCTCCGCGAATGAAAATCTTTTCGTCGCCTTCGAAAATCCCACGCATGATTGACGCATCATCCATCCGTTCGTCACAGGCTTCAGGCAAAACTTCCCGAGCCTCCTCCACGGCTTCGCTAACCGTTTCCGGCCAAATCGGCGTTAGCAATAGCGGACTGTCCTCCAACGCTTGAGCCATCGCTTCTTTCAACTCCGCAACGCCCTCGGCCCTCGACGCCGAAATCGGTACGATCGGAATTCCCAACCGAGCTTTGAGCGCTTCGACGTCCACCTCAATATGACGTTTCTTGGCCGAATCCCAGTAATTCAATGCCAAGACCATCGGCAGACCCAACTGCCCGATCTGATAGGCCAGAAAAAGATTTCGCTGCAAATTCGTCGCGTCGACGATACACAAAGCCAAATCCGGACGATCCAAATTCTCGACCTCCCCACGCAAAGCATCCACTACTACCCGCTCATCGGGCGACGCCGCCGCCAAACTATACGTTCCCGGCAAGTCATTAATTTCAACCCGCTCCGTTCCGATCAGAGCAATCCCTGTCTTTTTCTGAACCGTTACGCCCGGATAGTTGCCCACCTTTTGGCGCATACCCGTCAGGCAATTGAACAAAGTGCTCTTTCCTGTATTCGGGTTTCCTATCAAGGCAACTCGCCGGAGGCGACCTTCGCCTAAATCAGTCTTTGCGGAATTCGACACGTACCGAAGAGTCGCTGATCCCTAAACCAGTTGAACCAAAATCTGAGCCGCATCCTCGCGGCGCAGACTCAACTGGCGTCCCTCGACATCCAACGCAATGGGATCACCCATAGGGGCTGACTTGATAAATCGCACCGTAACACCCGGCATAAGGCCTAATTCCATAAGTCGTCGGGCAGCAGTAAGCGTCGGTTTGTATGAACCGATTTTTGCAGTTTGTCCGGCAATTAGATCGTTGAGGGTTTTCAAAGCGGGTCTCCTTTTGAGCTTGTTGAGACCGAGTTTCAGTTTATGGTAGGCAAAGTCAACTGGTTTCATCCATGGAGCAACATTTAGAAATCCTAATCATTCTCGGCATCCTAGCCATCGCCGTCGGCTTCCTAGCGAAACGTTTCGTTTTCAAAGGCAAGCAAAGCGGCTGCAATAGCGCATGCAATTGCCCAAAGCCCGAACTCCCAAAAAACCCCAAATAATACGTCCCCTGAACAAGCCCGGAGCAGTTTAAAGGTAGCGACCGATCTCCGAGCGGTCATTGTTGTCAAGTCAACTGAACGACTGCGTCGTTCAGTGGCCGCTCGGAAATCGGCCTCTACCAATTAGAGCCGAGGAATCGTCAATCCGCCATCAACCATGATCACTTGGCCTGTTGAGTACGGGAAGTCACAACGCGCTAATCCCGCTACCGCTTTCCCAACATCTTCAGGAAAGCCCCAGCGTTTCGTAACGCATAGCCCATCTTCAATCAGTTTATCGTACTTGTTAGTCACCCCAGACGTCATATCCGTTTTCGTTACTCCAGGACGAACTTCGTAAACAGGAATATCGAATTCGCCCAAACGTGATGCAAAAAGCTGAGTCACCATTGAAAGCCCTGCTTTTGCGACACAGTACTCACCACGATTAACGCTGACGACCGTAGCGGAAATCGAAGATATATTCACAATCGCAGCCTCGAAAGAGGCATCAGCTTCCTTCGCTTTCACCATGGCATTAGCAGCCGCTTGAGTAAGGAAGAAACCGCCTTTCAAATTAGTATCGAGAACGCAATCATAGCTGTCTTCAGATGTTTCTAACAAATCCGCCCGTACTTTAGGAGCGACGCCGGCATTGTTGCAGAGTAAATTCAAAGCTCCGCCAGCGAATGCGTGGGCGACGCCCAAAATCGCTTCACGCCCTTCGGCAGAACCAATATCTCCACGAGCATAAGCCACTTCGGCATTCAAAGCCTTCAGCTCGCCAATTGGCTCAGCGACAGACTCTTCGGGACGCATACCATTGATGACGATATTCCACCCCTCGGACGCAAGAGCTTTGGCTATACCGAAACCGATGCCACGAGAGCCTCCAGTTACTAGAGCGGTTTTCTTACTCATAAAATAGTTCCTCTGTTCGAAATTACCATTCGTTACAAACTAAGGTTAGCCCATCTCGGGAACATCGACCCAACGACGCTCCGCCCATGACTTTAGAGCCAACTCTGCTAACTGCACCCCGCGAGCGCCTTCAAGCAAATCCCAAGTAAACGGCTCATCGAGAACGACATGCTTAAGGAAAAGCTCCCACTGCACCTTAAACGCGTTATCGAAATTCTCTTGCTCAGGCATCTTTTGCCAACCTTCGTAAAAATCGATTGGCTGTGGGATATCCGGATTCCAAACTGGTTTTGGAGTCGCATTATAAGGCTGAATCCAGCAATCGCGTAAACTCACAACTGCAGATCCCTTCGTGCCATCGACTTGCATCATGAACAAATCGTCACGACGTGGTCGCGTGCACCAGTTTGAATTAATGTGGGCTACAATACCTCCTTCAATCTGGAATGTGCTGTAGGCTGCATCATCAGCAGTCGCTTTGTATGTCTTTCCGTACTCATCCACACGCTCAGGTATATGAGTCGCTCCAATACAAGATACCGATTCGATCTTACCGAAGAGATTAGCAAGAACATAGCGCCAATGGCAAACCATGTCTATGATCACTCCACCATCATCTTCCTTGCGATAATTCCAAGAAGGACGCTGAGCTGGAATGCTATCGCCTTCGAATACCCAGTATCCAAAATCTCCTGTAACGCTAAAAACTCTTCCCAAGGTGCCAGAATCGATTACCCGCTGAAGCTTAGCGAGACCTGGGAGCCAAAGCTTGTCCTGCACCACGCCATTTTTGACGCCAGCCTTCTTGCAAATATCCGAAAGTTCGACTGCTGTCTTAACATCAACTGCGGTCGGCTTCTCACAATAAACATGCTTTCCAGCCGCTGCTGCATCCTTAACGCCCTGCGCGCGACGAGAGGTCGTTTGCGAGTCAAAATAGATTTGATAATGATCATCTTTCATCACGCTATCTAAATCCGTAGTGTATTTCTCAACACCGCTTTGTTCGCAAAGCTGCTTGAGCTTCGTCTCATTACGACCCACCAAAACCGGATCAGGCATAATGACTTCAGTCGGGTTTACCTTAACCCCACCCTCTTTAATAATAGCCGCAATAGAGCGTAAGAGGTGTTGATTCGTACCCATGCGTCCAGTGACGCCGTTCATGATAATGCCTACCGTATGTATCTTCATAATATTTTATTCTCCTAATGCCTTGGTTCTTACTCTAAATTACTTTATCTCGAAGTACGCTTCCTTGATTTTGGCGAGGTATTCGTCTTGATCCATCGCCCAATATCTATTGGAAAAAATTTCAACTTCTTCGTATCCGGAAAACCCTGCTTCGCGAACCCATTTACGAATCCCCGAAACGTCGATCACTCCCTCGCCCATCAAACCGCGATCATTGAGCATGTCCTCAGGCAAGTTCTTCCAGTCGCATATGTGGAAGGAGAAAATCCGATTCTTCTGACCGGCTATCTTTATCTCGGCTTCGAGTCGATCATCCCACCAGGTGTGGAAAACATCCACCGTTATTCCAAGATTCGCATGACCGATTTCATCGCAAATAGCGTTCGCCTGAGTCATCGTATTTACCGCGCTGCGACTATCCGCATACATCGGATGAAGCGGTTCGATTCCCAATTTAATACCGACAGCCGACGCATGCTCGAGAGACGCCGAAATGCCTTCCGTAATCTGCTTGCGCGATTCGAATAAAGATTGTCCCGGAGTGGCTCCGCAAACAAGCACCACCAACGGAGCTCCGAGCACAGCTGCTTCGTCGATAATTCGCTTATTCTCATCGATCGCTTTTTGCCGATCCGCTCCGCCTAGGGCCGTGAAGAATCCCCCTCGAACGTAACAGGCCACATCCACCCCTTCGTCCCGAATCATATCGCCGGTCGCCTTATGACCTTCGCCCTGGGCAGCCACCGCGTCTTGCCACACGGAAATTCCGCTAACACCTGCCGACGCATACTTGCCAACCGCTTCTCGCAAGCCCCAAGGCTTCGTCGTTATGCTATGAATACACAGTTTAGATAAATCGGACATATCGAATACTCCTCTCTCGGAAATTGGTCTATTTATTCAAGCAACCGTAAAACGTATACGGAGCTTCTCCCTTGATCATTCGTTGCAACCCCAAAGCCACTTCACGGATGTGATAATCCCCCCATTGGCTAGACTCTCCACAAGCGATTTTCTGCCCCGTCGGAACATTGTCCCAACCATTAGGCTCGTGGTAGATCGAATGCAGCAGCAATCCCTGATGATCGCTCGCCTCGCTTAAATAGGGAGCCGCCAACAATGACCGCATGCTCGTCAACCCCGCCTGCCAGTACCTAGCGCCGTCTTCCGTATCCGTTCCCAAATACTGTCCCAAACGAATCAAACCCTGCGCTCCTATTGCGGCAGCAGTACTGTCGATTGGCTCCCATTCATTGTACGGATCGGAAACACGTTCTCTCCAATCGCCTAAGCGGTGCAAATTCGGCGCACCGCCATCCCAATAAGGAACCCCATCGGTCGGCGTGTTTTCGATAAACCAATCGCAAGTCGCCCGAGCCGCTTTAAGACACATTTCCTTTATGGCAGTCTTACCGCCAAACGATTCGAATTCCGAACCTTCAAGCGTTTCCAAAAACTCTAACTCCTCCGCAAACCCAACCATAGCCCAAGCCAATCCACGAGTCCAAGTAGTAAACCCGCTAAACCCTTGCTGAGCATTAGGACAGCGATATTGTCCATCATTCGTATTGAATACGCTCTCGTGCGCCGTACGACCCAATTCATCATACTTATCACGGCCTTCGCCGTAATACACGCTGTACCGAGCAGTCGATTTGATGTGATCCAGAGCGCGACCCAACAAACTGATTGGCGAATCACCCTCCCCCATCAACACATGCCCCATTGCATGAGCAACCATCACAATACGACAGCTTCGAATCGTATCCACAAATAAACTATGCGGTCCATTGAACGAATAAATGTACCCGCCTCCGTCGTGCGTCTTCGTCCAGCGACTAGCTTGGACCGCTCCGGAAACCTTAAGCGCCAATTCGCAAAAATCCTTCTCTGCTTGCGGACCTTCGATCTTCCCTTCGTTTAACAAGCGAAGCCAATTGCCATAGCAGCTCAAATTATTGAATCCGTGATCATGCACGCCGATATGGCTCACATGCGTTGCCATTCGCTCCACGGTACGCTTTTTGCCGAGCTCAAGATATCGTTCGTCGCCGGTTGCATCGAACTGCAAAAACGCCGAACCGTAAACGAAGCCTTCCGTCCACTCAGTCCAACCACGAGTCGAATACTTCCCGTCGATCGTAAAAACCGGCGATCCTTGGGAAGAATCGTATTCCTTTTCGATTAAATCGATTTTCTGTCCGGAAAGCTCCCAAAAGCGTTCCAAAGGACCTGTTAGCGATTCAGGTGAAAGCGTAGTGTCAATTTTCATACAAATTAATATCTCTTATCTTTTCGAATGTGAACGATCATGAATTGGCAATCCTCGAGAGCCTCGTAGCTATGCTCTTGAATAGCATCGAACTGAATACTCTGGCCCACCGATAAAGTCTGCGTTTCCTGGGGCAAAGTCAGACGCAACACGCCTTTCAACACCCAACAAATCTCATGGTCGTCATGATGGATCTCCGGCTTAGAAATACTCGACCCCTTAGCAGCTTCGCCCAACAGGCAGTTCGCGTTCGCATAGCGCACTGCCCTAAAAAGAAAACCGTCCGCATCGTAAAACTCAGCTTCCTTGCGATTCGAAAGCGGCGCCTCGGCCAACGTTAGCAAATCCGTTGCTCGCATTCCAAATACGCGGCCTATCTTAAACAAAGTCTCAACCTCTGCCTGAGTCTGGTTCCGCTCCAGCTTTGAGATCACCGCAATCGAGACTCCACTAGCCTCAGACAAATCGCTCAATGTCATTTCCGCCCGCTTCCTAATCTCTCGCAAAATCGAGAAATTGAACATCGGCAAACCCTCCGCCTCTTCCAAAAGCACACTAGACATAGGAAAAGCGTCACATTCTTATTTTTCCCTGGCAAGCATTTATTGCTATTAATTTATCTCTAAAGAAAATTTAAAATTAGTCGATTCACGCCAAAAAAGCGAGACGACCCCGAAAAGAGCCATCCCGCGTAACCTTGATAAACGATCGAAAGACGCGTTCTAGAATATGAAATCGTTTACGATCTGCTCGTAACGCTCTTGCTTGCCGCTGATTTGCTTGGGCTCTCCATTGGCGCTGCCGATCGCATAAAGCGCCTCGAGCGACAATTCGCCCTTCTCGAAGCTCGCCCCGTTTCCTCCGTCGAAACTACTATAGCGTTCCGTCTTAAGCACTGGCAGTTTAGAACCATCGAGAATCTTCTCTGCAATCAAGGACGCACGAGCAAATGCATCCATCCCCGCAATGTGAGCGATGAATAGATCCTCCAAGTCAGTCGAATTGCGACGCGTCTTCGCATCGAAGTTAACACCTCCTCCCTTCAATCCGCCGGTCTTCAAGATAACCAACATCGCTTCCGTCAACTCGTTCAAGTTCATCGGAAACTGATCCGTGTCCCAACCATTCTGATAGTCGCCGCGGTTCGCATCGATACTGCCCAGCAACCCTGCATCGGCTGCCATCTGCAATTCGTGATCGAACGTATGTCCCGCCAATGTCGCGTGATTTACCTCAACATTCAGACTGAAATCCTCGAACAAATCGTACTGCCGCAAGAAACCGATAACCGTTTCGCAATCGAAGTCGTATTGATGCTTGGAAGGCTCCGCAGGTTTCGGCTCGATAAAGAACTGACCTTTGAATCCTTGCGAGCGAGCATAGTCCCGAGCCATGATCAGCATGCGGGCAAAGTGCTCCTTCTCGCGTTTCGTGTCCGTATTGAGCAAAGACATGTAGCCTTCGCGACCACCCCAGAACGTGTAGTTTTCGCCGCCAAGTTCGATCGTCGCATCGATAGCGTTCTTCAGCTGAGCTCCCGCGTAAGCCACCGTATTGAAATCTGGATTAGTCGCCGCCCCGTTCATATAGCGAGGATTGCTGAATAAGTTGGCCGTTCCCCAAAGTAGCTTAACGCCCGATGCGGCCTGCTTTTGTTTCGCAAAATCAACGATAGCTCTTAGATTCGCTTCGGATTCCGCAAAACTCGCTCCTTCTTCCACCAAATCGAAATCGTGAAAGCAGTAATAGGGAGCCCCCATCTTGGTGATGAATTCGAACGCCGCGTCCATCTTCCCCTTTGCTCGGCTCACCGCGTCGGAACCTTCGTTCCACGGAAACTCTTTCGTGCCAGGACCAAACGGGTCGTTGCCCGTTCCGCAAAAGCTATGCCAGTAGGCGATCGCGAAGCGAAACAGCTCCTTCATCGATTTTCCGGCAATCTGCTGATCGGGATTGTACCACTTGAATGCTAGTGGGTTGTCGCTGTCGCGACCCTCGTAAGGGATCGATCCCACTCCGGGGAAATACTCTTTGTCGCCTTGGATAATATTCATCGCAGTTGTATATTCAGTGTCGTGTTTAGGTGGGAACGGAGTCTTCGCTCGTTCGAAATCAAAAGACAGAGAAACCAGCAGGAATCTCTAGGCTGCAGCATTATGCCACGTCCAAGTTCGTTTATACCTTAAACATTGTCTCAAAAGTTAGCATTATTGTCCCACCCCGACATTGACCCCTCACAATCAGGTGCCACCTTCAATCCCACGAACGACAAACAATACTCCAAATGACTGGTATATTAGCCAAAGGCGAAAACTACTTCGAAGACGCATCCTACCCGATCACTGCCCGACACGTTTTGACCGGATCATCAAGCGAACCCTCGCACGAGCACGATCTTACCGAGGTTCAGCACGCCCACGACTTTAACGAACTCGTCCTCATAACCGGCGGCACCGCCCTCCATTGGCTCAACGGAAGCGAATTCCCTATAGTCGCAGGTGACATCTTCCTCCTCCAGGGCCAGCAGGATCATTATTTCCACAAGCGCGACCGGCTGGAAATGATCAACATCATGTACGATCCCCAGCAAATCGAACTGCCCGAGAGTCGCCTCCTCAAAATGCCCGGCTACTGCGCCCTCTTCTTGCTCGAACCTGTATTCCGGAAGCAACACCGATTCTCCAGTCGCCTCCACCTCGCTCGCCTTGCTCTATCCCGTGCCGAACGAATAGCATTGGAAATGGTCGACGAAGTAGACCGGCGACTCGACGGCTACGAGTCCGCACTACTAGGCAAACTCATCGACCTCATGGTGTTCCTCTCGCGTTCTTACCAAGAATCCAAGTCCACAAACTCCGCTGCCCTGCTGCGCGTCGGCTCAGTCATTAGCAGCATGGAGCAAGACTGCGCCCGCGATTGGAAACTCGAAGACTTCATTGAAATGTCACGCCAATCCCGCAGCCATTTCATACGCACGTTCGCCAAAGCCACCAGCCTCTCTCCATTCGAGTACCTCATCCAACTTCGCCTCCAACGAGCCATGGGGCTTTTACGAAACTCCAGACTCACCATTTCGCAAATCGCATTCGAAGTCGGCTTCAACGACAGCAACTACTTCGCCCGGCAATTTCGGAAACGCAAAGGCGCCTCCCCCCTCGCTTACCGAAAATCATTCGGCAGTAGTTCCTAAAACCGATCAGCAACCGACTTAGAAGCGTCCTCGGTATCCGTAGTTCCGTCAGAGCCCCTCGGCAATCTCTCTCGACTCGACTAGCGCGTCTAACGGCTAACCCATAAGGAATCTCCTTCATTCGGACCCACTCCCCGTAAAGAACCTTAAGCCCTCTCCGTAACCGGGAACTTCATGGAGCGACGCCATCCCACAATACCTGTATCCAAATCCGAAGCCACACGCTTGCATTTGCGTGCAGCCTCTGCCTAGCCCAAGTCTTTCAAGCAAGCGAACCTTCCCAAAGCACTGCGATCACCAACGAAGAGTTTCTGATATCATTCAATACGAAATCATCTCCCCCGATAACAGCCCTCAAACCAAAGCTAGAGCGCACGCCCCAGGAAACGCGCGATTCGCTCCTGGCCATCCTTGAGTCTCGAGATGACGCTCCTCTGCCTCAAGCGATCTCCGCATTCGCCCGAGCAATCGAGCAATCCCCTCAATTTCAAAACGACCAGAACGCTCAGCGAAAAGCCAAGCTAGCTGTGTCAACGCGCAGTCTTCGGCAACTGGCGAAAATTCTCCAAACTGACGATAGCCCCGAAGCCCAAATCATTCCGAAATTGGCCGTCCTCCTAAAGTAAATCGAAACGCTTCTCCCAGTTGCCCAGCCAACCCCAGCAGGCTAGGCTACATCAACCAAGCCAAGCTGAATTCGTTTCGCCTCAAGGCTGCTTCTTCCTAAAATCGTCCGTGAGCATTCCGGCGAAGCCCCAGTTCTCCAAAGCAATTTCGTCTATCACAATATGAATATGCTCAGGACGCTTTCCAAGGTTCTCAACGAGAGATGCGGTTACGTCTTCGACGATCCGCTTCTTCTACTCCCGATTGACCCCATCGTCGGTAATTTTAATATTCACGTACGGCATGATTGTCTCCTCAAGTTTTAGCTGCTTTCAAAATCGCCTTCACCTTCGCCAGCGAATCCTCCGAAAATCGAAAGTCTGGCCAAGTGACCGCCAACATCGGCCCCAAGGGCGACGGCTCTTCGAGCCAAGTTCCCCAAGCGATAATTCCTTCCTCCGATTCTCCCCGATTCCAAGCGAAGCCCTCCTTGCCCGCCTTTTCGATCTCCGCTAGCGACATTTTCGAGCAGTCAATCGGCACCAAATCGGGACGCTGACTCAAAATCAATTTACCCATCGCCATCTGATCGATCGCGAATGTTCTGCCCTCCGGCGGAATCACCCGAACCCGACAATTCGGTTCCTCATGAGAGATATGCCGCATCCGCCGTCCCTGAAGACGCCCCAACACCGCCATCTCACCAACCTCGTCCGCAATACGCCGCATCAATGGCCGATACCGAGCCTTCAAACGCTCGTCGCCATCTTCCACGCGCCAATCCCTAAATTTCGAAGTCACTCGATACACCCGAGCCCCATCGCGTTCCACGAAGCCATAATGCGCCAAGCTATCCAGCATTCGCAGCAAACTGCTGCGCGGCAACCCCATCTCCTCAACGATCACCGCTATGCTCAACCCATTTGCCCGAGAATTCAAAAGACCCAGCAAGTCCAAGGACTTGAATAACGACGTAGCGAGGCTGCGAGATTCAATTGACATTACAGATTCAACTTTCAATCTGTCTGCTATTCAGATAATTTTGTCAACTATACTGACAATAATATTTAGTATTCAAACCTATGTTTCCTGCCGACCTACATCAAAAGATCAAAGAATCCGCGATCATCGCTGTACTCGTCATTGACGACGCGGCGAATGCCGTACCACTTGCCCGCGCTCTGCTGCGAGGCGGAATCGGAGCCATGGAGTTGACCCTGCGCACCGACGCGGCATTGGATTCCCTTCGTGCCATTCGCGACGAAGTACCGGAGATGCTCGCCGGCATCGGCACCATTCTTACAACGGACCAAGTTGACGAAGTCGTGGCCGCCAAAGCCGCTTTCGGCGTCGCCCCTGGACTCAATCGACGAGTCGTCGAGCACGCTAAAGATAAAGGCCTCCCATTTGGCCCTGGCATCGTCACTCCAAGCGACATCGAGCAAGGCATCGAACTCGGCTGCCGAACGCTCAAGTACTTCCCGGCCGAAACCGCTGGCGGGCTGAAGCACCTCAAAAACATGGCTGCTCCCTATCAGCACATCGGCATCGATTTCATTCCGCTCGGCGGTCTCAACGCGAACAACATGAGCGACTACCTCGCCTCTCCCCTTATCTCCGCAATCGGCGGATCCTGGATCGCCAGCCGCGACCTAATTGCTGCCCATAACTGGGACCAAATCGAAGCTAACGCACGCCAAGCCCGCGAAAACGCAAACGCAGCTAGAGCATAGTCAGCCCACCAAAAAAACAACACACCACTATGAACACAATCGTCACTTTCGGAGAAATTATGGGGCGCCTTTGCCCTCCCGGCTTTAATCGCTTCCGCCAAGCTTTGCCAGGCGACCTCAACCTCACCTTCGCCGGAGCCGAAGCCAACGTCGCCGCTTCGATCGCAATGCTCGGCGGCAGTACCCGATTCGTCACCGCTATCCCCGACAACGACATCACCCAAGCCTGCCTCTCAAACCTACGTGGCCTCAACGTAGAGACCAGCGATATCGTATTGACCGATCAAGGACGCCTCGGCCTCTACTTCGTCGAAGCCGGAGCCAACCAGCGCCCAAGCCGCGTAATCTACGATCGCGACCAATCATCGGTCAGCCTCACTTCCCCCAACGCCTACGACTGGGAAACCATTTTCACCGACGCCGCCTGGTTCCACACCACTGGAATCACTCCCGCGCTTTCGGAGATTTCCGCCGAGGCCACCATCGCATCCGTCAAGCACGCCAAAGCAGCCGGGCTAACCGTGTCTTGCGATCTAAACTTCCGCAAGAAGCTCTGGAAGTGGAACCCCACTCTATCCGCAAGCGACCTAGCAGGCGAAACGATGCAACGAATCCTTCCCTACGTCGACCTTGTCATTGGCAACGAAGAAGACGCTTCCGACGTTCTCGGAATCCAAGCCGAAAACACCGACGTCCACTCCGGACGGATAGACGCCAGCAAATATACCAGCGTCGCTCAAGAAATCGTTAGGCAATTTCCAAATGTATCCAAAGTAGCCATTACCCTGCGCGAAAGCATCTCCGCATCGCACAACAACTGGGGAGCCCTTCTCTACGATAAAGAAGCCGACTACGGCTATTTCGCTCCCAACTCGGGCAACGCCTACCAACCTTACGAAATTCGTAACATCGTCGATCGCGTTGGCGGAGGAGATTCATTTGGAGCCGGTCTAATATACGCCCTCAACACCTCCGGCCTGCAAGAGCCACAGACCGCGATCTCATTCGCAGTCGCCTCCTCTTGCCTTGCCCACTCGGTCTATGGCGATTTCAATTTCTCAACCCGCGCCGAAGTCGAAGCGCTCTTGAACAGCGGCGGCTCAGGTCGCGTCGTACGCTAACGGACTCATTGCGATTTCGAATCGCTGACAATCATTGAACTTGCGGTGACCGCCTCTCGGTGGTTGCTTCATCTGAACATGCCCCGGAAGGCTTCCAACTTCTCTGTACCCGCAGGGCTTTCGGCGCTTTAGACACAATAAGAACCTCGTGCCGACAAACGATTCGCTATCCCAGTTCATCGAAGAAAACCGTATCTCCAATACGGGTCAGCTCTTATTTGACTGCATCCCCGGCTTGCTATTCTTCGTCAAGGACGCCAACCGCCATTTCATCTACATCAACCAAGAGCTCGCCGACTTTATGGGGCTCGAAAATAAAGAGGAAATCATCGGACGCCCCGATACCGATTTCTTCGCGGACGATATCGAACAAAGCTACGCCGCCGACGACAAGCGTGTCATCGAAGAAGGTTACGTCGTAAGAAACAAGGTCGAGCTCATTACGACCTCCCAACGGCTCATCCAATGGCACATCACCAACAAGATTCCGCTCTATTCTAAAGACAGCCACATCTGCGGACTAGCAGGCGTAACGCGCAAATTCGAAGGCAATACCAATGCCCTGCACCACTCCGCCCTGAGCCGAGCAATCGACCACATCGCCACCAATTACCCCAATGAAATCAAACTGATCGACATGGCTAAAGTCTGCGGCCTCTCCCTAAGCGCTTTCGAACGCCACTTCAAAAAGAGCTTCCATCTCACCCCCATCCAATACCTCAATCGCTACCGCATTCAACAAGCTTGCTCCGCCCTGAGCCAAAGCGACGAGCCGATCTCCGCCATAGCCATGGACTGCGGCTTTTACGACCAAAGCCATTTCACTCGATCCTTCCTCCGCGTTCTCCACACCACCCCAGCCGCTTACCGTAAACGCTACACTTAATTTAAAGCACCTCGACCCACCTCGAGCTAAGCCCTATTTCGCCTAGACCCCAAGTGCAGGAATTATACAAATCATTGCGGAAATCATCCTAGCTCAAAAACACTCTCTCCCCCATAATCTAGCCTATTATTACCCTTTTCGCCAGCAACTGCCTAATTTCGGAAACGTTTAGAATATGCAAAACCTGTGGAACAACGAGGACGCTCTATATCACCTCAACGACCCTCTTTCGACAAGAGTCTACGCCACGAGCCTAATCGCGAAAACCGAAGCACTTGCAAACGGCTTGAGCAGTATTGGGTCCGCTAAAACCGATATCCAAAACCCATTCGGCGAAACCGAAGCCCAGCTTGCCATCATCGAAAACGATCGACTCGACGAAACTCCGCAAGCAAGCGATCTTCAATCATTCAAACAGGAAAGCCTTACAAAAATCAACGAAGCTGCCTCGCTGTCTGCTGCCGACAGCCCAACTCAACTGCAACTCGCAGCTACAAGCCCTCTGAGCCAAACAGCTCCAATCGACGCTCTCCTCCACGCAGCCATTCCAGCGCGATTCATCGACCAAACCTGCGCAGCCCCAATTTTCGCCCTAGTCCGCCAAACCAACTGCACAACGCTTGCCGAGGCGATTTTCGGACAACGTGTCCTCACAGTTCCTGCCGCCGCCACCATTCCAGAACAAGCTCGTTCGCTCGCTCGGCTCATTCAGTCCAGCGAGCTACAGTCGATTGAAGGCGTCCTCGTCGCAGGCGTCGGTTTACTTGCCTTCCACGACGAAGCCGAGCAATCCTACCAAAAATCCCTTCAGCTCACCGAGCAAGCCCGAGCTTTCCTCGATGCACAGTCCAACGCAACGGATTCCGAATCGAACGCAGAATCGGCGACGCTAATCGAATTCGCGGAGCTACGACAGGCCGTATCCAACAGACTAGCGCAAGCTCAAGTCGGACACCTCGACGATTCCTCAGAGGCGATCGCCCTTTCCAGTAGCGACCAAGCTAAGACGCTCCTCGGAGCAGGCTCCGCAACAACTCAAGGCGACCACCATTCTAACCTAGAAGCCGCAATCGAACTGCGGCAAGTAGTTTGGCCAAACCGCGGATTATTCAGCTTCGGAAACAGCAAAAGCGAAACCGCGACCCAAGCAGCGAACGCTTCCAGAGCCAGCCACGCTAACCGACTAGCTGGCCCAGCCGCAAGCTGGAGTCCGAGCTCTTCGGAGTCTCCCAAAGCTTCAACTCCGCCGCTAACTCTCCAAGGTAAAATCGCTCTCGTTTCCGGCTCGGCAGCTGGCATCGGACTAGCGACTGCCACCACGCTCGCCGAAGCAGGCGCTTGCGTCATCGGAGCGGATATCAATCCAGAGATCACGGATATAATGGAAGGTATCGGCGCTCTCGGAATAGCTATCAATCTCACCGACGAGCCCAAGGTTAAAGCCATGATCGAGCAGATCATTCGCACCTACGGCGGACTCGACATCGTCGTCTCCAACGCTGGCATCTTCACAGCAGGAGCCTATCTCGAAAACTTGGAGCAAAGCAATTGGGACCGCAGCTTCCAAGTCAATCTCACGAGTCACCAAGTCCTGCTCAAACACGCCATCCCTTTCGTCAAAAAAGGAATCGATCCCGCGATCATTCTTATGGGTTCGCGCAACGTAAACGCTCCAGGAGCCGGAGCTGCCAGCTATTCCTGCGCGAAAGCCGGGCTCACCCAACTCTGCCGCGTCGCGGCCTTGGAATTGGCTCCCGATGGCGTTCGAGTAAATATCATTCACCCAGACGCCGTATTCGACACCAAACTTTGGACCAAAGAAGCCCTCGAACGCTCAGCTGAGCGCTACGGAATCACCGTCGAACAATACAAGAAGCGCAATCTCATGAAAACTGAGATCACTTCCCGTAGCGTCGGCAACGTCGTAGTGGCCCTCGCCTCGAACGTCTTCGGAAAAACCACCGGCGCTCAGATTCCAGTCGACGGCGGCAACGATCGAATTATTTAATATTAAACAGATCACACCCTCTCGAAAATCGACTATCCTCGGCAATCGCGACCAACCCCAATTTAAAATATGAAAAAAATACTCAACGACCCCAATGACGCAGCAGCCGAACTCGTCGACGGCCTCGTCGACTACTACAACGGCAAAGTAACCAAAGTCGGTCCAGGTGCCATCGCTCTCACCGATATCGCATCCGACAAAGTAGCCCTCCTCGTAGGCGGCGGCACTGGTCATGAACCGATCTACCACGGTCTCATCGGCGAAGGCATGGCCGACGGCGCAGCATGCGGCGACATCTTCGCAGCCCCTCCCCCGAACATAATTCTCGAAGCTACTAGGGCCGTGAACAAAGGCAAAGGCGTCCTGTATCTTTACGGCAACTACGCGGGCGATGTCATGAACTTCAAGATCGCCGCTCAACTCGCTGCAGCTGAGGGCATCAAAGTCGAAACCGTTCTCATCTGGGACGACGTCGCTTCCGCACAGCCAAGCACAAAAGAAGATCGTCGCGGCATCGCTGGCCTTATCCCGATCGTCAAGATCGCCGGCGCAGCTGCCGACAAAGCGAAAGACCTCGACGAACTCGTCAGTCTCGTCACGAGTGCTCGCGACAACACGCGCTCCGTTGGCGTAGCCCTCTCGCCTGGCTCAATCCCTGCCACCGGCAAACCAACTTTCGAACTCGATGATGATTCCATCGGAATTGGAATGGGCATCCATGGCGAACAGGGTGTCGGCATCGAAAAAATGATGCCTGCCGATGACCTCGCAGAAAAGTTGCTCAACCTAATTCTCGCCGACGACCTCATTCTCGAATCCGGTGACGACGTGCTTGTCCTCATCAACAGCCTAGGCTCCACCACAATGATGGAATGCCTCATCGTCTTGAAAAAAGTCAAAGCCCTACTCGTAGACAAGGGTATCAAAATTTACGACGTTATGCTAGGTCCGCTCGTCACCTGCCAAGAAATGGCTGGCCTCTCAATCAGTCTGACCAAGGTCGACGACACGCTTAAACCGCTCTGGGACGCACCTTGCTCCTCCCTCGGCTACACGAAACTTTAAGAATCAATTAACCGATGGTAGCGGCCGATCTCCGAGCGGCCGCTACCAATCAAAAGCTATATTATATGAGCAAAGAAACCTTAAGCCCCAACGAAGTCCGGGAAATGCTTATCGCCATTTCCGATAAGATCATCGAAAGCGAAGAACTGCTCTCCGAAGCCGATCGTCGCCTAGGCGATGGCGACCATGGCCTTGGAATGAAACGCGGGTTCACAGCGGCGAAAGCGGCACTTAAAGCCCTGGAACCCACAACCGTCGGCCAAGTATTCTCTACTACAGGCATGACCCTCATGGGCACCATGGGCGGGGCCTCCGGCGCAGTCATGGGCATCCTTTACCAAAATGGCGGTACTGCTCTAGGCGATGCCGATAGCCTCGACGCAAGCGGGC
>Ga0233432_10001145_pt1 | contig 25657 bp, 25 predicted proteins | sample SI_122_August201_6_FD_179870 | JGI IMG/M metagenome (GOLD analysis project Ga0233432, IMG submission 179870) | Seawater microbial communities from Saanich Inlet, British Columbia, Canada - SI_122_August2016_10_MG | ecosystem: Environmental > Aquatic > Marine > Inlet | place: Canada: British... | reverse complement strand
CGGGAGCTTCTCTACAAGTTAGATCAGGAGCGTTACGGCACACTCTTCAATTACACTGGCATCAATGTCATTATCCACTTCCTTCTGTGGCTACTGGATTTCTATAATTCTTTCCCTGCTCTCAACATGGGGGTTGCCATTGTTATGTTGACGATCACTGTGAAGGTGGTGCTCTTTCCAATGAATCTGAAGGCTCAGAGCTCCATGTTCATGATGTCTAAGATTGGTCCTCAGATCAAAGAACTGCAAGAGAAATACAAGAACGATCGCCAGCAACTCGGAGTCAAGCAGATGGAGCTCTTTAGAGAAAACGGCGTAAACCCCTTGGCAGGATGTCTGCCTATGCTGATTCAGATGCCTGTCTTCATCTCTCTCTTCTCTACGATTGGAGAAGGATTCCCTCTTCGTCATGCTCCCTTTATTGGTTGGATTCAGGACTTGAGTGCTCCAGATGCCTTTATGCAGATGTCGTTTCACGTTCCCTTTTTGGGAAACCCCGACGGCATGACGACAAATCTCAACCTTCTGGTCCTCCTATACGTGATTACGATGCTGATACAGCAATCGATGATGCCCAAGAGTACGGATCCTCAGCAACAGCAGATGCAGAAGACGATGAAGTTTGTGATGATTGGATTCGCGTTTATTCTCTACAATTATTCCAGCGGGCTCATGCTCTATTTCGTGGGTTCCAATACATTGGGAATGATTGAGAGTTGGTACATCAGAAACAAAGTTCTTCCCGCCATGGAAGCCAAGAAAAAGGCTAAGGCCAAGGCTTGAGAGGAAGCTTTCCTATAGGTGTGCTTGTGAAGGAATTACCCAGAACCCTCGTGATGGCCTTTCTCATCACGTGTGTGTTTTCTTCCGTAATCTATGCGAAGGAAGGGTTCCTCGGTGGTCAGCTCTTTCTTCGAAAAGGTGATTCTCCTGTCGTCTTGATACCTTCTCAAGGGATGGAAGTCTTGCCCAGGCAACACCTCTGGGAAGGAGCAGGAAAAGATTGGGTGAGTTACAAGGGGCGACTTTCTTCCACTTACTTTGGTTCTGGACAGCTGACTCTGATTTACCAGAAAACGGCCTTTGTTGTTGGTGAAGGACTGACCCTTGAACCGCTCCGCAAAGCTCCAGCAGGCGTGTCTTTTCTAGCAACCAGCGGAGGGATGTCTGATTCTCCAGTTCTAGTGCGTCGGGCTGACGGCGAATTTGCTTCTATTTCCGCATCTGGGAACTTTCGTCCCTTTCCTTTTCTTTCACCTTATCGAGACCGAGCTGTTTTGCCTTGGTCGTCCAAGAAGTATCCCTTCTTATTTTTTCCACGCCAGAAAGATCAGGAGGAGCCTGTTCTGTGTGCCTTTGATTCGACTTTTGAGAGTGGTCGGCCTTTCGATCAGGGAATGAGCGGCTTTTCACTGATGGGTATCAGTGAGGGAGAAAATGGTGTTTACCTCATGGGTGGGGATGGAAAAAACCTTCTCTTTAATGGGAGTCAACTCAAACCGACGTCCCTACCTGGTGGGTTAAGTGCTGAAGGACTGTTGGCTATGGCCCAAGAAGATGGGCGATGGAATGGACTGTATCGTAATGAAGAAGGACACCTTCAATTGGCGTTGAGTGGAGGTGAGACTTTGGATTTACCAGCCACGAGTTCTTCTGGTGTTCAGGTGCAGGCAGGGAATGAAGCTCACCTCCAAAGTGTGATGATGTTTGTGGTGATGATGTTGGCTCTATTTATGGTGCTGAGGTGGCGTCAGGAGAGTGAAGCTAAGCTTCCTGGGAAAGTTGAACTGGTTCCGGCAAGTCTTTGGCTGAGATCGATGGCTTTCATCATGGACCTCCTGATGCTGATCATTCCATGCTTTCCTCTGGCCCTTCTGCTAGGGTTTGATCCGATTTACCTTCCTGATCCATCCCACTTAGCTGTCATGTTAGATGGTGAGAGGGAAGAGGTCTTGGTACGGTTCAATGAGAGCATTCAGATCATAGCACTGATGCTAGTGACTCTTTCCGTTCCTTACCACGTCTTGATGGAAACCTGTCTAGGTGGCAGTCTGGGAAAGATCTTTTTTAGATTGAAGGTGGTTGGCGAGGACGAGAAGGCGCCATCATTGAAGTTAAGTTTGGCAAAGGCTTTTTGGAGGTTTTTGGACCTTCTCATCCTTCCACTTTTGCTGGTTAGTTTCTACATGGCCTTCACTCACAATCAGCGTCTGAGTCTGGGTGACCGAATGTCGGGTCTCAAGGTGGTTCAAGCCCGTAGGAATTGAGGGTATTGAAAAAATGGAGTCTCTGGCTCCTCTTCATTTCAGGGCTTCTCGCTCTCCTCATTCATTTTTCCGAAGAAAGAGCGCAAAGGAAGTTTTCCTCTTCGGCTCCCATTCGCCTTCTGATGAATCAGAAGGTCTCTAGCTATGTGGTTCCTGGACGACTCACGGGAAAGACGCTCAGTCGTGAAGTGGGAGAGGTGTTTCAGATCACATCGAAAGAGGGGGAGCTGAAAATAACTCGTCGAGCTGATCATTTTCTAGTTGGGGCGATGATTATTCAGCAGGATCGAGTGTTACTGATGTGGGATCATGAAGATGATAACGCGGGGCCAAAAGGTCTATTAGAGTTTATTGCGGGGAAAGAGAATGATTTTGACGTGGTGCTTCATCAGGAACTCGAACCCTACGTCGCGGGCGTGGTGATGGCGGAAATGAAACCTCACTGGCCGATGGAAGCTCTTAAGGCACAGGCCATCTGCGCACGATCTTACGCAAAGTTTCATATCAACCGACATCAAAGGCGACATTACGACTTGTGGGGGAACTCTCGCTCACAGGCCTACAGTCAGAAGCCTCCATCTGAGAAAGTGATGCTCGCTGTAGAGGCCACTGAAGGGAAAGTTCTGAGCTATGACGGAACTGTGGTCATGGCTTACTATATGAGTACATGTGGAGGTGAGACCCGAAAACATTCTCTAGAAGGAGTCCCCTACGCTTCGGTCTCTTGTGGCTACTGTCAGGCTTCTCCTCATTTCGAATGGGAGGTGACTCTCACACTTGGAGATATGAAAAGGCTGGTTTCAAAGGGAGTGGACTCCGAGGCGAGTATCGTAGCAGTTGAAGTGATCGCCGAAGACAGCGGTCATGCCAGAAAACTCCACATGATACCTGATCTTGGTCCGCCTGTCGCTGTTGAGGCTCTCGCCTTTCGTCGACATCTGAACCGAGCCTTTGGGAAAGAGGTTGTGAAGAGTTTGGTCTTCTCTGTGGAAAAGAGAGACCGTGATTGGAGAATAAGGGGAAAAGGCTGGGGGTATCATGGGAGAGGGCTCTGTCAGTACGGAGCCAAGGGCATGGCTCTATCTGGAGTTGAGTATCTTATGATTCTAAAACATTACTACCCAAACTTCAGTCCCGTTACGCTTCATTGAAAGAGCCAATTGAGAAGGCCTTTTGGCCATTGGCTCTTTTGGGCCTGAACATCTTATTGGTCATATCTTGGGAGTGGAAAGTGGAGGGAGCTTTTCTTTTTCTCTCCTTCTTCGTGTCGATTCTGACCTTGTTTAGGCTGAAAGATTCTCCGAGGTATGAAATTCAGTTTCTCGCGATAGCGTTAAGCATTCTCTATGTGGTAGGGGTTGAGGCAGACGATGATGTTCACCGTTACTTGGTGGAAGGAAAGGCTGTCGCTCAGGGAATTAGTCCATATCTCGTTCCTCCCTCGGAAGTTGTGACAGGAATTCCTACCCAAGCCTTGGTGAATCATCCTAATTGGACCGCCATTTATGGGCCTCTTTTTCTGCACCTGATGGCGGCATTGACTTATATGACAACATCGGTGTTGGGGGTGAAGATCTTTTTTGTAATCCTTCATGTGCTCAATGCCTGTCTTATTCGAAGGTTGAGGAAAGGGAGATGGGCAGCCATTTATCTATGTTCACCTTTTGTTCTTTTCGAAACTGTGGGGCAAGCTCATCTGGAAGGGTTAGTTGTGCTGGCAGCCCTGCTTCTTGTCTTGGGCACAGAAGGGTGCAGAAAGGGAATTTTTTCAATAGGGCTTTTATTGGCTCTTTGGATCAAGTGGTGGGCGTGGCCCTTGGCGCCGATAATTTTTAGAAGAAAAAACATTGAGGCATGGGCAATCGTCCTGCTGAGTTCTCTTTTTATTCTCTGGCCATTCTTGGAAGACCCTGAGGCGATGTTTGTCAGCCTTAGAAATTTCGAAGGACTGTGGACGAATGGCTATCCACGGCTTTGGATGGATTGGCTTTTCGGAGATTGGGTCATCTTGCCTCTTGGATTGGTCATGCTTGGGCTACTTTTGGCGGTTCTTTTTCTAGGAGGAAGTCTCCATGAACAGATCTGGCAGTTTTTCCGGTTGGGACTTCTTTTAGCCCCGACTCTTCATCCTTGGTATTGGGTCATGCCACTCACCATGGCGTTGATGTCGGGAAAGCTGGCAACATTTAGCCTAATGGGCGCTGCGGCGATGGCTTTGCACCACCCTGAATTTTCTTTGGCATCGGGGGAAGGTTGGCAAAGCTCATTTTGGACGGTTGCGCCAATTTTAGTACTTTCGATGCTTTCGGAGTGGAGAATTCGACGCCACCTTCTAAGAGAGAGAGGAGCGTACCCCGACTCTCTTACGATCGTGACTCCAGTTTTAAACGAAGGAGAAAACCTCAGGGAGCTGGGGGCGTATGTTGCCCAACAAAAAGCTCGTGTGAAGGAATGGATTGTTGTGGATGGAGGGTCCAGTGATGAGAGTGTGGAGATTGCCAAAGGTTTTGGGGCTAAGGTGAAAGTTCCGGGATTGAAAGGGAGAGGCTCTCAGATCCGCCATGGAGTGGAGAATGCCACGAGCGATTGGGTGATGGTTGTTCACGCCGACACTCGCTTCGAGATGGGTAGTCTTGAGCGTTGGGCGGAGGCCGTCGCCCGTGTTCCTGAAGCCGATGGAGGGGCTTTTCGCATGGCTTATCGAGGAAAAATGGCTCTTGGGCCTCTCATGTTCCTCAATGACTTGAAGATGCGCTGGTTCGGCATGTCTTTTGGCGATCAGACCCAGTTTTTTCGAAAATCAAGCCTCGATACTCGGGGTGGCTTTCCCGATCTGCCCTTGATGGAAGATGTTGAGCTCAGTATGACCCTGAAAGGAGGAAACGTGGTCTATTTGGATCACCTGATTAGTTGGACATCACCAAGGCGCTGGGAATCTAGGGGTCGACTGTCCAATACTGTCCAGATCATCCGCCTTCTTATGACTTATCTCTGGAAACGACACTGGAACCCTCCCGTTGATGTTCGCGCCATGTACAGGAGTTATTATCCTTCATGAGTTCTGATCGCCTTCAAGTGGAATTCAGCGTTCCTCACCGTTATGAAGTGTGCTTTCTCCGCGACGCGACGGGTGAGGGGAAAGACTGGTTTGAAGGGCTTAACGCAGAGCATGGTCCTTTTCCCAAAGTCATCGTTTTGTTGGATGGAGGATTGGTGAAAGCCCAATCCGGTCTCGTGGAATCGTGGGAAAATTTATTGGAAAGCCTGCCCTCAGAAATGGCTGGAGTTCATGTTTTCTCTGGTGGAGAAGAGATCAAAAACAACCGCGATGAAATGGATGAGATGTTGGCTCTCTTAGAGACTTGGGGCATCTGTCGTCATTCTCTCGTTGTGGCTGTAGGAGGTGGAGCTTTCTTAGACGCGGCCGGGTACGCGGCTTCGATCACTCATCGTGGCATTCGTCTGGTCCGTTTCCCATCAACGGTTCTGTCTCAGAACGACGCCGGGATTGGCGTGAAGAATGGGGTGAACGCCTTTGGGAAGAAAAACTTCTGGGGGGTTTTTCAGACTCCACTGGCTGTCTACAACGATGAGGATCTTCTTAATACTCTCTCTGAAAGGGACCGAGTTGCAGGGCTGGCCGAAGCAATCAAAGTGGCTCTCCTTAAAGATTCCGACTTTTTTAATTTCCTTTCGTCTTGTACCCGAGAAGAATTGATCGGAGATACACCTCAGCGTCATCGTATGCTGGTAGATTGTGCTCGCTTACACTTGAATCATATTGCAAAGAGTGGAGATCCTTTTGAGAAGGGCAGTTCCCGCCCTCTCGATTTTGGTCACTGGTCAGCTCACAAGCTAGAGTCCTTAAGTCACCATGAACTTCGTCATGGTGAAGCGGTGGCGATCGGTATGGGGATTGATATTCGTTACTCCATGGAAATGGGTTGGATGTCGGCAGATACCGGAGAAAGGATACTCGAGACGATCAGTCGCCTGGGCCTTCCCCTTACCCATACAAATGAGAATGAAGATTTGTTGGTGGGATTGGAGGAATTTCGTGAGCACTTGGGAGGGAGACTTTGTATCGCTAGTCTCAGAGATATTGGAGAGCCCTTTGATCTCTCCGAGATCGATACCGAGGTGATGAAGCGGGTGCTCGCTTCGGCTTGAGCGAGGCCTTAGTCTTTCGGGACTCGAGTTGAAGGTCGAGACAGGAAGAACCAAATCCCACCGCAAAAGATCTCGCTAACCCAAAGGATACAGCGCGCGGCAAAGGCGAGGGCCAGGCCCTGTTGCCAGTCCAGGCCGATGGCTGTAAATCCAAGTGTGGCCAATCCTTCACGGACGCCAATACCTCCGGGAGTGATGAGAGAGAGGGTGCCCAAGAGACTGGCAAAACTCAAAATGGCGCCGACCGCCAGCATGAATTCAGGAGACAGATTGAGGTGATCTCCCATCCAGAGGTAGAGAGAGCAGAGATAGAAGGCCCAATGGATGAGGGTTGCGAACAAGGGGATGAGAATGAGATTGACGAGATTTCCTTGGGAAGGAAGGGTGACGGAAAGTCGTGGATGAAGGTGACTGAATTTTCTCAGGATCGAAGGGCTGAATAACCCAAATGAAAGGACTAGCCCGGAAAGCCCCCAAAGGTAGTTTGCTGAAGTTCCGGAAAAATAGCCCATCGTGAGTGCAAGCATAAGGAGAGCGCCACCGGCCATGGTCTCGAAGATAAATTCAACAATCATGCCGAAGGATCCGAGTCTTAGAGCTTCTCCTTTTAGGCCGTAGGCTTGTAATCGACCTAGAACAAAAAAGACCTTTCCGGGAATATATCTCCCCAGAATCGACAAGAGACAAGCTTCCAGCGTTTTGCCTATCGAGATGGCAATTCCAAGCCCTTGGGTCAATTGAAACCAAGCTGAGACTTTGGCCAAGACAATAAATGGGCTCAGGATCAGAAGGTAAAGCCAGAGCTTTGGAAAGGTGAGACTGGGTCCTTCGTAGCTCTTGGTGGTTGCCCAGATGGTCCAGATCATCGAGATCAGGGCGATCAGTCCTAGGAGACTCTTCCAGAGCTTTCTGGAAGGAGAGTTCGTTTTAGCCTCGACTGACACGGGAGCGGAAGAAAACTCGGATGCCGGCGGATGTGCAAAGTGCGATCGTCAGAAGAACTCCAGGGATCATCTGAGAGTGGCTTTGGTCTTGATTCAGTGCTAGAGTGATGGGCCCGAAACAAGTCCATGGGAATGAAGGAAAGAGGAATGGGGAATACCAGACCCAGATGGCGTCTAGAGCGATCCAAAGGGAGAATAAACGAAACCATCCAGCATTCTGTAAGGTCAGGCAGGAACTGGCCCAGAGAAGGTGAGGTAAAAGAAGTTCAAGGTTTCGACCTGCCTCTCCAGCCCCCCAGCACCAGGCGATGAGTAGGGGAAGAACGAGGATTCTGACATCCACACGTTGTCCGAGGATACTCCAGAGCACGGCAAATCCCGCCCATGACAGTCCGGCTGGATCGTGAAAGAGGGTTTGCATCTGTCGGGAAAACATATCCCATTCGATCCATCCCAGAAAGGGTAGGCACAGGGAGAAGAGGGTGGTTGCTATCAGAGGAGTCGGTGCGGGACCGATCTCTAGCGTCTCTCTCCTGAGCCAGGAAGGCAGATGAGACTTGCCGATGACGTCCGTCACTTGGATGAGAGTTGCTTTTTCGAGAAGTCCATCTGTTCAATCAAAGAGACTTGTGATTGGCGACGAGGCAATCATGGTTCATTTTACGCTGTCGATGGTTTCATCGCCCATCGCGATGGATTCAATTTCTTCCATGGTGTAGTGTCGTCCCTCGCCAATACCAGGGCACTCTTCCTGAGTTCCATTCCATCTTTCTTTGGCGATGATGTTCTGAGGCCAGAAGGGAAAGGTTCGGCACTGAAGGGGGCGTTGTTCATAGACCGTGCACTTGCCGTCTTTGAGGAGAATGCAGTTCCAGTTATCTTCCTCGACGTCCTGAAGACTGATACGTTCGCCAATGAGTTTGGTATATTTCTTGATGAAGGTTTCTCTGTCGAGCCCTAGGTGTTTATGCAGACGGGTGATTTCTTCTTCGGTCATGAAGACGTAGCCCGGTGAGCCTCCGCAACACTTTGAGCAGTCTTTTCGACAAGAGAACTTCAGTCCTTTTTCGTAGAAAGGTTGGGTCACTCCCACGCTTCTTTTTTAATTTCTTTGGGGGGTTGGGTTGAAAATGTTTCGAGTTTAAAGTCGAAGATGACCTGAGGGGCAGCTTCGATGCTGTAACGAACACCTTCTGCTTGATGTTCTTCTTCTAAAATGCGTGTGTGTTGGGCCATAGCAGAAATTAGCTTGCCTTCGCTATAGGGAATGAGGAGTTCGAGTTCTTCCCATGGGGTTCTCATATCTTCTGCGATGAAGTTTAGGAGTTGCTCCATTCCTTTGCCGGTGTGGGCACTCACGGGGATCAAGTCTGGATAACGAGCCTTTAGTTCCTCCAGTCCCAGTTTTGACCAATCCCGGTCAATTTTATTTGCGACGAGTATGATGGGGATATCCCCGCATCCGATTTCTTGAAGAACCTTTTCGACGGTATCGACGTGATTCATGATGAGTTGGTCTGAGGTGTCAACGACATGAAGGAGGAGGTCGGCCTCTCGTGCTTCGCTGAGAGTAGCATGAAAGGAGGTGACCAAGTTGTGGGGCAGTTTGTCCACAAAGCCGACGGTGTCACTCAAGAGGCATGGTCCGGCCTCGGGGACCTCAAGGCGTCGGGTGAGGGTGTCCAGAGTCGCGAAGAGTTGGTCGGCAACGTAGACATCGGGGTCCGTGAGTCGTCGCATGAGTGTGCTCTTGCCGGCATTGGTGTAACCCACGAGTGAGACTTTGAAGTCTCTTCTTGAGGAGATAGCTCTCTCCTGAATTTCTGTGAGTTCCCGTAGTCGAGCCTTGTGTTCTTGAATACGGGTGCGGATCAGGCGTCTATCTGTCTCGATTTGGGTTTCTCCTGGTCCACGGGCACCAATGGCCGATTTGATTCGGTCTAGGTGTGTCCACATCCGCTTCAGGCGAGGAAGTTTGTACTGGAGTTGAGCCAATTCGACTTGGAGTTTGGCTTGATGGGTTCGCGCCCTGCCCGCGAAAATGTCTAGAATCAATTCAGAGCGGTCGATGACCCGGATGCACAGGGCTCGTTCAATATTTCTCCCTTGGGCGGGACTGAGTTCTTCGTCAAAAACAGCCAAGGTTGCTTCGCTTTCAAGGCAGAGTCTTTTGAGTTCTTCGATCTTGCCTTTACCGAAAAAAGTAGCTGCGTGGGGTTTTCGAATCGATTGGACAAGACGACCAACGGAGACTCCACCAGCAGCTTCGACAAGACGGCCCAACTCGTCGAGAATACCCTCGTCGCGAATCACGGAATCAGGGTAGATGGGGCCGAATAGGACCGCCTTCTCCGGGGATGAATCCAGTTCTAGATTCTGCAATGGAGATATTGGCAGAGCTTAAATGTCGAGGTCTTCGATGGGTATCGCGACCTTGGGTGGTTCAACGGTGGGGGCGATCACTGGAGACTTTTTCGATGTCTTCTTCAGAGCCGTCCAGTCCGCTTCTTTGGTGGGGATGAGTTTCACTCCATTGGGGAGGTCGCTGCTCAGGTGATAGGTTTGGTGGAGTGGGGGGAGTGCGCCCATGTGGGCTTGTGTCGCCTTACCCATCTCGTTGAGAACCCTAGAGAGGGGCAGGGGGCTAGCGGATCGAGCGAGAGATGTTTCGTCCTGAGGTGCGCTTCGACGAGTGTTTCTGTTGCTGAGGTTGGGGATGTTGCCCTTGGTGTCTTTTGGCAGATTTTCGAGAAAGAAAAGGGCTTTTCCCTGATTCGGGTTAATGGCCAGAGCTTTTTGATAGCATTCTTTAGCTTGAGCGAATCGACTGTAGGTTTCGTAGCACCGACCGAGAAGGGTCCAAGCCAGTTCGTGTTTCTCTTCTACTCTTAGGAGGGTTTTGAGGTGGTGCATGGCTCCGAGAACTTCTCCGCCGTTAACGAGAGCGTAGGCGAGGTGGAAACGGGCCTTGGTTCCCATGCCGAGCTTTAAGGCTGCGTGAAAAGACTGGATGGCTGAGGCACTGTTTCCCAAGTTGAGCTGAACGACGCCAAGGTTGAACCATGCTTTGGCGTTGGTTGGGTCGTTGGTCAGCAGAGCTTCAAAGATTTTTGCAGATTTGTTGAATTCGCCATCGCGGAAGAGCAGGTGAGCTTTCTCGTTTCGCGTTCGTGGGTGCTCATCTCCAGCGAGGCTTGAGATGATGAAGGCGTTGGACTCAGTCTCATCGGCGCTGAGAGGGGCTGAAAAGCCCAAGGAGCCGAGGAGTAGAACCTGTGGTAGGAATCGTTTGAAGTTTGTCATCGATATTGGGGCCAGTTCCGAATCACGTGGAGCAACAGGGCCTTTTCGGCCACCTGAACCTTTTCGGCCAGGGTATCGGGGTTGTCGACGGATTCTACGTTTACGACACGCTGTTCCAGAATTCTTCCATGGTCGTAAGCGCCGTCGACCAAGTGCACCGTACAGCCAGAGACTTTGGCTCCTCTTTCGATCACAGCTTGGTGAACGTGGTGTCCGTACATTCCCTTTCCGCAGAAAGCTGGAATGAGAGAGGGATGGGTGTTGATGACTTTCCCTTCGAGTTGGGGTGAGAGCTTCCACAGATGCATGAACCCAGCGAGCACAATCAGGTCGACACCCATGGATTCCAGTCGAGAGTTAAGTTCCTGATGAAAATTGGGATTTTTAGGATCGATCACGTGGACCGCATGGCCAAAAGATTGGGCTTTATCGACGCCACCGGCATTGGCTTTAGATGAGATGACGAGTTCAACCTCAACCCCGGGGAGTCGACCGTCTTCGATCGCATTGGCGATCGTGGCGTAGGTGCTCCCGGTGCCACTGAGCATCACAGCTGTCTTCACACCAGTCTCCTCAGGGAAAAAAGAAATTCTTTTTTCCAAAATTGGGGAGTTCCAAATGGTTCGATGCTCAAGTTCGTTTCGAGGTTTTTAAAGGAGATAGCTTTCTCCTGATCAATTTACCCCATGGTTGTGCTGAGCAAACGCCCCAGAGCAGATTTCAGGTCTGATGATGCAGCTGGCGCTGGATTGCTTCCTGCATAGCTCCTTGAATGAGTTCAATGCTGGCAGGTTTCCTGATGAAACCGTGAATGCCCTTCGAAAGAGAGTTCTTTGGCATTTCATCTTCCCCAGAATAACAGATGACGGGGATTTGGGGATTTAACACGGTTATAAGGTCAAAGGCATTTCCTTCGGGGCGAATATCAAAATCAGTGATAATGATGTCGAAGTCATCTGTTCGATAAGAGATGAGGGCTTTGGGAATATTTCGGCAGGTCGTCACATTGTGTCCTTGGTTCTTGAGGGCCAATTGCGTGACCCTGAGAGAGACGGGGTCGTCGTCGACAAGGAGGATTCTCAATGGGCTGATCGTGCTTCGCTCAAAAGGGCCGCCAGACTCTTCAAGGTGAAGCTCGACGGTAAAAGAGCTTCCCTTTCCCAAGGAAGACTGGACCTTAAGTTTTCCGCCGTGTTTTTGAGCAACATTTCTGACGTTGTTGAGTCCAAGTCCCATTCCTAATTGTGCGTCTTCGTCATAGACTTGAGTGTAGGGTTTTTCTATTTCAGATAAGTGTTCCTTCGGTATGCCTCGCCCATTGTCTTTAACGGTCAATTCAACTTTCTGTTTCCGATTCAGATGAGAAGTCTTTCTTATGGATATGGTGATCTTACCTTTGGGCGGGGTGAATTTGATCGCATTGCCAATGAGGTTTGAGACGGCCATGATAAAGTCCATCCGGGGAATGCGGAAATGAAACGGTTCATCTGGAATTTCAACCTTGAGTTTCAATTCGGCATTTGTTGCATCGAAGGAGTGACTGTGAACGACTGTCTGTAAAATTTTTTTAAGGTCGGAGGACCTCACGTTGGAGTCTTCTTCATCATTAAGTTTGGGACGATCTTTTTTGACAAAATTAAGGAGGTTCTGCAGATAATCACCAGTGAGGTGAAGCTTTGATTGGCCAACATCGATGAGTTCTTCGATGTCCATATTTGGTACAGAGTCATCTTTCAGACAGTCAAAGATTCCTTTAATCGAGGTGAGGGTGTTTTTGATGTCATGGCTGATTGCGGTAACAATGCCGCAGTTTTTTTCTAACATCCGCCTCATCTGCTTTTCTCCCATCAAATTCATCGGATCAGCTTGAATGGGTCGAGTGTCCTTGAGGGAATAAGCTGTGACGGAGTGCAGGGGAAGGAGGATTCCTGACCTGTCCATGACAGATCTCGTGTTGAAAGTCTCTGGCTGGTCGAGCATCTGAAAAGTGCTTTTAGTGATGACGACATTTTCATCGAGAGCACGGCATGACTTCATCGCCTCGGTGGCTTCGAGAAGGGTGGAGCCGAAAGCGCCCTCTTGAAAACGAAGTTCTGAACCGCAGATCCCCATGGCTACTGGCCCTGTGGCAATGCCAATGTCGACTTCTACGGCAGTATAGTTGGCTCTTCTCCTTCCTCGATTGTAAATCGTGACGGTGTCTTGAATGGAAAGGGCCGCGTGAATGGAGTTGTTGGAGTATTGTCCCTTGTGGAGGGGAAAGAACGCGAGCAGGCCATCGTGAGAAAATCTCTGGAGGGAGCCACCGAAACTCTGGATGACAGGATGGATTGTGCCGAAAAAGGAGTTCATGAACCTAAAACATTCATCTGAACTCATCTTTTTGATGATGGTGGGCAAATTGAGGATGTTCAAAAAAAAGACAGATGATTCCTGTATCGTTTTCAGGCCTCTGTCCAGGTGGTGACCGGGCTCAAGGCTATCCTGCAAGAGAGGAGCCGGGGCGAATTTATAGAGGTGTTCTTGGGAAAAGCTACTGGGCTCAGTCTCTCCCTCTATTGGTGGGGAGAGGTATGATTTGTCTGGTTTCGTTGGGGTTTCAACTAGAAGCAGATCTTGAATGGACTTTCTGAGGATGCGCTTCTTAATGGGTTTGGAGACAAAAAGATCGACGTATTCGGAGATAGAGTCCGTTGCAAAATCCTGGTAGTCAGTTGAGGTGATCATCGCAATGGGGATATTGGGATACTGTAGCCTTATTTTCTGGCAGGCTTTGAGTCCATCCATGTGAGGCATGATCAGATCCATCATGATCATCGAGACGTGATTTTTCTCAATGATCCTGAGAGCCTCGTAACCATTGGAGGCTTTAAGGGCATTGAACCCAATTTTTTCAACTAAAGACGCGCAGAGGTTCCTCTCAATTTCTTCGTCATCGACGACGAGGATTGACCCCAAGTTTAGCTCGTGTGGAAGGGCAGCCTTTAGAGACTGAGTGAGGTGTTGGTAGCTCAGGGGTTTTGTTAGGTAGTCCCTCGCTCCTAATTCGAGGGACTTTTTGAGAGCGCTCTGATTGCTTTCATCTGAGAGGGTGATGATGGGGAAGGTGTGCCCTAGGTTTCTGACGACTTCGAGAATGTGATAGCCTGAAATATCAGGAAGGCCGAGATCGAGAACCAAGAGGTCCACACTCTCTCCAGATGAAATTTCCGCGAGGGCGAGGCATCCATTAGGGCAGGGGACGATTTTTTTTGAGGGAGCAATTTTCTTGAGAAGCTTGCAGAGCATGAGGCGTGACGCGCTAGAATCGTCGACGACAATGATGCTCATCTGATTATAAAAGAAGTCTCCAGTTCAAGCTCATAGGGTGAAGTCTACTACTTCCTGCTTCAGACTCAATAGCCGTCAAGCTGACAGAGCTATATGATCACGGAAGACTTCACTTCTGTGACTCAAAAGAGAATTTAACTTCTCTGACCTGATTGTGAAATAGCATTCTCTTGTTCTCCCAAAACAGCGTAAAAATGAAGTCAAGAATTATAGCATTGTAGGAGCAAGTGCCCTACGTAGAGGGTTTTAGGGGCATAAGAAAAGAGAGCTAGAAAGTCCATTTCTGAGAAAACATATTTTAAATTTTGATTTGATGGGTAAAATTTGAGGCATGAAAGTTAGCTTTCGAAAAGCCATTGGAATGGCCATCAGGAATGCCCGGGTTCGGGCAGGGGTGACTTCTGTAGAAATTGAAGCGTCCAAGGTTATTTCCAGGCGAGGTTTGAGCTCTTGGGAAACAGGCTCTTCTCCTCCCAATGTCGAGCGACTGAAGAAATTTTCCGAGTACATTGGGGTGAGCTTGGTCTCAATCATTTCTGAGGCCGAATTGTCTCAGGCCAAAGGGTCAAAAAAATAAAGAGCTAGGTTAAGGGTCAGGGCTTTAGATTTCTAAAGCGACTCTTTTTCTTGAACAGCTTCGGCAAGAGCATTTTTTAGATCATCAAGGGAAGGTGTTTTTACAAGTGGTGAATTTGAAATAGACAGGGTCGTCGTCGATCAAGAGAATCTTGAGAGTCTGATCTTAGATGGTAGGAGATCATTTGACCGGTTCTGTTTGCCTTTGAAGAAATTTCCTAGAGTTCTGGAGATGGCAAACAGGGAGTGTCCATTGAAACTATCTACCTAGTGAGATAAAGATGTTATAGGTAAGAAGGGCATAAATGAAAAAGATGGAGTTAGGGTGAGGTCTAGTTTCATGATGTTGTGTACCTTAGGTATACTTTGGTGTGATAGTGAATAAGCCGGAGTTATCAGAGGATCTCCTTGATTTTCTATCCTCAGCCCAGGAGTCTCTTAAGCGGTTATCGAGAGGAAAGCAGGATCTTGGGAGTCTGAAGGTTGATGAGTTGTGGGATGCTCCATTTGCCTTGCTTTCCCATAATACTGAGACGCCACCATGTTTTATCTACTCAAACGCGAGAGCTCTGGAAGCCTTTGAATCAACTTGGGAGGATTGGATAGGTCGTCCTTCTCTCGAATCCGCGGAGGAAGATGAGCGTGAAGCCAGAGAAAGGTTACTTCGAGAAGTAGAGGGGAGCGGCTATTCTGAAGGTTACAGTGGTGTCAGAATCAGTGCAAAGGGTCGCCGGTTTAGAATTGAGGGTGCTTTGCTCTGGAATGTGGAAAGAGAAGGGGTGCGCATAGGCCAGGCAGCGATGTTTAGCCGTTGGACTCCTCTCTAGTTCTGTGACGTAGCCCGCTATTTGCCAGAATTTACGGTGTGTGTTTGTTTGAACTCATCGTGGCATCTTGAGTCGGAGTGTAGATTTCTTTGGATAACCTGATATGGCTTGGGGTGCAACCATGGACGTTCTGGATGAGTCGACCTAGGGAATCCAGACTTCCGAACCCAGATATTTCAGCGATTTGAGCGATGGGTATTTCAGTCGATTCGAGCAGGCGGATGACCCTCCCTAATCGACGCTGTCGGAGCCAGGTTGCTGGTGGTGCTTGGAATCTCTTGTTGAAGACTCGACTGAGATGTTCTCGACTACAGCCAGCCTCGGCTGCAAGGTTCTTGAGAGACCAAGGGTAGAAGGGGCTTTCCCGAATTCTTTCACAGGCTACTTCGGCAGGAGAAAGATTGGCGCGAGATCTGGAGGAGAGTTCATCAATCAGGAGGTTGACCCAACTGTGCACTCGCTGGGAATCAACCCACCTTCTTGAACAGAAATCCTCGATAATGCCAGTGATGGTTTCTACGACGATTCCAGTAGGGTCCAAGGCGACGACATTACCAAACCGGTGTCGCATGTAGGTCCAATGGGCTCGAAGCCCGGCACCACTGATCCGAATCCACTGGTTGGCGTATTCGTCTCCCTCGAAGACGGCTCTCTCGCCTTCCTCTGGGCCACCAAAAAGCAGTGCCGAGCCCACGGGGACCGGGACCTGTACATCTTGGTCATCTTGAGCGTGGACTCGATGAATCTGCCCTTTGAGGGTTCTTTGAAAGACCACAGAGTCTTCGTTCGGGTCCTCGCCTCCGAATCTAGATCGACTTGGCCCATGTAAGATCTGGTATTCTTGAGCCGAGTGGATCTGCCATCGTGGATTTTCCATAAAGATCACAAAATGCGGAGTCGTGGTCACGATATTCAGTTGCTTTTTCAATGAGCAATCGTGAAAATGATAACAAGTTTCAGAAATACAGATCTTAACGGTTCTGTTTGGGTCTTTTTTGACAGGAGTTAGCAGAAGTGGAGATCACAAATCATCCCTTGGAAGGTGCCGGGCATCTGAGTGAGGAGGCCCTAGATTTTTTTGAAGAAAAGGGATATCTCAGTTTCCCGGGTTTAATACCTCAGAGTCAGGTTGATGATCTTAAAAAAGCAACGGATTCATTTGAAGAAGTCAGAGGGGAGCCGTGGTCTGGTGGGCTGGCCACAGATTGGGAAGGTCTGGCTGGATTGGCGACATGGGAGCCCATGATGGGCATTTTAGACCAGGTCATGGGGCCCAAGTATGCCATGCATCACTATCACGTTGCCGTCCACAAGGCTGGAAATGGTGGGGTGAGTTGGCATCAGGATTACGAACAGCATCCACAAACCAATCGCTCTCACACCATGGTTCATGCCTTTTTCTATTTAGATGGTCTCAATGGAACCATTGGTGACCTGATGTTTGTTCCGGGTTCTCATCGCTCAGTTGCGTCTAGGGGAGCTATGGGAATGTTTGGTTATGAGCTCTTGCCCGGCACCAAGATCGTGGATGACGTACCTCCAGGAACGATGATTCTTGTTCACTCGGCTCTCTGGCATTCTAGGAGGCCCAAGCCAGGTGGAGAGGAGCGACCTCGATATTTTCTGGACATCTCTTATTGTGAAGAGGGCGTTAAATGGCCTCTATCGAAAAGATGGCTGGACGGAACAGAGAAAGCTCTCAAAGAGGGTTGGTACAGTCCCGGGAGAAAGAGTGTCATGGAACGTTCAATGTTTTACGACGTGGCAGAGGTCCATGAACGGTGCAAAAATTTTCAGGGAAGTTTGGCTTTGGAGGTCAGCGCATGAGTCGCCATATTCTTGTTACCGGGGCAACCGGAAAAGTCGGTCGAACCTTTATTGATGCTCTTTTCGCACAGGGAAGAGAGGGGGATCGGGTTCGGGCTTTGTGTCACAATCGTACCCTTCCCGAAAGCGACGTTCTTTCAGTGGTCAAAGGATCAATCTCTGACAGAGAAGTGGTGAAGAAGGCCATGGAGGGGATCACTCACGTGGTGCACTTGGCGACTTGTAAAGAAACACCTTTAGACGTGATGGATGTGACCGTGAAAGGCATGTTTTGGTTGTTGGAAGAAGCCCGAGAGTTAGAAGGGTTTGAACGTTTTGTTCTTATCGGTGGTGATGCCGGAATGGGGCACTTTGTTTATGATCACCCCGAGCCAGTTCGAGATAACCAGCCTTGGTCACCCTATGAAGGTTGCTATGCGCTCTCTAAAGTTCTGGAAGAATGTATGTTGGAGCAGTACTATATTCAATACAACTTCAAAGGGTGCTGTCTTAGGGCTCCATGGATCATGGAGAAAGATGATTTTAAATACTCCCTTTCGTTTGGAGATGATGCTTTTGGCGGACCGAAAGCTGGAGAGATGGTCGATGACCCCCAGGCTGAAATCGATCGAAATAGCGTTCCCGTATATTTGACAGCAAAGGGAGAAAATCTTCAGAGAAATTTCGTGCACGTGGACGATCTCGTCGAGGCGATGTTGATTGGTCTCGATCACCCAAAGGCTCATCAGCAGACGTTCAATATATGCATGGATGAGCCCGTCGACTATGGTGTGGTCGCAGATCACTTGCAGAAAACTCAGGGTATGAACCCCCTTCCTTTAGAGACGCCCTATCACAGCACTTGGCTCGATAACACCAAAGCAAAATTCTTGTTGGGTTGGAGGCCGAAAGTTGACATGATCTCCCTCACAGACAAAGCATGGAATCACGAGAGGCCTTCTGAAGACCCAAGGAAAATCTGGTACCCGGGCTGAGAAAACCTTGCTGAATGGGGTGTAGACCAAACATCCCATTTTAATACTTTAGCATGGCATCTCGCGACGAACTCTACGAAGGAGCCTTGGAGGTGGAAGCCTCAGGGCTCAATCACGGTAGCTCCGGAAACATCAGTGTTCGTGAAAAGAGTGGTTTCTGGATCACCCCCTCTGGAGTGCAGACCAAGAACCTCAATCCCGATTCCATGGTTTTTGTCAATCTCGAGAAGGGACCAAAGGAAGGGGAGCGCCCTTCATCGGAATGGCCCTTTCACCAAGCTGTCTACCGATCTCGCAAAGATTTAAACGCACTGGTTCACACTCATTCTGTAAATGCCAGTTCAGTGGCGATACTTGGAAAGAGCATTCCTCCGATTCACTATATGGTCGCTGTCTGTGGTGGGACAGAAGTTCGCTGTGTGCCCTACGCAACTTACGGAACTCAGGAGTTGAGTGACCATGTGGTGAGAGGAATGGAAGATCGCAATGCCATCCTCATGGAGCATCATGGGCTTTTGGCTGGAGAGAAGACGCTTTCTAGAGCCATATGGGTTGCCCGCGAAATTGAATGGGTGGCCGAATGTTATCTAAAACTACTTCCGCTTGGCCCTGTTCCAACCCTCCGGTTTGATCAGATGAAGGCCGTTATAGATAAGTTTCAGGGATATGGAGTGAAGTGAAGGCGTGGAGTCTTCTGAGCTCAACAAAAGATTAGAATCCGAAGTTGGAACGGCTCCTTGGTCGATTCTTAAGGCTCACCATCGACGAGGTGCTCTTGTGGTGGTGGATTCAAGTTTAGACCTCGTCGCCGTGGGTGCTGCCGTTGTGGTCGACGATACAGAGGTGATCAAGAATTGGATGTCCATGAATCAGCTGACGCCATTTCCAGATGCCTTGGCTGAAAAGGAGCCAACCATGAAGTGTCTGGTGGCTCAGCCTTGGGTTCTGGTTCAAGAGCTGTCTGCCTGAAAAGTGGGACGTCTTGCTCCTAGAATTCGGGGAGCTCGTCTTTCGAGGGCCTGAATAAGTTTCCGGCCATGGCTTTGGCATCTTCAAAAAGAGGGGCATGTTTTTCTAGCATACCTTCTCCTTTCTCATGGAGTCGCTTGCCCGTTTCGAGAGCTTCGTGTCCCAACTCCTTAGCTTTTTTGACAACCTCTCCACCTCCCTCGTAAATATCTCGACCAGTCTCAAGGGCGGTTTCGCTAGCGTCGGAACCAGTACGCAAGATAGCACCTCCGATTTCTTTGGCTTTGTCGTGGGTAAATTCTCGTTGATAGGGAGTGGCGATCTCAGTGTACCAGAACACACAGATGAGGGTCATGGAGATCAGGGTGATGATGAGGACGCCTTTCATGTTCGCATTATTAGTTCATAAGTCTGATTTCCATGGAAATTTCATTTCCTTTTTTAAGGGTTTGGGTGGATGAAGATGCCTTCTTTTTTAGACTGACCGAATGAATGGAAGGTTTTTCGGATGAAAGTCATTATCGCAGGGGGAAGAGACTATATTCTGGGTGCTGATGATTTGGCTCGACTTGATCGTGAGTTGGGATTAGAGGTCAGTCTCGTGATTTCAGGAGGAGCTCGGGGAGTGGATACCGATGGAGAAAATTGGGCCAAATCTAGAGGGATTCCAGTAGAAAGACACGAAGCGAGATGGAAGGAACTTGGTAAGAAAGCAGGACCGATCCGAAATGAGGAGATGGCACGTCGTGCCGACATGGTGGTCTTGTTTCCTGGTGGAAAGGGGACCGGTTCTATGGCTAGGCTTGCCGCAAAATATGAACTAAAAATTCTAGATTGGCGTTGAGGATATCATCTTTTAATTGAAGAAACCCTGACTATAGTTCAAAATTAATCTAAACTCTTGAGCGATCGGGGCTAGCCATCCTGACGTGGGGTGAACCTGTTGGATCATCCAGGAGTAAATAAAAAGGTTGGCTCCGGGTAAAAACAACAGGACAAAGGCCCAGCCACTTTTGCTTAGATCAGTCTGACCTTTGTGGGTTTCGCGAATTGTTGAGGTGAGGTGATAGGCGAGGGTGCCTCCCAGAAGAACCTCGAAGAGCGTTGGGTCGAGAGGCGTGAAATGATTGACGATAAGCGCCGGTAGGCAGAGGGTGAGCAGGAAATAGGGTGTGAGTCTGATGAGCCAATTGGTCTTTCCCTCGTAAGTGCAGGAACCACCGTTTTTCCACGTGGCTTTGAGCCCTACGACCCTACACCCGCACGCCCATGCTGTGATGGCATGGGTGAATTCGTGTTCGAGGGTCGAGAACCAGCTAACTTTCCATTTTCGAATTTGCAAGAACCAGAATGCGATGTAGGCGAAAAAGGAACCTAAAAAAGGGAAATGGTGAGGGGCATTACCAAAGAGGAGAACGACGGACTGGAGAAATACCAAGGCCAGTGCTGGCAAAAAAAGTGTTATGACCAGACCAATGGGCCATCTCATAATTTCTAGTGATGTTGAAATCGGAGAATTGAGAGACCGAAGCATGGAGAGAGCATAGTTGCTGAGAGGTGAGATAAACTTAATGAAAATCTCCGGTTTGGGGGAGGTGCTAAAAGTCGAGTTTTTCGAGTTCTGATTTTAATTGTTTAAACAAATAATGTCTGGACGAATTAATTGAAGGTGTAGGATCCCTGATATGACACTTAAAGACGAACTCAAAATGAGCGGCAATTTCCGCTCCCAACGCCAAGAGGCACTTCTCTCTCTAATGAGAACCCAAGCTGTGTTGGAGCCCGCCTTCAATCGAGTTTTTTCTTTTTATGGTCTTACGAATGCCCAGTTTAATATTCTGAGAATCCTGAAGGGGAATCGAGGGAGCAAAGGGATGGCATGTTCAGATATCGGTTCGCGACTGATATCGAGGGACTCTGACGTTACACGTTTGGTGGACCGTCTGGTGAAATCCGATTTGGCCGAACGGCACCGGCCTGAAGAAGATCGTCGCAAAGTTTTAGTTCAGATCACTTCTGAAGGAAAGGAACTGATAGAAAAGTTACTCCCGCTTTTGAAAGTCGAAGAGGAAAGGGCTCTTGGCCATATGACACAGAAAGATCTCTTGGCCTTGATTCAGTTACTCGACAGAGTCAGAGAACCTCACATCTAAAAATCTACAAAATCTATTCAAACAAATAAACGGAACCACCCATGAAACTACTAAGAGTTGATTCCAGTGCATCTGGAGAAAGGTCAGTCACGCGTCAACTGACAGACCGTATTTTTAAACACCTTGAGTCAAAGTACGCAAAGCTGAAGTCCATTGACGTTGATTTGGCAACGAAAGAAATCCCTTTCCTTGAGCCAAAAATGATCGGTTCCTATTTCACGCCTTCAGAAGACAGGAGTGCAGAGCAAAAGGAGCTTCTGAAACAGTCCGACGACATTGTTGCGAGCTGGAAAGAGGCTGACCTAATTGTTCTTGGCGTACCGATGTATAATTTTGGAATGCCAGCCAAGCTGAAGGCGTATTTTGATATGCTAGCTAGAGTCGGGGAGTCTTTTCATTATGGAGAGCAAGGCCCGGTAGGTCATTTAACTGGAAAAAAAGTCTACGTTGGCGTCGCTACAGGTGGAACTCCTATTGGAAGTCCGTACGACCATGTCACGCCTCATCTCAAGACCTTTCTGGCATTCTTGGGCATGACTGATGTTGAGTTCGTTGCCATGGACCAGAGAGGCGATAAGGAAGAGCTTCTCAAGAAAGCCGAAGAAACAATTTTATCATGGGAATGACAACCAGAAGGACTTTCATGATGGGAGTCCTTCCGCTTTTGGGATCGCTCAGCCTTGGAGCTCAAGTTAATAAGATAGTTAAGCGAGATAAGAAAATGAAACTAATTCACCACCCCGCTCTTCAAAGAGGCCACGCTGATCATGGTTGGTTGAAAGCTCACCACAGTTTCAGTTTTGCCAATTACTACGATCCCGCCAAAATGGGTTACGGTCAGTTGAGGGTTCTCAATGATGACTCGATAGCTCCGGGCATGGGGTTTGGTACTCACCCTCATAACGATATGGAAATCGTGACCATTCCTCTAGAGGGAGACTTAGAACATAAGGACAGTCTGGGCAATGGCACCATCATAAAATCTGGAGAAATTCAGGTGATGAGTGCCGGAACAGGTATTCAGCACAGTGAATTTAACCCCAATGCTGACCAAGAAGTGAAGCTCTTACAGATATGGGTGAAGCCAGGAAAGAAAGGAGTCAAGCCGCGCTATGACCAGATCGCCCTTGACTCTGAGAGAGAAAAGAATGTTATGCATCAGATTGTTTCTCCATCACCTGAAGATGATGGTGTCTGGGTGAATCAAGAGACATGGTTTAATCTTGGAGACTTTGATAAAGACACTGAACTAACCCTTCCGGTTAAGGGTGAACATCATGGAGTCTATTTCTTTGTTATTGAAGGTGGAGCTGAAGTTGCTGGGCAAGTTCTCGGTAAACGAGATGGTTTAGGTGTGTCCGGCACGACAGCGATACCGATGAGCGTTAAAGAGGGAAGTCGCATTCTGGCAATGACCGTGCCCATGTGATGATCTCGTAGATGAATATTTTCGCATCTCTTCAATAAAAGAGACGTTCTAAACAGATTTTTCACCAAGGGCTTTTCCGGAAGCTAATGCTCCGGTGACGAGAGTTGTGCCAACGATGGCCAGAAGGTGAAACGTAGCTCCACTAAGGTCTGGATCCACACCTCCATCGAAGAGAAAGTGGCCCAAGGTCCAACCTCCTCCTAGTCCCATCAGAAGGCCAAACATGCCGGCGAGAAGGCCCAGTAAAAAAAACTCTCCAAGGACAATCTTGCGGTTGGTGCTAGGTGTTGCTCCCAAGTGCCGCAATAAGAATAGGTCTCTTAATCTTCCACTCATCTGTTGACGGGAGATGGAGAAGAGAACTCCCAATCCAGCCAACGAGGAAAGAAGCGAAGTGATTTGGATGGCGAACATCATTCTATCCAAGGTCGTGAGGAGTCGGTCAAGTGTCTGTGTGATGTCGACGACACCGATATTTGAAAAACGAGAAGCGATGTCTCTTTGGAGTTTGGTTCGATCAGTTTGGTCCAAGTCATAGAGAGTTGCAAGGTGGGTTCTGGGAGCTTCTTTAAGAAGGCCGGGTTGAAGTAATACAAAAAAATTAGGTTGGAAGCTTGCCCATCTCACTTTCCGAAGATTGATCACTTCAGCTTCAATGTCTAGACCCTGAATATCAACGCGAAAACGATCGCCAAGAGAGAGCCCTAATCTTTTGGCATACCTGACTTCGAGGGATGCCTCAACAGGTTTTTTAGAATCAAATGACCATGAACCCGAAAAAGGTTTCCCTGAAAGCATGACTTCAGCATCACTTAAATGTAGACGGCTAGAAAGGTTGAGCCGGCGGTTGACCATGGCTTGTCGTCGTTCACTCTCTCGACCAAAGCCTTGTTGGTCCAAATCGATAGGATTGCCATTGATTGAAAGAAAGCGAGCATTCACAATGGGTGAGAGATCTTCGATTTCTTGATCTCGGGCGTCAAAGAAGGAGTTCAGTTCTTTAACTTGGTCGGGCTGAATATCAAAAAGAAAAAGAGAGGGACGACGATCTCCAGATCCGGTTTCAAGTTCTGAAGCCATGCGATGAGCCAACTGAGGAATGAGAGACAGGAGAAAAGAAGCTAGCCCGATGGCACAGAAACAGGTGAGTGTAGCTCTTCTTTTTCTAGCCAGATTTAGGAATGCCATGCGAAGGGGCCAGAGTCTGATTTTTCTTGCAAACAGATTGAGTAAGAGGGTTAGGAGCCACCCAAGAAGAAGAGCAGCCAATCCTCCACCAAGGAAGATGCCAATGAAAAGAGATCCAACTTTGAAAGATTGAGCCTGCCAGATACCGAGTGCCCAAAAAACTAGAAGAATAGGAATCCATGCCCATAGAGCTTGTCCCTGCCCTCTTCCGCCTGCACTTTCACGGAACAGATCAGAGGGGCTAAGGCGACCAAGTCGGACCATCGTCGGGAGGCAAAATAGAAGAGCTCCTCCTAGTCCTGTGAGTGTGGCTAGAAGGACGGAGCGGAAACCTAAGTGTAAATCAACATCGCTCACCATGAGGTTTCCCAAAATGAGAGGCAGCTGGGGGAGTAGAAGAAAGGTGAGGAAGAGACTGCCGAGAACTGCTCCTGCTCCTAGCATGACAAGCTGGAGAAGGGTGATGGAAAATACTTTCGAAAAAGGAAGGCCCATCGCCATGAGCGTGGCCATGGTTGATTTTCTTTCTTCGACAAAGGACTGAAAGAGGTAAGCCGTGCCCACAGCAGAGAGAAAAAGTGCGACGAGGGAGACGAGGCCTAGGTAGTCACTTAGGTAGGCCAGAAGACGAGACAGCTGTCTACTTGCCTGTCGATGAGTTTTCAGGGTGAGGTCGCTCTGGGGTAGAGCTTTTCGAAGTAGTTCTGCAAGGGGTTTAACGCTTGTTTCCTTGGGAAGAGCAATCAGAAGTCGATGTTGTTGGCGACTTCCAAATCCCAAAAGTCCGGTCTCTTCGAGGAAGGGTCGGCCAATCATCACCTTAGGAGCTGGTGAAAAACCCATGTTGGAAACCGAGGGGTCTGATTCGATATAGTCATCGACGCGGAAGCTCATGTTCCCCAATTGAATTTCATCTCCAGAAGCGACTCCTAGGAGATGAGCTAGTTCTGGGTAAATCCAGACGGCAGGTTCACTGACGATGGTCTTTTTGCTCGTGTGGGTGATGGCCCCCTGTTTTCTCAGTTTAAGGCTACCGTAATCGGGGAAGCCGGAATCCACCACCCTGACTTCCACCAAGCGACTGGCGTGACCATTCCAGGCCATGGAAAAGAGAGATCGTTCTTCTCTCGTGCGACTTCCTTCAGGGAGGAGGTTCTGGGCGATGGCGATTTCTTCCTCGGTGAGGGAACGACGTGACCCGATAGAGATGTCGGCACCAAGAATGGTACGTGAGCGTTGGGCAAGGTTCTCAGAGATAGAGGACTTAAAGGTGTCGAGGGTGAGAAAGCCGACGAGACCAAGACAGAGGTTGAGGATGAAAGAGAGGGCAAGGGCTCGATGTTGGGCCAGCTCCTTCCAGGCTAGCCGGAATACGAGATTCAAGGGTTGGCCTCGATCAGTTGGCCCTCTTCCATTCTGAAGGTTCTCTCGCTGTTTTTGGCTAGATCTTCATTGTGGGTTACCAGGATAAGGGTGGTGCCGAGTTCTTTCACTTCCTTGAAGAGGTCTCCCATGACCTGTTCACCCGTTTTCTGATCGAGATTACCACTGGGTTCGTCGGCCAAGAGAATTGGAGGACGATGAACCGTGGCTCTGGCGATCGCTACGCGCTGACATTCACCCCCGGAAAGTTCTGATGGTAAGTGGTTGAGGCGGTCTTTTAGTCCAACCCTTTCTAGGGCTTCTGCCGCACGCTCTTT
>Ga0233432_10001144_pt1 | contig 25660 bp, 15 predicted proteins | sample SI_122_August201_6_FD_179870 | JGI IMG/M metagenome (GOLD analysis project Ga0233432, IMG submission 179870) | Seawater microbial communities from Saanich Inlet, British Columbia, Canada - SI_122_August2016_10_MG | ecosystem: Environmental > Aquatic > Marine > Inlet | place: Canada: British... | reverse complement strand
AATGGAATGGGCAGATGGTGCCTCTTCCCATGAATAGCCTTTCTCCCACATCTCAAGCATTGGCCAATAAACTTGCTTCTTCCACAGCGGCTCCAGCTACAAAGCAACCCAAACCTTTGTCGACTAAACCTAAAAAAGTTGCTCAAAAAATTATGCCCACGGTGGTTACAGAAGATGTTGCTTTGGATGAAGAGCATAATTGGCAAGCTACGAATGGCTCTCTGATAAAAGCTAAATTTATCTCTATGGATGGAGATAATGTAAACTTACTAGTTAATCAAGGCAGGTCTGAGGCTACCGTGCCTATATCTCGTTTAAAAAAATCTTCTCAAGATTTGGCTAAAAAATTAAATTCTGATTTAACTTCTCGTAAGCAGATGCGATCGGAAGAGGCAAGCAAGCGGATGAAAATGAACGTGCCTAAGCTCGAAGAGGCAGACATTACTCGTTACCATAAATGGGAAAGTGCTGATGGAAATGAAATTGACGCCGTTTATGTTGATGCTGGAGATGAAGGAGTTACTCTACTAATGAGGAGTAATCCCAACCGACCTTACGAACTTGGGTGGGAGAGGTTGAGTGCTGAATCTCAAGCTCTTGCAGAAGGAATTCGTCGCCTAAAAGCACAGCTTATGCCCTTAAATCCGAGAATTGCAGAAACTAAGGGGGGTAGCTTAACCCACTACTCAGAGGGAAAATGGAAAAATTATAATACAGTTTTAGAAAGTGCGATGTATGATGTGGCTCTTCACCGTAATGGATACACGGTTCATGTCTGGCTAAAGAATGAGGCTAAAAAAGGAGAGGAAGGATTAGGTGATCGTGCACAAAGGAACCCGCTAAGCGTAAATTTTCGGCCAATTTATTATTTGAACCCCGGGGAAAGAAACCGTCAATGGAAGCACCGCAGGATCTCTTCATTTGAAGAACCTCCCCCTGTCTCCATGGATAGAGAGGAAACAACAATAAAAGGTACATTTGATAACAATGCCACCTTTGAATATACCTTGCAAATCAATCATCGTGGCTTAAGCTTCTGGGGTAAGATAGATGAAGATAGAAAAGAAGAGCACCCGACCATTTTTTCGATTGCATTCTATTCGCCAAATTTCATTCCAGATGTCACCAATATGCAACTTGATGAAATCGAGCCTTTGGTTGGGGATGGTTGCCTCTACATCGATCCTTTGGAATCGAAAAGGGCAAAAATTCCCATGATGACAAAATGGGATGATATTATGAAAAAATTTGCCGGTGCGGATTGGAATCCGATCAAATCTGCTGAATTTATGGGTAAACCATTTGGCTCTCACAAAATAAAAATAACTCCAGCTAGTACTTCAGGTATGGTTTTCAGATGGAGCAAGGGATATTCTGGTATATACCCATTCCAAGCAATTCACCTTGGGCATCGAACTGAGGATAGCTATAATGCAAGCCAATCAAAAGACCCTGGGCAATTCAAAAAAAGAAACGAAATCCCCAGGAACAAAAGGCTTAATGTTAATATAATTCGTGGTCGTGGATAAGCTCATACTTACATTCATATTCCTTTTTGGACTACTTCGGTTCTCTGAATCGCAGGCCGAAACCGTTCGGGTTGCATCACTTAATGTGAGAAATTATTTGACCATGGATCGAATGGTTTCTGGTTATTGGAAGAAAGATTACCCTAAACCATCTAAAGAAAAAAGAATTTTGCGATCGATTATTAATCAGGCAAATCCTGATATTCTTGCACTTCAGGAAATGGGCGACCCGTATTATCTTAATGAACTCTGGAAAGATTTAAATTCAACCGATGGTGTTCGCTTTTTGTATTCAGCATGGATTCCTGGCTTAGGGGAAGGGGAGCAGAGGCACCTTGCACTTTTATCCAAATTCCCTTTCACCCTCATTAATCAAGAAGAAGATTTAAGTTTCAAATATTTTGAAGGAAGAAGAGAACCTAGTCGCGGGATTCTTGAGGCGGAGTTCGAAACTAATGGAACTAAATGGAGTCTCTTTAATTTACATTTGAAAAGTAAGTGGACAGAGAGACCAGATGATCCCGAGGCATCGATCCGTCGAGAAAGAGAAGCTCGGGTTATCAGGGATTATATTCGTAATAAATATCCAATTTACAAATATCCTAATTACTTAGTTCTTGGAGATTTTAACGATCATAAAAATTCTGCAGCAATCAGACGGTTTTTACAGGTCAACAATACTGAATTATCAAAAATGATTCAGTGTCAGGATAAGCAAGGTCATTATTGGACTCATTATTGGGATAAACAAGATAGTTACTCTCGTTTTGATTACCTTTTGGCTTCACCAAAATTATTTAAAAAACTTATTCCAGACACTGCAAGAATTGGCGATTTTCACTTATGTCTTCTCGCTTCAGACCATCGTATGGTTTATGCTGATTTTGAGTTTTAAGCGGAGCTTTATCAACAACTTGTTTAGATTAACTTTCGGATTTAAACCAAAGCTTTTTGCTTTCGATCATTTCAGCCACGGAATCTGGTAAGTTTTCTTTCCAACCATTTTCACGTGTTAAAATCCTGTCAAAAATATCGCGTGAAAATAATTTCATATTTTCTCGGTTACATTGCTTGATGGTCTCAAGGAATCCATTCTCTCGAATATATTTATAAAGGTTTCTTAAATTATCAGCTACAAGGAGGTTTTCTACATTAATTAAACCTGATGATGATTCCTTGACGCTTACATTATCTCCCCGCCTGAACTGTTCGCGGTATCGTTGGAAGGTTTCCTGTTCCACCGGGTAAGTGTAAATTCGTATGTTATCTTTAAATAGCACTCCGAATGCCTCTAGGATACCTCCCTCTAAATTTGAATAATATTCCTGTTTAAAAATGTCAGCCAAGTTGTTGAGCCCCATGACTAATCCAATTGGCTTTTGTACAAGTCTCCTCAGATATGACGCTAATTTGTAATATTCAAAATAATTTGAAACCAAAACTCCGTATCCGCAGGCATTGATCACTTCAATTCTAGATATGAAATCTTCGTAGTCAATTGACCCATCGTTGGCAAGGCTGCCAAGGGTCAGTTCCATAAAAACCATTAATTCATTTTCATCGACCTGATCTCTTTCGATAAACTGTTTTTTTGCATTTTCCAGCATATCCAAGTTTACTTTCGTCACAGGTCTAAAGCTGCCTCTTTCTATCAAACAGGATTTTTTGTAAAGGACTTCAGAAGACTGTACGACATGTCCATCGGTATTAAACATGATAGCATCGGTAAGTCCTGCTTGAGTGAGTTTGAGGCATAAAATACGATTATCAAATTTTTCGAATTCAGGCCCATTGAACTCAATCATATCAAGTTCAATTCTTTCTATATCAATACCATCTGCCAAGCTTTGAATAAATTGATCTGGATCACCGTTATTATGAAAAGCACCATAAACTAAATTTACTCCAAGTATTCCGATTGCTTCCTGTTGTAGACGGTTTTCACGATCCAGCATTCTAACATGTAGAATAATGTCATGCATTTCTCCCTTTGGTTCCAACTGAAACCTAATGCCCATCCATCCATGGCATTCATTAGTTTTATGAAAATTTAATGCAGAAACTGTATTTGAAAATGCAAAAAACTGTGTGTCTTGTCCACGGTCTTCGGATAATCTTTCTTGGAGTAAACCAAATTCATGAGCCATCATCTGAACCAACCTTTTACGTGAAACATAGCGACCCGCTTCTCCGTAAATCTTATCGCTGAATTTCATGTCATAGGCTGACATTGTTTTGGCTACGGTGCCTGCGGCACCACCCGCTTGAAAAAAGTGTCGAGCTACTTCTTGTCCGGCACCAATTTCAGCAAATGTACCGTATTTGGATGAATCTAGATTGATCCGAAGCGCTTTTCTTTCTACTGCCAATTGTTCTGTGCTCATTAGAGGCAAACTTGTCGGCTTTTTCGCAGGTGGCAAAGATTTTCTTCGACCTCAATGAAAAAGGTCTGTTTTTTAGAAGCAGATGAAAGCTTTTTTTAAAGATGTCTTTAGACGAATGGCCGTTCTTTTTGTATCGGCAGCCCTGTTTGCCGTCTTATCCCTAATCATTTTTTCTTTTTTTGCCGGATCCGTTCTGAGTCCAGATCATGAGAGCATTAAAAAAGATAGTTTTTTGGTACTGGATTTGACGATGAACCTTACCGACAGACCAGCAAATGTAACTTTGGAGGAGCTTACACGCCAAGCTTTGACAGATGAGAAACCCATCCCTACTTATCATTTAAAGGAAGTGCTCGATGGATTGAGTGCTGCCGCTAAAGATAAAAGTCTGAAAGGAATTTTTATGATTGGTGGGTTTGCTCCATCAGGATATGGGTGTGGCTATGAGACTATCCAGGAACTCATTCGTGCATTGCAAAGTTTCAAGCAGAGTGGGAAAAAAATGGTAGGATATTTACACAGTCCCCAACAAATCGATTATCAAGTTTACTCGCTATGTGATGAGTTGATTATGGACCCAGCAGGTACATTGATCTTACAGGGGTTAGCAAGCGAGCAGCTTTTTTTAGGGGATACTTTGAAGAAATATGGGGTGGGTGTTCAAGTTGTTAGAACAGGACGCTACAAGGGAGCAGTCGAGCCTTTTACCAATAACAAGTTCAGTCCAGATAACCGTTCTCAGATTCAGCACCTTTTAGATCATAGATGGGAGCATTATTTGAGAGGAGTCGCTACTTCTCGAGGAATGAAATGGGAGGATTTAAATAATACTTTAGCTCAGAAATATCTTTGGAAGCCAGAGGAAGCATTAGATGAAGGATTGGTTGATCGGGTAGATGATTTTGGTGGGGTAATTGATCGATTGATTGAATTGGGAATCGAAGATGAAGAAAGCAGTACTTTTGCTCAGGTAGAATTTGGCGACTACATGCAAAGACTTCGCCCTAACCCTTTGCAAATTGATGAGAAAGACCAGAAAATTGCTCTGGTTTATGTCGAGGGTACAATTGTTGATGGATGGGGGGATGATGGACAAAACGTTGGGGGTGATGAGATCGCCCGTCGCATCCGAAAGATTCGAAAAAAGAAGGAAGAATATAAGGCAATCGTTCTGAGAGTGAATTCTCCTGGAGGTAGTGTGTCCGGGTCTGAAGCAATATTGTTTGAACTTTTAAGGGCGAGGGACAGTGGTATGCCAGTAGTTGTCTCGATGGGTTCTGTTGCTGCATCCGGAGGATATTGGATCGCCACCGCAAGCGATAAAATCTATGCCGGTCCGCAATCTATAACCGGCTCGATTGGGGTTTTCGGTATTCTGCCTAATATTAAATCAATCGGAGAAAATTATGGATTAAACTGGGATACTGTGAAAACGAACGCTTCTTCCGATATATTTTCTGTTGCAAGGCCCAAGAGCGAGGAGGAAATCAAAGTGATTCAGGGATATGTTAATCAAACCTATGATCGATTCCTTAGTCTTGTGGGCGGTAACCGAAACTTATCTAAGAAAGAAGTTGAAGAAGTTGCGGAGGGAAGAGTTTGGGTGGGGCAGGATGCGTTGGAGATTGGTTTGATTGATGAGTTGGGCGGGCTTTCTCAGGCATTAGAGGAAGCAATAAATTTGGCGAATATTAGCGGTGCTTTCGAAATCGAAGAATTTCCAAAAGTTGAAACTCCTGCAGATGCCATTGCTGAGCTTTTAGAAGTTCGATCTGATATACCTAATTCTTTTTCCCGTAAGAATGAGAATCCCCTTGTGAAAAAGCTCTTAGAAGCTAAACCTTTTCATGATTCTTTTAACGACCCTCTTGGTCTGTATGGAATTTTACCTTGGTATCGTGCACAGCTTGGCTTTGCTGCTTGGAAATTTAACTTATGAATAAAGAAATTACTCTACAATCAAAATGTATTGCGACCATCATTCCCGCTGGAGATGAAGTTACTCTTGCTGAGGGTGCATCTTTCACCATTGCTCAGTCTCTAGGGAACTCAATCACTCTTCGTGATGCCAATGGCATGTACAGGGTGGGGGAGGACCAACTATCCGCTCTTGGGCAGGACATAAAAAATGGTGTTTTGAACGCAGAGAAGTCAACGCAATCTGATGGTCCTTTTAATGAAGATCAGGTTTGGGAAGCACTCCGTGGTTGTTACGACCCTGAAATTCCGGTCAATATTGTTGATCTTGGTTTGATCTATGACTTACGCATTGAAGATGGTGAATCCGCAAAACAGGTATTTGTTAAAATGACTCTTACTGCACAAGGATGTGGCATGGGTCCAGTAATAGCAGATGATGCAAAAACTCGGATTGAAAAACTATCCAGTGTGGATTCCGCTCAGGTAGATATCGTGTGGGAACCTGCATGGAACCCTCGTATGATTTCGGAAGAAGGAAAAAAGGTTTTGGGACTGGAGTAAAGACTCTAGCTTATCCTTTAACTACTTATATCGTAGCAGAATATAAGTTCTTGATCCCTTAAATAAAGTTTACCGTTAGAGATAACCGGGTGGGTCCAAACTTTTCCCTTGGGGTTTCTTTGCTCGGTCTGAGGAGTAATCGTAAATTCTCCTTGTGAGTGCCATCCTTTAGGGGTGGCCTCGATTAATATGACTTTTCCATCTCCTTCTCCAAGGCAGTAAAATCTACCGTCAGCATAGGCAATTGCACCTTTGCCTAAGGCTTTTTTCTCATTCCATACTAATTCTCCGGTTTTGAAATTTTGGCAAACCCAGCCATATCCGTCTGAGTAGCCATAAACATGTTCACCGATTTTGATGACTCCACCATGATGGTTTTTCATAATCTTATTGTCATAAACATCCTTTGCTCCTGAGGAGGTCAATTCCACGAGTTTACATCCAATTCCATAGCCCGAAGAAATATAAACCTGTCCATTTGAGTAGATGGGTGTGGGGATCACGGCAACTTTCCCAGCCCAGTCAGCCGACCAGATTAAATTTCCTGAATTGGCATCGATACCTACCACTTTTTTCATAACCAATTGTACATATTGTCTTTTTCCGCCGTGAGAAATAACGATGGGTGATGAGTATTGTGCAGGATCCGTGAATCCTTTTGAGCGCCAGAGGGTTTTACCAGTCATTGCATCCAATGCTGCGATTGCCCCTCCTTTCCCTCCAGGGGTACAGATTACTCTTCCTTCATCTACTAAGACAGATTCTGTATAGCCCCAGCCCGGAACTTTCCCGCCCAAGTCTTTGACCATATGAACATTCCATAATAATTTTCCACTTCTAGCGTCTGCACAAACTAAATTCCCTCTTCCGCCCAATGCGTAGACTTTACCATTAGCAATAGTAGGGGTTGCACGAGGTCCATCTCCCCAACCATTTGTAAGCAACTGTCCAACTTCAAGCTCCCAGACTTTTTTGTTATCTGAAGATTTTGAAATCGACCTGTAGGCAATAAGCTTCTCGACACCTTTAAAGGCACCCATGGTATAAAGTGCTCCATTTGATACGGAAAAGCCTGCATAGCCAAGACCTCCATCTCGTGCCATCCACAATTTTTTGGGTCCGCCCGTGGGCCAGGTTTCGAGAAGTCCTTTTTCATCAGATACATCATCCCTATTCGTCCCACGCCAATTCGGCCAATCTCCTGCTTGGAGTAATTGAGTAATGATTGAAAGAAGAGTTATTTGTAGGAAAATTTTATTCATATGTGAAATCTTTCTTTGATGAGCGAAGTCGGCAAGCCCAAAGCGAAGATGTTTTTACAAAAAAAGAAGGAGCCGAAATTTCGACTCCTTCTTTAGAATTTTAAAAAATACAGAGTTAGGCTTTGATTTTACCCACTTTTTTCCATCTTCCGGATTTTCCGGAATCAAGAACTGCTTCACATATATACTGAGTTTCCAGCGCATCTCTAAAATCAGGCCGCAAGGGTCTCTTTTTACGTGAACCATAGCCTGCGACGAAATCTGCGAACTGATTGATGAAACTATGCTCATATCCGATGTTCAGACCAGGTACCCACCACTTATCCATGTAGGGATGCTCGCCACCGTTATCAGATACATGTATTGATCTCCAACCACGAGTCTTGGGATCTTCCTTGTCATAGTCATAATACGCCAATCTGTGAAGATCATGTAAATCCCAGGCGAGAGAACCATCGGCCCCATTAATCTCAAAAGTGTAAAGTGCTTTGTGACCTCGTGCGTAACGGGTGGACTCGAATATGGCCAATGAACCGTTGGCAAATTTAGCCAAAAAGGCACAGGCATCATCAATCGTGACTTTCTGTTTTTTGCCTGTTTGAGCATGTACTCTTTCTTTGACGAATGTTTCTGTCATCGCACTAACTTCCACAATCGGCCCGTTTAACCATATGGCAGTATCGATACAATGTGCGAGTAGGTCTCCTGTCACCCCACTTCCAGCAACTTTGGCATCTAGTCTCCACAGTCCTTCACCACCTTGAGGTAGATCAGTATTAATCGTCCAATCCTGAAGAAAGTTGGCTCGGTAGTGGTATATTTTTCCCAGTCTGCCTTCATCAATCATTTCCTTGGCCATCGATACCGCAGGCACCCGACGATAGTTATACCAAACCATATTGGCTACGCCGGCTTTTTCCACTTCCCGTACCATTTGTTCACCTTCTTTACAGTTAAGAGCAAGTGGTTTTTCACAGAGAATTGCCTTACCTGCTTTAGCAGCAGCAATCGCGATTTCATGGTGCACATTATTGGGTGCAGCAATATCGATTACATCAATATCGTCTCGAGCGATCAGTTTTTTCCAATCTGTTTCCACAGACTCATAGCCCCACTGCTCTGCGAAGCTTTCAGCTCGGCCTTTATTTCGAGCACAAACAGCAGCCAGTTGTGGTTCATATTTTAGTTCCGGGAAAAAATTGGGAACTTTTCGGAAGGCGTTGGAATGGGTACGCCCCATAAAGCCGTATCCGATTAATCCTATGCGCAATGGTTTTTTCTTAGCCATGATTGTATTATATATTAAGTTCAGGGTTTGTGATTAAAAAATATGAGGGAGGTATAATTCTACAAAAAAGCCACATCCCAAAGGATATGGCTTTTTTTGTAAAGAGAATTTAAAGTTAACTTTTATATTTCAACTGGTTTGTAACCACCCTTCGATTTGAAGTAGAAGACAAGTAAGAGGTAGCAAGCCAACATAAATACTGGAAAGAAGGCTATACTCGCCAGCGATCCTTGCTTACCACTTTGAATACTTTCTTTTACTTTTTCTTGTTCTTCTTCAGGAAGAGCCCCTACTTTTTTCGCATCAACTGCAGTATAATCACCAAGGAAATAAGTGCTATCTTTTGAAATTGATTTATAGGTTTCAGCAGAGCTGGCTTCTTCGACTGATACTTTAATAGAGTCTTCTGTCATCTTACCAATGACTGGTCCGCCGAGGATACCAACAGCTAACATTCCAATCCCTGCGATTGCATTTAAGGTAAGAGCACCACCTTTGGGGCATTGCTCTGATACCACGCCGAGAGTTGTTGGCCAGAAGAAAGTTTTCCCAAAACCATATAAGGTTGCGAACACAAAGATAGCAGTAAGACCGGATGCTGTACTTAGAAGGTAGAGACCGGCAATTGCAAGTACCGCCGATGTAGCAAGAAGCCCCAAAGGTCCAAGTTTGGCAACAATTGGTCCAGCACACCAGAATCGTAAAACCATCATAATTGCAGATGTGTAAATGAGAACCCAAAGCCCGTTGTAGCCAGCTGCTTTCATAGGCTCTTCCATTAATCCAGAAATAGCCCCATCCGTACCTAACTCGGTTGTTGCTAGAGGAATCATGATTATGCACATAAAAATGAGCAATGGGCGTCCAAGGGACTTACAGTATAACCCGTAACCAATGGTCGCTATTGCAGTGAGTAGATAAACGATATTATCATCCCATCCAAATACCATTCCCAATTGTCTAAAGATTAGGTAGCCGGCAATAAGAGCACCAATTGCCCCAAATTCTGCAAGCATTTCTTTGTAAGAAGTTCCAGATTCAACGCGTTCGTTGACAGGGAATTTTGCTTTAAGCAACATTACAAGATAAACGACAGCAGGTATAGCGATCAAATAAATTAGAATTCTCCAGTCTTCCGCTGCTTGAGCACCCAAAAGGATAGTCAATATTCCACCGATAACCAAACCACCTGGCCATCCTGCGTGTAGAATATTGAGCCATTTTGTTTTGTCTTTTTTAAACATAGTTGCAACCACTGGGTTGATGAAAGCTTCTACAGTACCGTTTCCGAGACCTAAAATGACTGAACCCCAATATAGCAGGTTGTAAGCTTCGCCTTGAGCTGATTTTAAAGCTTCACCTTCTAAGCCAGTTGCAGTCACTACTCCATAAGCTTGAAAGGCTAGGAATGCGTACAATGCATAGCAAATGAAACTAAATATCATTGCCACTCGGTAACCAATTTGATCGATGATCAAACTAAAGACTATGATACTAATAGCGAATGGCCAAATGCCCGCACCAAAAAGTTCTTGTCCTTGTACCTGGTCCAAGCCGAAAGTACTTGGCCAAAAAGGTTCAGCGTTTACCAGGAACGCTCGCGTTATGAACGCAAAAGCAGTCGTAATGAGGGCGATGAAACACCCCCAAAATAATTTCATATCCGGTTCAGAATCTTTATTACTCATATTTTTATTTGGGCTGATTGATTGATACTTTTGGGGTAACAAACTTCTTCTATGATCTCAAAAGATAAACTTATGGCAAGCAAGAATACAACTGCCCGGTTTAGTATGGACTGCAACTATTTTGAATGCTTTTTGGCCCAACTGTCACGCATGGCCACGCTTCGATTGAGAACAAGTTTACCCATTTTCCGGGCTTTTGTGTCCAATGTGAAGTATCCAATTCTTTCCAACTGAAAAGGTTCTCCTGCTTGAAGTTCCTCGATACTCTTTTCAACCAGGGCATCAGATAAAGAGGTTAGGGAATCAGCATTTAAATTACTTAGGAAATCTTTACCTTCTTCTACTTCATCTGGATTAGGAACTTTAAACAACCTGTCATAGAGCCTTATTTCCGGATTGATGGCAGTTGTAGAATCTACCCATTGAATGGTGCCTTTAACTTTTCGTTCATCAGGTGTCCCTCCACCTCGACTTTCTGGATCGTACTCGCAGATTAATTCGATGATTTTGCCATCCTCGTCTTTGATGACTTTTTGACAAGTTACATAATAAGCATATTTCAATCTTACTTCTTTGCCCACAGCCATCCTGAAGTATTTCTTTGGAGGATCTTCCATGAAATCGTTCCGATCGATGAAAATTTCTCGTGAAAAGCTTACCTTGCGGGTGCCGGTAGTTGGATCTTCAGGATTATTAATCGCATCTACTTCTTCGACTTTAGATTCAGGGTAGTTTGAAATAGTTACTTTGAGAGGGTCAAGTACTCCTAATCGACGGTGGGCAGATTTATTCAAATCTTCTCTGAGGCAGAATTCGAGAAGTTCCATTTCAATGATATTCTCTCTCTTTGCCAATCCCACCTTGTCGCAAAATGAGCGTATTGAAGATGGCGTAAATCCTCGTCTTCGCATCCCGCTCAAGGTTGCCATTCTGGGGTCATCCCATCCATCCACATGTCCTTCTTCCACCAAACGAAGCATTTTCCGTTTACTCATGACCGTGTAATTTAGATTGAGTCGGGCAAATTCGATTTGTTGAGGGTGGTGAATTCCTAGATTTTTGCAGAACCAATCATAAAGTGGACGATGATGCTCAAATTCCAATGTGCATAAAGAATGCGTAATTCCTTCCAGAGAATCGGATTGCCCATGAGCAAAGTCGTAGGAAGGGTAAATTTTCCACTTGTCTCCAGTTTCCGGATGTTCACGGTGCATGATTCTGTAAATGACTGGATCTCTCATATTCAGATTCGGAGAATTCATGTCGATTTTTACGCGTAAAGTTTTTGTCCCCTCCTCAAACTCTCCTTTTTTCATCCGTTCAAGAAGATCAATATTTTCGGATACTTCCCGATTTCGATACGGGCTTTTTTTTCCTGGTTCAGTCAGCGTTCCTCGGTATTCTCGCATTTCCTCAAATGTGAGATCACACACATATGCTTTTTGATCCTTAATTAATTGAATGGCCCATTCATAGAGTTGTTGGAAATTGTCAGAAGCGTGAAAAAGACGATCTTCCCAGTCAAAGCCAAGCCATCTTAAATCTCCCTGAATAGCTAGGGCATATTCTGCTTTTTCTGCGGATGGATTGGTGTCATCCAACCTCAGGTTACACAGACCATTGAATTCTTCAGCGATGCCAAAGTTTAGACAGATACTCTTGGCATGTCCAAGATGTAGATATCCATTAGGCTCAGGAGGAAACCGCGTGTGTACCCGACCATCATTTTTTTGATCGGTTACATCTTCAGATATAATTGTTCGGATAAAATCCAGACTTTTCCCCAATTCTTTTTCTTCCATATTCATATCAATACTCAGTCGATACGGTTCCCGTATTTCTGTACATACTCCTTTTCCAATTTCTTTAATCCCTTCTTACTAAGTCCGCTTCCCGCGGAAGATAATTTTTCCAATGCGCTCCGCAATCTAGTTCTGGTCAAATCCGGGCCCAATAAAGTAAGACTATCAAATAAGGGCAGGGATACACTGTTTCCACTTATTGCTACAAAGAAAGGTGGAAGTACTTGTTTAAGTTTCAAATCTTCAACTTCCGAAATTTGTTGGAATAGATTGGATAATTGATCCCTGTTCCATTGGGGTAATTTTTCCATTTCCCATTCAGCGATCTTAAGGATTTTAGCTACATTCGCAGCCTCGAGTTTTCCCACCAATTCTTCGGTTGAATAATCCGGGGTATCAGTAAGTAAAAACTGAGCCAGTGGAAAGAAATCAGAAAGTGTTTCCAATCTCTTTAATGCTAATGGTAAAATTTTACCCAAAAATTCAGGATTGGCTTTCCATTCCATTAGTCGATGCAAAACATCTTCTGGTTTTAGCTGTTCACGGAGGTATCTACCATTCAACCACTTTAACTTGGCCAGGTCAAAGATTGGACCGCCTAAACTCATTCGCTTGATTTCGAAACTTTCACTTAATTCTTCCAGGTTAAAAATTTCTTTCTGATCAGGTAGCGTGTAGCCCATCATACCCAAATAGTTTACCACTGCTTCCGGCAGGTAACCTGCATCTTTGTAGTAATCGATACTGGTTGGGTTTTTACGCTTTGAAAGTTTCGATTTATCTGGGTTGCGAAGGAGGGGAAGGTGGGCAAATATCGGTGCATTCCAACCCATACCCTCGTAAAGTAAAATGTGTTTTGGGGTACTGTTTATCCATTCTTCTCCTCTAATCACATGAGTTATACCCATGTGGTGATCATCAACAATGTTAGCCAAATGGTAAGTTGGGAAACCATCTGATTTCTGAATGATTTGATGGTCTACCTGGTTCCAGTCTATAGAGACTTCTCCTCGCAATTCATCCTTGAATACACAGGTTCCGTCTGTTGGAACTTTCAATCGGTAGACAAAGGGTTGCCCCTCTTGCATTTTTTGTTCGATTTCTTCCTTGCTCAGGTTGAGGCAATGCCCGTCGTAGCGCGGAGTCTGTTTGTTTTCTATTTGTTTTTTCCGTACTTCATTCAACCTCTCTGCGGAACAAAAACAGGGATAAGCATACCCATTATCAACAAGTACTTGAATCGCATCTTTATACAGTTCTAGCCGCTCACTTTGACGATAAGGCCCAAATTTACCCCCACAATCTGGACCCTCATCCCAGGATAAACCTAACCATTTAAGAGAGGAAAGAATGGCTTCCTCTGACTCACTCGTCGAGCGAGACTGATCGGTGTCTTCAATCCGTAGAATCATTTGCCCTCCATGTTTGCGGGCAAAAGCGAGATTAAATAATGCCATGTAAGCAGTGCCTACATGAGGGGCTCCGGTAGGAGAGGGGGCAATTCGGGTACGAACAGTCATACAATATAGTTGAGAGAACCTTTACAAAAATATGGCTCAATGGACGAACAAATTCGCACTGTAAGGCCGTCCTTGCCATGGGGCGTGTACTTTGGTTACTTAAAAAAATGAAAGTACTTATTGTTGGTGCAAACGGAAAAGTTGGAACTCAACTTTGTGGAAAGCTTTGGGGGGTGCATGATTTTTCTCCCATTGCTTTAATTCGTGATTCCAGGCAGCAAACAAAATTCACGGGAATTGGAGTTCCTTCTGTCACCGGGGATTTGGAGGAAGGCGTATCTAAATTTCTACCCGGTTTGGATGCTGTTGTCTTTACGGCTGGTTCTGGAGCTAGAACCGGACCGGAGAAGACTACTGATGTTGATCAGAATGCAGCCATTCAATTAATGATGGATTGCGAAAAGCAAAGTGTTCGCCGGTTTTTGATGGTAAGTGCCATCGGAGCTGATCCGAATAGTCAGTCCGATCGATTACAGCATTATTTGCGAGCAAAAGGCGTTGCAGATGGCCGCCTTCGGTCTTCCAATTTGGATTACACTATCTTAGCTCCGGGTACATTAATTGATGAACCGGGCAATGGTCGTATTCAGGCAGCTGAAAATCTTGGCTTTCATGGATATCTCCCGCGTGAGGATTTAGCATCAGCTATTATTGAAACACTTCGTAATCATCTGACCATCGGAAAAACAATTCAGTTGGTTTCTGGGAGTGAAAAAATTAAACCTGCGATTGCTTCGGTGGTGGGTGGTGGAGACTTACCTCCCATTGCTTAAATTTCGTAATGTTTATTGCTTGAGATTCTCAATTCAGTGACTTAGAAAAGAAACCATGAAATTTAGCATAAAAAAACTCCTGAGCCTAGCCAGTATTCTTTCGATCGCTTTGTTCTTAACAGCCGCTAAAAAACCCGTTCCCGTCAATGCAGAATGTCCATTTTCAGGGAAAGCTGTAAAAGCTGATAAGGTAGCGATTTTTAATGTCTGCTGTACTAGATGTGCAAAGAAGGCTAGCTCTGACGTTAAAGCATTGGTCAAAAAAGTCAAAGCAGGTAACGATAAGTGCCCAATCTCTAATAAACCCGCTAAAAAGCAAATTGTGGTAGGTTTCTGTTGTGGAAATTGCGTGGATAAAGCGAGCTCCTGATTTAGGTAATTCTCCCTTTGAACTAAATAAAACTTTTACAAAGGCTCCCAAGGGAGCCTTTTTTTTGAATAAAAATACAATTATCACAAACACATGCCTAGAAGACAAGATATCGAGCACATCCTAATTATCGGTTCCGGACCTATAATTATTGGACAGGCCTGCGAGTTTGACTACAGTGGAGCACAAGCTTGCAAAGCATTACGGGAGGAAGGGTACCGGGTTTCTCTGGTAAACAGTAACCCGGCGACCATCATGACGGATCCAGAGTTTGCTGATGCTACTTATGTTGAACCATTGACAGTCGAAAGTGTTACCAAGATCATAGAAAAAGAAAAACCGGATGCTTTACTCCCGACCTTGGGGGGCCAAACCGGATTAAATTTATCTCTTGAGCTTTTTGAGAAGGGTATTTTAGAAACCCACGGCGTCGAGATGATTGGAGCTAAGCCTGATGCGATAAAAAAAGGGGAGGACCGTGAACTTTTTAAGCAAGCCATGCTCGGTATAGGTTTGGATGTTGCCCGCTCTTTTTCGGTCAATTCTTTGGAGGAAGCCCAATCTCACCTTGAAGAGTTAGGGGATTTTCCTCTTATTCTTCGCCCGGCTTACACCCTAGGGGGAACCGGGGGCGGTATTGCTTACAATCGTGAGGAATTTGACCAAATGATGAGGCAAGGTCTGGATGCCTCTCCCATAAGCCAAGTATTGATGGAAGAATGCCTGCTCGGATGGAAGGAATATGAGATGGAGGTCATGCGCGACTACAAAGACCAATGCGTGGTGATCTGTTCGATTGAGAATTTTGACCCTATGGGTGTGCACACCGGAGATTCAATTACCGTCGCTCCAGCCATGACATTATCGGATAAAGAGTATCAACTGATGCGCGACGCTTCCTTTGCCTGTATCCGAGAAATCGGAGTGGAGACTGGTGGTAGTAATATTCAGTTTTCGACCAATCCGGAGGATGGTCGGATGGTCGTTATCGAGATGAATCCAAGAGTATCTCGAAGTTCAGCGCTTGCCTCGAAGGCTACTGGTTTTCCTATTGCAAAGTTTGCAGCGAAACTTGCGGTTGGTTATTCACTGGATGAGCTTCAGAATGATGTAACCAAGGAAACTCCAGCCTGCTTTGAACCATCGATAGATTACGTGGTTACTAAAGTGCCCCGCTTTACTTTTGAAAAGTTTCCTGAGACGGATTCGACTCTCACATCAGCTATGAAATCGGTTGGCGAAGCCATGGCGATCGGTCGTACCTTCAAAGAATCTTTCCAAAAAGCCATGCGTTCCTTGGAGATAGGGCTTAAAGGATTCGAGGCGGGTAAACTCACAGATCAAGATCTCGATAAGTCGGCGGTTCGTGCCGGAGTAAAGAGACCTTCTGCGGAACGCCCGCAGTTTTTACACAAAGCATTCGAGGAAGGAATGAGCAGCGAGCAGATTTCTAAACAATCAGGGATTGACCCATGGTTTATCACTCAACTCGAACAAATTTTCATGATGGGCAAAGAGATTGCTGAGTTCAGTTTAAACTCGGTTGATTATGAATCTCTTAGGCAATCCAAGGAAGCTGGATTTTCAGACCGTCAATTAGCGGATTTTTGGGATTGCGAACCTGAGCAAGTCCGTACCAGGCGTGAAGAGATGGGAATACCGACCACATTTCGCCTGGTAGATACCTGTGCTGCTGAGTTCGAAGCTTTTACTCCTTATTATTATTCCTCTTATGGAGACGAGAATGAAATGCAGTCGTCCGATAAGAAGAAAATTATGATTCTTGGAGGAGGACCAAATCGTATCGGACAGGGAATTGAATTTGATTACTGCTGCGTACATGCTTCCTTTGCATTACGGGAAGCCGGTTTTGAGACTGTGATGGTAAACTCAAACCCTGAGACTGTATCTACAGATTATGATGTTTCGGACCGTCTTTATTTTGAACCGCTGACATTGGAGGATGTCCTTGAAATCTATCACCAGGAAAAATGTGACGGTGCAATTGTCCAGTATGGCGGACAAACCCCCCTGAACCTGGCCAGTGGACTGCAAGCTGCTGGAGTTAATGTAATAGGGACTTCTCCGGAAAGTATTGATTTGGCCGAGGATCGTGAGAAATTTAAAGGTATTCTTGAACAAATTGGCTTAAAGCAACCTTCCAATGATATCGCGATGAAACCAGAGGATGCCCCAGAAAAAGCTGGGCGTTTAGGATATCCCATTTTACTCCGTCCATCTTTTGTTCTTGGTGGTCGCGGAATGTTTATTGTCTATGACGAGGAAGAATTAAATGGAGTCGTAAAAGAAGCCTTTGCAGTGGCGCCAGGTAAACCTGTTCTATTGGATAAATTTTTAGAAGAAGCGATCGAGCTGGATGTTGATTGCATATCGGATGGTGAGACATCCGTAGTTGGAGGTATGCTTCAACATATTGAGTTTGCAGGAGTACACAGCGGCGATGCAGCTATGGTGCTGCCTCCTCATGATTTAAGTGAGGATATGATAGAAGAAGTCCGACAGGCAACTTACGCCCTGGCCAAGGCCCTTAAAGTCATCGGATTAATGAATGTGCAATATGCAATAAAAGATGGAGAACTCTTTTTGATAGAGGTTAATCCCCGAGCATCCCGAACAGTTCCATTTGTAAGTAAGGCAATTGGAGTACCTTTAGCCAAGTTGGGCGCCCGGGTAATGGCTGGTGCTAAACTTAAAGATTTGGGATTTACTGAGGAACTTTTACCAAACCGATGGGCGATCAAGGAATCGGTTTTTCCATTTAGTAAATTTCCAGGATCGCCCATCGTGCTTACGCCTGAGATGCGAAGTACAGGTGAGGTAATGGGGCAGGATGAAGACTTCGGTATTGCATTTGCTAAGACACAGATGGCTGCCAAGCCCTCCTTACCCATGGAGGGAAATGTTTTTCTCAGTGTTAAAGATTCTGATAAACCAAAAGCTTTGGAGATTGCCAAAGGGCTTGCTGAACTTGGGTTCTCGTTTACCTCAACGGAAGGAACTGCAAAATTTCTCAACGAGAATGGGGTCAAGGCAGAGAGTACTCTTCGTATAAGTGAAGGTCGTCCAAATGTTGCAGATCTAATTAAAAACGGAAAAGTTCAACTGGTGATTAATACTCCATTAGGTTTGATCCCACGACGTGATGAGAATGGAATTCGCAGCGAGGCAGTTTCTCATAGTGTTCCTGTAATAACTACTTTAGGATCAGCCTATGCAGCTTTGAAAGGTATCCGTTCCTTAAAGGAGCATGATTTCACTGTCAAATCACTCCAGGATTACGCTCGATCCTAAAATCAATTATTTGAATGATGGACCGATCAGTTATTGCTCTACTTTACGGACCTGATCAACCTGGGATTGTAGCCAAGGTTGCCGGTTGGATTCACCAGCATGGTGGAAATGTATTACATGCAGATCAGCATTTGGACCGCCAGGAGAATATCTTTTTTCAACGTGTCGAATGGAACCCCGAGGCATCTAGAGACCTTCGGGCTGAGTCGGATGCCTTTGCCTCCTTTGCCACACAGGATCTTGGCATGAAGGTTCGTATAGCTTTGAGTGAAGATCGGCCAAAAATTGCCTTAATGGTATCCAAGGCAGATCATTGTTTTCACGATCTTATTTTGAGAGTTAAATCAGGTGAGTGGAATGCAAAAATCTCTGGAGTCTTATCCAACCACGAAGGTATGCGTAACTCTGCAGAAGGATATGGTTTGGAGTATTTATTCCTTCCATTTTCTAAGGGTTCAAAAAAAGAGGTCGAAGCAAAGCAACTTTCCTGGTTACGGGAACAAGGTGTGGAACTTGTAATACTTGCCCGCTATATGCAAGTATTGAGCTCGGATTTTTTAGATCGGGTCGGATGTCCGGTTATAAATATTCATCACTCTTTTCTTCCTTCTTTTGCGGGGGCCAAGCCATACCACCAGGCCTATCAACGTGGGGTTAAATTAATTGGTGCAACTGCACACTATGTCACGGTGGATTTAGATGAAGGTCCAATTATTGAACAGGATGTTACCCGGGTAAGTCATCGGCATGGACCCAAAGATTTAATCGAGAAAGGGCGTGATTTGGAAAAATTGGTACTTTCCCGTGCAGTCCGACGCCACCTACAGAACCGGGTACTTGACTACGGAAATAAAACTGTGGTTTTTGATTAACCGTATTTCTACCTATGGATTTTAATTTGCAGGCACTATTCTGGTATATACTCGCCGCTGATTGTGCCTTTGCCAATTCGGTTGCCTGGTTTGCCCAGGATTGGTATCGGGAGTCATGTCCGGCAATTTGTAAACATTTCCCTGCAACCAAACCTTGGTGTGGAGTCTATTTATTACTCACTCTATGGTTGGGACACGCTCTTCATCAACAGGGTATCCTTCCTTGGTAGGGGTGTTTGAAATTTTTAGGTTTTAAATCCTCTCTTAATTGACGGATTAACGATGTCCATCTAGGTCTGGATATTATGCATAAATACATAGTTCTCTTTTCTTTGTTTAGCTTGGTATCCTTCGCAAATCGCCCCAATATTCTTCTGATTGTTGCCGATGATCAGGCTCCTCATACATTATCAACCTATGGTAATCAGATTTGTCATACCCCTCATTTAAATAAACTTGCAGGTTCCGGTATTGTGCTGGATCAATCTTATCATATGGGATCAATGAGCGGTGCGGTTTGTTCACCTTCCCGTACCATGATTATGTCCGGGCGCACACTTTGGCACCTTCCTCCACGCGGGAGAAAACACCTCAAAAAAGAAGAAGGCAAGGTAAGTGGAGAAGATATTTTGAGTAATACTTTGCCTGCAGTTTTTAACCGGGCGGGCTATGAAACTTTTAGAACCTGTAAAAAAGGAAACAGTTACTCGCAGGCAAACGCACTCTTTCAAATCGTAAAGGATAAGACCGCCCGCAAGGCAGGTGATGAGGATGGGAGCCAATGGCATGGTCGTCAGGTACTCGACTACCTGGAAGACCGTTCCTTAAGAAAAGCCAAGAAACCCTTTCTTGCCTACTTTGGATTTTCCCACCCTCACGACGAACGCTGGGGACGGGATGATCTAAATACAAAATACGGCGTCGAAAATGTAAAATCTCCACCTACTGAAGTAAGTGATCAGGCACCCCGAGTTCCCGTGTCATGGTTACCCAAGCATCCCTTCCCCGATGGCCATCCTAATCTTCGTGACGAAGTTCGGGTACCAGGAGTGATGACCTCGCGTACCGAAGCCACCGTCCGGAATGAACTGGGTCGCGAATATGCCTGTATCGAAAATATTGATGATCAGGTCGGACTGGTAATCGAGAAATTAAATGAGATGGGAGAATTGGAAAACACCTATATCATTTACACGGCTGATCATGGGATCGCGGTCGGTCGTCATGGCCTGATGGGTAAACAGAATTTATATGAACACTCCTGGCGTGTGCCCTTTATAGTGAGCGGTCCCGGAATCAAGGCAGGTGCTCGGGCAAAAGGAAATAATTACTTACTGGATATTTTACCAACGGTCTGTGATTTGGCTGGGATTGATATTCCCAAAACGGCCCAAGGAAAAAGTATAAAGCCTGTGCTCATGGGCAAAGCCCAGCAAATTCGCAATGTTTTATACGGTGCTTACTGTGGAGGAACCAAGCCGGGCATGCGATCCGTTCGCAAGGGTGACTGGAAGCTGATCAAATATGACACGATGGAAGGCACTGTCCGGAAGACTCAACTCTTCAATCTCAAGGAAAATCCAGATGAATTACTGGCCGAGCACCAGACCAAGAATGTTATTTCCAAAACCGGTAATACTCCATCGAAAAATCAGGTAAATCTTACCGGTAATTCCAAGTACGCCAAAAAATTGAAAGAGATGGAATCCCTGCTTTTAAAAGAAATGAAACGACTGCAGGATCCCTATCGCTTCTGGGATCAGCCCGAAGATTGATTTCTTATCTCAGGCTGCCCGTTGCGTAGTCGTAGAAGAGAGTTTTTTCTTTGGTAGGTAGTAGGTAGAGCCAGTCGACGGATTCGTGGGACCAGAGAAATGGCCAAGTCTCCGCATTGGTCCAAAGCCAGCCGTTTTCCTGTCGCCATAACCAGTAGCCATTGTTTCCGTCAGGGCTCATGTATATCCATCCCAATCGGCGGTGGTAGACCCATCGGTTGGGGTAGGGGGCCAGATCGCCCATCCATGAATCAATAATCCAACCGAGGGAAGTGGTTTCACCAAGATTCAGCCACCATCGGGGCTTTGGTTCAAATAAAGCATGGGTTGCCCCGTAGGCAGTACCTTCCGAGTTTCTGGCAAATGCACGATAGTAGTAATTTTCGCCCAGTTCCAGGGAAGTAAAACCTACTGAAAATGTAAGAGAGTTCTTGGTTTCACTCTTCCATTCATTTCCATCTGCAAAATTCGCAGTCGTACTTATATGAAAACCTAACTCATGAGGAACCTGCCCTCCGTTCTCCAGGGTTTCGCCTTGCAGAGTGATTCTTCCATTATTTTTAACATGTCGATGAGTGACCGCAATCGGCACATATAAATTTCCTACACTCAAGCTGAATTGTTTTTCCAAACTTTCTCCAAAAGGATCCTCCATACGCACCCGGATCGAATGAAATGCGGACTGTTCATGATCAATATTCTGTTTCGTCCTAAGAATGCCATCGCTGGACAGTTGGAAGAATGAATTGCTGGAAGCACCTTCCCCATCGACGAGTTTATATGTCAGAATATCATATACATCTGGATCTTCTCCCAACACTTTTCCCACGACCGTGCCGAGGGGAGCATTTTCCAGGACATTGGTACCGTTTAAATTTAAACCAACCGGTTTTTTATTGGCCAAAGAGTTGGCGTTGAAAGGGTCCGACCCGTAAGCAATTTCATAACTGTCAGAAAAACCATCGTTATCATCGTCGGAATCATACTCATCTTCAATCCCGTCGTTATCGAAGTCGAAGTCGTAGGCATCTTCGATTCCGTCTCCATCTCTGTCCTCAACCACATTGGTTAAGGTGACTGTGAACTCTTGGGTAATGCTAAAATTATGATCGTCAATAGCCCGTACTTGAATGCTGGTGTTTGGATCCGTTTCAAAATCAAATTCCCTGGTGGTGAAGATGGAGCCATCTGTTTTTATCTCAAAAAGATGTTCGGGTAATGGATTACTCACCGGAATTGCCCACTTGGTTCCAAGGTAAGTACCTAATTGACGATGCTCATAATCAGACAGGAGGGAATTAAAAATAAACAATTCGGCCGTTTCTCCCTTGGTGAATTCGCTGACTCCAAGATTAGAATTTAAACGGAAAATGTGGTGCGGATGGGGTGGGGTATGGTATTCAGTTGTGCCCTGGACTGTTCCATTGAGCCTGCACTTCAACTCCTTTTGATTGTAATCAAAAATGAGCTCATAAATAGACGGGCCCTGTGAAGGTTGTGTGAGGAAAGTGTGATCCTTGCCCATTCCATTGTTTGAAAAATGCCCTCTGAAGGAATCAGAGTGGTTGGAGCCAAAATGAAACGCCGAGTCGCTATGATTGCTCCCCAGAGAAAATAAGGCGTCTTCCGTAGAATTAATCGTGTCGACTTTACTCACCAACACAATCGTAAAGCTTCGATCCAAAGAGAGAATCCCTTCGGAATGAAGAAAATCATCCCCGTCAAATTCGACAGTTGTATAGTGGTTGATTTTCGTTGTGTATGCGTGGGGCCTCGCGTTCGAATTATCCTGCACAAAGTCGAGTCTTCTTTCGGCCTTATTTTGCCAACGGTTTACCTGGTGATTCTCGACTTCCAAAGTCGATCCATCAGAGGCATCCAACCATATTAATGGATTGATCGTAGTCGGATAGAGAGGGAGCATTGAAAACTGAAGGGTCGATGCTCCTTGCGGATCGACTCCGTAAACTTTCCCGATGAGTGTACCTGCGGGTGAATTTTCCTGAAGCGATAAAGATTCTTTTATGTAGAGTTGGCTCGGTGGTTCGTTTACGGAGGCTTTGTCCCAAGGGTCCGTACCGTATGCTAATTCCATTTCATTGCTTACCCCATCCCCATCGATATCGGAATCCTCATGATTTTCAACCAGATCTCCATCCAAGTCCTCGATCTCGTTTTCCAAGGTTAGGGTGAATTCTTTGATGAAAGAAATATTGTGATCATCCGTTACTTTGACTATGAGAGGAAAGGAATGCTCATCCGTTTCATAATCGAATGTCTTATGGGTAGTTAGTTGGCCGTTTGGGCTTAAGGTGAGCAAGGAAGATATTTCGTAATTACTGAATGCATATAAATGCCAGGTGGCGGCAGAAGTTGGTTTTATAGTGAACTCAGTTGTTGTTGAACCAGCGAAATAGGTGCATTCAACTAATATTCCATCATTGGCTGAAGAAGTGTATGTATTTTGGTTTACAGTAATGTGCCGTAAAGAATCGGAGTTCGTAATCAGTGCCTCCCTGGTCGTTTCAGTTCCCCACCCTTGGCTGTATAGAGTGAAAACATATTTTTTACCAATAGTTAACCCGGTTAATTTGATCTTTTGAGGATTTCCTCCAAAACGCATGCCGTCAGATAACATATCTCCAATTTGTCCGTTAACCGTTGATTGCTGACTTCCATTTTTACTCTGAAAACCGGAGGTTATCTCCCACCCAGTTCCTGAAAGGCCAGACTCACCAGAAAAGGTAACCCCATTAATTATCTTGTCTGAACCGTTGATGTTTACTGCACAAGTGTAGATTAGAGATGAGTTGATCCCTGAATTAATGTCATCTGTGAGCTGTGAACTTTTCCACGTATTTTTGCCATTGTTTAAAAGTTGGTATCGATGAGCTTGCCCTTCATCTGGATCGTTATTCGTAAAGGATAGTATCGTGGAACCTACGGTTTTATTTTCCTTAAATGAAATCGTCGATGCCTGAATGTCGGTTGGTGCTCTGTTTAGGGAGTTTGGATTGAGAGGGTCAGAATTATTTTTCCATTCATCTGTATTACTCACACCATCACCGTCGATATCATCATCAATCAAATCCTCAATTCCATCGTTGTCCAAATCGGATTCCTGAACATTTTCGATCATGATTGTAAAATTCTGATCAATGCTGAACCCGTCATCATCGGTGGCACGAATGGTGATGGTTAGGTTTGAATCTATTTCGTGATCAAAAGTGGTCGCAGTACGAATCGTTCCATTCTTATCAATACTGAGAAATGGGTCCGAATCTGCAAAATGCCCATAACTTTTGGAATACATGTGACTCTGAGGTAGCGCATCTGCGAGGCCCCACTTGTGCGCGAGATAACCTTCAATCTCAAGATGATCCCGCTTTTCCATTACACCACGAATGACCAAAATTTCACCAAGCAGGCAATCAGAGGCATAATCCAAGGATTCATTATATTTGTCAGGGAAAAAGAATGCTCCAGTAATATTTCGTGAAACGGGACTTCTGCTGACCCTCAGATTTCCATCGACCCAGATGCCCCGTTGGTTTGAAGTTTTTGAATTATACAGTGCTATCAGGTGAGTTTTCCCCACTTGGATTCCACCCGTAGATATTCGGTCAGGATCGAAAAATATGCCTTCATGCCATAGAAAATGCCCGCTCCACCCAAATCCAAAGGGCATTGCACTTTTTTTGCTTACCTTACTTTGATGAATGAGAAAGATTGCAGCATCATCATTGGCACCACTTATTTTTCCATTTTCTCCAGCCGGATTCCACTCTTCATGATTTTTCCAGCCTTTAACAAATTCCATTTGCTTATCATTCTTTTGGAATGAGATGGCATTAAGTCCGTTAATCGTAGCATTTGCATCAGGTTCCCGGCCATGATTCGGACGGAGGTATGTATCTGGATCTACTTTATTTCTCCAGGTGTATAATTCAGAAGAATCTGCATAAGTGGAAATTGTACTGGCATCCGATGCATCAAACCAGGCAGTCAACCCATCGATCTTGGATGGATGGAATCTTTGATGATCGGCGTTTGTCGATAAGGAGTAGTGGTGGAAAATATCTCCATCTAGATCGATTGCCTGTACCTGCCCAACAACCGTACCCAATTCTGCATTTTCAGTTAAGGTCAAGGCACCGCCAGATAGTTCAATGTTTGTAGGCGACAGGTTTTGGTTACCATCATAATCTTCGACTCCATTACCGTCGGCATCTTCCAGAATATTGGTCAGTTGGATAAGGAAATCCTCTTCTTTATAGGCACCATAATCATCGGTTGCCCGAACCCTCAGTGAATAATTAAGATCATTGGTTTCGAAATTGAAAGTACGCTTGGTGAACAGAGTGCCATTTTGATCGATTTCAAAGAAATCAACGGCTGAATTGCCTGTGGGCAAAGGTAAATTCCATTTACCAATTAGATAATCTTCAGCCTGCTTGATTTCATTTGTATTTAATATCCAATCAAACACCAAAAGTTCCGCGACTTCTGCTTTCGACATATCTGTAAACCAAGTATTACTTCTTCGCCAACCACCTAGGGCAAGAAGTCTGGGCTGATAATCTGCACCTGCACCATTAGGTGAA
>Ga0233432_10001143_pt1 | contig 25662 bp, 21 predicted proteins | sample SI_122_August201_6_FD_179870 | JGI IMG/M metagenome (GOLD analysis project Ga0233432, IMG submission 179870) | Seawater microbial communities from Saanich Inlet, British Columbia, Canada - SI_122_August2016_10_MG | ecosystem: Environmental > Aquatic > Marine > Inlet | place: Canada: British... | reverse complement strand
TCGACTTGTGAGAATCAATTCTCAATTACCTTGCCTTACATGGCGACCAGCGATCATCGCACAAATCTGCACGACCTTCTCCAAGAGGCCAAAGGGCCCTTGAGCGCCGATGAAATCCGAGAAAACCTAGGACGACGCTCCATTGGCCAGGCCACGGTCTATCGACTTCTTAAGCAAGGCGTCGATGAAGGCCAGCTCAAAGAGATTCCCTTTCCCGACGGCCCAAAGCGCTACGAACTCGTAGGCCTCGCCCACCATCACCACTTTCTTTGTGATGAATGTGACAGGGCTTTTGATATCGCCGGGTGTGCCAAACAAGTCCCCCAACTCGCTCCAGCTGGATTTCAGGTGGAAGATCACGATATCCTTTTGCGGGGTCGATGCCCCGACTGCATGGAAGTCGCTCGTTGAGCACGAGTTTTCGTTTTCGCTTAAAAGAAGCCCTGAGCCTAGCTCTCGTCGCAAGCCTTCTCGTTGCCTCCGTCCTTCCCTTGTGGCACTCCCACAGCCATGAAAACTCGGGGCAGCCCTCACATACTTGTTCAGAACACCACGAAGACTCATCTGAACTTAAATCTGACACTGATCACCATCAAAGAGACGTCGCCTCAACTGAGAACCAAGAAGATTTTCGGTCGCCTCTCGAGATTCAGTCTTGCCAGCTATGCCTACTCATACAGAAGGAACAACCTCAGCACGCCAATGTCCACCAAGCGTGGGCTCCTCAATCATTTCCTGGGCTAACAAACCCATGGAAAAACCAAAGCTATTCCCCTATTCATGTTCAACTCTTTTATAAAGCGAGGGACGGTCCGAAGATCAGCTAACTGATCTCACCCTTCCCTTTGGGAGGAGACCCGTCGTTGCCGGGCAACGATGCCGTTCTTGCAGGACTTCAACCAAGCCTGCCACCTCAATTCGCTTTATCAATTTAATTGGACAATCACATGAAATCTCTCTTTTCCTCTCCACCCCTTGTCGTGGGTGGCCTCGCCTTCTGCCTAGCTTTAGCCTGCTCAACCAGCAACCCCGACCCAACTAGTGGATCCTCAGCCACACGCTCAAATGGGCGCATTCTTGCTTTAAGTGAAACGGGAACCGACGTTTACATCCTAGACCTTGAGCAGGGAATCGTCGAGACGCAATCCAAGAGTGTTTCTAACTCGGCAGAGATGATCATCAGCCCCGAAGGACAGTTTGCCTTGATGGTTCAGTCTTCGGGTAATCGAGTGGATCTCCTAAAAATGGGAACCTCCGTTGTTGCCTCAACGGAAGAAAGCTCCTCAGGAACCGACGATCACGGACACGACCACGGCAAGCCCAGACTTGCGGGAGACCACGATCACGGCTCCGAAAGTAGTTCTGACTCCTCAAATTCCGAAAGCAGTTCAACTTCGACATCGAGCGTGGATCAAGTCGATATCTCGATCACCGGTGATGGCCTAGGACATGTGGTTGCACGCGGCCAATGGATGTCGGTCCAATTTAGCGATAAGATTGTCGTGATCGCAGAGGAAGACCTTGAGAACAAGCTCAACTCCATCAGTGAAACCATTGTTCATGAAATCGTTTCTTCTGATAATTTTTCAAAAAGTCTCCCCGCGGTCCCCATGGATGAAGAGCACATCGCCATTGGCAATTGGATCTTTGAAATCAAAGAAAACGGTATGGGTGCCAACCTCAACACGGGAAGCAATGTCACCGCCAATGGCTTGGTCAGTGCAAACATTCTCTCTGCCACACGCTCTGGCGAAGGCACCGCTCTCTTCGGAACAGACCAAGGACTATTGGTGGTTGGCAAGCACACTGAGAGTGGAAACGTTGAATGGGAAGACCTCATGGTCCCCTATCCCACCGTAGCCGAAGCGAACATCTTTCTCGCCGAGGAACACGACCACGGCGAAGGTGAAGAAGAGGCAGGTCACGATGAACACGAAGAAGTCGAAGAGAACCGGGCAGCATCGGAGTGGGCAACCATGGATGGCCTCGGCCACGCCTTCGCACACCTAACTCACGAAGATCACAGTGCCGGCATCTACCTCGTCGAAGCTGAGGGAAAAGAAGAGCCCAGCGAAGTTTCTTTTGAGTATTTAGATGGCACCAGCAGTTCCAGCTCTCGCCCCATGCTCATGACCATCGTGACCCTTCACGAAGAAGAGGAACATGAAGAAGAAGAGGAGGAGGAACACACTGAAACCCAATACCTTCTCATCCTCATGTCCAGCGGAAATCTTAGGGTCCACGACGCCGTGAACGAAGGTGCTTTTGTCAGAACCCTCGATTCCGTCATCTCTCCCATCACTGATTTTCATGCCGGAGAGAATAACTTACCTGGGATGAGTGCTGGTCTGGGCAAAGTCTTTATCGGCGACCCTTCAAGCAACGAGGTTCACCAAATTGACCTCGAAACCTTCCAGGCCGAACTCACTTGGAACCTGAGCATGACACCCAATCGCCTTCTCTTGATGGGTGAATCCACAATGAGTGAAGGCTCTGGCACCACACACGACCACGACTGATTAACGGAGCAATAACATGAAAAACATTCTTAACTACCTCGCCCTGTCCTTTCTGCTGACGGCCACACTTTTGGCCGAGAAGACACTTGAACTAGAGACTCTTCCCCAGACCAACAAAGACTTGCTCAACAGCATGCTTGCCGAAGAAGAGGAACTGGCTCCTAAGCCCGCGGTCAGGGCTCTGCCCCAAGTCCAAAACAAGCCCAAGGCCAACTATATCGATGCTTCCCTCATCTTGAAAGCCGCAGCCGGGGCCTCAACAGCCCAGGACTCCGAGATCACCCAACTACAAGGTGGTTTCCATGACCCACGGCGTCGAGGCTTCACTTTTCAAGCTGGAGAACTCTCGTTGTCTGGCATTGTCGACCCCTATTTCAAGGCTGAGATGCACGCAAATTTTTCTGAATCAGCCGTTGAATTAGAAGAAGCTTTTCTTACCACCACCTCTCTCCCCTACAGCATGGAGCTAGAGATGGGTTACTTCCTCACTGAATTTGGTCGAAAAAACCCCAGCCACACCCACGTTTCAGACTTTGCCGATTCAGCGATTTTGAAGACACGACTCTTTGGTGGAGAAGGCCAGAGAGCAACCGGGTTTCGCCTGGCCTCACTACTCCCTTTACCTTGGCTCAGCGAAATTCACTTTGGACTCCAAAGCCCCGTCGGTGGGCTCACCTCCAGCTTCAGGTCAACGGGAACCACCACTATCGGCGGTCGCCCCACGGTCACCCGTGACACTCACAGCATGGGTGACATGATTGCCCTGCTGAGATTGGTAAACGGCACCTCCCTCACAGACAACTGGGAAGGCCAACTGGGATTGAGTGCCCTCAGTGGACCCAACAGCACCGGCTCCTCTGCCAAAACAACCCTGCTCGGAGCTGATCTGACTCTCCGTTGGGATTCACCCAAGCAACGCCAAGGCTACCCTTTCTTCACACTAGAGGCCGAAGCCGCCCACCGAAATTTCGAAGCCGAAGCCGGCGTCCAAAACGGCTTAGCCTATGCCGCCGATGACCTCGAAGATTGGGCTTGGCTGATCGAAGGCGTGTATGGTTTCGCACCACGCTGGAGAGCTGGCCTTCGCTACGAACAGGCCGGAGGCAAAGGCGCCAGCTTTTCTCAACTTCGCTCCGCAGATTCAACTCGAAGTGATCGCACTCGCATCACACCCATGGTCACTTTCCGCCCAAGCGAATTCTCCAAAGTTACGTTTCAGGTTAACCTAGACGATGCTGACCATCTGACGGACAAGAGCCAAACATCGTACTGGTTGTCGACAGAAGTTCTCATTGGCAAACACCCCGCCCACAACTTCTAAGGAGGATGATCATGAAAATACCAACTTCTTTTCTTTTCGCCTTCCTCTGCTGGGTCGGAACTCTTTACTCCGCCCCCCTCAAAATCTGCGCAACGGTGCCCGGACTCGGAGATCTTGCCTCCATCATTGGTGGCCAAAACGTCGAAGTGACCACTTTCGTTAAAGGCCAGGAAGACCCGCACTCTCTCGTAGCCAAGCCCTCGGATGTGCTCGCTCTCAGTCGCGCCGACGCCTTCATCCTTTTGGGTATGTCTATGGAAACAGGTTGGGCTCCCGCCTTGATCGACCGCTCAAGAAATAGTGACATTCGCCAAGGAACAAGAGGGTATATCGATGCATCTTCGGTGATCAAGCCGATCCACGATGCCCCCGGAGACCTCATCACCCGAGCCATGGGCGACCTCCACCCCGAAGGAAACCCGCACTATATGCTGGATCCCGTAAATGGATTAAAAGTTGCTCGATTGCTCAGTGCGTCTTTTTCAGAAATCAGGCCATCCTTAAAGGACACCTTCGCCAAGAACCTTGCTGCGTTTGAGAAAAAATGGGGAGAAAAAGCCTTCGGTCAAACCCTCGTCGCTCGATATGGCCTCAACCCTCTTGTTGGACTGGTCGAAAAAAGAAAACTTAGCCTCTTTCTTTCAAAGACCAAAGAAGGCAAAGATCTGAAGGGATGGTTTGGAGATATGGCTGAAATTCAAGGAGCTCACCTCGTTTCTGACCACGAACAGTGGGTTTACTTTTCCAATGTCTTTAACCTGAAGATTGAACGCGCTCTTGAATCCAAACCTGGCGTTCCCGCCGGCAATAAGTATCTGAAACACCTTGTCGAATGGATGAAAGCCCACAACGTCAAAGGCGTTCTGGCCTCTCCCTACTTCAACCCAAGGCACCTATCCTTTGTGGAAAAACACAGCGGGGCCAAGATTTTGCGAATGGCCCATCAAGCCGGGTCGAGGTCTGGCACCCATAGTTACCTTGCCATGATCGATCACAACGTCCAACAAGTTTGTCTGTGTTGCAAGGTCAATTAAATCGACAGTCCATGCTGGACACCCTTGGAGGATTGCTCTCCATAGGGTGTGCCATTCACTGTCTTTTGGTCCCCGTGCTGGTCGTCATCTGGCCGGTCATGGGGACCACCCTTCTGGCTGACCATTCTTTCCATACCCTCCTTCTTTATTTTGTCATCCCAACAGCCCTCATCTCCCTCACCTTAGGGTGCCGAAATCATGGAAATTATCACATCCTCATTCTTGGAGGGCTAGGACTGGCCATTCTTACTTTTCTCACTCTGACTGAGGATCACTACTGCCCTAATTGTGCCACATCCCACTCTTCAACCTTGGCTTTCTGGACTTGGTCTCAGGAGGTCATGATACAGAAAGGTGGCATGATTTTTGCGTCTCTCCTTCTCTGCTGGGCTCACTTCAAAAATTACCGGTCTTGCCGCAGTTCAGCCTGCTCACATTAAGCATCTCCCTTGAAATCAAGCTCAGAAACCCCACCCCTACTCGAAGCCAAAGGAGTGGTCTGTGGATACGGAACGAGAGCCATCCTCAAAAACGTTGACTTCTCCGTCAGTGGCGGGCAACATTGGGCCGTGGTGGGCGACAATGGTGAGGGAAAGTCAACTCTACTCCGAACATTGGTCGGCCTACTCCCTTCCCTCGGGGGGCACCTCTCGCTCTATCCTCGCCCAGAAGAGATTTCTCTAGTTCCCCAGCATCCGACTCGTGACCTTCGCATGCCCATGACCGTAGAGGACTTTGTCGAACTAGGCTTTCCTCCGGGGTTCAGGCCCAACAAGTCTTCACGACAAGAGATGATTCACACGGCCCTAAACAGGTTGGGTCTTTCTCAAAGAAAAGAAGACATCTCCATTCTCTCTGGAGGACAATTCCAGAGGGTTGTCTTAGCTCGGTCTCTCGTCCATCACCCATGTCTCTTGTTCCTCGATGAACCTGCACGAGGATTGGACCAAAAGAGCAACTCCCTCTTTATGGAAGAGCTCAAGTGTTGCCCCAAACACGATGCTCCCGCCATCGTCATGGTTCTCCATGACCTACGCTTACTCAAACATTATTTCAGTCACCTTCTCTGGATACATGACGGCACAGCTCTGGCCATCGAAATGAAAGACCTGCAACAGCACTCAGAACTCATGGAATACTTGGGGAACTCCCAGTGATTTCGGGATTTCTCGATTCCTGGTTCATCTTTGCCGACAGCTATCTTCTCGGCTGGAGCCTTTCCGTCTTTCTGCCCCTCATCGGAATCCTCGTCGTTCTGAGAAGGCAGGTTTTTGTTGCGATGGCCATCTCTCAGACTTCGGTTCTCGGCCTAGCCATCACCTTGGCACTCGGGTCTCATGCTCTTCACTATGAGGGGATTCCTGAATGGGTGTGTTGGTTGACCGTATTGGGCTTCTCCCTCCTCGGCTCTTGCCTCTGCCTCAAACCGCTCAAGTGGACTGACGAAGCGAGAGAGATCGCGACCGTCACCCTATTTATTCTCTCAACGGTTTTCACCTACCTTGTTCTCACCCACGCACCTCTGGGCATGAAAGAGATTCAAGAACGCCTGAGTTCATCACTCATCAGCAGTCAGGCTTGGGAATGGATTGCCACCTTTGCTCTAGCGATACTCCTCATGCTTTTCTGGTTCTTTTATCATCGAACCATCGTGCTCATCTGCACCGAGCCTGAAACGGCCAAGGTATTGGGCTGGTCCGTCTTGAAGTGGGAACTCCTGCTCTCGGCCATCATCGGCCTTGGCTTAGGTTGGGCCATTCATCTGGGTGGCTGGCTCTTTACTTTCGGCAGCTTGATTCTGCCCGTCTACATGGCACGTAGCCTCTCTACTCGCTTTATTCATTTGCTCTGGCTGGCGCCTTCTTTGGGATTTTTTATCAACACCGTGGCCTATGTCTTTGCTCATGATCTAGATATTCCATTCTCACAGGCTGCTGTTGGCCTCATGGGACTCCTTTGGTTAGCACTCAATGGCGTGAAGAAATGTTTCCTCAAGGCCTAACCTTCTAGGGAAGAGAACCGGTCATGCCAACCTACCAATACCAGTGCAAGGCCTGCAACGATGCCTTTGAAATCTATCAAAGCATCAAAGACGAAGCTCTAACCCATTGCCCAAAATGCAATACAAAAACTCTTTCCAAACTCATCACTGGAGGCTCGGGATATTTTCTAAAAGACAGTGGCGTCCTTCCCGACGCCAAGCCTGAGTCCAAAGATTCCACCCAGAAGAAAAGTACATCGGGCCACACCCATCGTCAGCACCACTGCCATCATCACCATTAATTTTTTCACAGAAGAACTTCGATGACCATCGGTCATTCAAAAATTCTAGAGCTCCACTTTACTATGAAAGACTCTCAAAACGCAGTGATTGAATCCACCTAAGCCGAACTTCATCAGGGAAAAATTAACATCCCCGGTCTTTATTCCCGAATACTCACAGGTTTTAAATGAATACCGGGAGATCCTCAATCCATGGAGCTGCATTTCTACTGACGAAAAGCAGCACGCCTTCGCCCCTGAACCCTGAGAGAAAGCGACCGACCTGTTAAAGTCTAGTCGGAATTAATTCTTCACCTCGGGAGCTGTCGCCTTTGGCTTCGCACTCCTCACGGATGATTCTCGCATAGGTCTCAGGGTCTTCTGGCTCGCCAGCCTGGGATATAAGGTCTGTTGTTTTCTCATCTAATTTTTTCTGTATTTCGGCGTACTCAATCATACCGATAAGATTCGACATCTGATAAGGATCTTTGATATTATCAAACAACATCCAAGGGGTGTTGCTGTTGGTCAATCTGGCATAGGTGTGGGTTTTGGTGCGAACACCAACCCAAGGACCGTTTCCATTCGCAATCCAATTGGTGCTCAGGGCGAGGCATTTCTGGATGAGCACTCCATCGCACTCGTCACCGACCTCTTTATCATTGAGGATGACGGCCTGCCCATCGACCTCGTGGCAGGGCACCCCAGCAAGGTTCATCAGGGTGGGCATCATATCAATAGGACGCATGAATTTTTCACAAACCTGTCCTGGAGTACATTTTTCCGGGTAGCGAATGATGAAGGGAATGGATATCGACTCTTCAAAGGGCAGTTGCTTACCGGTCTGCCGATGTGAACCCAGGTTGTCACCATGATCTGAAGTGAACACCACAATGGTGTTCTCCAGTTTCTCCTGTGTCTCCAACGTCTTGAGAATCTTTCCCATACAGTCGTCCAAAACTTCTATGGAGGCAAGGTACCCTATGGTCTGCTCCCTATAAACAGCATTGCTCTTATCCAATTGTCTTTCCTTGAATCCAGCACGCATCCCCTCGTATCTCTTCGGAAGAGTGGTGTCGCATTGCTCCCATAGTTTTTCGCCGGTGGAGAAGTCATCCACGTTTTCCCTCAAGGGAAAATCTCGACCTTTCCACTTCTCCATATACGACTGAGGCGCATCATAGGGTCCGTGAGGAGGTCCCCAGGAGAGGAAAAGGCAGAAAGGATCATCCTGCTTTTCGATGTACTGACATGCGTCTTCGGTTTGTGAGATCGCGTCGTAGTCTTCCCAAGTTCTTGTTGACCTCTCGTCGTCGTGGTAGTACTCTGATTCAAAATACTTGTGCGTGCACTCCAGAGCACGCCAGTGTTCAAAGCCAAGTCGTCTCTCCGGAGGGATGTAGGCTTTCCGCCCTGCCCCATCAAGGTGCCACTTTCCGATATAACCTGTTCTGTACCCCGACGCCTGACACACCTCGGCGAAATATGGGTCAGGATTTTTTAAGTAGTGATCCGTCAGTATCAGACCATTTTTTATTGGAAAGTTTCCAGTCATCAACATCCCACGAAATGGCCCACAGACCGGATGGGTGCTGATGGCATGACTGAATCTAACCCCTTCCTTGGCTAGACGATCAAAGTTAGGGGTCTCGACCAAAGCGTCCCCATAACACCCGAGATTGTGAGGACGAAGCTGGTCCGCAAAGACAAAGAGAATATTGGGCTGTTCAGTTGTGGGCATTAAAACGTCAGGTGCACCTTGGAGAATCAAAAGGATACCTTGCTTCATCAGATGACGATGAATATGCTTTAGCCCTACAGGAAGACAACATCTCAGTCGCTCTTTTTAGAGTGCCTCAAAGCACTTCATTCAATGTTAAAGATGACCCCATTCCCAACGGGAAGATAGGTCAGAGTCAGCACCGGTTTATTCGTCGCTGCGTTGCCGGTGTTGAAAACCCAGTCGTCGTAGTTCGTCATGTCGACGTCGTAGTTCACTCTCAGCACCAGATCAAAGCTACAGGAAATGAACGCAAAATATGATATTTTTACGCAGTTCATGAACCTTTATCTGTTGAGTCAGGGTCCATCATGCGTCCAACCCATATCTCTTCATGAAAATGACCTCCAAAATCATTCTTTTCCTAGGACTGGGATTCTTTTTTTTCGACGGCTCTCCGCTGAGGGCTGAGGTTCACAACGTCTACTTTGGAACACATGGAAAAGGCTCCCATGGTATTTATCACGCCACCTTCAACGATAAGAATGGTAAACTGAGCAGTCCTCGTCTCGCCAGTGAGCTCAGATCACCCTCCTTTCTCGCTAAGCACCCCAAGCTCAATGTGATCTATGCCGTCGTTGGAGGTGACGAGAGCATTCATGCTTTGGAACCACAAGGTGATGGATCCCTAAAAATCCTCAACTCAAGTCCCATTGGTGATGGTCGGAGCGCCCATATTTCCGTCCATCCATCGGGAAACTTTCTCATCACGGCACAATATCGTAACGGCTCCGTTGGTGTCTTTCACATCGACGCTTCAGGGAAGGTGATGAGCAGAACACAGCTTTTTAAACATCAGGGAGGCTCAAAAGTCATCCCCAAAAGACAGGACACCCCTCACCCCCATTGGACTGGCTTTTCCCCAGATGGACGTTTTGCCATGGTGCCTGATCTTGGCATGGACCAGATCATCATCTACAAGGTGGATTTAGAATCTAATACGCTCAAGCAACACGGAAAGGCTACCGCTCCTCCCGGGAGTGGTCCCCGACACATGCGTTTCTCCACTGATGGCCGCTTCATCTATCTCCTCAATGAACTCTCCATGACCATTTCAACTTTCTCCTACGACAGTCAGGAAGGAAGTACTATCTTCATCAATAGTACCAAGACCTTGAAAGACGAAGTCAAAAACAAACAAGCCTTCAACGCCGCCTCAGAAATTCTCGTTCATCCCAAGGGTCATTTTCTCTACTCTGCCAATCGGGGGCACGACTCCGTGTCAGTTTATCAGGTCACTCCCTCCAACGGAACAATTAGAGCAATGGAAGTCGAATCCGTTCGAGGGTCATGGCCACGTAGCATCGCCCTAGACCCCTCAGGAAGATGGCTGCTCGCAGCGGGTCAGTTCAGCAACAGTGTGGCAACTTTTGCCATCGATGAAGACAGTGGGGAATTGACCTTTGTAAATCGAGAAACCGCGAATCTCCCCAGACCCTCCTGCATTCTTTTTCCTTAGCCCACGACAGGCTCCTCGCATCTAATAGTTTTTAGCTTCTCTTAAAGACGTAGAGGGAGGGCTTCCAATCCGAAGGGTGATTGGGTTTCCAGCCCTTTCGATCCTTCTTGCTGAACCCACCAGCTTCAATAAAGAGAACCTCTTGGTCACCGAACTTCTCCAGAGTCATTTTTAGTGCCTGCCGTTCGCCGGCATCCATCAGCATGTCACCAGACCATCCAAAACGTTTAGCATGGGTCATCCCATCAGCCTTAAGCTCGAGCTCCTTGAATAGCCCTCCTTTGCTGATATCTAAAGTATCGACAGAGTTAAAAGCTGAAATCTCTGGAACCACGCCAACCCTAGACCAAGAACCCACCATTTTCTCATTCTTGACGAAGTTTCCGTCGTAACGAAAAAAATCATTCCCGTCTTTTGAGGCCTGCCAAGCGGTATTTCTCATGGGCTGTAACAATCTCCCCAGAATAAAATTTTCTTTTTCTAATGGTGGATTCTTCGACTCCTGAAGCCAAACTGAAAAATGATTTCGCTTCACTCCTGGAGACCGCCTTCCACCAGGTATGGGAAGAAAACTCGTGGCTGCCAAGGTGACTTCATTTTCGAAATCAGGCCACCAAGCTTTGTCGATGAAATACGTCAGAGGCTGCCCACCTTCCCGCTTACCAATTCCCCGATTACGGCTCATCATGGGCTTTCCGTTGACGTAAACCTTGTAACCATCACCAGCATTCACATGGGACATCCCTCCTACCACCAGACGGTACCGATACCCTTCCTTCATCGGAGGAAACTTGACTTTAGCCCTCATCAAGAGGACTTCTTTCTCCCAAAGGGTTCTCATCGATTCATTGCAGCGACAGAAATTAAGATGACACCCCAGCATCTCAACCACCGACTCAGAGCCTTCTTCCTGAACGACCAGCTTTCCTCCTAATTGTCCGAATGGAGCTTGACCAACTTTCCACCCTGAATCCTTGGCATTGAATCCAGGTGAATACCACGTCTCCATGCCTTTGGGTAGCGTGACCTTCCTATAACGTGTTCCAGGTGTCCACAGTTTCTCTTCAGGTGGGTCAAAACTGTGAAACTCCCAACTGAATTCATCGCGATCGGGTCCAAAAACTTTCCAGTCATAGTCGTGAACTCCGATACGGTTGTAATACCTGAGCAACTGTGCCATCCTAGGTTCGCGATAATAGAAGTTGTATTTAACGGGTTTTGTTCCATTAGCCTCGTTCATTAGATAACTTTCATTGGACCCCGTGTGATTCCCTTCTCCCATAAATTGAGGAATGAGGTAGTCTAAAATGACAGGCTTCAGAGCCTCCTTCACCAAAGGTCCAAAATTTTTTCCATCGGCATTCAGGTAAAGACTTTTGTGAGGAAGAGAATCTCCAGGGAATCTTTTTCGACTCACCTCGAGGAGTTCATCGAACCCGCCGGGAACCCTAGAGAGGTTCCAAGCCTGACTCTTGAGTAAAAAATTGACTCCGACGCTCATGTTCTGACCACCGGGAACCTTCAGCATCTTAGGGAAACGTTCATATGACTTACCCAGAACATCGACTGCATATTTCTGAACAGCTGGGTCAGCCTCCTGAAGATGTTTCACAATCCCTCCAAGAGGAGAAAGAGCTACCGCTCGAGTGTTGGTGGCAATCATGTCTCCAATGATCGGCAGTATTTTTTTATAATGCTTTGGATCGACGGAAACTTTGGTTAGCGCCATCATCGCTGCCCGGTTGACCCACCAGTCATCGTGCTGAAGCCAATGCACGAGTCGATCCACATGGGGTGCAATCAACTCTGCTCGCGCTGAGCCCAAGGCCTCCATCGCGGTCATCACGACCCACCAAGATTCCTCTGGGTCATTCACCATTCCCAATAGGAGGTCTACCATGTCGTCTGTTATAGCTGAACGGTCCATGGAAACGATGCCTGACCGACGAACACGTGGATCCTCTGATTTCAACATTTCCATCACTAGATTTTTTTTACCTAATCTCTTCACCGCCCCCGCCGTATATACGGAGCGTAAGTTAAAATCGGGGTGATGAGTGTATCTCAAGAGAAACTCATCACTCACTCCTTCTGCTTTAAGTTTCCTCAGCACCACCCACGAGCCATCATGTTCAAGTTGATCTAGATCGGGATCATGGGCCTTTCCACCGCGAACAGGAGCACTTTTAAGTGAAAGGAACGCCTCATCGGCTTCGGTGCCCCAAGGTCGCTTTGGCAATGGGTAGGTTTCACAGAAAGAGGTTTTCTCAGCACCGTAAATCATCAAGTTTTTTCGTGGCACGGTATAATTGAGTGCCATACCAATGGCCCAAGAATTCGGCGTGTCATAGCGCCCCCCACCTACGATGCCAAATGAGCCATCGAACCTGCGAGAGAGATCTAAAAACCAAGCCCGTTGATCCATGAACTCTCGATAACGCTTTGGAGCTTTATCTTTCACCAAGCCCATCGCCGGGCCTCTCCAGATTTCCCCTATCCCTCCACCGGTATGACCATGTAGCATCCATGAGGTGGAATAAAAGCTGGTCATCGCCGAAGCATCTCTGGCCTTAGCGTAGAGAGAGGTCTCTCCTTCTGGAGTTAGGGAGGCCGCTGCAGCCATGGCAAAAGCCAACCCACCATTCTTTCCATTGTCAGTATAGCTGGACTCAGGTAATCCATCCCCGTAGGAAACAGCACCATGTCCGGCATACCGGTAAAAGTGCTTAAGAGAACTCTGGAGGGTGAACTCATCGACTTTGGCTCCACACTCTTTGGCTAAGAGCAAGAAGGTCACGCAGTGAACGCCTGCTGCGTTCATATGCCCCCCGGCCATGTAATTGTAGTTGGCACCGCCTTTCTGGCCCCACGATCCGTTGTAAAGGGTACGCTTAGCCTGCTCTGCGTAGGCACTAATCGTCGGCAAGATCGCTTTATCCCCCGTGCGAAGGTAGTATTCGCATAACGCTATGCCACTATAACCAATGTACCATGGGTATCCTCCGGCAGCCTCCTTGCCTTCGTTCTCTTTGGCAATTTTCTGCATTCGCTTGCGAACGTATTCCAAATCATCTTTGTCACCCGTCGACAAAAGAAAAAGGCTTCCCAGTCCCATCCCATTAGCTCCACTCTTTTTGAGGAAGTCAGCCATGTCCCTCACAATCCGATTCGATTTCTCACAATTCAAAGGCCAAGACGAAGCATAAGAACCTAGGGCAGGTATATTAACGATCACTTCTTCTGCCTTCGCTCCTTTCTTTTCCCGGATCAGAAACTTGACCACACCATCTTTTGACTCGGCCTTCGCAAGGATATCACCCAGAATCTGCCTGGGGTCCATGTCCTTAAGAACTCGACCATTGATGCTTTCAATCAGCTGACCTTTCTTCAGTTGGCCGGTTTTCGCTGCCGGAGACCCCTCCTCTACATTCTTCACTCGCATGGTGAACGCAGGCTGAATCAGCTCGATTCCGATTCCCACGGGGCCAAAACGATCAATGGACTGAAGCGCCGATTTCTCGTTAGGAAAAGGATGAAACATGGGATGGACCTTGTAATAGGCGCTCCCTTCCATGCTCCCAGGCCCAGTGCTTCCAGCAGAATAAGCCAGTGTTCCTAAAAAAGAGAGGAGGTGTAGGCCTACTAGGGAAATTTTTCGTATGGTCATTTCTGAAGAATAAGCTTTAAATACAGTGTTTTTATGGGAATATTGTCCCTAGCTGAATCTTAGAAATGTTTTGGAGCCGAACCATACTCCTTTGTAAAGCTCGATATCTAAATGACTCAAAGATCGCCTTCACGGGTCAAAAAAGACCCATGAGCCCATCTCAGTGATGAAAAATGTACTCAAGAGGCCCCCGTTCAGATGACCTTTAAACCCCACAGGTTCTTGCTGGGAGAAGCCTATCCTCTTCTCTTCTGCATCATTTCGGAAAAGGAGCTTCCTCTGCTATGATCTTTCGACACTCCTCGACAAGGGCCTCGTTTGTTGGTCCCACTTCCTGAGGGCTGGTTTCATCTGGATCTTTTTTCAGATCGTAAACCTGAACTTCGCCGGTTTTCCTGAAAACCACCTTGGCGCTTCCAAGTAACACCATCCTCCATGCGTTGAGCCCAACGACAACATGAGACCGTTCTTTTTCACCCCTCATCACGGGCCACAGGCTTTGAGCGTCCATTCCTTCTGGTAACTCTTGGCCTGAACTCTCGATATAGGTTGCGCTAAGGTCATGAAGACTGACTAAAGCCTCCAACACTTCTCCTTTTGGTACTCCTGGCCCGTTGAGGATCAATGGTATGTGTGAAGACCCTTCTTCAGGCTTGCACTTCTGCCAAGAGCCATGATCGCCTAGCATCTCACCGTGATCACTCGAATAAACGATCAGCGTATTCTCCAGTTCTCCTCGTTCCTCGACAGCCTTCATGATTCGACCCATTTGTGAATCGATGTTCTCCAGCATCGCGGCGTAGTAGCGACGACGTCGCTGAACCTCAACGGGGTCATCATCTCCTGGATTGATTGGATCAGGAAACTCCACCCCTCTCCAAGCTTCTTCCATCGCTGGCAAGACGTCGTAGGGATCGTGAGGTCCAGTGAAGTTGATCACCAGGTGCCAAGGTTTGTTCTTTTCGAAAGACTCGATTTCAGATATGGCGTTAGACCCAATCCAGTTGTCACAGTAGTCCCCTTCTGGAAGGGGAGAAATGGCCGACCAATCCAAGCCCTTCTCTTCAGCGTACATTCCCAAATGAGCCTCAACTTGTCCCTCTCCCGTCAGATGGTGCATGTAGGGCCCACGGGGTTTACGATCAAGATGCCAAGACGTGATGGCATCTCCCTTGCCTTCGTTATCACAGCCAGATGTAAATCCATATTCGGGAAGCATGTTTTTGCCATCAAGCCCCCAGTCCCTGTCTGGCTTATGAAGGTCAAATTTTCCAACTCCTGAGACCTGATAGCCGGCATCTCTAAGAATCCTGTAATAATTATCTAGGTCAGTGGGTGTACTCTGGTGATTTCCCATCACCCCGGCCCGTGTGTACCCCCGCCCCGTAGCAAGACATGCCCTTGCCGGAGAGCACACAGGACTCGGTGTGTAACAGCGGGTAAAACGAGTGCCCCCCTTCATCAAACGATCAAGATTTGGCATCCTGAGAGGGAGGTCAGGATTAGAGGTCAGCCAGTCGTAACGGTGCTGGTCGGGAAGAAAGAACAGAATGTTGGGGCGGGTCATGACACCTCTCATATGGATATAATTATTTTTGATATTTTGGTCAATATTTTAAGATGTTTTATACGACCTCTATATAGTTTTTACGATATTTGAGCCAGAGCAATCTCCAACGACTTTTTCGAATCACCAACCAATCGGGATGGATCGGTGAAGATTCTCGGCTGACAAGCCACCTCCTCGTCTCCATCCAATCCGGAGCCATGGACATCGATTCTCCCATGGGAAGAGTTCTACTTCGCCCCGGCCAAACACTTTGCCTTAGAAAAGGAGACCTTCGCCGGGCATGTTGCCCCACGGAGACTCACTCCATTCGCATGCGTTGGGAAGGAACCCCTCCTCCCAGAGCAAAGGGAGTGCTCTCCATTCCAGCTCGAGCTATTTTAGATCATCTTCTCCTCCTCTTTCAGAGAAAGGATTTTTCCAAACTGGCCCAACAACACCTGCTTCAGTCTTTTGTCGTCACCCTGAATGATGGTGGCCTCAGCGAGGTTCGTTCTCAAAACAACAGTTTTCATTTAAACTTTCAACCGTGGATCGACAGGGCCATCAAAGGAGAAAGTAATATTGCCGAGGGAGCAAGAGACCTAGGTCTCCACCCAGACCACTTCACTCGAGTGTTCAAATCTCGCTACGACCTTCCACCCAAGAAGTGGCTGATGGAACAGAGGTTCCTTCTGGCCTTACAGTGGATCGAAGAGGATGGATTAGGCACTAGCGAAGTGGTGAAAGCTCTCGGCTTAGAGGATGTTTCCTTATTCTGCCTACAGTTCAGAAAACGTTTTGGCTGTTCGCCTGGGGCGTGGAAGACTCGAATGTTAAAAAGAGGCTCGCATACGAAGTAAGGTCTAACACACATCTTAAAAAATTTCTCCTCCAATCGAGACGAATTTTGCCTCAATGTTTAGGGCGCACCTTGACCTTGAAATAAATTCGTATCTTGGTCTGTATGCGAGTGCATAGCGACAATTTTCCCTCCATCCTTCTTCAGCCTACTCAGGTTGAGGGTCGGAGCCTGTCGTCTTGCTTCCTGTTCAAGGGCTGAGTCAGTCGGGCCCGCCCCCGACCTCACCACCCCTCCCCAACATCTATATCAACATGAACAGGAAATACCATGCACCTTCAAACCCTCAAAAATACCCTCGAGGACTTCGCCCATAAGAAGTTCACCTACGCCTACCACTCCGATGAGTATTCACGATTTCTTCTTCGTCAGAAAATCAGAAAACCCACCCGTCTGAGTGAACTCAAGTCGACTCCTTTCCGTCATCATCTCGATCGACCTAATCTCAAAGATCGGCTAAGGGGCAGCGGCGATGGAAAAATTCATCCCCAGCAACTTCATCGATGGGCCTCTCCCTCCAACGAAGAGAACCTCTGGTTCAATCTGAGTCTAGGAAAGTGGGGCTGCCACAACCATCTGTGCTCCTACCACCAGACAAGCCGTGGAGGATGGAACTTGGTCCTCCGCCTTAACTTTTCTAGCCAACACAACCATCCGTTCTCTCGTCTTTTGGGACTAGATGCAAGAGATTCCTTTGAGTTTGATAGTCATCCCATCGATCAGAAGGGTCTCACTCTCGCATGGACGAGGATTGACTATGATCCGAAATCCAAAGAAGTCCTTGTCGAAGAGATTCAGAGTGACTGGGTTCGAGAAGTTCGTTCTGACCTCGAACATCTTGAAGAACTAGATCATGCGACCCGTCGGGAACTAACCGATCATCACCACTGGAATGGAGACCAACTTCTGCTTCGTCTCAAGAGGTACCATGACCAACTTCTTAACCCATACCGAAAACAGTGGAAGGATGCCATGCTCACCTCGACCCTGTGGTTCCTCGTCAAAAAGATGGGATTCAGGAAGGTTTTCTTCCACAGTCACGAGAGTCAGGCGGCCTACAAGGACTTTGGTTACCGGCAACACCCTCCCCGATCTCTTTATCGAGACCTCCCTCTCCGCTTTGGTTTTAAAGCCACCCACGATCGGCCATCCTTTCTCAAGTGGGACCGGAGGATCGAAGAGCGATCCAGCCATCGACGCCAAAGAGGCTCCAGCCAGATTCTGAAGAAAATTGAAGAGGAAGAACTGGCTAAGAGCAAAACGCCCATGTATGTGCTCAACTTCTGAAAATTATGGGGTGGGAAGACATTTTCCACCCCATTTTTTGGACACAGAGGCAACTGAAACTCCATTTATGGCTGAGACGAGTAACAGGATTGGTTGGCCAAAGAATCCACTTATTCTGGCTCCATGAAAAAAGATCAGAAACCCACCAACGCCTACGCAACCTTGTGGATGGCTCTTCAGACCATGAGCCTCACGCTATTTATCATCAAAGGTCACGAGTACGCTTGGGTGAGCCTAAAAAGTGATGACACCCGAATCATGGGGGTTCTCTTTGGCATCTTTCTGATGTTTCTCGTCAAGAACATCCATGACTTCTGGGGAATGAAAAAGGAACAGAAGGCCTTAGAGGCCTTGGATAACCTGAAATGGAGTGATGAGAAAGGTGTTGATCAGCTTAAAACAGCGGGCGAGATCCCTACTGGCATGGTTGGAGACACTCTGGAGTTACTGAACCTTCGCCTTAGACACCAGCACCTTCAAGATCTAGACCTTGAGGAACTCCACAGTAGGTGGTCCTGGGAGGTTGAAAAAAAATACGAACTCATGAAGCACGGCTCAAATGTCTTGGTGACCTTAGGTCTGATTGGAACGGTCGCAGGCCTCATTATCACCATCGGGGGCTTAGAAGGAGTCATGCTCAACGTCGACTCAGGCCAAGGGACTGAAGGACTCCTGAGTGGAATCTCCCAAACACTTGGGGGTATGAGTACAGCCTTCTACACCACACTCTTTGGAGCGATCTTGGGTGGAGCTTTCCTCAAAACCGCAGGCCTTTTCGTCTACAATGCCAGCGTCAACGGAATGATGCACTCCGCAGATCTTCTGGAAAAGACACTCCTCGCCAAAGCTCAGGCAAGGTGGGATAAAAAGGAGGATCCGAACTACGCCAAAAAAGAGAATCTCCTTCTCCGTAGATTGGATCGTCTTATTCGGGTCCTCGAAAAATCCCATGACTCCTAATCTGTAGTAGACTGAGCTCAACTTGAAACGAAGAAGAAGAATCCCAGGGTCCGATTCTCATCAGCTCTACGAGACTCTGAGCGATTTAGCCATCGGAGTGCTGGGTGTCTTCACACTGTTGATCCTCGTTTTTCTGCTCTTCATGGATTCACGGTCTCATAAGGGTGATCACCTCATCCAACGTATTGGAGAGTCTAGGGAAAGAATCGAAGTGCTAAAATCCAGATACGATGAGGAAAGGAGACGCCTCTCCCAGATGAGCTCACCGGATACTCAAGATCCCTCGCCTATTGTTAATCTAGAGGAAGACAACTCCCCCGAGGATTCGGGTAAGGGAAAAGATGGTCTTGGAAAAGGAAAAGAACAACTCGACCATGAGCACCAAGAAAGATTGAGAAAGATCGAGAGAGATGAAACCATGGCCCTCAAATGGAAGGAGATTATGGCTTTAGCCAAAGAGAAACAGCACCTTCAGAGCCAGATGGACGTTCTTGCTCGTCACGCTTACGAAAATCGAGGTGGAATGGCACATCTCAAATACAGTTCATCGCGAGATACTCGTTTTCTCTCCCATTCTGAGAACCAGTATTTTCTTCTCCAGGACTTGCGCCTCAGTCCCGATGATTTCCGATCCCTAACCAGTAGTTTCGACACTGGGCAAGCGAAGCAACTCTCCTTTTTCTTCGAGTACCTAGGGACTGAACCTCTCTGGGTCAAGGAAATGACCTCTGATTGGAAGTGGGTTCCTGCGAACCCTAAACTGAAATGATGACCGACTTCTTTAGGTACTCGAAGCTTAAACAAGGAGTCTCTTCCTCTAAAAAATTTCTACGGGTATCTATCCATATTCTAGAGGAGGCTTGTACGTGATCCCTTTCAAGGGGAAACCAAGAGACGAAGGGGACACCTTCGTCGCCCTGACAGACCTGTCTCTCACCACCCTGATGATGTTCGTCCTTTTCTTTCTGGTGATCTTTCTGGCATCGTTTTCTGAAGATTTGCCTCAATGGGCCGAAAGGGTCGAAACCTTGCGAAAACTCAGCAGAGAAGAGGTCATCTTGAAAGATCGGGTTGAGAACATAAAGGAGAAAATCATCGAAGGAAGAGTTCAGATCATCGCTCAGGGAATGGAGCAGGCCAAAACCCAGGGGGAAAACCTTCAGGGAGAAGACCATGACATGAGAAACAGAAACCTAACGATATCCATGCTAACCAGCCTCACTCAGCTAAAGTTAGAGGAGGGACAGCTCATCGAGGGTCTCGACGAAAACCGAAGTGACGAGAGTGCCCTTAACGAACTGTATCGACAGATGAAGCAAGAGGTTCACTCCCTCAAGCGTTCCGTAGAGAATCCCTATCTCAACACCTCGGAAACAACTCCATACTGGAGAATAAAAGTGAAGAAAAAGCAGATGCGAGTGTTCTTCTCTTTTGGTTACGACTCCTCGCGATGGTATGACCAGAAAGAGATGACGAAAATTCTGGCTTCTCTCAATCCGGGAGACGGCATCAAGATCATCGCCGATGGCTGGGAGGAACTGGGTAATTACCCCCAAGCGATGGTACTCGGTCTTTTTGAACAGCACGGTTGGCCACCCTTCGCCATTCAGAATTTGGGATCAAGGGAGGCCATGCTCCGTTTGTTTCGAGCTGACTGAGGAGTTCTTTTTCTTCAGCTCTCTCTGGAAATTTACTGAAGCTGTTTAAGCCGAGAGAACTCGCCCTCTAGAGCCATCAACTCCTCCTGACTTCCCATTTCCACGGCATGCCCGCCTTTCATCACCACCACCCTGTTAGCTTGTCGAATGGTCGACAAGCGGTGAGCGACAATGAAGGTCGTCCGGCCTTTCACGAGTTCATCGATAGCCAATTGAACTTCTTTCTCGCTGATCACATCTAGAGCTGAGGTTGCCTCATCAAGAATGATCACTTGAGGGTCCCTGATCAAGGCTCTAGCTATGGCGATTCGCTGCCGCTGACCTCCTGACAGTCTGACCCCATTCTCACCAATTGGGGTATCGAGCCCTTGAGGAAGCCCCTCAATAAAGGATTCTAGGTGGGCAGCCCGAACCACCTCTTCAAAATGATTTTCTTCAACCTGACTCACCCCATAGCAGATGTTCTCACGCAACGAGCCGGAAAAAAGGAGAACGTTTTGAGGCACCACCGCTACTCGTGTCCGATAATCTTGTAGGTCCAAATCTTTCTGTTCTACGCCATCCAGAATAATACGACCCTCCTGAGGTCGAAAGAAACCAATGACCATGTTCATGATCGTGGACTTTCCCGATCCTGATTCCCCAACAAAAGCCGTGCAGTCTCCAGGCCAGACCCGGAAGGAGAGGTTTCTCACAGCCCAGTCTTCTCCATAACTGTAACCAACATTTTCGAACTCGATATGACCATCGACTCTTTTTAGTTTTTTCTTGTCCTGGTTCAGATCCAAATCTTTCTCATCCAAGATTTCAGCCAGGCCCTGCAAAGAAGCCATCCCCTTAGAAAAGATGGGCATGGTATTCAGAATCTGATTCACCGCCTGAATGATAATACCAAATAACGTCTGATAGAGAACCAACTCGGGCACACCAATCTTTCCATAAGCACAAAGAGCCCCAGTGAAGACAAGGCAGACGAGCTGGGTGACTTGGAAGGTTACGAAGGTGGATGACTCAAAAATAGCATTGACTCGATCCAGCTGTTGACCTCGTTCGTGGATCTTTTCTAAATTCCCTTCAACCCTTCGAATCTCATGTTGCTCCAAACCATGAGCTTTGCTCACCGGTATCATGTCGATCATCTCACTCACAGACGAAGACATCACTTCCATCTCCTTCCTAAATTTCCGGTTTCGCTCTTTGAGAATGTTTTTGAAAAAAACCATGATCATCACGGCCATTGGAATGGCCACCATATAGAACAGAAGCATCAGTGGCTCTTTAAAAAGGGTTACCACCACCGAAAACACCAGGGCCAGAACAATCCCAAAAGACCCTCGCGCTAACATCCTCACCATCGCCTCTACTTGCTCCACATCACGAAGAACTTTAGCTTGAAGTTCTCCTGATTGGGTGCGATGATGAAAACTGATCGACAGGTACTGCAGACGGCGAACGAGAAGAGACCTGAGTTTCTTTTCCAGATCCCTGATGTTCGCCGAGATCATGTGAATAAATAGTGTGTGCCCAGGAATGTTGAGAAACTGAAGAGCGATCATCCCTATTGTCGGCCATAGCAGATGCCAAAAACTTTGAGGGCTTGGATCTGAAAGCACCGACAACACGTGCTCAACATAGAGAGGAAAAGCCAGAAATGGTGAGTGTTTAATGATGTAGACCAGAATGATTTCGATGGCTCTAAGTGGCCGCAAACCCAATAGCCTAAACAAATTCCTATATGGGTGGTCAGAAAAATTCTCTATGCGAACTCCCTCGACATTGTCCGGGAGCAGTGGACTCTCATCTCCTGACAGCGATGGTTCTGATACTAGAGGTAGGCGAGGAGGGTTGGTTCCCATTTTTCTAAAAATGATGACTTGTTAAATTTGTTTCACATATTATCTCTAAAATACAATAAAGAATAGACATTATGATTTCATATTTATCAATTTTGATTTGATTGACCCACTCATTTCACAGGGGTTTCAGGACCATATCTTTTCGGACCTCGGAAAAGACGACCTTCAGGTCTCTCGGGCCGGTAGCTTCCAGAAGAAGATCTCACACTCTAAATATTTCTCAAAAGACATCTACGCGATCTCCTTTGTTGTTGCTGGAAAAGGGTTCTGGAAAAAAGATGACGGGCCATCCCACTCCATTCAACCAGGAAGCTCTTTCCTAACTCACCCTGGTCATCTCTATCAGTTCGGCCCAACGCCGGCCCATCCCTGGAAGGAGTACTTTCTCGTCTTCCGAGGCTCTCGCCCAGGGCGATGGGTGAAGGACGCTCTTTTACCTGAGGAAGACCGGCCTCACACTCTCCCCCACCCAAATCGACTCAAGAAGATTTTCGACCAACTTTTCTCTATCGATCAGTTCAACAGCCAGTTTAGGAGACTGAGAACCATCAACCTCATCGAGCAACTTCTTCTAGAACGTTCCATTCAACTCGAAGGTAAAAAATCAGAACTCCCTCAGTTGGTTAAACTTGTCCTTCAACATTGCTGGGATGATAGCACAGGGCAAGTCGACTTCGAAGCCCTGGCCACATCCCATGGTGTTTCCTATTCTCACCTCCGAAAAACCTTTCGGGAGCACATCTCCCTACCTCCTCAAAAATACCTGAACAAGGTCAGGGCCAGAAAAGCCCAACATCTCTTGGACGATCACAATCTCTCGATCACTGATGTTGCTTTGGAGATGAACTATCCCGACCTATTCTCCTTCAGTCGACACTTCAAAACCTACACCGGACAGTCTCCCCGGGCCTATAGGGGGAAATAAAACCTCTCTTCCCTACCCGAAAAAGGGTGTCAGAAAGGCCAATAAGCCACCAACCCTTTCTCGTTTGAGACGTCCTCTATTTCTCTTGGTTTTGCAAAGTGAGCCTTCAGTTTCTCAGCTTTTAAAGCACGGTTGTAGACCCTCACCTCATCAATGTGTCCCTTAAAACAAGTGGACTTATACCCGTCTTGTCGCCTTCCAATGACCAGAGAGCTATTCCCAGCCTTCCGTTTTAGGTTGACCGTTTTCTTTCCGACTTCTTGACCATCCAGATACAAACACATATCCTTCCCGTCATAGGTCATGGCCAGATGGTGCCATTGGTTGAGGCCCAGTGAACCAGAGCGACTGTTCACCCCAAAGATCGCCTTGGGGCCTCCGCCAATATTGAGATAGGCACCGGCCTTGTCTCCACTGATAAAAATAGCGTAGTGGCCATCAGTGACTTCATTACTGTTCTTGTTAACGATCCAACGCCGGTTGTCGGGACCTTTTGGATATTCTGACAGACGAATCCAAGTCTGTAGAGTCATCTGTTCTGGCTCCAGTTCCGATGAATGAGCTTGAGTCACGAACTCACCCTCTCCACTTAGAACCTTCCCACCCCCTACCCTTCCTTGGGTCCAAATGTATTTTGGTTTTCGATAATCTCCACGAGGGCCAGCCTTATCCATAATCGACCGTGCCGCATTAGGCCAATTGGAGCCCGTCACCTTGATATTGTTTTTTACCACATTGGCTTTTTCTATTTTTTTGGCCAGCCTGACGTTGTGGTAATTTCTTTCAAAGACGTTCTGATAGTTCGGGGGGTTCCCAGAGAAAAAAGCCGCCTCCACATTTTCAATGACGTTGTCATGGACCTGCTTAAAACAACTTCCATTGTCCAGATAGATGCCACATATTCCGTAGCTTCCACTGAACTTTGAGCGGGTGATGTTGTGAATGTAATTATGGTGGATTTTCATCCCCTCAATCTTCCCAAGGGTATAAATTCCTCCTCCATCGTCGTGCAAACCCATGGTTCGGTGGATCAGATTGTAGCCAACATCATGATTTTTCGCGGCCGTATCCTTGTCATTCCAAGCCCAGCCTGTACTAATTCCCGTGTAGCGAACATCTCGGATTTCGTTGTGAAGAATCGAAACATCTGGAGTACGGGCCACCAGAATTCCGCATCCGTCCGTGTATTCCATACCAATCTTTTCCACCGTATTGTCATGAATCCGGTTGTCTGTGGAATCTTTATGATTCAGTAGGAGATAAATGCCTCCTGCTGAAGTATCGTGGACGAGATTACCAAGGATGGAACAGTCTTTAACGACGTCTCTAATGGCTGCAATACCATGAGCCCCCGTCCGCATGATTGTACAGGCATGAATAACGATTCCTTCAGCATTCGACATCTGAATGGCACCAGGGACTGGTTCCGCTTTGTCAGTGATATTCCAAACAACACCGTCGTTCCAGGTCGATGACTGCATGACTTGATAGCCCTTCTTACTTGGGCGAATCCAGTTGGTATACTCGAAAGTGATACCCTCAAAAGTGAGGTTCGTGACCCGCTCCTCTTTAGAAGACCCCATAATTTCAAAGAGAGATTCCACCTTTGGGGCGATCACCTCGGCCGAACTTAAATCTTCCCCATGCCTAGGTTTATAGTAAAGGATCTTCTCTAGGGTATTGAGGTAAAACTCTCCCTCAGCATCCAGAAATTCATAAGCATTCTCATAAAAGTGTGGAGTTCCGCCCTGCTCCAAGTGATGCATGGGTCTGGCCATATTCTCCGGTGATTGAAAACTGACGAGACCTCCTTCAAAACTTGATATGCGTGCCCTCTTCTGCTTCCAATGAGTAACCATCACCACCTCGACTTGGTTGAGGTTTTTCCATTGGGACAACTCCTTTGGATTGACCTTGAGCTGATGAGGTTTTTTTCCAGTAACACTCGCTCCCCTAAAATATCCACCCAAGTGAATTTCACTGTTCCGATTGGGAGTCCTCGCCCGGACCCCCCTCACTCCATTGATATAGATCTGTCGAAACTCTAGGTCCCCAACCGACACTTTGTAGATGTTTCTATCTTTGTCGTGTAGGGTCCAACCCTGAATCACCTGCCCCCCACTCACAACTGGAGTCTCTCCAGGGAATGCTCTGTAAATCACTTTATAGCCATTCTTACCCGAGTCCTTGGGCCCGAAGACAATCGATGAATCCAAAACATATTTTCCCTCCCTCAGGTAGACGGTGATGTCTTCTTTGACCTGAGTGTTGATCTTAGAAACAGCCTTCTTCGCCTGTGCGATAGTTGCAAAAGGCTTCGCTTTGCTCCCCGATTGATCGTCATGCCCTCTTGGGGAAACGTAATACTCGGCGGCCATAAGGCTAAATGCAGACGAAATCCAAAATATCAGAGTGACGGCTTTAAAGATGACTTTCATTCCTGACCTTGGCTGAGATTTCCTTATCGCCCTATCATGGTATTCATTTACCTCAAAAAATAAACGCTTAAGAAATCATTTTTTGAGA
>Ga0233432_10001142_pt1 | contig 25672 bp, 18 predicted proteins | sample SI_122_August201_6_FD_179870 | JGI IMG/M metagenome (GOLD analysis project Ga0233432, IMG submission 179870) | Seawater microbial communities from Saanich Inlet, British Columbia, Canada - SI_122_August2016_10_MG | ecosystem: Environmental > Aquatic > Marine > Inlet | place: Canada: British... | reverse complement strand
TTGCTCAACGAAAGAGAAGTACGCGGTCCGCGTTATAATATTTTGCCTAGAAAAATGAAGACAAAAAAACAAAACAAAGAAAGCATGGAGCGAATCCATGAAAGACTCCTTGGGAAGGTTAGTTTGAAAGACTTGATGGTAAGCCAGGTAGGCAGTGTTCAGGGAGATGGGTTAGCTCAAGTAAATGGATTAGTTACCGATAGCCGACGAGTGACACCTAATTCAGCATTCTTTGCTTTGCCTGGCCTTCGTACAAATGGAAATAATTATTTACAGGAAGCCATTGACCGGGGAGCGAATGTAATCGTTAGCGAAACCGACGAGCTTGAATTACCCTCAGGAGTAACAGGAGTGAAGGTAAATAACTCAAGGTTGGCCCTCGCACAATTTGCTAAGCGATACCACGGATCGCCTGATTCGTCTATTCGTGTGGTGGGAGTTACTGGGACAAATGGGAAGACCACTGTGAGCACACTTGTGCGTCACCTCATGGAAAGACCAGGTAGGCCTGTTGGTTTGATCGGTACGGTTCGATATCATTTGGGGGACAGAGAGGTGCCATCATTTAAAACAACTCCAGAATCTGCTGATTTGTATGCCTTGCTAAGGAGTATGCTTGTGGCGGGATGCTCTGAGGCAGTGATGGAAGTCAGTTCTCACGGGATTCACCAGTCCAGAGTCGCATCTTTGGAACTTGAAGTTGCTGTTTTCCTCAATCTCACCAGAGACCATTTAGATTATCATGAAAATATGGAATGTTATTTCCGTGAAAAAAGAAAGATCTTCAATGGTGATAACGGAAGCCTACCAAAGGTTGCAGTCATAAACGGTGATTGCCCTTATGGCAGGCGCTTGATGGAAGAACTTCCACCGCATGTTCAGGTTTTGTCGTTTGGCTCTGGAGATCATAATTCATTTCGGGCGAAGAACCTAAACCTTCAATCAAATGGATCAGAGTTCATTTTTGAAGGACCTTTTGGCTCGATGATGGTAACAAGCCCGTTAATCGGAAGGTATAATGTAATGAATGTACTTGCCTCATTCGCTATCTTACATGCCTTAGGGCACTCTGTGTCCGATGCGGTTCGAAAAATAGGTGCCTTTGAAGGAGTCGACGGAAGGATGGAGTCAGTTGAGCGTGGTCAGGACTATAAGGTTGTTGTGGATTATGCCCATACGCCAGATGCATTGCGCAATGCCCTCGGTATGTTGAAAGAGTGTACGGAAGGAAAATTACACTTAGTCTTTGGATGTGGTGGAGATCGAGACAAGGGAAAGCGTCTGGAGATGACAAGGGTTGCCTGTGCTGGAGCAGATAGGGTATGGGCGACAGCTGATAACCCGCGAACCGAATCTCAGATTAACATATTCAAGGATATGCGCAAAGGATTAGCCAAAGGTGCAAAAGTTTCTTTTGTGGAGGACAGAAGAAGGGCAATCAGTCTAGCCTTAGATGCTGCCCAAGACAAAGATACTGTTTTAATAGCTGGAAAAGGTCACGAGACTTTCCAGGAGGTTCAGTATACCGCGATTCCATTTGATGATCGTTTGGTCGCGGGTGAATTACTGAGCGCAAAAATGCTTTCGATATAATGCCGAGCTTTGATTCAGATTCTTTGGCCGAATGGTCGGGTGGAGGATGGAAAAGCAAGCCGAATGGCTTGATTTCCGGTTTTTCAATTGATAGCAGATCAATTAGAGAAGGTGAAATGTTCGTAGCGATTGAAGCGGAACGGGATGGTCATGATTTTTTGGAAAAGGCAGCGGAAAAAGGTGCTCGAGCCGCACTCGTAAAAAAAGTTGATTTAGGTGTTTCACTTCCGCAATTGGTTGTAGAGGACACTCTTTCTGCTTTTCATCGAATTGCACGAGGACATAGAAAGAATTTTAATGGTTCTGTAGTTGGAATCACTGGGAGCTGTGGGAAAACTTCTACAAAAGATACTCTTGGATTACTGATGGGAAGAGATCGGACACTATCCACTGAAGGAAACCTAAATAATCATCTCGGAGTACCCTTGACAGTCCTTCGGATGAACGACGATACCCACAGGTTCGCGGTCGTGGAAGCAGGTATAAACGGAATTGGGGAAATGAGTATGTTGGCCCGTACGATTTCACCCGATTTGGTGATTGTAACCTTAGTTGGACATTCACACCTCGAAGGTCTAGGGAGCGTCGAGAACGTTGCCCGAGAAAAGGCAATGCTTTTTGACAGCTTGGAATCAGATCCCCTCGTATTATTTCCGGAAGACTGTCTGCCCTATGATCTTTTCTCGAAAAAAAGTGAAACAGGGGAAAATTATCTTGTCCTAAAGGAAGGGAAGCCTCCGCGTGAACCACGGAGGAACGAAGCTTTTTACTCCATTTGGACTGAAACAAACAAGAATGGAGGCTCGTGGATGCTAGGGCTTTGGCGCCACGGGTCTCCATTTCTTTCTCTTCCATTGCCCGCAGTTTCTGCGGGAATGGCGAGGAACGTTGCGCTGGCCGTATTGGCCGCCTTCGAGCTGGGTGTTTCAGTCCAAGAAATTTCCGATCGCCTACCCCAATATCGTCCTTCGGCCTTGAGAGGCACCCGCTTCCAAGGCCGAGGGCGAACCTATTTTCTAGATTGCTATAATGCGAATCCGTCTTCGATGAAAGATTCCATCGAATTCTTTTCCACTCAATGCCCGAATGTTCCTAAGTTATATGTTTTGGGCGGAATGGAAGAACTTGGTGATGACGGTCCCCGCCTTCATGAGGAAGTTGGCCGTAGCATCTCGGTTGATCAAAAAGACCGTATCATACTAATTGGAGAAAAAGCTGCTTGGATGGCCGAAGGTATCTTGGATACTGGAGCAGGTGATGATCAGGTGCTGGTATTTCCTCAAGTTGAAGATGCCGTTGCATTGGTGGAGGATTTTGATGGAGCGGTCTTATTCAAAGGCAGTAGGCTTAACCGGTTAGAAAGCCTCTTGCCGACTTGGGCAGTTGACGAAAGAGAGATGGGGGATGACGTTGAATGCTGAGCTATCTGCAATTTGCAGAAGATTGGCTTGGCCCGCTGAGGCTATTTCAATTTATATCTGTACGTGCTATATTCGCGGGGATTACAGCTCTTTTACTTGGTTTTGTTTTAGGGCCGAGGCTCATACGCGGACTTCAGTCCTTTGGAGCAAGGCAAGCATTTCGGGAAAAAGAGGAAGTTGGAAAACTAGCCGAATTGCACGAAGGAAAGGCGAAGACTCCAACCATGGGGGGGCTTCTCATTTTTGGAACGGTTTTGCTTTCTACACTATTGTGGGCAGAACCAAATGTATATGTTGTTACGGCAATTGTAACTTATTTTCTATTAACTATAGTTGGATTTGCGGACGACTACTTGAAGATTTCAAAAAAGAACAGCAAGGGATTACCGGGCAGATTCAAGTTGCTCGGTCAACTCCTTACAACCCTAGTCGTTCTCTTAATCTTATTGGGTCCATTGGCGGATATTCTTACCGGGGTGCACGGAAAAGCGGAAGGGAGTTCGACAAAGATGCTCGAGTTATGGGTTCCCTTTTACAAAGACGTCGTAGTGCAAGGGATGAATGTCATTCTCGTTTTCATTTTGTTCATGCTGACCCTCTGCGGTTCAAGCAATGCAATCAACCTTACGGATGGATTAGATGGACTCGCAATCGGTTGCACAGTAACAGTAGCCCTAACTTATGGGATCATGGCTTATGCTTCGGGGAATTACCTTATTTCGGAGTACCTCATGATCAGTTTTGTTCCCGGTACAGGAGAGCTAGCAGTTGTTTGCGCGGCATTGTTGGGAGGAAGCCTCTCCTTCCTTTGGTACAACGCCCATCCCGCGGAAGTATTCATGGGGGATACCGGATCCTTGGCGATTGGGGGATTGGTAGGAGTCATTGCCTTGATGATTCACCAACCGCTTACCTTGGTCATCGTAGGAGGAATATTCGTAATGGAAGCCGGTTCAGTAATTTTGCAAGTAGCTTCATTCAAAAGTCGCGGAAAAAGAATTTTTCTCATGTCACCGATACATCATCACTTCGAACTCAAAGGATGGAAGGAGACAAAAGTCGTGATACGATTTTGGATACTATCACTTCTTTTTGCGATCATCGGGTTAGCTACCCTAAAGTTAAGGTAGCATGATATCGAAACTAAAAAATTTAGAGGAACTGCGGGGGAAACCTGTTGCAGTTCTGGGCGCGGGTGTTACCGGTCGCGGGGTGGGTGCCCTGTTGGACCGACTTGAATGGGAATACATAATGTACGACGAGCAAAGCCGCGACTTTGGTGAGACCGAAGCGCGAGCTAGCTCGATCGTCGTTTACAGCCCAGGATTTCATCCTGATCATAGATGGCTTACTTTAGCAAGGGATGCTAATGTCCAATGCTACGGAGAAATTGATTTCGGATCTTATTTTTTGTCGAACTCGATCATTGCGATTACGGGTACTAATGGAAAGACGACCCTCACGACCCTACTTGGAAGAATTTGGAAGGAAGCGGGCAAAACTGCTGTTGAAGCCGGTAATATTGGGTTACCCCTTTGCGAATTGATTGCCCGAGGACTTGACCCCGAACCCCTTGTTTTTCTTGAAGTTAGTTCCTTCCAGGCGCAGGGACTTGAGAATCTTCGTCCGAGCAGCGTATTATGGACAAATTTTGAAGAGGATCATCTAGACCATCACCTTTCGATTGAAGAGTACTTCATGGCCAAAGAGCAGTTGTTGAAAAATGCATCCGGCAATGAGTCATGGATCGGGCGAAGTGTTTTTGAAAAGTCCCAAATTTTGCAACACAAACTATCAGAAAAAGTGAATGTGGTTGAGCGAGACGAAGTTGACTCTTCCTTTTTACCTCCCGATCATTTCATGAAATCTTACCCTCAACTTGAAAACTTGTCGATTGCATGGCAGTTTTGCCATTCACGAGGGATTTCGAAAAATTTGTTTCAATGTGCAATCCTTAACTACTCACCCGAACCCCACCGACTAGAAAAGGTAGCAACAGTTGGTCAAGCGACTTTTTGGAATGATTCAAAGGCGACGAATACTTCGGCGACAGTTGCCGCGTGCAAAAATTTCTCAGGTAATCTCTTCTGGATAGGTGGAGGACGTGCCAAAGGGAGTGACTCGGGGAAACTTGTCGACCTAGTGAAACCCTTTGTCAAACGAGCTTACCTTTTTGGCGAAATGGGCGAAACGCTCAAGGGGAATTTGAACAAAGAAGGAATTTTGGCAACCTTTTGCAATACCCTTAAAGAAGCTGTTATAGCAGCCTATGAACAAGTTACGGAACAAACAAATGTTTTGTTTAGCCCCGGCTTTGCAAGCTTTGATTGTTATGCGAATTATTCGGAACGGGGGAAATCATTTATTGAAGCCGTTTTCGATTTGAAGAAAGCCGTTTCCGGCATTACTCAAGAAAGAATTAACTGACCCCTACACCAGCAAAGAAGGTAAACATGAAACTCACAAAGATATTCGGAATCGTTCTGTCTCTTCACGTCGTGGTAATACTACTCGTGATGTTCCAACCAGGTTGTCAAACTGCGGAGAAAGATCCTCCCGCTCCCGAGGTAATTCCCAAAGACAAACCAGCTTTTAACGAAGGACTTACCAAACCAGTTGCACCTGTTCCTAGCACAATTCCTCCATCGGGCCCGATTTTCGCTAACCCGACTCGTCCTGAACCGGGAGAAATCATTGTTCCGGGACAATCACCGATTGAACCTGATCCGCTACCTGATCTTATACAACCTCAGCCGATCAATCTCGTCCCGACCGATGTAACGGTTTACAAAGTTCAAAGAGGGGACACGCTTTGGGGGATTGCCCGTAAGAATAATGTCTCCCTTATACAACTACTTTCTGGGAATCCCTCCATGGACAAAAACTCGAAATTGGCGATTGGTCAGGAAATTATTTTACCAGCTGGTGGTGCTCCAACAACATCGGCTCCATCGGTTGCTCTACCCGTTACTATTCCAATTGATGGATCTTCCTACATTGTTCAGGTTGGGGACAGTCTCTCTCGCATAGCAGGATCCCAGGGGGTTAGCCTGAACGCTCTTTTTCAAGCCAATAACTTGAATAAAACCTCGATCATTCGCCCTGGACAGGTCTTGGTTATACCTGGTAGTGGATCGGTACCGATTTCCTCTCCTTTACCCACAGTTGTACCTGAAGGTTCTCTTACGCATGTGGTTAAGAAAGGAGATAATCTTACCCGAATATCAGCTATCTACGGCACCTCTGTGAAGCAGATCATGGTGTGGAACAACCTGGCGGATTCAGGGAGAATAAGCATCGGACAAAGCTTAGTTGTATCGGACCCAAGTTCCCAACCATCCGCACCGCCCATCGAGAATCCGGACGCTAGTTTACAGAATTTTTTCAAAGATGAAGTTGAAGACAGACCGATTATAGATGTCGCTGAACCGCAACCCTAATTAGGGCAAGTTTTTCAATATTTGGTGTGAGAACAAAAGGGTGGTGGAGGAAACGCTAGAGCGAGGAGTATCAAAACCAGGCAGCTTGATAACGATCTATTTGATCGCGGTTGCCTTGGGCTTGACGCTTTTGGGTTTGGTCATGCTTTACAGTGCCGGTATCACTGCCCGGCATGGCCCAAACGGCTTACTTACAAGGCAGATTATGTGGGTAAGCCTTTCCCTCTTTGTCGGAGTTTACACCGCCTTCATGAACCTTGATTGGCTAAGGAAGCGAATTTGGTGGATTTTTGGCATTTGTATGCTAGGGCTCGTCCTCACTTTGATCCCTGGGTTTGGGGTTAAAGTAAACGGAGCTCAAAGATGGCTTGGGCTAGGACCTTTGCGAATTCAACCATCTGAGTTTGCCAAGATAGGTTTGGTTTTTGCACTAGCCTCTTATTTTTCATCGCGGCAAAGAGAGGTCAAATCCTTCCTTTATGGATTTGCCGTCCCCTCCGTCCTGATCGGTTCCATGTGCGGGCTGATTATTCTACAACCTGATTTCGGAACCTGTTTTCTATGTGGTGCAGTGGCCGCCACCATGATGTTTCAAGCAGGAACAAGTCTGCGCTGGCTTTTACCTTCTGTTGGCCTAGCGATCTTTGCTTTCTCTATTCTTGTATATTTTGATCCGCACCGGATTCGCCGTGTAACGTCCTTTTTAGATGTCGAGGCGAACGCCAACGACAGTGCTTGGCAATTGTGGCAAGGAATGTTGGCTTTCGGCGTAGGCGGAGTCAACGGAGTGGGTTTGGGCATGGGTAGGCAACAAGTTCATTTCTTACCCGAGGCTCACACCGATTTTATATTGCCAGTAATTGGGGAAGAACTTGGTCTGATCTACACATTGGGAATCCTTCTTTGTTTCCTTCTGATGTTCGTTGGCGTATCCTGGCGGTTGCTTCAAGCTCCTAGGTTATACGAATATTTATTGGCGACTGGAGCTCTTCTTTTCGTATCTCTGCAAGCCATCATTAACATTGGTGTAGTTACTGGATCGATGCCAACCAAAGGGATGTCTTTGCCGTTCATTAGTTACGGGGGATCAAACCTGATGGTAACCTTTATTTTTGTCGGTCTAATCATCAATGTCTTCCGACGTTGGGATAACCCAAAATCTCTCAAACCCAGAGAATTATGAGAAATATCGTCATCGCATGCGGAGGTACCGGTGGTCACTTGACTCCTGGAATCGCCTTGGCACAAAGCTTGGAGGAAAAAGGTTGTCCGTGCTGGTTATTTATCAGTCAGAAGGCAGTGGATGATCGGCTATCGAGCAAGTATCCGAAATTGTCCTTCGTAGCGATGCCTGGAGCACCCTTGATTAAATCACCCCTTGGTCTCCTTCGATTTGTTTGTGGTTTTGCCCTTTCCTTTTGGAGATCTTACCGTTTTTACAAAAAGATCGGAGCAGATGCGATTGTTGGATTTGGTGGCTTTTCCTCTTTTGGACCTGCCATGGCGGCACGCATGAAAGGCATGCCTGTTTTCATTCACGAAGCAAACCGGGCTGTGGGTAAAGCAGTTCGTTTTTTGGCCAAGCGCTCCACCCGCCTGTATCTACCCGAAGGGATGCAACTCGAAGGTATTTCACCCGAGATTATTCAAAACATCGGTTACCCACTGCGACAGGAATTCCGTCGAATTCCGCGTGAACGTGCTCGTAAGCAACTTGGAGTCGGCCAAGGAGAACGCTTGCTTGTTGTTCTTGGCGGGAGTCAAGGAGCGGCTTCCCTTAACCGCTGGGTTAAGCAAAATATTGAAGAGTTAGCAAAAGAAGGAATCTCGACTTATTGCCTCACCGGAATGAACAAGGAAAGCTCAGGAGTTGTTCAACTTGAAGGCCCCATTGGGCAGACAATTACCAGTCGTTTCGTCCCCTTTACCGACGAAATGAATGCCGTTCTCTCTGCCGCTGACCTCGTTATCTCACGAGCAGGTGCAGGTGCGATCGCTGAGATCATTCGATGCCGCATTCCTTCTGTCCTCGTTCCATACCCACACGCCGCTGATAATCACCAGTACCTCAATGCCAGTTTCCTCGAGAGAAAAGGAGGTGGCATTGTCTGTCTTGAGGATAAAATGGAAGACATTCTATTGGATGAAATTCGTGATGTGATGTTCAATGAGGAATTTCGTGCTATCTTGCGAAGGAATCTCTTTTCAATGGACGGAGGCGATGTCGCTGGTTTACTTGCGACTGATCTGATCCAATTACTTAAGGACAGCCCGCAGGGGGATTCCGTACCAGGTGGAGTCCTAAGGATGGTCGGATGAAAAGCCCCAAGCGAGTTCTGTTACTGGGTGCCGGAGGGATGGGGATGGCTCCTCTCGCCCTGTATCTCCAGGGAGCGGGCATTCAAGTCGAGGCTTACGATGATCGTTTTACCGAACCTCTCCGATCACGGCTACTCGGAGAAGGGGTCGAAATTTTGGGTGAACCCATTCCGACGGACGAACCAGATTGTGTGATCCGGTCGAGTGCTGTTTCAGCAGATGGTGCCCAAGTTTCTCCTTGGATTAAGAAAGGTATACCCGTTTACCGTCGCGGAGAATTTCTCGCTAAATTTACGGCTCACAGAAAAATTCTTGCCGTTGTTGGAAGCCATGGAAAGACGACAACCACTGGAATGCTCGTATGGGCACTGGAGCAAGTTGGCTTTCCCTGCTCTTATTTGGTCGGAGGATGCTTCCGGGACGAATCTCTACCCCCCGGAAAATTTATCGGTAAATCATGGGTCATTCTCGAAGTTGATGAAAGTGACGGAACCATTGAAGCCTTTTCACCCACCACGACTCTTGCCTTGAATTGTGATTGGGACCATGTTGACCGTTACGACTCCAGTGACTCTCTTGCTACCACTTTTCAAGGCCTTTTCAGCCGGACAAAGGATTGCTTGATCATCCCCCAAGGTACGGAACTTGAAGAATGGGCCCGATCTCATTCATCTCAGAGTCTCTTACCCTTTGAGCCCTTAGCAGATCCGGCTAGCTATTTCGAATCAAACAAGCGGGCTGCTTTGGCCGCTGGAGAATCGATGGATATCGACCTTTCGGGGGTAGATTTTTCAAAATTCCCTGGAATGAAACGCAGGCAATCCGTGCTTCATGATTCGCAAAGCCGAAGCGTAGTCGAAGACTATGCACACCATCCGACCGAAATCCGGGCGTTTTTGAGTCAGCGAAGACTTCAGCTGCCCGATCATCTTCTTCAAGTCGTATTCCAACCCCATCGTTTTTCCCGTACCCAAGCATTGGCGGAACACTTAGCTGAGGAATTATCGCAAGCCGATGATCTTCACCTCATGCCTACTTACGGAGCCTTTGAAAAATTTAATCAAGCTGGTTCAGCAGAAACGCTCATGGGATATCTCCCTCCCCGGTTACGGGACCGTACGCGAATCTTTTCCGAGTTTTCGGAATTACGAAAGGCCATTGGACCTGCACCATCGGGGCTGGAAAAAGATCAGGTTCTTTTCGTAGGGGCGGGTGACTTAGAGCGCTGGGCACATGCCTTTGCTTCATGGGAACAGGCAAACGGAGACAAACACAACGCCTTTGCTCATTACCTTTCCACCCGGCTTTCAGGCTTAACCCCCTTGGTGTCGGAGGAGCCACTCGCATCCAAGACGACCATCGGCGTCGGTGGGGCTTCTCGTTGGTATGCTGAGCCAGCCCATTCTGAGGACCTACGTACTATCGTTGAAGCATGCAATCTCTTTGGGATACAACGTGCAATGATTGGACGGGGATCGAACCTTATCATCCCAGACGAAGGATTTGGCGGACTTGTTCTTCGGTTACGAGGCCCCTTTTGGAAAGAGATCAGTCGTCGAACAGATAACACACTCGTTGTTGGAGCTGGAGCAAGACTCAAGGAAATATGCAAATTCGCATGTGGGAATGAACTTAAAGGATTTGAATTTTTGGAAGGCATTCCCGGAACCTTGGGAGGGGCTCTGCGCATGAATGCTGGTGCCATGGGATGGGAAACCTTCGATCTGGTTGAGTGGGTATCCTTCCTCTTGCCTGATGGATCGATCAGGCAAATCCCCGGCTCCGATCTGGATGTCGGATACAGATATTGCAAGGAGGCCTACGAAGGCATTGCCCTTCGAGCCAAGCTACGCTCGGAAGGGCGTTCTGATCACAGGGCTATTCGAAATGCAATCGATAAGCTTGCCCGCAAGCGACGAAAGACTCAGCCAAAGGAGTCGAGCTCCGGTTGTATTTTCCGTAACCCCGAAGATGTTTCGGCCGGTTTACTCATCGACCAAGTTGGATTGAAAGGGGAGCGCGAGGGAGGTGCGGTAGTATCTGATTTACATGCTAATTTCATCGTGAACGATGGAGGTGCATCAGCCGAGGAAGTCATCGCTCTCATTAAGCGCGTACGGGACCGAGTCAAAGAGAGCAACGGTCACCTACTAGAACCCGAAGTCACACTTATGGGGAAATCCTGGAAAGAATATTTATCCTGAACAACAAAGCCAATGAACAAAGAACCAAGCATAACCGTATTTGCAGGCGGTATTGGACCCGAAAGAGAAGTCTCCCTTGCCACGGGATCAGCTCTTACCGAATCCCTTGCAAAATCCTTTAATACCCAAATGGTCGACCTGACCGAGGAAGCCCTACCCATTGGTCCTGACCCAGCTGAAACCATTGTTTTCCCTGCGATACACGGAACCTTTGGAGAAGATGGAGCCCTTCAGGCTCTTCTTGAAAAAGCTGGGTTTGCCTATTCGGGAAGTGGACCAGAAGCGAGTAGGTTGTGCATGGACAAACACCTCTCAAAGGAAGCGGTCCGTGCGGCTGGCGTCCGGGTATCTCCTGATCTATTGTTTTCTGATCCCTCGAGCGTAGACGTCGAACAAACGATGAGCGAATTGGGGCCCGATCTTGTACTTAAGCCCACGGACCAAGGGAGTAGCGTTGCTCTTCATGTTGTCAATGGACCTGACGAATTAAGAGAGACCCTTAAGTCAATCGCACCTGGGAACTGGATGATCGAACACCGAGTTTTTGGCCGCGAAGTCACCCTTGGCATTCTTGGGGGATCAGCCCTCGGAGTCGTTGAAGTCATTCCGACTGGAGGCGTGTACGACTATGAAAGAAAATATTCCTCTGGTTCAACCGAGTACCGCTACCCAGCTGTATTATCCTGCGAAATCGAGACTATGCTTCGAGACTTTGCCCTCATTTCCTTTGATGCCTGTGGTTGCCGAGATTTCGCCCGGGTCGACTTCATCATTTGCGAAGACGGAAATGCTCACTTTCTGGAAATCAATACTCTTCCTGGGCTTACTGCGACAAGTCTATTACCGAAAAGTGCATCCTGTGCAGGGTATGATTTTGACCGCTTAACGAACCGTCTCGTGGAGCCTGCATTCCAACGTTTCTCACGAGGATCTCTTCTTTCTGCCTAAACTCCACAGCTCATGAGAAAGAAAGTAAAAAAAGAAAATTCAGCGGCGACCGGTTGGAAGAAACTGGCACCCAAATCCTCGCGTCGCCCAGCATCCCGTGCAGCACTTCGAAAGAAGCTATCCTCGCTTTCCCGCTCTTTGCTTTTAGTCCTCCTTTTATGCTCGCTTGGATACGGTATTTGGTGGATCGATAAGCTTACCCGTTCCGATACTGGCCCGATTGACTTGACCGGACCAGGAGTTCCCATAACCGAGATCAGTTTCAAATCGGACGGTGTACTCTCTGAGGGTTGGTTTTCGAATTGGTTTGGCCCCCTGCGGGGACGCACTCTAATGGAACTGGATATTGACAAAATGCAGGAATCCCTCATGACGGAAGATCAAATTTCCTTTGCCCGGGTGAGCCGGGAATTCCCGGATACCCTTCGGATCGAGATTAAGGAAAGAGACCCGATCCTCGTATTGCGTCTTGGTTCCAAAACCGGTGATTTTGAGGATTGGCTCGTTTCATCCGATGGAACCATTTACCTCGGCACGGCTTATCCTCCCTCCACCTTATCCCTGCTTCCATCCCTGCGCGTCGCTTCTTCTCTTCTTCGAACAAAGAAGATAGGCACTGGCTACGAGCGGCTGGAAGGAATTCCAGCCGTTGCTCCACTGCTTGATTTGGTTCGCCGGGAATATCCTGCGATTTACCGTGATTGGCAGGTGGTGTCTTACGAACGACCAAACGAAACCGATCCTGGTGCCCATGTGCGGATTCGTTCCGGACGAGTTCTGAACCTCCGATTTAGTCCCGGTAACTATGCTGTTCAAATGCGACGGCTTCATTATCTACTTCTTGAACCCAAGCTCCGGGCAAGTCCGGAAATCGACTCGATTGATCTATCACATGGCCGATCTGTCTTTGCCAAAATTTAAGACAATTCAAAGGAACTTAACGCAAAACGAGGAAACCTATCATGAGCAAAATTATCGGAGCCGTAGAAATTGGTACCTCTAAAGCGAAAGCCTTAGTTGGTGAAGTAACTGAAAACGGAAAGCTGAGCATAGTTGGTATGGCCTCGCGACCGAACGAAGGGATGCGCAAAGGAGAAATCGTTGATTTCCGGAAGGCTGCTGATGCCGTCCATGCCTCCCTGGAGGAAGCGGAGAAAATGTCGGGCACTACCGTTGATTCAGTTTATCTTGCCCAAACTGGCATTCACCTCCGAGGACAGATGCTGACTGGTTCGTCCTCCGTCAGTTCTTCGGAAAACCGGGTATCTGTATCCGATCTTGATCGTGCATCCGCGGAAGCAAAACATAGGCAACCTGAAACTGGGCGTTCTTATGTTCATCACATCCGAACTCCTATCTTGCTCGACGGCCATGCCGTGGACGATCCGGTCGGAATGATTGGCAAGAAAGTCGACTTAGGCTATTGGTCCGTAGATGGGGACGACCAAGCTATCCGCCAGGCCCTTTGTGTCATTACCAATTACGCTGCCCTTGAAGTAGCCGACCTGATCCTTTCCTCGATTGCATCCTCGACCATGATGGCCGGGCCCGATCTAAGAAGGGCAGGGGTGCTCGTGATCGACCTGGGTGCTGGGGTGACCGACCTATCGCTCTACCGCCAAGGATATGTCGCATACACTGGAGTTATTCCCGTTGGTGGGGATCATGTGACCGGAGACCTGAGCATGGGCTTGCGTGTACTCGAGCCCTATGCGGAAAAACTCAAGATCGAGCACGGAAAAGCCAGCCCCGACCCCAGTGACGCGGACGAAGATGTCTGGATAATCGGAAACAAGACAATCGGAGACCGCTCGATCCCCAAAAAAGCGATCTCCGATGTGATCCATGTGCGGGTAGTCGAGTTATTTGAGATTATCAGCAAGGAACTTGGTAACCTGCTCGACCCCGACGAACTCAGAGGAGGGATTCTTTTGACTGGTGGGGGTTCTAAACTTCCCGGCATCGAGAACGTTGCCTCCAAAGTACTTGGGATGCCAGTCCGCAAAGCTAGTTTTGCACCTGGCATTGATTCTGAACTTGCCACTCATGAAAACGCTACTGTTCTTGGTCTTCTTCATTATGGATTGGAAGACCACGGTCGACCACCTGGTCAAAAGCACGACGAAACTGCCCCCGGATTCTTTGGCAAACTAGCCGGCATGGTTGGTATCAGCTGAATTACGAGCCCTCCAATAAGGAAAAAACCATGAGCCAAGACAATTTATTCGATCAAGACACCTCCTTTTCACCAGCCAATGAAAACCCCGGTATTCGAGCAAAGATCATCGGCATCGGAGGTGCTGGACTTTCGCTTGTCGACGGGCTTCGCTTTGATGACTTTCAAGGAGTCGAACACCTTGCCGTGGATGTTGATTCACGTGCCCTGGCTGACTCCATAGCCTCTCAAAAATTAGCCTTTGGCCGCCGTCACACCCGCGGAATGGGAACGGGAGGCGAATATGCTCTTGCTCGCAAGGCGGCGGAAGAAGAAAAAGACGTCATCCGCAAGCACCTTGAAGGGGTGGACCTCGTCTTTTTACTAGCTGGTTTGGGAGGAGGAACCGGAGGGGGAGCAGTCCCCGTCATTGCACGGCTTGCCCGAGATGCCGGAGCTCTCGTCTTTGCCTTTACACCCTTACCCTTCAGTTGGGAAAAAGGCCGTCATGCCCAAGCAGAGGAATGTCTTGCCGAACTACGCAAACATGCCAACGCCGTAGTACCGCTTCCCAATGATTCTCTCCTGCAAGTCGGTGGGCCTGACGCCACCGCTTTGGAATGTTTTGCCGAATCTGGACGGAACGTCAGCAAAGGAATCTCTGCAATCTGCTCGCTAGTCTTTCGCCGGGGGATGATCGATGTCGATTACGCCCACCTGCGTAAAGCCTTCAACCGTCGGGCTGGCCGAACTCTTTTTGGATACGGGGAAGGGGAGGGGCCTGACGCAATTCGCCACGCCCTGCGCGAACTGATGGTCTGCCCCATGTTGCACCTACCTGATGTCTCGAAAGCCGCCGACGCACTTCTCATTTTAATCACTGGAGGAACGGGTATGGGCATGGCTGCTCTACAACAAGCCTCCTCGGAAATCCGCAGCGAATTCAAAGCTGGAGAACACGTTGTCTTTGGTGCTCATGTCGACGAGAACATGGGTGAACGTGTACAAATAACGGTATTAGGTGCTACTGACCTTGAAGCTGGCCTACCCGTCGCCGATGTGGCCCCTGTATCCGAGCAAATCATCTCCGCCTCCCCCAAAGCCAAACGGGCCCACGAATCCAAGCTTGCGACAGAAAAAGCTCAAGCTGCGCCTGCTCCCACTAAGCGCAAAAATGGAAAAGACCCCGCTGACCAGAACACCTTCGAATTTATGGAAGACGGCAACCAAAGAGGCATCTTTGACGACCTACCCTCCCGTAACCTATACGAAGGGGAAGACCTCGATGTACCTGCTTACCTCCGCCGCGGGGTCAAGATCGCGGTCTAGGGCTCAATCGTTTCCCACTTGCCAGTGGCCTCGTCGTAAAAACCAGCGTTGGCGAGAAAATACTTCCAACCGGATGTAGAGTTGAAGTAAAGCCATGGAAAGGACGAACTCTTTGTCCAAGCCCAGCCTCTCGTTTTATGGTAGAACCATAGGGACGAATCCTCCCCATCCACCGGAAAGAGCCATCCCATCTGCGGGTGAAAAATCCACGACTCGTCCTGGTCATAAAACGTTCCGAACCACGAACCCGTTCGCCACTTGTTCGAACCATCCAGAACGGTTCTCGATCGGATTGATTGAGCAAGGATCGAGAAATTCGAATCCGCGCTTCCGCCGTAGGACACCCCCTCCACCAAAGAGGTAATGTTTCCATCGGAATTCACATTCAGAACCGTACCGTTGTCATCCACGAAACGAGTGGGAACAGTGGCGAAATCGGCCGGGCTCTTCAATTGACTTACCGAGAAATGCAAATGCGGTCCCGATGAATACCCCGTATTTCCGGACAAACCGATGGCCTGACCCACCGTTACGGAGTCGCCCAACTCGACCAAAGCACCGCTCTGTTGCAAATGTACATAGATAGCCTGGCTCCCATCATCATGCCCAATCGTAACATAATTGGCCATCGCCTTGTGCCTCTCCTCAATGCCTCCCTCGTTGGAGTCCTCCTTCAAATCGATCACCGTTCCACCTCGGGAAGCTCTTAGTGTCGTTCCTTCTGGCATATTCCAATCCAAAGCATGGTCGTTTTGATGGCTGAAAGAACCGAAATACTCCTGTCCAATGGTGTAGGACTCGCTTGATGAATAAGGCAGTCTGTACTTGTGATCACCATTGTGAGCCGTCCCCGAGTGTCCGTGCCGGTATTGGGAACTATAAGCATAGGAATACCCGGCTTGGGCATCCGTCTTACTCAAACTGAGTAAAGTCGTTTGTCCCTTACCCGACAGATTGAACAACTTCTGCGTTGTGCTCGGAGTTACATTTTCCAAGGTCGTAAAAGTGACCAATACGCAAAACAGGGAATCCACCGTCGTCGTTACTACCAAGTCGGAGAAATAAGCCGAAGAACTCGTATTGTCTATCAAGGCTGCGGTCAGGGCATCGCTTGTTCCATGATCACCATCCGCCCGCACCATCCATGGAGCGGACAAAGCCACCGAAATCAATAATAGTTTATAAAAGTGAGTGCATTTCATATCAATTTAGAGGCAAGATAAACCAAGGTTTTTGAACTCGCAAACGAAACCTTTCGCGAAAGAGAAGGGTTCTCGCCTGTTGTTGGTTTCTAAAAGCTAAACCGCCGTGTTGAAGCGAGGGTGCGGAATGTGACAATCTCCTTTAAACTAAGCATCGAACCGCCTTTCCAAAGGCTTTTCCCATGGCCGAGCAAATTGACCGCATCAAATTCCTCAAGAAGGTTTCTTCTGGCGGAAATACCTTGCTCAATCGTCAGACTTTTGATCAATTTGATTGTATTATAAGTATCGGAAAGATTCCGAAACCGTATCTCAATGGTCAACTCCAACCACCTATGAAGCCTTACAAAACCCTTTTATTGTTTACTGTATCCTTTGGTATGGGATCAATCGTTGCTTTGGGTCAATGGGGGACCAAGGATGCAAACAAGTCCAAACCAGTAAAGTTTGAGGACTTTCACTCGAATTTGGGCCAGCAGGGGATTATCGAACTTACTAATTCGAGGCCAATGTTGCCATTGACAAACCCAGGTCCTCGTTTTGTACCCAGCGGAAACCTTCAATCCAATCCTGTCGTTTTACCGAGTGGTATATCGGCAGCACAACGGGCGGCTCCTACCCCTTCTTCGGGCAGAAAATCATGGGCCAGAAAAAAACCTGTAGATGAAAAGAAGCCTTCATCGGTAAGCGTGAGCGTCTTTGCCGGCAGTCGACCATATCAAACCAACAATGTTTTGCGTTCGGAGTCCGGGGAGATGGATTCGGGAGTTTGGGAAAACACTTTGGGAGGTTCTATTACGGGGCAGCCTTTCAAGGTGGGCAATTATGTCTCTTTGGTTCCACGATTGGACCTCATTATGCAGTGGTCCAATTATGGTGAGGAAACAGTCAGTGATCTTCTGGATTACCGCTTTGGTATGATCAAGGGTGGGGTGGGGGTTTCCTTGCCTAGAGACTGGACTTTGAATGCGGCCCTTGAATATGATGTTTTACACAGCCAATCCTCCGGGGATCAGATGTTCGATGCTGTTGCTCCTTCTTTACAATTGCAAAAGGTAGTGGGTCTTCGTGAAACCACATTTTTGATGCTGGACGGTATGCTCAAGCTTTCTAACACGAATCGGGAAATCGATGTGTTGTTACCGGGGATTTTTGCCGATGACGGCGATAACTTACAGGCGACATTAAACCTTAGTTTGATCCAAACCTTTGGTGAAAATGGGAAATATGTATTGATGCCCACTCTCGGTCTAACCCGTTCCGAATACTTGAGGAATACACAGGACGGTCGGGCCGATTTGGTCTTTTCCGGAGGGGTCAGTGGAATCTGGCAAGCCTTGGACTGGTTGAGCTTACAGACTTTCTTAAACTACTCGACACTGTCCACGAACAGCAAAGGCGAAGTGCTTAATTCTTCCACTTTTGAAGCTTGGGATATAGGTCTTTCCATCACCGCAAGTCACGCCTTTTAAAGATTAAGCGGAGCGGGCTTTGCCTTTTCCTTTTAATTGCTTCTTTGTGGGGTGGCTTTTTTTTTGAAATGATTCGGTTTGATGATGTAAACTGAAGGTTTGACCTTATTGATTATCCTCTTTTGTATTCATTTATGAAAACAATCTTTCTGTCTTTGCTTGCATCTTCGACCCTTGTAGGGCTCTTCGGAGGTAGCACCCAATTGGTGCTTAGAAGCCAAGGCGATGGCGCTTTTTACAAGTCCGATGAGGGGACGGTCAAAACAGTTGCCCGGGCGAGTTTCCTGCCTGCCGATACTCGTTTAACGATTCGTCCAAGAAGCGGAATCGAGACATTGCAGGCGGGTTACCGCTATCGCTTCGGTTCCAATACCAGTTTTACACTACAGGATGAATCACTCCTTCTTCACGAGGGTTCGATTATGTTGCTCTCACGAAAACTCGGTGATTCCGTAGTACTTTCAGGCCCCGAAACACAGGTCAAATTATCCGGGATTGGAACCTGCATGACTGAGGTTGAGCCCAATGGTGGATTGAAACTTTTATGCGTTTTAGGTCGGATCGTGATTTTCTCGGACGCTGGGAAATTCGAACTACTTCCCGGTGAACTGGTTTTTGCCAAACCCGGCGAACTTGGAATGGGAGACAAGATTAATGTAAACCTCGGAACCGTGGTCGAGAGCTCCTACCTGCTTTCGGGTTTTCCGAACTCCCCTTCCTTCCAAAATTCTCTTGCCAATGTCGTTGAGGCTCAGAAGGGTTCCATTGGCAAGACTTACCGGGCAGAAGTCGGAAATGCAAAAGGAGCTAATACTTTCGAGGTTTTACCTATCCCTGAAGCAATGCCGGGGGACGCTTTCCCATTAGCCCCACCTACAATTATCCAATCGAATTACAAAGTTTCTGGTCCCAACCCTCTTGCCGAGTTGCTTGGCCGACCTCCCAAGCGAATGAAGGCTCCGGTCAAAGTGGACGCGGGAAATTCTTTGGAGTCGCGCCCTTTTCCCAGCAAACTGCTCCGCTCCAATTGATCTGACGCAATTTTACACAAACTAGCAAATATGAATTCTTTTCCTGCTATTCTCGCATCCTCCGGGGGACACGATTACCTTTACGGTCTGTTCTTTCTGATCGTAGCGTTGGTTATTGGTGCAGCCACCCGTCAATTCCTTAAGAAGGTACCACTACCTCTGCCTTTCACGGTATTGCTCTTGATCATTGGGTTGGTCATCGGATTTCTTAACAGAAACATTCTTAACAAGTATTCGGGCCACCATGAAAGTAGCGGGTTCTTTGCCGATCTTTGGCATAAGATTTTGGAAACTTTGAGTGGGGCAATCACCTGGGGTGGTAATTTGGACGGTCATCTAATTCTCTATGTCTTTTTACCCATTCTAATCTTCGAGGCCGGCTTCGCCTTGGATGTTCATACTTTCAAAAAATCCTTTCTCAATGCCTTCTACCTTGCCGGGCCCGGGATTGTGTCAGCCACTGTGATGACCGGGCTTGCATTTTATGGTCTCATTGTCGCCTTTGGTGACCCAAGCGGTTTTTTTTATGAGATTTCCGACGGGGTGCTTTCGGAGTGGAGGCCACATGTTCATGGACACGCAGGCAAGGTGGAAGCCTTTGTTTTCCTTGCCTCGATGTTATTCGGCGCGGTTGTCAGCGCTACCGATCCGGTTGCGGTCGTCGCTTTACTCAAAGAATTGGGAGCCAGTAAGAAGTTGGGAACCTTAATCGAGGGTGAATCTCTTCTCAATGACGGAACCGCGATCGTTGCTTTCGTTCTTCTTTTCGGAGTGGTTACTGGATCTCAGTTCTATGGAGGATTGGGGAGTTTTCTTGGGGACGCGGCTTTGGGCTTTGGGCAAATCGGTGCTGCCGGTGGTCTGCTCGGGGTTCTGCTCGGTTTGCTTGCCATTCTTTGGGTGCGTAAGGTTTTCAACGACCCGTTGATCGAAGTAACGGTTGTTCTCGTCACTTCCTTTGCCGTCTTTTTCATTTGCGAGCATTTCTTTCATGTCTCTGGCGTCCTTGGTCTAGTTGCACTCGGAATTGTTTTGGCTGGAGTGGGCAGGACGAGAATCAGTCCTGAGGTCGAGCATTTCATGCATGAATTTTGGGAATTCATAGCTTTTGTCGCGAATGTGATCATTTTCATCGTCGTCGGCGTTGTCATTGCCCAAAAAGTTGACCCCACGAAATGGGATTTCTTAATTCTGGGTTTGGTGTATGTGATCATTCACCTAGTAAGGGCAATCAATATGGGTGTTTTTTACCCACTTATGCGAAAAGCTGGGTACGGATTGCCCCCTCGAGATGCGGTAGTCGTTTGGTGGGGAGCTTTGCGCGGAGCAATTGGTTTAGCCTTGGCTCTTGTCGTCTATTCAGCCCACTTGGAGTTCAAATTTGGGGATTTTGGCGATGAAATCGAATTTGCCGATACCAAGAAAAAAACAATTGGGAAAAAATCTTCTTTCATCCTCAAAAACGGCCAAGACTTCAAACCTGAAACGACCTCGGTTCACATCGTTACCCCAAAAGCTGGAAAAAAAATCGATGATGATATCAAAACGATCAAGAACCGCTATTCGGAAAACCCTAAGTTGAAGCCCTGGATGGATTCGGTTAAAGAAGCCGTAAACGCCCCAGAAAACGAAGCTATCATGTCTCAGTTACGTGAAGAGTACCCCGATATCGATAAGCACAAATATCGAATTTATCGAATGTCTAAACGCTTGAAAAGAGTCGTGGAACTAGAGCATTTCAGTGGTGAGCCGGATAAGGCGATGGACTTCTACCAACTTGAAGATCGCTTTCTCAGGGAACGTTATCTCAATCATGCTCTAGATTCGATAGCCTCAGTTGAGGTGAATGCATCCGGTTCAATACAAAATATTTTTCAAACCCCAAAGCAATTTGAGGATTTCTTTAAGGGAAAGAGTTCGCAAGAAATTGTTGACTTGAGAGCCGAATTAGAAGCCGGAAAGAAATTGATCAAGGTTATCGGTGAGGGGACGGGCTTTGAACTTAATACCGGAGCTTTGAAAACTAAGGATAAGGAAGGAAAAGGCATTCATTTTGCTGGTGTGGCGATTGTCGGGATTTCCGACAAGGTAAGAGGGCAGTTCCTGTTCCTGATTTCGGGCATTGTTTTGCTTACTTTGTTGGTTAATGCGACCACGGTGGGTCCATTGGTGAATGCTTTGGGGCTTACCAAATTGCCTGCGGTCAAGAAGTTGATGTTCTCCAATGCGTCCGGCAACGTGGCGAAGGGATGCGAAGAAGAGATGGATTTACTCAAGGATGATCGTTTCCTTAGCGGTGCGAATTGGTCGGAGGTCAGAAACTATTTGCCCGATCCGGTGGCCTACCCCCTTACGGCGGACGAATTGGCCGAGATGGATACTCTAGCTGAAATACGTCGCCGCTTGCTGGAGAGGGAGAGAAGCAGTTACTGGTCGCAATTTAGGTCAGGATTGCTAAGTGCCCGAGCGGTCGCGTCGCTCGACAATAACCTGAGCGAATTTGTCGACAAGCAAGGCAAGGTTCCCATGACGGAACGGGGGTACCTTGAAAAAGTTTGTGGGGTTAGTAAATTAACCGAAGCCTTCAAGGACCTTCCCTTTCTGAAGAGTTTTTTCTCTGATCGGATTACCGTTAGCTACGATGCAGCCAAGGCGTTTGTCGTTTCTCAACAAGATATCGCAAAGATGGTCGACACCTTGGCCAAAGACCTCGACGAGAGTGGGGATCCTAAAAAATTACAGCAAAATACGCGTTTGCTCAAAGATGAGATTAGGCAGAACCGTTTGGCGGCCCTGCATTTCATCCGGGACATGCATGAAAATTACCCCGAGGCAACCGTCGGAATTGAGACCAAGGATGCCATTCGTTCAGTTCTTAATCATGAACGTAATGCAATTCGAAAGCTGAAGTCCGAGGGAATGTTGGAGTCCGATGAAGCTGCAAGGTTGATCACTGAGGTCGAACAGCGGATGAAGGATGTAATGGACAGTCCTCTTGAGCTTAGGCTACCCGAACCTGAGGAGGTTTTACGTGAAGTGAATTGGCTTAAGGGTATGCCTGAAGAACTCATTGCCAAAATTATCGCGGTTTCCGAGGAGAGGGCTTACTCGACAGGTGACTCGATTATGAAACAGGGAGACGATGGAGATGGTATGATCGTGATTACAAGGGGTAGCGTTCAAGTTTCGATCGGAGACTTGGTTGTCGATATTATGGGCCGCGGTTCAGTTATTGGAGAAATGGCTGTCTTGGCCGGCATCAAGCGGACTGCTAATGTTGTCGCTGATTCCTCTGTTACGGCTCTTTGGCTGAATACCGAATCCATGCAAAAGGTTATTGCTGAGTCGCCCCAGCTTTCGGGAAGTCTTTGGAAGACAGCAGCAATGAGGTTTGCGGAGAACTTACTTGGCTCCAAGTCTCCCTACAACCAGTGGGATCAAATGAGGCTTCGGCGTTGGCTAAACGGAGGGGATGTTTTCTCTCCTGCCGATGGTGAGTCGCTCGATCTTTACGGTAAGGTTGCTGTACTTGTGGCTGGGCAAGCAAGCTCTCCAAGTTCAAGTGAGCCGAAAAATGCTCCTGCTCTTCTTGATTTGGCCTCAGCCGAATTCTCGGGAAATGCCAAGGTGTTTATTCGCGAAAGCTAGTCTTTAAAAAATGGCGGAGAGGGCGGGATTCGAACCCGCGGTACCTTGCGGTACACAGCATTTCCAATGCTGCACGATCGGCCACTCTGTCACCTCTCCTAGTTGCGAATGCCTTTCTTTCATGTCGATGATGATTGCCTGCGTCAATGATCAAAACCGATGAGTTGAATTGAATGTTAAGAATTAGTTCTTCTTTTAATTAAGGCATTGTTTTTTGGGGTTTGCTTGTTTTGCCACTTTCATTAGAAAGTACCCATGATATCCGACGAAGTTGGCTACAACGGCAAAGTTGAAGGCGATGTAATTGTAACCAAAGCCGATGCTGTTATTAATTGGATCCGCAAGCATTCTGTTTGGCCTATGCCCATGGGCCTAGCTTGCTGTGCAATCGAACTTATGGCTTCCGCTGCATCCCGTTACGATATTTCACGCTTTGGCATGGAAGTTATGAGGTTTTCTCCCCGTCAATCTGATTGCATGATTGTTGCAGGGACAGTGACTTACAAGATGGCCGAGGTGGTTCGAAGAATTTATGATCAAATGGGTGACCCCAAGTGGGTTGTCGCAATGGGAGCTTGTGCTTCTACTGGTGGTATGTACCGATCTTATGCCGTCATGCAGGGGGTTGACAATATTGTTCCTGTGGATGTTTACATTAGTGGTTGTCCTCCTCGCCCCGAAGCTCTTTTAGATGCAATGATGAAGCTTCAAGACAAAATCGGCCAAGAACCTTCCGTAGGTAATTTACGAAAACCCAAGGCAGTTTTCCCCCGTTGAGGGTATGATCGACGACGATTTCACAAAAGCCTTGTTAGATAAAAATAGCTTCCTCTCTAAGAGAGAAAGTATAGATTGTTTGACCTTGGATTGCCCAGCCGACCAACTCGCAGGCACAACACTTTCTCTTCGCGATGAGGAAGGCTTCGAATTACTAGTTGATTTGACTGCAATCGACCATGGTGAAGACGCAGAACTCAGGTTTTCAGTAGTCCTGCATTTCTATTCACTGATCCATAGAGGCTACTTGCGATTGCATGCTCCTTGCTTGGACAACGAGAACCCTTCTATCACCTCGATTTCCGCTGTTTACCCCGCTGCAAATTGGCACGAAAGGGAAACCTACGATATGTTCGGAATTGTATTCACGGGTCATCCTGATCTCAAACGCATCTTAATGTGGGACGAGTATCCTTATTTCCCTCTCCGCAAAGAGTTCCCCTTAGCCGGCATCGAAACACCTTTACCAGCAGCCGATGTGGTTGAGGTTACGAAGGCTTCCGTGGAACCTGCCCCGATGATGGGAGGGCCCTTCGTGTCTTCAAGCGATGGAGTAATGAGTGACACAGAGCCTAGAGCTCGGGACGAAAGTTGGACAGAAGAGTCGGAGAAGCCATCATGAGTAAAACAGTCACTAGAGAAATTTCGATAGGAGATGTCGCTGCCCGTGCATCGGAAGCCACTGAGAGTACAGATTCATCTCTTATGGCCTTGAATGTTGGTCCCTCGCATCCAACAACTCACGGAGTTTTACGGCTGATTATGGAGTTAAATGGGGATGTGATCGAGAAATGCGAACCCGTGATTGGTTACTTGCACCGAGGGGATGAGAAAATCGCTGAGAACATGACTTATAATCAGTTCGTTCCTTACACTGATCGGCTCGATTACCTTGCTCCTTTGGCAAATAATGTTGCTTACGCTCTGACGGTTGAAAAATTAGCTGGCGTTGAGGTACCCGAACGATGTCAGGCGATTCGAGTATTGGTTTGTGAAATGGCCCGCATTTCTAGTCATCTGCTTGGCATGGGGGTTTTTGGAATGGATGCAGGGGCTTGGACCCCTTTTATGTACACATTTACAGAGAGGGAAAAGCTTTACACCCTTTTTGAAGAACTCACGGGTGCTCGTTTTACTACCAGTTACACTCGAATAGGAGGAGTTGCTCGTGATATTCCTGATGGGTGGCTCGACCGAGTGAGGACTTTTTGTGAGAATCTTCCCAAGGCTACCGATGAAGTGGAAAAGCTTCTTACCCGTAACCGTATTTTCCTCGATCGCACGGAGGGAATCGGTGCTATTTCTAAAGAGGATGCATTGGCTTATGGTTTGACTGGACCCAATCTTCGAGCATCCGGAGTAGATCTTGACTTGCGTAAGGACAAACCTTACTCGGGTTACGAAAAATACGAGTTTGATGTACCTATCGGGACTCGCGGTGATTGCTACGATCGTTACTTAATCAGAATCGAAGAAGTGAGGCAAAGCCTGAGGATTATAGATCAAGTAATATCGGATTTTCCTTCAGGTCTTTGGTATGCAGAGGATGCGAAGAAAATTTTCGCTCCACCTAAGGAAAAAATCATGACCAGCATGGAAGAATTGATCCAAAATTTCATGATTGTTACGGAAGGTCCCCAAGTCCCCCCCGGTGAAGTTTATTTTGAGGCTGAAAATCCCAAGGGTGCTTTGGGGTTTTATCTGGTCTCTAAGGGTGGGGGAGTGCCATACCGCCTAAAGATTCGGGCTCCCAGTTTTTGTAATTTGAGCATTCTTGAAAAATTTGCCCCCGGTCACATGCTTTCAGATATAACCGTTATCCTTGGAAGTTTAGATTTTGTCATGGGGGAGTGCGACCGCTGATTGTTTCATGGAACTTACTAAGGAAACCCTCCAAAAAATTGACGATGTCATCCCTCGCTACCCGAATAAGCGTAGTGCTGTATTGATGGTCATTCATTTGATTCAAGATGAACTTGGTTCGATTAGTGATGAGTCCTGTGAATGGATCGCAGAGAAACTGGAGATCCAACCCATCAATGTCAAAGAACTCATCACCTTTTACCCCATGCTCCGCGAAACCCCTTGGGGTAAAACCCATGTTCGGGTTTGCCGGACTCTTCCCTGTGCTCT